>Ga0187775_10000210_pt1 | contig 14169 bp, 14 predicted proteins | sample 0216_BV02_MP12_1_FD_132441 | JGI IMG/M metagenome (GOLD analysis project Ga0187775, IMG submission 132441) | Tropical peat soil microbial communities from peatlands in Department of Meta, Colombia - 0216_BV02_MP12_10_MG | ecosystem: Environmental > Terrestrial > Soil > Wetlands > Peat | place... | reverse complement strand
CAGAGGAAGCATATTATCGCGGTTAATATTGCAACCGGAATTAATTGCGAGAAGCTCACCCACAAAATCTGTCCGACCAGCAAATCCTTCAAATGCTCTCCGCCATGCGGGTTGTCGGCAAGCAGTAAAATGCCCCCGGTGGCGCCCAGCACGAACAACACCCCGATCAGCGCTTCCTGCACTTCAGGCCAGCGCCGCTCGGTCCAGGTGAGCAGCAGTGAGCCGCATAAAGCAGCGCTCACCGCGGCAATCTGGACCGCCAAACCTTGCGGCTCGAAACCCATGAAATCCGCAGCGATCACGCCCAGCCCTGCGATTTGGGCGATCGCCAGGTCTATAAATACAATTCCCCGCTTTAAGACCTGAATGCCAAGCGGTACATGCGTCGCGAGTACCAGCAGACCCGCGAGAAAAGCTGGAACCAATATACTGAAATCGAGCGCGTTGAAGTTCATTTGTCCGCCTGCAGCAAGCGTTGAATCGTATCTTCGAATAGGCTGTACAGATCTTTCGCTTTGTCGTCGCCGCCAACAGTGTACGGCAACACCACCGCGGGAATTTTCGCACGGCTTGCGAGCGACTCGGAGGGCCTGGGGTCTTGAAAAGGCGTGCGCAGAATCATTTTTGCCGGGTCGCGCTGTATTTCAGAATAAAGCTCAGCCAGGTGCCCGGCGGTAGGCGGCAAACCGGGTTTAGGCTCAAGGTTACCGATTTCCCGCATGTCGAGCCAGCGAATTAAATAGGTCATGTCTTTATGGTGGGTGATGACCGGTACTCCTTTGAGGGGCGCCGCCTCTTGTTCCCAATGCTGAATCGCTGCCTGCCAGCGTTCTTGAAACGCTTTGCCTCGCGCCTGATACGTTGCGGCGTTTGCTGGATCAAGCTGGGAAAGACGATCGGTGATGACCGCCGCTACTTTGGCAATGTTATGCGGATCGAGGTGAATGTGCGGATTGCCAGCCGGATGAATATCGCCTTGCGCGCGGTCAAGGAGCTTGGGAACCTCAAGCTTCACCACGTAATTCGACGCTTCCAGATAACCGGGGGTCCCCGGCTGGATTTTATCATTGCCCGACTGACTCAAAAGTAATGGCAGCCAGCCGATCTCGAGTTCCGCACCAGTGCAGACCACCAGATCCGCGTTGCGTGCCTTGGCGAGCAGGCTCGGGCGCGCCTCAATGTGATGCGCGTCTTGCAGCGCGTTGGTTGCCGAATATACGCTGACCTTTTCTCCGGCCAGCTCCTGCGTCAGCGCTCCCCATTCCGGTTCGCACGCCAAAACATTAAGCGCCGCGTTTGCCGTCGGATACGCAAGAAGCAGCAGCACCATGGTAAATAATTTGAGAGACTCTTTCATTGCATGTCCTTTCATTAATCGTGTTTCTCGTTAGAAGGTATGCGCGCCATGCGAGCCCAAGCTAAAGATGTATTGCAACGTCCACTCGTTGTCGTCGACTCCAGTCGGCCGGGATTGGTCGTATGCGTATTGCAGCCGGAAGCGGGAGAATTCACTGGGGCTGTAATCTAACATCACGGTACTGCGCTTCGGGGTGTAGCCAAGCAGTATGGGGAAATCCTGCGGGGGCAGTATGCCGTATTGCACCTGGCCGACATTCACTGTTTCCGATGACAACTGATCGCGCCGTAGGCCAAATCGCCAACGCGGCATAAACTGGTAGACGCCCTGCAGATACCAGCCAGACTGGTAGGAACTGTACGGGCCAGGAACTGGCGTTGTGCTGACAGAGTTGAAATCAAGTATTCCTTTCTCGATGCGGTACATATACTCGCCCTGCAACTTGAAATTGGTGCTCGTGGAATTGCCATGCGGTGCCCACTTGAGGACGAAATCGCCAATCAACAAGCGGCTGTTGCCGCTGAAACTGTTTATCACCGGAGTTCCCGCTGCATCGAACGCGCTGTACTGACGGTTGCTCGGCCAAGCCTGAAGGTAGGAAATCCCGCCACGGTAGGCGTAGCTGTCGCCTATATCGCCGCCCACATGGTCGTACAGTGCCCAGGTGCCAACGCCGTTTTGATCGCCATTTCCTGGAAAGTTGTTGCCATTTCCCGCTTCAGCACCCAGCTCCATAAATAGATCAGTGGGTGCTATCCACTTGAGCTGCACTCCGTCATTGCTGTAATTGCCGATTGGACCGGTGCCCAAGAATACCTGGTAGGCAAGAGGTGCGTTGTAAAAATCCCAGTTATGCTGGTGAATTTCGTTTAGATAACCGATTCCGGAAAAGAAGCGTCCGCCTTTGGCGGTAAGGCCATGCGACAAGCCGAGCGTCTGGAACCACGCTTCTTCGACTTCCACACTGTTGTCTGCCTGCAAGGAGACGGTAAGATTGCCCTTGAAGTAGGGGTCGATATTGGCGGCAAAATTTAATTCGGAATCACCCAGACTGAAACCCCTTTCGCCCACGCCTTCGTTTTGCGGCGGGATAAAGCCGCCGATTCGGAAGGTGTTGGGATTCTGAGAAAGATTTTGGTACGTGCCTTCCAGGATTACCGAAACCGCAGGATTGAATGCGTTCGCGGAAGCAGGCCGGGCAGAGGCGGTTTCAGCCGCAGTTTGTGCCTGGCTCGCGCTCGCTTCGGCTTGGGCCGCTTTCGCCTCAGCGTCCTTTAGGCGCTTTTCCAACGCCTCGATGCGCTTTTCGTAACTTTGTTTGAGCTGTTCAATCTCATTGCGAATTGATTGCAGCTCGGCGTCATTATTGGCATGCGCTACCAGCGGCATGCCAAACATTACAGCCGCAGCTATGGCGGCAGAGAGCTTTAACATGATTATTTCCTCCAAATGATGAATGACAGGGCAGCCTGTGACTTACGGCCGTGCCGAATGTCAAACTGGCGTCAACAACGATATAAAAAAGTTTCACCTATTACCCCTACTTGCGCGGAGTTTCCATGTGCTAACCATCAGCTGTTAAAGCAAGCGGAATCCTTCAAGGTCGCCTGCAACAAGCTCCGCAATCACTTTTGTCGGTGTCAGTGGAACCATGGCGTGCGTGTGCAACTCACCAGTGCGATAGGTTTTAAGATGGTAACAATGGGAGCGCCGACATTTATCCGGAGATTGCACGGGCATTTTTAATTCCTCAAGTATTGGATTTAATTAATTTCGAGATGAATGCGCAGATCTTGCGTCGACGCGACCGGCTTACCATCAGCAAGCGCGGGAAAAAACCGCCACTGCCTCAGGGTATTCAACAGCAGCTGATTGATGCGGGGGTTAGGGGTCGGTTGAATGAGCTCCACCGTCGCGGTTCCATCAGCAGCCACGTGAAAGCGGGCAACACCAATCACCTTCATTGCCTCTGCGCGCAACTCATCGGGAATTTCCGGCTTGGGCTGAAAGATGGCGCGCGCGCCCAGAACGCCTCCGCCGATCGGGGCGCTAGGCTGAACGGGGAACTTGGGCGGTTCCTGCGGGACGGGCGGCGGCGCCTCGGTCTGCACCGACGGTTGAGGCGGCGGTGGAGTTTCTGGAGGAGGTTTCCGCTCGATGACGGGCTGCCGAATCTTGGGTTTCGCGATGATTTTCTTTTCGATGGGCGCGGGTTGCGGTGGTTCAGGCGCGGGACGCTGCACTTCGGGCGGTGGGGGTGGAGGCAGTTCGATCAGTTGAGCTTCGATAGGTTTTGGCTCGGAGACGCTTTGAACGATGTGCTGCAGATAGATTCCAGCAAGCCATAGCGTGATCACCCAAATCAAAAGCGCGGCGGGGAGCACCCACGGCAGGCGGCGCCAGGGATTATCCAGCAGCCAGAGACTTTCCGATGTGAACGTTTCACTCAACATGTTTTACCGCGATCAGGAAACGGTCCGCGCCAGCCTTGCGCGCTTGAAGCATGGCCTGCACCACGATGCCGTTGGATGCCGCACTGTCCGCCGCGACGATTACTCCCGTATTCGATCCTTGCAGCATCGGTTTCAGCGTTGCCGCAAGCGTGTCAAGTGTAACTGGTGTTTTGTCTAGAAAAATGCGATTGTCTTGGGTCACGGTCAAGGTCACCGATGTACTCGTTTGCAGCAGCGCAGCCTGTCCCCGGGGCAGGTTGACTGCCAGGGAGTGAAGGTTCTGCATGGACAGTGACGCCAGCATGAACGTGGCGAGCAAGAAGAACATGACGTCGATCATCGGTATAATTTCGATCCGGCCGCGTCGATGCTCTCTCGATTTACGCAACTTCACGGTGCACCTCCTTTTCCTGCCGGTCTAGACGAATGCGGTCGATCAGGCGCGTGCCCAGACGCTCCATTTCGTCCAGGGCCTGGGCCTGCAAGCGTGAGAAAAAATTGAAAGCGAACAGTGCGATAACTGCAATAAAAATGCCGATAGCTGTGGCAATCAATGCTTGCGCTACCCCACCTGTCACCCCGCTCGGGTCGACGAGGCCATTGCTCCCGATCAAGCGGAAAGCGCTCATCATGCCGATGATCGTCCCCAGCAGGCCCAAAAGCGGCGCGGCGGTAACGGTCGTTTCCAGAACCCAGAGGCCGCGCGCAAGAGACTTTTCGATCTGCTGCGCCTCGTCCCCCGCGCGAGACTCGACCCACCATGACGGCTGGGCACGGTTCGCCAGGATAACCTGGAAAGAACGCCCGAAGTAATTGCGCGGTCCAAGAGCCGACAGTCTTCGCGCGAGATCAGACCATGCAAAGTTGTAGGTTTCGACCAACCCGAGCAGATCAGCGGGCAAGCGCACATAGCGCCAGTAGACGAACGCCTTGTCGAGGCCGACCGCCAAGGCAAGCACAGCCAAGGCCATCAGCGGATAAATCATAACACCGCCGAATTTTAATGCGATCAGCGCTTCGTGAATGTCATGCAGCATTATCAGTCTCCTGTTCTAAGATTGATTGCATATCGATGGACGCACCATTGTCAAAACTGTTTACTTAGGCCTGCATAAACTGCTCTCCGTGGTGCGTATTGGGGGCCAAAAACACCTATACCCGTGCCGTTTCTGAGGATATTGGTGCGGTCGAGAATGTTTATCAGTGTGAAGCGCCCGGTAAGCTTCCCCAATAACGGTGTATCAAAGCTGCGCGCCGCGCCTAAATTTAGCTGCAGGCTGGGCTTGACGTGATCAGTGTTGGCAAAACCCGAACGCAGCCCAGAGCCGTAGAGCCCGTCCAAAGTGAAATTGGTTCCCGCCAGTACGTAGGCTGCGCCGGCGGACGCTGTAATAAGCTGGTCGTGGTCTAGATGAACATAATTATTGGCGATGTAGGCGAGTTCAGCCGGGTCAAAGTTAAATTGGCCAGATTCGACTTGGTTTCCCCAAGCCTGGGAATAGGCAAAATTCGTATAACTCGAGAATCGGCCCTGTTTGTAGTTGCCTGTGAATTCCACGCCGTAAACGCGGCCCCGGTTGTAATTAAAGGGAGTGAAAATCAGAGCCGAGCCAAACTGGCCTTCGTCGAGTAGATCGCGCGCATATTTGTAATAGCCGTCAAGACCGAGACTCAAGTTCGGGATCGGCTGGTTCGTGATTCCCACATCAAAGTAATGCGACCGCTCAGGCTTCACCGGGGAGTTTAGGCCGTTGAATGGAGCATTGCTGGTAAATTCGAACAACGAAATGGCCGAGGGCGCGACAAGTTCAGTGGGCGGAGGCGTGAAATAGCGGGCATACGCGGCATGAACCGCGGATTGCGGAGTTAATTGATAAACTGCTCCCAATCGCGGACTAATCTGGCCGCCTTGCGAGTAACCGTCATAACGATCAGCTCGCGCACCGTAATTGACCGTAAGCTTATCCATGGGGTGCCATTCGTCCTGGAGATAGAAGCCGTACAGCCAGGCCCATTTCGAAGTGTTGTCGACGATGGTGAACGGCACATCGCCGGTTTGCGTGGTCGAGTCAGTAAGGAACTGCGTATCAGTCGGGAACACCGAGGATGAGTTGTTGGAAACCGCACGCTCAGCGCTCACGTAATAACCGCTGCGCAGGGTGTGTTGCTGGTTGAGCTTATAACTGGCATCGGCTTGCGATCCGTCGACGAAGCTGCTGCGGGTCACAGTGGATGCGACGCCAGTGAATATTAAATCCCCGCTCGGGTCTGGGTTAAACGTGGTCTTGGAAAAACGGCTGAACGCCGCCACCTGGTAATTGAACGACGCTCCCGATGTTCCTTGCAGGGCCAGAACCCCGTATCGGTTCGTCTCGCGCTGGCTCTCATCCAAAAACGCGGAATCGAAAAAGGGAACCCCGTTCAGGTTCCAAACTTGAGGTTGCCCCGGGTTGTTGGGAAGATCAAAATTGCCTTCTACATCGGCGGCAATCACGTTGATTCGGGCTTCGTCGCTCAGAAGATAAGAGAAATATCCAAAACCTGCGCCTTGGTCGGAGTGATCGTGAATGGGATCAGGACCCGGCGTGGGAGGGGTGATTCCCAGATCGTTTTGCTGGTACGAAGCAATTGCGTAAAAATTTGCTGGTCCCTTCGAGCCGAATGCTTCGCCGTAGTTTAAAAAGGTATTGTGGCTGCCCCCGTAAATGCCCAGGTCTCCGCCATTTTCGAAAGCCCCGGTCTTTGTGTATAGATCCGTCACGCTGGAGGTGCGATAGCCGTATTGTGCTGGCAGGGCTCCGGTAAGAAAGTCCATGCGGTTGATGAAACGTGCATCCACCGTCTGCCCAAACCCGGTGATTCCCTCTGGCAGAATCACTCCATTGATGCGGAACTGGTTATTGGCGTGTTCGCCGCGCACATGAAATTGACCAAAAGAATCCTGCGCAACGCCGGGAGCCTGGAGAAGTACATCATTGATCGGCGTGTTTGCGCCTGCCGGCAAATTATTGATGTCTTCACTGTCGAAGCGGTAAATGCTGCTTCCCGTTTCGGGCAGCAAGCTGTTGCGCGCAGTTTCCAATTTTTCCGTAGCGATACGCAAATCAAGCGCCTCCTTGGACGCGAGTGTCACCGTCGTGACCGCCGCTGTTCCCGCGCTAACGGTGACGATCACCGAGGACGGTTGAAATCGCTCTTTCTCCGCAGCCACCTCATACGTTCCTGGTTCCACAGCTTCGAACTTAAATTTGCCCTCGCTGTCGCTTTTCGTTTGCGCCAAAACCTGCCCGCTTGCCGATTTCAGGCTTAAAGTGACTTCAGCGAGGGGTCTTGCAAGTGCATCTTGTACCATTCCAGTCACCTGTTGCTCTGCGGCTGGTGCCGCGTGTGCCTCCAGATTCGAAAACGGACAGCCGAATGCCAACGCGGCACCAAGCAAGATATAGCCAACTTTCACCTATTCCCCCCATTAGCGTCATGTGCCCACGCGGCGCGTGCGCCTGGGATGCCAGGAAGAGGCTCAGAAGAATTGAGCCCTGCCTGCCGGTCGTGGGCGGAGAAACAATGGATTGATGCTTACCCGAAGGTAAGCGCGATCACTGCTTCAGTTGAGGGTAACAGCGGGTGGTGCTTGGGAGGGAGGCCGGAATCGAATGCCGCGTTCTGTTCGAACGAAGCACTGTGGCCGCGGAAGCAAAAATATTACGACAAGACTTACAAGAAGAGGTGCAATGTCAGAAGTAGGCGCATCTATGACCTGATGGGAGGAGACATGACATGCCGGGCACGTCAACTCATCTTGAGCGTTCTTGTGATTGTGCAGCGGCGCCGAACAATAAAATCCAAGAAAACTGACGAGTGCCCATAGCAGCAACCAGCGTCGTCCGCGAGGCAGGAGTTTTTGCAGGCGAGAAATCATTTATTTAATGTAGCGCGGATTTGCAATAATCGTCAATAGTTCGATGAATATTGCGCTGAAATCGAGAATGCCCTCAAGCCGCAACCGCAGGGAACATCCCGATCAGTAAATAACGCAACGCGGCATCGCGGGTGGAGAAAAATAAAAGAGGACTCAGGTCAAATTCGGTCTTGGCGCAGGTCAATCATCACTCGGCCCGCAGTTACCTCGCTGCGGCCCGCGTAAAGGAAACTGATTATTCCGACGACTTGTACCAGCACCAGCGCGCCCGGAGACCATAGATATGCAAGACCCGCGCGCAGACTGGGGACGATTGTGTCTGGTGTGTGCAGCCACCACGCATATCCCGCGCATATCCCCATGGTGGCGAGCGAAAGCATTTGATAAGCCGTGAAGCGCCCGCCGCCCCGATAATCCGCGCGCAAAGTTTCAGAATAAATCCGCCAGGCCTGGGTGACTGCGACCGATATCAGCAAGGCGGTGCAAAATGCGCCGCGAAGCCAAAACCACGCGCTTACTAGACCGGTTACGACATAGAGAGTTGCCGTAATCGCCTGCACTGGAACCACCGGGACGCCATCTAGCCGATCCGCATAGGCAATCTTCTTGGTGCGGCCCTCGAAGACAAAATTGATGCGCTCGAATATCCAGCGGGCAAGGCCGCGTGTTTCGCGCACCGGCTTGCCGTAGCAGCAACCGAAGCTTATGCACGCGCTTCGGCCGATTCCTTCACCGATCGCGTGCGCGATCGCGATTGCGGACAATACCGGAAGTACAGGCATTGGCGCGGAGCCGTTCAGGCCGAGCAAATAATTCACCCCGGCTATGGTCGGGGGCAGAACCAGAACTGCAACGAAGGTTGCTCCGGAAACGGTAAACGTGTGCTGCTTTCCCTCGACGATCCGGGCGACCCAGCGCGCGCTGGGTAGCACGATGACAACGAAACTGAGAACCACCGCGGTGATCGAGGCGATCTTAATCCGGATCGCGCCGATCAGTAGCAGCATTACGGCGAGCGCGATGGCGTGCGCTGTCGCAGAAAGCAGCCCGTAAAAAGTGAGATTAACTCCAGTCCATGAACCATCGGTATTCTTGCGCACGGGAACGGTCGCTACAAATTGCCACCGCTCTCGAGGCAGGGTGCGGAAGCACCACGCGAGCAGCCCGAGCAACACGCCTCCCATCGCCCCGAGGAACCATTCGTTTGCGAAGGTGATCATGAACGTTTTTCTCGGAAAAAATTCAACTGAGCCATCGCGCGGTCATTGGCGACCAAGGGCTAGCGATCGAGGCGCGCACGTTCACTTCGGTTTCCACCAGCGGTTCGCCAAAACCCGCCGAATAGCGGCTCGATGCATCCCTGCGGTTCAGATTCGCGAGCAAATCGGAATCGAATTCCACGCGGGCTGGTTCAAATAGCAGAATCACGGTGCTGCTGCCGGGTCTAAACAAGCTCTTCACCGCGCCGCGCAGTACCTGCATGCCCGGTTCAATCGGTCGGGGATCGAGATAGTACTGCGCGCTATAACACTGGCGCACTTCCCCTACCATGAGCGCCACGACCTCGATCATTGCGACCAGTCCGATTCTGGCGCCGCCGGGCACGTCGGTGTCGATGACTGTGACCGATCTGCCGTTCTGAGCGGAAGCAGTCGGATTCTTGATGACGGCGATTGGATTGCAGGAATTAAACGCGCCCTGGATCTCGTAGAAATCGGCGATTCGGCCGGCGACGGGAAAGTGATTATAGTGATACTTCTCGGGAGTTAGACGGAAAACTGCCCAATCGCCAGAACCGAAATTCGAATTCCACTTGCTTCCTGGGCCGAGCAATTCGCCAAGTCCAAACAGTTTGTGCTTGATTGAGAGACTCGTCTTGCCTGCTTGGCTGCCGCAAAGCATACGCGAATCCGAAGGTGCGACTACGCAGTTTGGATCCTCGGGCATCGGCCGGCACTCCCAGAAACGAATCTGCCGCTCAAATAGCTCGCGAAGGCTGGTCATTGAGCCCGGTGGATTCACCATTTCATCTGTGCGCAGTCCGGCGCGTTCCAGCAAGGATCGGAGTCTGCTCCATCGTGTCAGCAACGGCAGGTCGAATTGCAGGGTGGCCACGAAATCGTTCGCAAAGCGGCTCGTGAGCGCCTTGAAAATAACGGGCGCGTGTTCGCGCGCGGCGGAATAAAGGCACCGAACCGACCGGTCACCAATAAACCGTTCGGTACGAACCTGCCCGGTTGTCCGCTCGATATATTGATGCGCCAGGGTAGTCATAGCGGTTTCTATGCCGCATCCTGCAGCAATGCGCTAGTTTCTGCGCGGGTATTAGGGGCGGGCATTCCTGGACAGCGCAGACGCGCCTCGCCGGTGTGCCAGGCGTAGCGAAGAGAATCGACTTGCTCGCCACATTGGGGAGTAATCGCGCTGCATTGAGCGAAACCGAATCGTTCGAGGATTGCCTGAACGAAATCTACCGGGTATACGCTTTTTACCAAAATGCGCGCGGCATCGGATTCGAACGGCTGCCTCAGAGCTGCGGCCTGCGGCATCAGCATTGAGGACCGGCATTCGCGCATCAGGAATACGTTCCACAACTGTATCGCAATGAGATCCGACCGGTCGGCGATACTGCGGTAATCGGGATCTCTTATCAAGGTATCGACCAGCGCGCTCGGGCCGTATTCCGCCGATTTCCAGAATTGGGAATTCAAAACCGGCGAAAATCCGTGGCAGCGCAGCACGACATTCAACGCTGCCAACAAGTCAGGGCGCATGTCCACGAGGTCGGATTCAAGTGTCAAAACCATAACTTTCACCGATTCCTCGGAGCCAACATTGCAAGGGAGGGCGAGACCCTCACCGTTTTCAATTAGCATTTTTTCACCATATGTTTTATGGGTTGCCGCTAATTGTTCGAGTATTACCTGAAAACCGGTGGCAGGCTAACCGACAAATATGACAGGGAGATAAAGAAATTATGACTCGCGTATTACGGCTTGGAAGCCGTTCATCCTTTGGTAGATATTTGTATACCGTGACGCAGCGCAGCGCAGCGGAGCAATTAGCCCGCCATATTTCTGCGTAGTTGGCTTGCTTGTTAGTCCCTTCCGCGGTGAAGCCGCGGTATCCAGGACTATTGGTTACGCCAGGAATTGAAAAAGCGTATCGAAGGCTTCTCCGTCGCCGCAGAAGGGCTCGGCAAAACGGTATAGCAGGATGCCCCAATTTATGAAAAGACCGGGCACATTTCCATTTTTATGGAACAACGTTTCTCTTAGACTTGAAGCCATCAAGCGCTCGGTTTCACGCGTGACCACGCCGTAGCACTCGCATACTCTCGCTTCCAGGCCGGCGCGGTCGAGGATGGTGATGCGGCCGCGATGGTAATCAATCAGGCCGGCATCCTGCAGGCGGGAGGCCTGATGGGAAACAGCTTCGCGACGCACACCCAGCATGTCGGCAATAAGATTTTGCGTCATGATCAGTTCGTTGGTTGGCAGGCGGTCGTGGCTCAGCAGCAGCCAGCGGCAGAGTTGATGCTCCACGGAATGCAGGCGGTTGCATACGGCCGTCTGCGAAATCTGGGCGATCAATGACTGCGTATATCTCAATAACAGGCGCTGGAAAGCCCCGGCTTTTTGAAACTCGGATTGTAATGCGTCCGCCTTCATCCGGAATGCGCCGCCGGCACTTTGAACCACGGCGCGGTTCGGGACGCTGTCGCCGCCCATGAATACAGCCGTACCCAGTACGCCGTCGTTTCCCACGATGCCAATCTCTGCCGATGTGCCGTCTTCCGCCGTATAGAGCAGCGATATGATCGCGGTAGTCGGGAAATAGATGTGTTTCAAAGCCTGCCCCGGCCCATAAATAGCTTCGCCTAGGGGCAAAAATACAAACTCTAGGTCGGTGAGGAGACGTTGGTAAACATCAGCCGGAAGCGCCGCCAGCAGGCGGTTCAGCAACGGTTTTGCGGGCTGCGCTTTGGTCATGATTTTCCTCCGCGCTCTGATTGGGGAAAGCTCGTGGCGCTAGATCTATATTTTTCGTTTTTTAACTGTTACCTGGACGATGTTAGCAAACCGTTTGAAAGCACACAAGCGTGCGACATTATATATACGGCGACCACCGCGACTGGGCCGGAGCTAAGCCGAAGCTCGAACCGGCGCGTGCATATTCTGGCAGGCAAATATCTTATGTGCGTCAGCGCACAGACCGCGCAGCGTGCGTCGGAGTAGTTTGAAACGCGCTGGTAAGTTGACCAGTTCACATTACGATTTTAATCAACAACAACTGAGGGAGTTAATCATGTTCAAGAGTATAAAGCGGGCGAATTTCGCGGGAGCCTGGGTCGCTCTCGTAGTGGGCGGCATCGCAATTTCATTGCTGATGCCAAGTGTCGGGAACGCCCAGGCGGACCCAAAGGTCGCAAAAGCAATGGGCGATTTAAAGGCCAGAACTGGGAAATTGGGAGCGCCTAGCCTCAAAGGAATGGAGGCCGTAAGTGGGAAGGATGCCTCTGCCTTGTATTTCGGCACGAGCAAAATGAACAATAATTATGAAGTCGTTGACGCGGTGGTGAAAGAATATGGCGGGACCGCTACCCTGTTCGCGAAAACCGGCGACGAATATGTTCGCGTCACCACCAATGTGCCCAAGCCCGATGGAAGCGGACGCGCGACCGGGACTATTCTCGACCCCAAGGGTAAAGCGATCGTGGCGATTAATAAAGGAGAAGCCTTTTACGGCGAGGTGCCCATTCTGGGCGTGCCTTATATTACGGGTTACGAGCCGATCAAGGATGCGACGGGAAAAGTCATCGGCATTTACTACGTCGGCTACAAGAAGTAACGCGCCCGTTTAAAAAGTAGTATTGGCTCTCCGCTGCCAAGCCTGCAGTTGGGGCTTGGCATTTTTTTATGAAGGAATAAGAAACGACGATGGGGTGAGGTCTTGAATGTGGAAGCCAATCCTTACTCCAATGTCCGCTGTTGATCGAAAGCAGACGTTCACAAATTACCGCTTCCGACCCATAGCGGTCAATCCCGCAGACTGTTAATCCTGAGGTCGTAGGTTTAACCCCTACTCGGGGAGCCAATCCAATCAAAAACCAGGACGATCTGAGTGCCCTTCAAAAAATAAATCGTTACTGACCTTTTGGTAATTCGTAACATATCCCCATCCCCATTCCCCGGGAGTAGACTATCCGTATCCGTAGGCCCCCGTGTTACTCGAACGGGGGCTAGGCTACGGCTCCACACATCTGAGCCATTCAACGACTGGAGACATTCATGCCGATGAAGAAGAACGTTGCAGCGACCAAAGACGCCGCATTTATGAAACACAAACCCCGCCTAAAAGCCGACACCGAACCGAAGTTCCCTTACACCACAAAACCTGCTTCTTTGCGAAAGCTTCTGAAATATATACCCCAGAAGCCCAAACCACCCAAATTCGACATGGATTTACTTCGATCATGGGGCTTCAGCGACGCAAACGATCACAGCATACTGCGAGTGCTAAAGGCGGTGAACCTACTCAATGATAAGAACGAGCCGACTGATCTTTACTCGCAGTTTATGAGAATCGAAGCTGGAGCCAGGGTACTCGCTCCGGAAATCAGGCGTGTGTACGCTCCCATGTTCCAGGCAAGCCACACTCCTTATAGTGAGTCCTCAGAAAAACTGCAAAATCTTTTTAACATTCATTCGGGTGGTGGTGAGCGTACTCTCGATCAGCAGATACAAACCTTTAAGGCGCTCTGTGAAAATGCTGCATTCGATCAAGCACCGCTTAGCTTGGACACCACCGGAAATCAGGCCTCGCAATCCAGCGGAGCAACTGGCTCAACGGGTAGCGCAGATACTAGCAGCGCACCGGCAGTTCATATTAACCTCCACATTCATTTGCCCGAGAATAAGTCGAGGCGTGACTACGAGGATATTATTGAGGACATTGGCCGGCATATTTTCGGTCGGTCCGGCGGAAACCGTCGTGACTCATAATTCTCTCGGCGCGCTCCTCAAGGGCATAGATGACATGCGCCCTTCGGTGGCATCTTTCGAGAAAAATCCGGTCAGAACGAGAGTCGAGATCAAGGAACTTCTTGCAGCGCTGCGCTCATTTACCGATATAGTGCGCTACCTAAACACGAGACGAAGTACTGGGGCCATTCTTGAGCTTACGGACGAAGCAGCTGTTCAAGACGCGCTCTATCTAATGCTCCGCCCCTGGATATTGGACTTGGTTCCAGAAAATCCCACTGATAAAATCGCAAATCGGTACAATATCAAAGACTTCGTTTCCCACTCTAATCGTTTTGTCGTGGAGGTGAAATATGTCAGGAGTGCCGATCATGGAAAGTCCATCGCCAGCGAGCTTAACGACGATATAGAGACTTATCGCTATCACCAAAGCTGCGACGACCTTGTGTTCTTCAT
>Ga0187775_10000209_pt1 | contig 14169 bp, 15 predicted proteins | sample 0216_BV02_MP12_1_FD_132441 | JGI IMG/M metagenome (GOLD analysis project Ga0187775, IMG submission 132441) | Tropical peat soil microbial communities from peatlands in Department of Meta, Colombia - 0216_BV02_MP12_10_MG | ecosystem: Environmental > Terrestrial > Soil > Wetlands > Peat | place... | reverse complement strand
ACCTTCGGCAAGACCCACGGCGCCGGCCCGGCCACCCATGTGGGTCCCGAGCCGGAAGCGGCCGACATCGAGGAGCAAGGCCTAGGCTGGAAGAGCAGCTTTGGCAGCGGCAAGGGCGGCGACCAGATCGGCAGCGGCCTGGAAGTCACCTGGACCACCACGCCGACGAAGTGGAGCAACAATTTCTTCTGGAACCTGTTCGGTTACGAATGGGAGCTGACCAAGAGCCCGGCCGGTGCTCATCAATGGATTCCGAAGGGCGGCGCCGGCGCCGGCACCGTGCCGCATGCGCACGACAAGTCCAAGCGCATCGCGCCGACCATGCTGACCACGGACCTCTCGCTGCGCTTCGACCCGGCGTACGAAAAGATCTCGCGGCGTTTCATGGAGAACCCGGACGAGTTTGCGGACGCGTTTGCCCGGGCGTGGTTCAAGCTGACGCACCGTGACATGGGGCCGCGCGCCCGCTATCTCGGCCCGGAGGTTCCGAAGGAAGAGCTGATCTGGCAAGACCCGATCCCGGCGGTCAATCACAAGTTGATCGACGAGCAGGACATCGCCGCGCTCAAGGCCAAGGTACTGGCGTCGGGCCTTACGGTCGCGCAACTGGTGTCGACCGCCTGGGCGTCGGCGTCCACGTTCCGTGGTTCCGACATGCGCGGCGGCGCCAACGGTGCCCGCATTCGTCTCGCGCCGCAGAAGGACTGGGCAGTCAACCAGCCGGCCGAACTGGCAAAGGTGCTGAAGGTGCTGGAAGGCATCCAGGCCGAGTTCAACAAGGCAGCCGCGGGCGGCAAGAAGGTCTCGCTCGCGGACTTGATCGTGCTCGCCGGTTGCGCTGGCGTTGAGAAAGCGGCGAAGAATGCCGGCGTCGAGGTGAAGGTGCCGTTCGCGCCGGGCCGCATGGACGCCTCGCAAGAACAAACCGATGTCGAGGCCTTTGCCGTGCTGGAGCCGATCGCTGATGGCTTCCGCAACTATCAGAAGGCCAAGTACACCGTCCGGGCCGAGGAGCTGCTGGTGGACAAGGCGCAGCTGCTGACGCTGACCCCGCCGGAGATGACGGTGCTGGTAGGCGGCATGCGTGTGCTGAACACCAACGTCGGCCAGACCAGGCACGGTGTCTTCACCAACCGTTCGGAGGCGTTGACCAACGACTTCTTCGTGAACCTGCTCGACATGGGCACCACCTGGAAGCCGACCTCGGCCGACAAGGACCTGTTCGAGGGCAGCGATCGCAAGACCGGCAAAGCGAAGTGGACCGGCACCCGGGTCGATCTGATACTCGGCTCGAACTCCGAGCTGCGCGCCCTGGCCGAGGTCTATGCCGCGGCGGACGCGCAGAAGAAGTTCGTGCAGGACTTCGTGACGGCGTGGAACAAGGTGATGAACCTGGATCGCTTCGACCTGGCGTGATTCCGGAGTCGATGTCAACAAGCGTGAAAGCGGCCTGTGGGAATCCGGGCGCGGGCCGAAACCCGCGCCCGGGACCTCAGTCCAAGGAGAGAATCATGACGCACAGCACGAATTCAGAAACACGCGTGACGCGCGAACAGCACCAGTGGTTCATCGCGCTGGCCTTCGGCGTGGACAGCGCTGACGCCGTGCCGATCGAACCACCGGCCATGCCGTCCGCGCGGGACGTGCTGCCCTGAGGAAATGACCATGTCTTCCGCCACACTCGCCATCGGACACCGCCACGACAGCCTGGCACGCTGGGTGCCGCCGGCGTTGTTCGCCGTGGCGGTCACGGCGATCGCCTGGGCGCTCGTCGCGGCGGACGAACGCATCGCCTACGGCGCGGTTGCGAGCCTGGCGGCGGGCCTGGCGACCGCGGCGGGCGCGCTGCCGATCTTCGCGACGCGCTCGATCTCGCAACGCGCGCAGGACACAATGCTCGGCTTCGGCGCCGGCGTGATGCTCGCCGCGACTTCGTTCTCGCTCATCGTCCCGGGCGTGGAAACGGCGCAGACGCTGTGGGGCAGCCGCGGCGTCGCCGCGGGGATCGCGGCCGCCGGCATGCTCGCCGGCGCGCTCTTTCTCTGGGCGGCCGACCGCTTCGTGCCGCACGAACACTTCATCAAGGGCACCGAAGGCGCCGATGGCCGGCGTATCAAACAGATATGGCTGTTCGTCTTCGCCATTACACTGCACAACTTCCCCGAGGGCCTCGCGGTCGGCGTCGCCTTCGGCGGCGGCGAACACGCCGAGGCCGCGAGCCTCGCCACCGGAATCGGCATCCAGAACATGCCCGAAGGGCTGGCCGTGGCGCTCGCGCTCATGACCGTCGGTTACTCGCGCCTCGTGGCCTTCGCGCTGGCCGCCGCCACCGGCCTGGTCGAGCCGCTCGCCGGACTGCTCGGCGCCACCGTGGTCACGTTCACGCACCCGCTGCTGCCATTCGCGCTCACTTTCGCGGCCGGGGCAATGCTGTTCGTGATCTCGCACGAGATCATTCCGGAATCGCACCGTCACGGCCACGAGCAGTCGGCCACGCTCGGCGTGACCGGGGGTTTCGTCACCATGATGCTGCTTGACACCGCGCTGGCATGAGCATGACCATGAACGCGATCGTTTCACGGATACCGGCCCTGGAACCGCATGCCCGCAAGCTGGCGCGACTCGGGGCGTGGGGATTCGCGTTCTTCGCGGCCAAGGGGCTGGCATGGCTGATCGTTCCGCTGATCGCGATGTACTTCGCATGAATCGCGCGCGTACCGCCACGGTCCCGGTGGTGCTGCTGCGCCACGCGCAGAGCGTCTGGAACCTGGAAAACCGATTTACCGGCTGGGCCGATGTCGGGCTCACCGAGGCCGGGCGAGCGGAGGCGCGCCGTGCCGGCGCGCTGTTGCGCGCGCATGGCTACCGCTTCGACCGCGCCTTCGTCTCGCGTCTGCGGCGTTCCACGGAAACCCTCGACATCGTCCTGCATGGGCTAGGCCAGGAAGACCTGCCGGTCGAACGAAGCTGGCGCTTGAACGAACGTCACTACGGCGCACTCGAAGGCCTTAACAAGGCGGCGTACGCCGCCACGCACGGCGCGCGGCAACTGGAGCGCGTGCGGCGCGGTTTACACGAGCGTCCCCCGCCGCTCGCCCCGGACGAACCGCGTTACGTGCGCCATCGCGACGCCTACCCCGACCTCGACCCGTCGCTGCTGCCGGCAACCGAATCGCTCGCCGACACCGCGGCGCGTTTGTGGCCCTATTGGGAGGCGTCGATCGCCCCGGCGGTCGCGCGCGGCGAACGTGTGCTGGTGGTTTCACACGGCAATACCCTGCGCGCCCTGGTCATGCGGCTCGAAAACATGTCCGAGCACGACGTCGAGCGCTTCGAGATTCCGACCGGTGTTCCGCTCGTTTTCGAATTCGCGCCCGGCGGCGCGGCGCGCCGCTACTACCTCGCCGATGCGGCCGGCGAACGGCAAACCCTTTCCATCAAGCAATGACCAAAAACCCAAGGAGACACAACCATGGCAGACAAACCCTTTCTCAGCGACATTCAGACCTTACGCAACCGCGCGCGCGAGCACATCGAGCGCGGCGCGGTCACCGCCGGTTACAAGGCCGACCGCGATACCGTGATCAAGCTGCTCAACGAGGCGCTCGCCACCGAGATCGTGTGCGTGTTGCGTTACAAGCGCCACTTCTTCATGGCCAGCGGGATCAACGCGGAAGGTGTAGCAACCGAGTTCCTGCAGCATGCCAACGAGGAGCAGCAGCACGCCGACCAGATCGCCCAGCGCATCGTGCAGCTCGGTGGTGAACCCAATTTCTCGCCGGAGGGTCTGGCCACACGCAGCCATGCGGAATACGTCGAAGGCGACACGCTCATCGACATGATCAAGGAAGACCTGGTCGCGGAACGTATCGCGATCGACTCCTACCGCGAGATGATCGCCTACCTCGGCAACAACGATTCCACCACGCGCCGCATGATGGAGGGCATCCTCGCGATGGAGGAGGAACACGCCGACGACCTGGCCGGACTGCTCGAAGAGCTCGGCGCCTGACCTTTCGCGGTCCGCGCACCCGCGGAACGAGTCGGCATAATATGACGGACAGCGGGACGTCCTTATGTTGAATCGCCCGGAGAACGGATCGCCATGAGCCTGCGCGCGACCACGGCCGCCGGGCTCGTTGCACTCGCGCTGCTTGGCGCTTACGCCCACGCGCCGCCACGCGCCGCCGACCGGCTCGATCCGGCGAGCCAGCCCAAGATCGTGAATGCCTTGCCCAATCCGCTCACCGCGGCAGCCGCGCCCGACACTGCGCGCGACCCGGGCGTGGATGACTGCCGCATCCGCATGCAGCCGGTCGAGCAGGAACTGGGCCTAGTCGATCCGGACACCGGCAAGCCGCTGCGCGCCACGGTCTGGGGCTACGCCGCCGGCGACGCGCGCGCGATGTATCCAGGGCCGACGATCGAAGCGCGCCGCAGGCGCCCGGTGCGGGTGTGCTGGGAAAACGCGCTGCCGGAAAAACATCTACTGCCGGTCGACACCACCGTGCCCTGCGGCCCCGATGCGACGCACGATCACTCCCACTGCCGGCCCTTCGTGCGCACGGTCGTACATCTGCATGGCGGCCACGTGCCGGATCACAGCGCCGGCTATCCCGAGGCCTGGTTCTCGCCCCGTTCAAGGAACGGGGCCCGCTGTTTCGCCGCGAGGTCTGCGAATACTTGAACGATCAGGAGGCGGCGACGCTGTGGTACCACGACCACGCGATGGGCATCACGCGTCTGAACGTGTACGCCGGGCTCGCCGGTTTTACCTCCTGCGCGACGAGCGCGAGACACGGCTGCAACGCGACGGCGCGCGGCCGTATCGCGTCGTGCCCTAGGGTGATCGCTTCGCGTGACACTGGTGCACGGCACATTGCCGAAGCAGGTTCTTCTATTTTTGAAATTCCTGTCATGGCTTACGGCATGATTACTCTATAACGGTAATGGTCCCCGTCATATTCTCGTGCCCTGACCCGCAAAATATGTCACAGAAGAATGCGAAGGTTCCGGCCTTCTCGGGGACAATGCGCACCCGGGTCACCTGCCCCGGAACAATGTCAGCGCGCACATGCAGGTCGGGCGAGTTGAATCCCATCAACACGTCGGCCGAGGTGAATTCCAGCACCACCGGCACTCCCTTCTTCAGCGTGATCCCGTTCGGCGTGTAGTCGAATTTCTTCGCCACGATCTTGATTACCTGCTCCTCGGGTTGCGCCGCCACGTGCGCGGCGACGCTACCCACGCCGAGGAAGGCGGCAAGGGCGACGATTTTGAGTCCACGCGTGCTGAGCTTCATGCTGTTATCCTTTCTCCACCGGCAATTCGGTCAGGTCGTACTCGTGTTTTTCGACCTCGGCGTCGACGCTGCGATAGCCCAGGCCTTTGTAGGGATGCGCCGCGTCCCAAGGCAGCGGCGTGCGTTTTGGCTGCGAACCGGGCGCTGGCAACGGGAAGATCAGCGACTTGGCGGCATGATGCGCGATGTGTCCGGTCATGTGGTGATGTTCCTGATGGATGTGCCCGTAAAACACGGTAACGTTGGAATACGGCATCAGCAAGTCCACCGCCTTGGCGCCGTCGCGCGTGGCCCAGTCCCACTGCGGATAAAGATCGAACAACGGCCGGTGCGTGAACACCACGATGTTCGCTTCCTTCGGCAACTGCGCGAGATCGGCCGCGAGCCATTGGAGCTGCGCCTCTCCGATCATGGCCCGCGGATCGGAAACGTTATCCAGCACGATGAAGTGGACACCTTTGTGATCGAAGGTGTAATGCGTCTTGCCGAAGAACTCCTGAAACGCCTGGCCCTGGTCCAATGAAGCGTCGTGTTCGCCCGGCATGAAGTGCACCGTCTTCACCTTCAGGTCGGCGACGATGTCACGGAATTGCGCCATGCGCTTCCGGCGCTCCTTCGGGTCGTCGGTGGTGTGCGTGAGATCGCCGGTGAATACGATGAAGTCCGGCTGCTCTTCCAGACTGTTGGCCGCCTTGACGGCTTTTCTCAGCGTCACTTTTGCATCAGGATTGGGCGGACCCTCGAAACCCCAATGGCAATCGGACAATTGGACAAAATAGAAATCTTCGGCGGCAGCGCCCGTGCCATAGGCGGCGGAGGCCGCTCGGTTCAGGCCGGAGGCGAATACCACGCCGCCGATTCCGGCCAGCTTGATGAAGTCACGTCGGTTGATTTTCATGCTCGTATCCTCCGGTTGCGGTAAGGTAGTGATTCCGTACCAATGCAATACCGACCGGGCCGGCAGAATATTCCCGACGCACCGAAATCGTCCGGGAATAAACCACGGCCAAAAGCGGTATTGACCATGAAGGACGATCCAAGGACCCGAGAATTGGCTGAGTCGCACCATGTCCGACGTTTCGAGGAATTGGCACTGCCGCACCTCGACGCCGCCTACAACCTGGCGCGCTGGCTCACGCGCAACGATCACGATGCGCACGACGTGGTGCAGGAGGCGTACTTGCGCGCCTTCAAGTTTTTCGATGGCTTTCATGGGGACAACGCGCGCTCCTGGCTGCTCGCCATCGTGCGCAACACCAGTTACACCTGGCTGCAGCAGAACCGCGGACTGCGCGTCAATGCCTCGCTCGACGATCTGCCCGGGTCGGGAGCGGCGGAGACCTCGCTCGTCTCCGGCGAGCCGTGCGATGAGAGTCCGGAAAAACTCATGCTGCGCGAAGACGATCGCGCCCTCGTGAACCGTGCGCTCGAACAATTACCGGAGGAATTCCGCGAAGTCCTCGTGTTGAAGGAACTCGAGGATCTGTCATACCGGGAGATCGCCGCCATTACCGGCATCCCGCTGGGCACGGTGATGTCGCGCCTGTCGCGTGCCCGCAAACTTTTGTACAAACATCTTCAGATATTGGTGCGGGAGGCATGACGTGAACTGTGCAGAAGCCAGAGACCTCGTGCATCTTTATCTCGACCAGGAGCTCGACCTGTTGCGGGTCGTCGATGTCGACAAGCATCTGCGGTCCTGCGCCGCCTGCCGCGCGCTGTACGACGAGCAGCGCGCGCTGCGTGCCGCCGTGCGGCGCGACGCCGGCTATCATCGCGCGCCGGAGGAGCTGCGCGAGCGCCTGCGTTTTGCTCTCCGCGGACAGGTGGACGAGCCGGCCCGCCCGCCTGCGCGCTGGCAGCGCCGATGGAATACCGCCGTCGCCATCGCCGCGGCCGTGGTGCTGAGCGTGAGCGCGGCGCTTTACCTCGCCCTGCCAACGCCGCAAGACCGCCTGGTGGACGACCTCGTGTCGAGTCACGTGCGCTCGCTGATGGCGAATCATCTGGCGGATGTCGCGTCTTCCGACCAACACACGGTCAAACCCTGGTTCGACGGCAAACTCGACTATTCGCCGCCGGTCGACGATCTGACCGCGCAGGGTTTTCCGCTGATCGGCGGCCGTCTCGACTACGTGAACGACCACCCGGTGGCGGCCCTGGTTTACCGTCACCGCCTGCACGTGATCAATCTCTTCGTCTGGCCGCGCGAGAACGGACGCGAACAGAAGCTGCAAGCGTTCACACGCCAGGGCTACAACCTGCTTCACTGGGCGCGCGGAGGAATGGAATTCTGGGCGGTGTCCGATCTCAACGAAGCGGAATTGAAACAGTTTGTCGACAATTTCTCGGCGAAGTCGGCGCCGCGCTCGAGTTAACGCTTATAAAGGCTAACCACTGCAAAAATCAGCCCCGGGGGTCATCTGACTCCCGGGGCTGATCAGGTCGATAAAGACCCGACAGTCCTGCGATGGCGCGAACTTGTTCAGTACGAACCGCGATGGCCGCCGAACAGGTCCGACATCACCTCGGCGTCCTTGTCGCAGGCGTGGTTGAGGCAAGGCAATCCGAACCCGGCCTCGAGCGACTTGAGCAGTGAGAAATGGGTGTAGCGCTTCGCGCTTTGCACGCCGTCGGCGCCGTAGTTGGTATCAACGATCAGCACGACCTGATTGGTGTTGGGGGCGGTGCTGTAGTCGTTTTCGTCCCACACAACGACGATGGCATTGTTGCCGTCGCGCCAGGCCGGCGAGCTCTTGATCGAGGTCACGAGTTTCTGCATCGTCACGTCGCCGCGGAAAATCAGCGCCGGATTCAGCCCGGCCTGGGTACCATTGCTCGCGGGATCGTAGTTGCAGAATGCGCCGCCGTTGCCGCGGCCGTGCTGGTCGTTGCACTGGTTCGGCGCGATGAACGAGAACGCCGGCACGCGGCCGGAGCGCAGATCGGCGAACAGGCCGCGCGGACCTTCGAAGTCGACGATGTTGTTCATGCTGTTGCGCGGGTCGTTGCCTTCCTGCACGCTGCGGAAATACAGAAACGGCACGTGCTTGACCGCGTACAGCGCCACGACGTCGCCCTGCGACAGCGGCGGACTGAGCGTCGGCTGGATCTGGCTGAAATCGGTTCTATTGGTGAAGAAGCCGTCGCTGTAGTTGACCAGATCGGCGCCGCCAGGCGGCAGGCTTTCCTGATAGCTCTTCCAGCTTTGGCCCCAGGCGACGAGCTGATCGGCGATGGTCTTGCCGACCGTATTGGCGGCGACCGGCACGGATTGAATCCCATCGATGTTGTTGTCTCCGGGAAGGCCCTGGGTTTCGTTCGTGGTGTCGATGGCGGGTGTGGCGGCGTCGGTGCCGGTGCCCCAGATCGGGCAAACGCTCGGGCTCGACGGGTTGTCGGTGGCGGCGATCCCCGAGGCGAGGTTGGTGACGCAGCCGGTGTTATGCCAGTCGGGGTTGTTGTCGGTCTGCACGCCGAAGTTGGATCCGCCGACGACTTCCAGATAATTCGTCAGGCTCGGATGCCCCACGGCGAAATAATTCGTCGCCAGATTGGCGGACTTCGCGAGCTGGTTGATGAACGGCGCGTTCGGGTTGTTGAGAATCTGGCCGTAGCCGTGATTCTCCATCATGATGAGGAACACGTGGTCGAGATGCGGGATGCCCCGGGGAACCGGACCCTCGGCGGCGAACGCCGTGCTCACCAGCGCCGTGGCCAACAGGCCGAGTGCTGTAGCTCTTTTCTTCATAACGGTCTCCTTACTCTATTGCTGCGTGGATGCGTGGTTTAAGAGCCTCGAACCCTCGCGTGCAGCGCGGGGGTTCGAATCGCGGAGCATCCTAGGAGTGGCGCGTGACTATTCCGTGACGAACATGTCTCGCCAAGATGACATTCAAACGCGCGCCGAACCACTCCGCGCATCTCAAGCCAGGAGAATTCGAGTTTTAAGAATTTCTTGATCGCGGACAGTCGAGGCGAGCGACATTGTCGCTGGAGAAAAAATAAATCATGAGTTCGTTCCCGCGCCGGTTAGAGCGTTCGCGGGTCACGAGCGAAAAGCCGCCGGGTTGGGCGGCTTTTCGAAAATCAGCTGGCCGCTGACTCAGCTCCGCCCGTACACCGGCACCGCGGCGCCGGTGACCGAGCGCGCTTCGTCCGACAACAGGAACGCAACCACGTGCGCGAGGTCTTCGGGCGGAACCCAGGTGGAGAAATCCGCCCTGGGCATGGCCTCGCGGTTCTGCGGGGTGTCAATTGTTCCCGGCACGATGCAGTTGACGTTGATTCCGCGCGTCTTGAGCTCGCCCGCGAGGCTTTCGGTGAGCCGCAACACCGCCGTCTTGGCGGCACTGTAGGCGGCGTAGTGCGGGCTGCCCTGAAACGCGTTGCGGCTCGCGACGTTGACGATGCGACCGCTTTGCGACTTGAGCATGTACGGAATCACCGCGCGGCAGGCGTGCAGTGCGGTGCGCACGTTGATGTCGTACATGAAATCCCATTCCGCGAGATCGGCCTCGTGCACCGGCTTGCCGCCACGGAATCCGCCGACGGTGTTCACCAGCCCGTCGATCCGCCCGAAACGCCGGTGCGCCTCGTCCACCATCGCGCTCACCGCATTGGCGTCGGTCATGTCAACGCCACTCGCGAGCCAGTGCTGCGCCGAATCCTTCAGCGCGCCATAGGCGGCCTTCAAGTGTTCGCCTGACCGCTCGACCAGCACCATCCGGCCGCCCTGCGCCTGAACGCGGCTGGCCACGGCGCGGCCAAGATTGCCGGCCGCGCCCGTGATGATCACCACTTTGTCGTTCAATCTGGGCATGCTCATGCGCTCCTGTCGCTCAAGAATTCACCTACACCGTGCGGGTTATTTCAGCTTTACGGCGCAGTGTCGGCCGGTGAACATAACCGATGTCGCTTCAGGAGGGAATCGGGACTGACGGAAAGAACCGCTGAGCGAATACTTTTCTGTTATTGCGACGCGCGCTACCGATAGAACACATGATTACCGATCCGGGCGACGGGCGTCCGGCCGCGGGCCCAGCTCGGCTTGATATGGCGCGCGTGGTACAGCAGCGCGTTGTCCAGTGCTGGAGCGCGCGGCCCGTAGTAAACCGCCTCCGCGATTTCCCAGGCGCGGTCCCACTCCTCGCCGCTTGGTTCCGGCATCGGGGTCAGCTCCGTCCAGGAAAACGCGCTCACGTAGCGCCTTCGGATCGGATCCCAGTTTTTCTGATTCACCACGCCGCAGACCGTGTCGGGGTAACGGCCCGAAGCCACGCGGTTCATGGTGACCTCGGCCACCGCGTATTGACCGGCCACGGGTTCACCGCGCGCCTCGAAATACACATTGAGCGCGAGACAGGTCAGGTTCCGAATGTCGTCCTGCTGGGCGGAAACGGCGTACATGACATAACCGAACGTGGCGAAGACCAGGCCGATCGCGCCGACGACGATCAACGGGCCCTTGCCCGTCGCGTGCCAGCGCAAGCTCAGGTTTTGCCACACGCGCGACAGCCACGAGGCGCGGCGATGAGAACGGACCTTGGATAAGCGTTTCTTGTGCATGTCTCCGGCGTCTCTCCACGTGGGGCCGGACGGCGTGTGTCCCCCGCCCCATCACCCAAAGCTACAATCCCGCGTTCCGGCCTGCCATGACGGTACGGACCAGTGGAACAGCCGCCCGGATCAGTGGCGCGGACTGCGTTTGAATCGACGGAATCAACCGGATGGGCAACTTGAAGAGATCGGCGCGATTTTCCAATCACGCCGATCATAATAAATAGATGACGAAAATCAGGCTTTGCCGGTCTTCGGGATGAAACGCAGCGCCACCCCGTTGTTGCACCAGCGCTGACCGGTGGGCAGTGGGCCGTCGTCGAACACGTGTCCCTGATGGCCACCGCAGCGTATGCAGTGGTACTCGGTCCGGGTATATATGAGGAAGTTGTCCTTCTTCGTGCCGGCATGACCGGGAATGACGGTAAAGAAACTCGGCCAGCCAGTGCCACTGTCGTATTTCATCGCCGACGTAAACAGCGGCAGACCGCAACCGGCGCACACGAAAACTCCCGGCCGTTTTTCATCGTTCAACGGGCTGCTGAAAGGGCGCTCGGTGTCGTCCTCGCGCAGCACGCCATATTGCGCCGACGTGAGTATCTTCTTCCACTCTTCGTTCGAGCGCTGGAGCGGTTCGGTCGTCAGCGTAACATCGGCGTCTTTCGCAAGAAAATCCTTCCAGTTCTTCTGTAACTCTTCCACTCGCGTCGAGCCGCGCGCCGGCTCTGTCGCCCAAGCACGCCACACCGGCGCGACCAGAACAGGCGCGGCCGCCAAACCTTTGAGCAAATTGCGCCGTTTCATTGGACCTCCGATAGCAGAGCCTGCCAATGATGACTCCACAGGTTCACAATTCGCCTTTTGACCGGGTGATCGGGGCAGCGTTCAATCGTTACCCTGAGGTTTTCCTGCGTTTCATGCAAAGACTGCAAGGCGGCCGTGCCTCATGGTTCATGAACAGGTCCGATATGTATACCACCCCCGGGATATGGCGATTGGACAAAGAAAGCAGCGAAAAACTTCAGTGACTTGGGCGGAACGCTCTGGCAGACTGGTTTTCAGACTCTACGGATGGAATCGTCCCCAGAAACCTGCGGTGGGATTACGGCGCTTGCGCATGATGATCTGGCAATCGATATGTCAGTACTTTTTCATGCGGGACCTGCTCGGATGATATTACGAAAAGGTTCCGTCGCAACCGCCAAGGCGTACGTGTTCGATGTGCGCCTGGAACGCGCATTACCCGGCGACGTACTGAGCGTGTCAAAGACGCCCTTTAGAAACGCGGATTTGTCGGCGCACAACTGGCGTTGCGTTTCCTTGCCGCCATTCGCGGCGACTTCTGACGCGAGGGCGGACAGGCCTCATCGCATACGCCTCGACAATTGCTATCGGTCGATCGACTGAACCAAGCCATGAACTATTTTCCGCATACGCTGCCATTCCTTTTTGGACTTTTTCTACTCTTCGCCATCGTCGTTTTTATCATCGAGCTGCATATCGTGCAGTACACCTACGAGAGGGTTGGCGTGAGCCCGCGGTTCATGCTGGCCCTGCTGCTTTTGTCATTCCTGGGAAGTTACATCAACATCGATGTCGCCCAGTTGCCGCCAGAGAGGATGTACGCTCCAGGAATCGTTCAATTCTTCGGGGTGCCGTACGTCGTTCCGGTGGTGACCGAATCGCCGGGGACGATCATCGCGGTCAACGTCGGCGGCGCAATCGTCCCTACGTTGCTTTCCCTCTACCTCATCGTCAAGAACCGGTTTTACGGGAGGGCCCTCGTCGCGATTTGCCTCGTTACGATTATCGTTCATCTGCTGGCGTACCCGGTCCCGGGGGTCGGTATAGGGGAGCCGATATTCGTCCCGCCACTCGCGACCGCGATAGTGGCCCTCGCCATTTCGCGCGAACGCACTGCGCCGCTCGCTTACGTGGCCGGAAGCCTCGGAACCCTGATCGGTGCCGACCTTCTCAATCTGGACAAGGTGGCTGGTCTCGGGGCGCCAATCGCATCCATCGGCGGCGCGGGGAAGTTCGATGGGATTTTCCTCAATGCGCTTATTGCCGTTCTGCTGGCGGGCCTATTGGCTCCCAAACGCGGCCCATGGGGGTCGACCAAGAAAGGTTAGCCAAGCGTTTCCGTTGGAAGAGGTTTGATCGTGAGCGATATGGTTGACCGTTTTCGGCCCAGCCTTTGTAAAAACTCCGAGTTGCAATTGGATTTCTCCACACAACCAGAATGAAGTTGCCATCGTGATACCAATAGCGCCACACCTTGTGCAACGTTGAACAAAGATGGCGTCGCGTTCGCACCGCGACGTGGCGCTCGCATGTTTTTACACAACCTCGGCCGCAAGCTGCCCCCTGGACAATCTGCGTCGTCAGCGACAAGCCACGCCTTATGACAACATCGAGCAATTAAAATTGCCTTGCCCAAAAAATACCCCGCCGGGAAATACTCTGCACGCTGTTAGCGAAACATGAAATTCCGTTCACGCAGGTAACCCGGTAGAGTAAGCACATGTCATCTGTCGTACAGATCGCAGGTCTGCGCAAACAATACAACGGCCGCGAGGTCGTGCGCGGGATCGATCTGAACGTATCGGCCGGGCGCTGCTTCGGCCTGCTCGGGCCGAACGGCGCGGGCAAGACCACCACGCTGCGGCTGCTGCTGGGGCAGTCGCCGGTGAGCGGCGGCGAAATCCGCGTTTTCGGGCTGCCGATTCCGCAGGCCGGGCGCGCGGTGCGGGCGCGCACCGGCGTGGTGCCGCAGGCGGACAACCTCGACCCCGATTTCACCGTCGCGGAGAACCTGCGCGTCTACGGCCGCTATTTCGGCATTCCGGCGAAGACGCTGGATGTGCGCATCCGCGAGCTGCTGGCGTTCGTCGATCTCACCGATCGCGCCGACGCGCGCATCGCCACGCTGTCCGGCGGCATGAAGCGGCGGCTGACGATCGCGCGCGCGCTCGTCAACGCCCCCGAGCTGGTGGTGCTGGACGAACCGACCACCGGTCTCGACCCGCAGGCGCGGCACATGATCTGGGGGCGGTTGCGCGACCTGCGCCAGTCCGGCAAGACGCTGCTGCTCACGACGCACTACATGGAAGAGGCCGAGCGCCTTTGCGATGAGCTGATCATCATGGACCAGGGGCGGATTCTGGAACAGGGCACCCCGGCGGCGCTGGTCCGGAAACACGCGGAACCGGAGGTGATCGAGGTGCGCGGCGAGGAAAAGCTCGCGCGCCAGGCGCTGGCGTCCGCCGGCGAGGGGCGCTTCGAGGCGGTGGGCGATACCTACTATT
>Ga0187775_10000208_pt1 | contig 14177 bp, 16 predicted proteins | sample 0216_BV02_MP12_1_FD_132441 | JGI IMG/M metagenome (GOLD analysis project Ga0187775, IMG submission 132441) | Tropical peat soil microbial communities from peatlands in Department of Meta, Colombia - 0216_BV02_MP12_10_MG | ecosystem: Environmental > Terrestrial > Soil > Wetlands > Peat | place... | reverse complement strand
CGATGCCTTGTCGAAACCGGCGTCACGCGCCGCCTGAAACAGCGCCGCCTCCGTGGGATCCCCGATAATGGCGTCGCCGGCCGCGGCACGTGCGTCGTTGCTTAGCGCCAGCGCCGTCAGCAACGTACGCCACGGTTCCCACGCCGCGACGTCATGCGGCAGCACACGTTCTGACCGCCCATTGGCGTAGAATTCCTCGACGCGCATGCGGTTCTCGGTGAGCGTGCCGGTCTTGTCGGAGCAGATGAAGGTCACCGAACCGAGCGTCTCGACCGCCGGGAGCTTGCGGATCAGCGCGTGCTTGTCGACCATTTTCTTCGTCCCAAGCGCGAGCGACACCGTGACGACTGCCGGTAGCGCCTCGGGAATCGCCGCCACCGCGACACTGATGGCGGTGAGCAGCATGAGCAGCAGCGGCTCGCCGCGAAGCATGCCAATTGCGAACATGATGGCGCAGATCGCCAGTATCGCGATCGCGAGCAGCCGCCCGAACCGGGCGAGGCGTTTCTGCAGTGGCGTCTTGACCTCGCCCTCCGCGCCCAGCAACGCCGCGATCCGGCCCAGCTCTGTTTCCATGCCGGTCGCGACCACCACCCCGCGTCCGCGCCCGTAAGTCACGAGCGTGCCCTTGTAGGCCATGTTGCGCCGATCGCCGAGCGGCAGGTCCGGCTCGTGCATCAGGCGCGTAAGCTTGTCGACCGGTTGCGACTCCCCAGTCAGCGCCGCCTCCTCGATCTTGAGCTGCACCGCCTCCATCAGCCGCAGGTCCGCCGGCACCGCGTTGCCGGCCTCGATCAACACCACGTCGCCGGGCACGAGCTCGTTCGCGCGAATCATCGCGACATCGGCGTCGCGCACCACCTGCGCCTGCAACACCGCCATCTGCTTGAGCGCGGCGATCGCGCGCTCGGCGCGGTATTCCTGCACGAAGCCGATCACGGCGTTCAGCACGACGATAGCCACGATCACCAGCGTGTCCACCAGATCGCCGATCAATCCTGAGACAATCGCGGCGGCAATCAGTACCAGGATCATGAAATCGGTGAATTGACCGAAGAGCATAACGACCGGCCTTCTGCCTCGGCCTTCGCGAATCTCGTTCGCGCCATAGCGCCGGCGCCGTTCCTGTGCCTGTTGCTCGGTCAGGCCGTTGCGCGCATCCGACGCCAGACGCTGCAGCACCTCGTCGACGGAAAGCAGGTGCCAAACAGCCTGGTCGCTGGTATTCGCCGCGTCGTTCATTGGCCGTGGAGATCAAGCATCGAGGATTCCGGCGACGCGCAAATCGCAAACGTCGACCGGGAGTCAGTAACGGTGGAAGGCACAGGCTCCTCCATGATCTTCGGCCACCATGATGCAGGCATCACGCGACCACGGCAACCGACTGGCCCAGTCAGGAATGGCCGACGGTCAATTGATCACGCGATTGATCTGGATGCTGAGCTTCTTGATGCGGTGCCACAAGCTGCGCTCGGAGATGCCGAGCTTCCTCGCCGCGTGCGCCTGCACCCCGTTGCACTGGTTCAGCGCGTCGAGAATCGCGCGCCGCTCGACTTCCTCGAGCCAGCCGTCGAGATTTTTCTCGCCCAGTTTGTTGAGCGAAAACACATCGGCGCCGGGACGGACGGCGCCCGCGACGACGGCTTCGGGCAGATCCTGCGCCTCGATGATTTTTCCGCCACACGACAACAACGAACGCTCGACCGTATTGCGCAGCTCGCGGATGTTGCCGGGCCAGGCGTAGCGCTCCAGGGCTTCCAGCGCCGCCGGTGCGAAGCCGGTTACTTTCTTGTCGGTTTCGGCCGCGAGTTGCTGCAGAAAGATTTTAGCCAGCAGCGGAATGTCTGCACGCCGCTGACGCAGCGGCGGCACCTCGATGCTGTAGACATCGAGACGATACAGCAGGTCCTCGCGGAACCTGCCCTCGCGCACCAGTAGTTTGGGGTCGCGGTTGGTAGCGGCGAGGAAGCGCACGTCCACGGAGCGGACCTGGTCCGAGCCCACCGGCGAAAACTCGCGTTCCTGCAACACGCGCAACAGCTTCGCCTGCAGCGCCAGGTCGAGATCGCCGATCTCATCGAGAAACAGCGTCCCGCCCTGCGCCTGTTCGAGGCGTCCAAGACGGTTCTGGGTGGCGCCGGTGAATGCGCCCTTGACGTAACCGAAGAGCTCGGACTCGATGAGATCGCGCGGGATGGCGGAACAATTGATGGCAACCCAGGCGTGGTCGCGCCGCGGCGACAGTTCGTGAATGGTGCGCGCCACCAGTTCCTTGCCGGTGCCGGACTCGCCGGTGATGAGCACGCTGGTCTTGTACGGCGCCACGCGCTGGATCTCCTCGAGCAACTGCTGTGCCGCGCGCGATTCGCCGACCATGCGTTTGGCGCCGCGCGATTCGCTGACGGCGGCCTTGAGGCTTTCGTTCTCGCGCAGGATGTCGCGCAGCTTGATGGCGTTGTGCACCGCAATCTCGAGCTGCTCCGGCTCGAATGGCTTGGTAAGGTAATCGGCCGCGCCGTCGTGGATGCTCTTGACCGCCGAGCGGATGGTACCGTGCGCGGTTACGACGATGACGGGAACGTCCGGCCGTTCCTTGCGAATGCGGATCACAAACTCCTCTCCACCCATGCCGGGCATCTTGAGATCGCTCAGCACCACGTCCAGGTTTGGATTTCCGGCGTGGGTCAGCGCCACCTCGCCGCTGTCCGCGACGATCACCCGGTGGCCCGCGCCCTCCAGGATCATGCGCATGACCGCCTGCATGTTGCTCTCGTCGTCCACGATCAGCACCGTGCGTTTCATGGTATCGCCTCGCCTTCCGCCGGGAATCTCATGACGAACCTCGCGCCGCTGCCCTCCGGCGCGGCTGCCTCGAGGCGCCCGCCGTTCGCCTCCGTCAGCGTGTACGCGATGGTAAGGCCAAGCCCCGTGCCCTGCTCCTTGGTGGTGAAGAACGGTTCGAACAGGCGCGGCATGATTTCCGCCTGCAATCCCGGCCCGTTGTCCTCGACCGACACCAGTATCTCGCCGTTATCGAGACGCGACCGCAGCCTCAACTCACCGCCGTGGCCGTCCATGGCTTGCATCGCGTTGGTCAGGATGTTGCCCCAGGCTTGCTGCAGCAGGCCGGCGTCGGCATTGATTTTTACGCCGTCATGGTCGAACCGTTTGTGCACGGTGACCGATTTTCCGCCCGCCAGAGCGATTTCGAGGGCGCGCTCGAGCGGCTGTACCGGGTCGATGCGCGCGAACAGCGGTTGGCGATGGCGCGACAGCTGCAGGAAGTCCTGCACCAGGTTGGAAACGCGCAGGCTTTCCTCGCGGATCATGCGCGTCAATTCCGTCTTTTTTTCGGGCGCGTAATCCGGCTTGTCGAGTAAGGCCGCGGAGGTGTTGATGATTCCGATCGGATTGCGGATCTCGTGCGCCAGCGCCGCGGATAGTTCGCCCATCGCTGCGAGCTTGTCCTTACGGAATCGCTGCACCTGTTCGTCGCGCGCCTCGCGCAACCGCGCCGCCATGGCGTTAAACGCCTTGGCCAGATCGCCCAACTCGTCGTCCGAGTGGATCGGCACATTGGCGTTGAAATTCTGGCCGGCGAGCTGCATCACGCCATTGCGCAGATACTGCAACGGTCGCAGCACCAGGCGGGACAGCAGCAGTCCGGTCAAAATACCGATGACGACACCGAGCAGCGAGATAAGCAGGAACAACACGACTTGATTGGTCAGTACCTCCTGCACGCCGCGGCGCTCAAGGCCCGAGAACATGATCGCCTCGACCCGCCCGGTCGGATCGACAATCGGCGTGTACAACCCCCGGTACTTGCCGTCTTCCGCCTCCAGGCTGTAATAGGATTTCTTTTTCTTCTCCAGGCGATTGAGCGCCGGCGCCGGCAAATCCTTGAGGGCGACGATCTCGCCCGGCGCGGCGAAAAGATCGTAATAATTTTTGCCTTCACGATAATACAGGCGTGCCTTCATGCCGGTCAGTTGCGCCAATTCGTCGGTAAAATCCTGGCCGAGCAGACTGCCCAGCACGAGGTAATAGTGCGGAGCGCTGCGACGGGGAATCGACGTGATGCCGACGGCGGCGAGCATGGTCTTATTCTTTCGTTTCACCTTGAGCACCGCCTCGGTCTGGCCGCGGACCCACTGCGCGTCCACTTCCACCGGAATCGAGGAATAAAGCAGCTTCTTGTCCGGGGTATACAGCTGGATCAAATTGATCCCGAGTTCCTGCGAGATCCGCCGCATCTGCGGCGACATGGCATCCTCGGGATTGCGCGCGACTCTGGCGAGGTACGACGGATCGTCGGCCAGCACGCGACCCAGCATGGTGGCGTCGTTCTGGTAGGCTTCCAGCCAGTTCTGGTTGGCGCGCGCGGCGTCCACGATCCATTGCTGCAGCCGCCGCTCAAAGGTGATCGATACCCATTCCGCCGCCAGCCAGCCGGCCACCAGCATCGGCACGATCACAATGACCGAAATGACCAGCAGCACCTTGCGCTGGAGACGTCCGAGTTTCAAAAATCGATCCGGCATTTTCCCTCTTTGCATGCAGCGAGCTACAAATTTTGTAGTTTGCTGCAAATTACAAGTATATCTCAGTTTATAATATTTTAATAAATATTTGATTTAAAATGAATTATTAAATCGCTTTGTTGGCATATCGATTGCTGTAGAGAATCGCAATGATGGAGAGCATGGAGACATACTCAAGCCATCAGATATTCAAAAACGATGTTTTATTCTTAAGGAGCTTTTGTATGAAAAAGTCACTGACTTCCCTGTTCGCACTGGCTTTGGCCCTGATGTTCGGCGCCGTACATTTCGCCAACGCTGAAGAGCCGGCTGCCAAGACCAATGGCGCCGCGGCCGAGGCCAAGAAGGGAGAAAAGAAAGAAGTGAAGAATGAAAAGACGACGAAGAAGAAGTCCACGAAGAAACCGGCGAAGAAAGAAGTGAAGAAAGATGAAATGAAAGAGGCTCCGGCCAAGTAATCATTTTGCTTCTTTACGCGGTACATCAAAGCGCCCCGAATGGGGCGCTTTGTTTTTGAGCGCTATAAATGACTCTGTAGCCACGCTGACAACTGCGCCAGTGGCAACGCACCGGCGACCCGATCAACCTCATGACCGCGGCGGAACGCGACCAGCGTCGGAATGCTGCGGATGCCGTGGCGCGCGGCCAATGCCGGCGATTCTTCGGTGTTGACTTTGGCGAGACGCAGGCGCGCGTCGAACTGCCCCGCCGCCTGCGCGAAAACCGGCGCCATCATTTTGCACGGGCCACACTACGGGGCCCAGAAATCCACCACCACGGGCAGATCGTTCTTTTCGATATGTCGCTGGATGTTGCTTTCGTTCAGAACAACCGGCTTGGCGTCAAACAACGGTCGATGGCAACTGCCGCACTGCGGGCTGGTCGCCGAGCCGGTCCCGCGGAACGCGGTTGATGCCGTCACAATGCGGACACACGACAATTAAGACAGTAGACATGGATATCTCCCAAAAAAATTTCGGGAGGATTAATGAGGATGGGCTGGATGGATTTCCAGCCGTTGTTTATTTTTTCTTCGGCGCAGCTTTCGTTTTTCCGGTCTTGGCGGTTTTTTTCTTGGGTTTGTTGGCGGCACCCTTTTTGCCGGAGGGTTTCCGTGCCGCTCTCTTGTCCGGTGCGGCGGCGGGTTTGGCGGAACGGATTCGCTCTATCAATCCATGCAGGTATCTCACGCGCGCCTCGAGGCGTTCGACGGCGATTTTGGCGGCGTCGACGCCGCTCTCGCCTTGCTTGAGCTGGCGATAGGCGGTTTCGACGTGGTCCTCGTCAAAATGAACGAAGCGACCCGCCTCCGGCCCGACGATCCGGCACGCCTCTTGTACCATTTGCTTGGCCCGCAGATTGATGTCGAGCAGTTGTTTGGCGCGTTCCGCCCCGATCCAGCTCACAATTGTCCATTGATCGCCGGCGGCGCCGGGCTTGGCGAGATACCCCTGCCACACCTGGATGGCCGCCTGGCACTCCTCGATGACACCCTCGAGCCGCGCCACGATTTCGACGCGATCGTTCCGCCGATCCGTTTTCCAGCGCAATACCAGCTCAACTGCTTTGTCCAGACTGTTCATAGCACTCTCCATTTTCGTTATTCATGGGTGTCGCCCTATCCCTGCGGGGTCCGTTTATTTATTTTGGGACATGGTCATGAGACTGACAAGGTTAACGGAGACAAATAATCGGCGGATCATCTATGAAATTAGACCCGGTCCGGGACACTTAGCGTCGATTGGATATTTCGGCCAGAGGAATTGCACGTTTACCTGCGATACGGATCGTCAGGATACCGGCCAGGCATACCAGCACCGCGCCGACGAAAGACAGCGCATCCGGAACCTCGCCCCAGAACAGCCAGCCGACACCGGCGGCAAACACCACCGTGGAATAGCTGAACGGACCCACGTGCGCGGCCGGTGCGTAGGAATAGGCGCGCGTCAGCAGCAATTGACCCAGACTCCCGACAATTCCCATGCCGACCAGCAGCATCCACAGGCCCGGTTCGGGCGCCTGCCAGCTCCAGGCGAGGGGCATCGCGGAGACCACCGTGCCCACGGCGCTGAAATAAAAGACGATGCGCAACGTCGGCTCGCTGCGCGTAAGCTCGCGGATGCTCGTCATCGCGAGCGCCGCGAAGACACCGGCGCTGACGCCGATGAGCGAGACCGGCGTGAAGAGGCTGAGGCCCGGCTTCAGGATCAGCAGGATTCCGAGGAACCCAAGACCGATCGCAGCCCATAACCGATGAGAGATTTTCTCCTTGAGCGCCAACCACGCGATGAAGGGCACGAACAACGGCGTCGAATAATTGAGCAGCGTGGCTTCAGCCAGCGGCATGTGGGCGATGGCATAAAAATAACAGTACATCGCCGCCAACCCCGCGAGCCCGCGCGTCAGGTGACCATGCAGCCGCTTCGTTCTGAGCTGACCGAAACCGCGGCGCCATATCCACGGCAGCAGCGCCACCAACCCCATCGCGCTGCGGAAGAACACCACCATCTCATTGGGCAGGTGCGCCGCGATGTATTTGATCATTGCGCCCATCGCCGCGAACAACAGCCCGGAGGAGATCATGAACGCCGCGCCGCGACGGAGATTCTCGGAGTGCACGAGCTTGCTCAGAATCCGCCGCGCAACAATAGTTCCCTTGGATCGGGATAAAGATAAGTCTGGCGCGCGACATACGGATGGGGACACAACCGGAAATGATGCCGCAGCAGTGTGACCGGCGCCGCGAGCGGCGCCTCCCCGGCGCGGTAGCCGCGGATCAGCTCCAGTAACTCCGCCTTGTCGGCGGCATCCAGCCCCTTCTTCAGATAACCCATCAGATGCATCATCACGTTGGCGTGACGCGCGGGCGTTGCCGGGTGCGCCAGGGCGTCCATGAACCGCCGAATGTATTCATCGGCCAGACCATTCGGGCCCTTGCTTCCGGCCTGGGCCACCAGGCGTCCGAGCTGGCGATAGGTTTCAGCGCCATGCGCCAGCAGGGCCAGCTTATGACGCGTATGAAACTCCACCAGCAGCGCGGCGGTCGGACCCGCGGCCACCACCGCTTGCCAGCGCCGATAGCTGAATACACGCTCGATGAAATTATCGCGCAACCGCGGATCGTTCAACCGGCCCTCTTCTTCCGCCGGCAACCCGGGCCGCGCCACGAGAAAGGCCGCGGCATAAATACCGCGCCCGTGGCGAGCCGGCATTCCGCCGCGATGATAGACCTTGACCCGTTCCATTCCACAGCTCGGGGATTTGCTCTTGAAGATATAGCCGCTGATGCCGATCAGTTCGTGCGCCATGCGATTGCCGAAAGCCGCGAGCTTGTCCGTCACGTCCAGCGCCGTATCGTCGATGCCGACGGCGCGTGGCGCGGCGGCCGACCCGACCAGGCGGATCGGCGGCCGCGGCGTTCCCAGTCCAATCGCCACTTCCGGGCAGACCGGCACGAACTCGAAAAACTTTCCCAAAGTGCCGGTGATGAAGCCATCGTACTGGTGGTTACCGTCGTAACGCACGCGTTGGCCCATCAGGCAACTGCTGATGCCAAGACGGATCTTGGAATGGGAAGCGGTATCGAGTTTGACGGCTCGTTGTCGACTCATGCGGCCCTCGCCGACATTCTAATTCAGTTGGCGCGGACGCGCGCCCGTTAAATCGAAACGTCCCGCCTCAGAAGGGATAACGGCGCTCTTGTGCTCCTGCTTGATACCTGGCGCCTGCGCCGAGTCGCTCCGCGCCGCCGGCGCACAAATCCCGTCGTCAGAACAAAGGCAGCTGGGGACCCACGGTAGGTGGTCGAAAACGGCCGTGATCCAGAAATTCCGCATCCCGATTGAAACCCAGTCGCCGGCAGGCGACCGCGAACCGATCTTCGATCAGATCTGCCAGCCGACCTTGGCCGCGCATGCGCGTGCCGAAGCGCGGATCGTTATCACGTCCACCGCGGAACTCGCGTACGAGCTTCATGACATGTCCGGCCTTGAGCGGCGCATGGATCGCCAGCCATTGCCGAAACAGGTCCTTCAATTCATGCGGCAGGCGCAGCAACACGTAACCGGCCCGGCGCGCTCCAGCGGCACGCGCCGTTTCCAGAACCCGTTCCAGGTCACAGTCGGTCAGCGCCGGAATAACCGGCGCGACCAGGACTCCGGTGGGGATGCCGGCGGCGGACAGCCGGCGCACGGTTTCCAGCCGCCGCGACGGGGCGCTGGCACGCGGTTCCATTCGCCGCGCGAGCTGACGGTCCAGCGTCGTGATCGAAATGTAAGCATGGACCAGATTCCGTTGCGCCAGGGAAGCCAGCAGGTCGAGATCGCGCTCGATGAGCGATGACTTCGTGATGACGGACAATGGGTGGTCGCACTCCGACAGCACTTCAATGACCTGGCGCGTGAGGCGATACTCCCGCTCGATTGGCTGGTACGGATCGGTATTCGCGCCGAGGGCGATAGCCTGACACGCATAGCCAGGCCTGGCTAGCTCCGCACGCAATATTTCCGCGGCGTTGACCTTGGCGAACAGCCGGGTTTCAAAGTCCAGCCCCGGCGACAGTCCGACGTAGCCATGACTCGGGCGTGCGTAGCAGTAGACACAACCGTGCTCGCAGCCGCGGTACGGATTGATCGACTGCGAAAACGGGATGTCGGGCGAGTCATTGCGCGCGATGATCGTCCGGCACCGCTCGGCCCGGACCGTGGTGGCGAGCGGCGTCAACTCTTCCTCCGGCCACCAGCCGTCGTCGTACGGGTCGCGCGTCAACCGATCGAATCGTCCTTCCGGATTCGATACCGCACCGCGCCCCCGAAGCGGCACGGCGAATGGCGTTGCGCTTGCCGGTTTAACCGACACGGTCAGTCCCGGACGCGTTGCCGGTGCCCGCCCGGGCTCTAAGAGCGATCACGTGGGGCATGGTCGACCATTCCAGCAGCGGCGCCGGCGCGACGGTGAACTCGCCGCAACGCAGGTTGATGCGGTCGATGGCGCTGAAGCGCTCGAGCGCGCGGCCGTTCTTGGCGGCAAATCGCTCGCGCTGGCCGCAAACCGGGCGCAGAGGCGTGGCAGTGTTCCGCACATGGGCCACGGCGGCGCCCTCGCAGCCGCTGCACAGGGACGCGTGCGTGTCGCGAGAAGCAAGAAACCCGATGCGACCGGCGCTCCAGAACTTTGCGCGCCAGCTCGAACCGACCCTCGCCGTTGGAGACGCCGACCGGTTTCCCGCGCCGCTCGGGAAAATCGCGCTCATGTCGACGTAAACAACGGCTCGCGGCCGGTAGCAGGTCAATGGCGCCATGGCCCATCATCGATAAGAGCGAAATTGACCCACAACCACGCCTTGAATGCGCACGCGCGCGGCCGGGTAGCGCATCGGCGGCATCTGGCTGTTGGCCGGCCGCAGCGTCACGGTGCCGTCGCGATTATTCTGCAGGCGCTTGAGCGTGGCCTCGATCCCGTCGATGATGGCCACGATGATCTCGCCGTTCTCGGCGGCCTCGCGCTTCTCCACGACCACCATGTCGCCGTCGAGAATGCCGTCCTCGATCATGGAATCGCCCTGAACGCGCAGCACGAAGCGATTGCCGTTGACGAAAAACTCCGATAGATCGATCTCGTCCTCCCCGGGGACGGCCTCGATCGGCCGTCCCGCGGCGATACGCCCGAGCAGGGGCAGCGAGACGCGCGCCGGGAACGGCGCGCTCACGGAGCCAGGGACGCGAAACAATCGCGCGGCCACGTTCCGGCCTTTGCGCAGCCGGATGCCACGGGCCCGGTCTGGTTCGATGCTCACCAGGCCCGCCTGTTCCAGCGCGCGCAGATGGCGGTGCACCACCCCTCGCGAGACGATTCCGAGGTGCGCCGCGATCTCGCGCAGCTTGGGCGCGTAACCATGCCGAACCAGGTAGGCCTGGACAAAATCGTAAACCTGGCGCGAACGATCGGTGACCATACCGTTAGACCTACTCGCTCCGGTCGTTTGTCTTTCCATCAAGATGTTCTCCTTTTGTTCTCACTCAGCATACGCCGCCTTGCACGTCATGGCAACCGGGGGCGGCACCGGCAAACCGGAAACCCTGTTAGACTGGAGCATGACCGAGGTTCAAAACGTACAGTGCCCGTACTGCGGCGAAACGTTCGAGACCGAAATCGACGTTTCCGCGGGCAGCCAGGAATACATCGAGGACTGCTATGTCTGCTGTCGCCCGATCGTGTTCCGGATCGAGGTTGGCGCGGACGGCGAACTGACGGGGATCGAGACCCAGCGCGACAATGACTGACACCCAGGACCGGAAACCTTACGCACCCATCGCTTGCGCGCGCTACTCGGAATACGAGGTCGCCATTCTGCACCGGCAGAAACTGCACCTGCGCTGGCGCGAGGACAACGTGTTTCACGACCAGGTGGTGCAACCGCTCGACCTCAAGACCCAGAATCACGAGGAGTTTCTCATCTGCCGCACCGCTTCCGGCGAAACCGTGACGATCCGTCTCGACCGCATTCAGCGCATGGAGCCGGTTTGATCGTTCGGCTTGTCCTCGGGATATTGGGTATCCTCTGGTTGCCGGCGACTGACGCGCAACCCTGCGGCGGCGCGCCGGTCCAGGTGCAGGTGCTCGGATCGAGCGGACCGGAACTTGCGGACCAGCGTGCGCAGAGCGGCTATCTCGTCTGGATCGAAGGCAAACCGCGAGTACTGGTGGATGTCGGCGCCGCCGTTGCCCTGCGTTTCATCGAAAGCGGGGCCAGCACGGCCGATCTCGACGCGATTCTCCTCACGCGCCTGTACGCCGATCGCACCGCCGACCTGCCGACGCTGCTGCGGGCGTCGCTCGCGCAGAATCGCAGCCGGTCACTTCCGATTTACGGACCGGCCGGAAACAAATCCATGCCCTCGACGGTGGCGTTCATACGCGCCTTGTTCGACGGCACACGCGGCGCATATCGCTATATGGGGGAGCTGCTCAACCCGCTCGCCAAGGCCCCGTACAAACTCCAGCCGCATAATGTGGGCGAGGAAGCCAACCGCCTTGGCGTACGCCAATCTCCGGCGGCGATCTATCAATTATTTTCCAATAGCCGTCTGCGGGTCTCCGCGATGTACGTCACGCGCGACACCGCACCGGCCCTCCTTTGGCGCATCGAGGCCGCCGGCAAGAGCATCGTTTTCAGCGGTGTGGGCGACGGCACCGGCAAATACGCCGAAGCGCTGGCCAAGAACGCCGACTGGCTCGCGGTTTCACTCGATCCGCCACAAACCACGCCGGATGAAATCGCCGGGTTCGCAAAGGAAACAGCGGCGAAACAACTGGTGCTGCTGGAAAACGCGCAGGTGGCACCGGAACGCGAGGCGGAAATCCTCGAATTGATCAAGAAACATTACGCCGGACCGGTCGGCTTCGCGCGTGATCTCGCCTGTTTTGCGCCCTGAGTGCTGCGCTGAAAGCGGGTTTTTCAGCGGCGCGCTGGCGCTCGTGCATGGCCAACCGCATCGCGGCAGCGGGGGGATCGAGGAGCGACCATTCGCCGCTCGGCAACAACAGTAGTCCTTGCCTTGAGGGCATTTGTCATTTTTTGGTCAAAAGCGCATTTTGTATGACACAGCATCGACCGCCGTTGCGAACAAAAAATTTGCGTCTGCCGAGAAAAGGCCGTCCCGAATCATCGCATTTCCTCGGCCGGATCGGTCGAATGGCGGCAATTCCGGGATAACACCCGACACCGAGGCTCCTCCCCCATGGCAAAAATCCTGTACTTCGCAATTCTCGTCGACAGACTCGGGCGCGCTTCCGAAGAAACCGCGCTCCCGGCGTCCGTCACCGACGTGCGCACCCTGCTGGCCTGGTTGCGGCGGCGCGGTGACAACTGGAACCGCGCGCTCGCGGATAACGCGGTACGCGTCACGATCAATCGACAAATCGTTGCGCTCGACAGCCCGGTCGACGACAACGCCGAAATCGCCATCGTGTCGATGCGCCCGGATTAACCGGCGGAGCAATTCTTTTCCGTTTCACGACAAGAAACGGCTTCAACTCCATGAATGACTTTGCGTTTCGGTAAACGCGAACTCGCCGCTCCGTCTCTCATCTGTCTGCTATCCTTAGCCGTAGCATTATTGCATCGACGCCGTCACGGACGGCACGGCTATGGAATCATTCATACACGAACGTCTGACCGAAATCGTCAAGGGCTCCGAGCAGGAGCTGAACCTGGCGGAAGCCGCCTTGCTGATCGCCAGGGACGAGTACCCCGCTCTGGACGTCGAGGCTTACCTGCGGCAGATCGACGAGCTGGCCACCGGCGTGCAGCAACGGCTGCCGGCGCAGGCGGGCCTGGAGGACACGCTGATCGCCCTCAATCAGTTTCTGTTCGTGGAACAGGGGTTCTCCGGGGACATGGACAACTACGACGACCCGCGCAACAGCTTTCTGAACGAGGTGCTGGACCGCAAGCGCGGAATTCCCATAACGCTCTCCATTCTTTACATGGAAGTCGGCCGCCGCCTCGGGCTGCCACTGAAGGGCGTGTCTTTTCCGGGCCATTTTCTGGTCAAATTCACGACCCGCGAAGGCGAGGTCGTGCTCGATCCTTTTTCCGGCGGCTGCCTGATGAGCAAGGAAGACCTGGAGCAGATGCTGGAGGATACCTTCGGCGCGGCCGAGGCCGCTTACGCGCCGCTCGAGCGCCTGCTCACCGCAGCCAACAAGAAGGAAATCCTGGTTCGAATGCTGCGTAACCTCAAAGGCGCCTACCTGCGGCGTGAGCGTTACGACAAGGCGCTTACCGTCGTCGACCGGATCCTGCTCATCCAGCCCGATCAACCCGATGAGGTACGTGATCGCGGCCGTATCTATGAACATCTCGAATGCTTCCGGGCCGCGCTCGAGAATTACCAGTCTTACCTGGCACAGCGCCCCGGCGCGGGCGACGCGCCCGACGTGCATAAACGCATCGCCGAACTGAAACTGATCGTCGCCAATTTCAACTGAGCATGTCCATGTCCAAGGATGACAGACCCGCGGCGGTCCGGGCCGGTGACGCCGGCCCGGAAAAACCCTGGTATGTCTACATCATGGAATGCAGTGACGGTTCGCTCTACACCGGCGTTACCAACGATATCGAGCGGCGCCATCAGCAGCACAACGAAGGCAGCGCCTCGCGCTATACCCGCAGCCGGCGGCCGGTCGTCTTGCGTTACCAGGAAGTATGCGGCAGCCGCTCCGAAGCCCTGATCCGCGAATGCGCCGTGCGCCTGCTCTCGCGCAAGGAAAAAGAAACGCTCATCAACCGCGGGAAATAAATCGTCCGCGTCCGAGCGGCGCGGTCCGGGATTAACAAACTCCGGGGCGACCGTTACAGCGAACGCCGATAAACCAGATCGTGCATCGCATGACCCAGCCGGCGGCCGCGTCGCTCGAACCGTGTCGGCGGCCGGGCGAGCAAAACCGCGCGCGTGACGTCCTCGACCATTCCCGGCGCGTGTGCCAGCACCGCCGCCACGTGCTCGGCGTAATCCGGCCAGTCGGTGGCGACATGAAAATATCCACCGGGCGCGAGCTTGACCGCCACCAACGCGGCAAAATCGGACTGCACCAGGCGGCGCTTGTGGTGCCGTTTCTTGGGCCAGGGGT
>Ga0187775_10000207_pt1 | contig 14190 bp, 13 predicted proteins | sample 0216_BV02_MP12_1_FD_132441 | JGI IMG/M metagenome (GOLD analysis project Ga0187775, IMG submission 132441) | Tropical peat soil microbial communities from peatlands in Department of Meta, Colombia - 0216_BV02_MP12_10_MG | ecosystem: Environmental > Terrestrial > Soil > Wetlands > Peat | place... | reverse complement strand
GGTGACAATGTCAAAATGGCTCAGCGGCGTGCTTATGAAATCGCCCAGGGCATCCGCTTTGACGGCATGCAGATGCGCCGCGATATCGGTCATCGTGCCATCAATGTTAAAAAACGCTAGTCCTTTAACTTAATCGAGAATCTAATACATCGTTCTCCAGCGATTTTCAGGCAGCCATTCTGGGCGAAGGATTGGCTTTATCAAGTAAACTAGGGTGCAACCGGATTCCACGGTCAAGGTTTTGGATTGGCATCGGCACCGGGGTAACCGAAAGAATTGCACAACGTATGAAAAGATAAAGAATGAATTGCTTGTCTCCAGGTCCCGATGTTCCTAGGCTTTAAGGCCGACCCATGAATTCTGAAGCGGTTAAGAATTATCTTTTAGAACTGCAGTCGCACATCGTAGATCACTTTCAGAAAATTGACGGCAAGCAGTTTCGCGTCGTATTTTGGGATCGCCCGGCTGGCGGCGGCGGTGTCAGCTGTGTCGCCGAGGACGGGCAGATATTCGAGCGCGGGGGTGTGAATTTCTCACACGTGCACGGCGAACAGCTCCCTCCGTCGGCGACTGCATCGCGCTCCCAGCTCGCGGGCCGCTCATTTGAGGCCATGGGTGTATCGGTTGTCATGCACCCGAGGAACCCTTATATACCCACCGTGCACTTGAACGTGAGATTCCTGAGTGCTCATCCCCGGTCTCCGGAAGTCGCTCCGGGGGTTTGGTGGTTTGGCGGGGGTATGGATTTGACGCCCTATTACGGGTTTGAGCAAGATTGCGTGCATTTTCACCAAGCCTGCAAGAATGCGCTTGCGCCGTTCGGGGCCGAATATTACCCGCGTTTCAAAAAATGGTGCGATGAATATTTTTTCATTAAACACAGAAATGAGCCACGCGGAATAGGCGGAATATTTTTCGATGATTTTAACGAACTGGATTTTGAAAAAAGCTTCAAGCTCATGCAGAGCGTGGGCGACCATTTTCTGCCTGCCTATTTGCCGATTGTGGAGCGCCGCATGAACACCCCTTACAGTGAACGCGAGCGTGATTTTCAGGCGTTGCGACGCGGACGCTATGCGGAATTCAACCTGGTTTATGACCGCGGCACGCTGTTCGGACTGCAATCGGGCGGGCGCGCCGAGTCGATACTCATATCCCTGCCGCCAAATGTGAAATGGCGTTATGATTGGAGACCCGGTCCGGATAGCCCTGAGGAAAAATTATACAAGGAGTTTTTGGTTGTGCGTGATTGGGTAAACTGAGGAATCTATCTCTATTGGGTTGACGACCATGGACCACAAAACTGATCGTATCCAAAAAATTGGCGGCACATTGGTGGATTTTTTTCACTACCTGGCGCTTTTTGTTATCGGCGCCACTATTGTATGGTCGGCCATATATGAATACATCCATATCATGCAAAGCGGACACGCGGCCTTGGAGAATATTCTGTTGCTCTTTATATACCTTGAACTGGGAGCAATGGTGGGGATTTATTTCAAAACCCATCATCTGCCGGTTCAGTTCCTGATCTATGTCGCCATTACGGCTCTTTCAAGGCATTTGGTCGTCGACGTACAGAAGGTATCGGATAATTTTCATCTTTATTTGCTGCTGACGATTACTGGAGCGATTGTGATACTCAGTCTTGCTTTGCTGATACTTACCTATGCCGCCAGCAAGTACGGCCGTCCCGAGGACCTTGCCTGATATCGGGATTGCCTAATGCCCTTCAAACTGGCACAGCGCGATTACCCTGTGGCCGAGCTTTTCCAGACGTTTGCGGCCGCCCAAATCGGGCAGATCAATCACAAACGCGCAGCCGACAATGTCGCCGCCGGTTTTGCGTATCAGCTTGACGGTGGCTTCGGCGGTGCCACCGGTGGCAATCAGATCATCCACCAATAAAATTTTTTCTCCCTGCTGAATCGCGTCAGTATGGATTTCCAGCCGGTCGGTTCCGTATTCCAGTTCGTAGTCATGCCCGAAATTTTCCCCCGGAAGCTTGCCCTTTTTGCGGATTGGCACAAAGCCGACTTTTATGCGATAGGCAAGCGCGGCGCCGATGATGAAACCGCGTGACTCGATGCCGGCCACTTTATCTATTTTCACGCCGCGATATTTGTCGACCAATTGGTCTATGGCGCTGCGGAACCCGCCGGCATGTTTGAGCAGCGTGGTGATGTCCCGAAACATGACACCGGGTTTGGGAAAATCAGGAATAGTGCGAATCAGCGATTTGATCTCCTTCATTCTATTCCCCAAGATAAGCCTCGCGTACCCGCGGGTTGTTCAGTAATTCGCGCGCCGGCCCGCTCAAAGTGATCAGGCCGCCATCCATGACGTAAGCCTTGTGGCTCGCTTCCAAAGCCAGCTTGGCGTTTTGCTCGACTAGGACTAGCGTAACCCCTTCTCTCGCAATGCCCATAATTGTCTCGAAGATTTTACTCACCAGGAGAGGCGCCAGTCCCATACTGGGCTCGTCCAGCAGCAATAATTTCGGATGGCTCATGAGCGCGCGCCCGATAGCCAGCATCTGCTGTTCACCGCCCGATAGCGTCCCGGCGGTTTGGCGGCGCCGATCCTTAAGGCGCGGGAACAGTGCATAGATATGTTCCAGCTCGTCTTTGTCGGACACGCGACAGTATGCGCCCATTTCCAGGTTCTCTTCGACGGTGAGTCGGCCGAAAATGCCGCGCCCCTCGGGAACCAGTGCCATGCCCCGGCGCACTAGTTGATAAGAAGGCCGATGGGTGATTGGCTCGCCCTGATAGCGTACCTCCCCAGCGACATGAAGCAGCAACCCACAGATTGCTTTCAGAGTGGTGGTCTTGCCGGCGCCATTTGCACCGATCAATGCGACCAATTCACCTTCGCCGATTTCAAGGTCTATTCCCTTAACCGCGTTGATGCCGCCGTAAGATACCTTCAAGCCGCGTACTTCGAGTAGATTCACGCGAGCACGCTCCCCAAATACGCTTCAATTACCGCCGGATCATGCTGCACCTGCTGTGGTGTCCCTTCCGCTATTTTCTTGCCATAATCCAAAACCGCCACGCGGTCACACAAGTCCATTACCAGCTTTACGTCGTGCTCGATCAGCAACACCGTCACACCATCGCCGCGGATGGTTTCCAGCAGTCTTTTCAATTCCCCCGTCTCGGTAGCGTTCATTCCGGCGGCGGGCTCATCGAGCGCGAGCAACCTGGGCTCGGTGGCCAGCGCGCGCGCGATCTCGAGCCGGCGCTGATCACCGTAACTCAAGTGGCTCGCCAGATTATTTGCCTGTTCGGGAATGTCCACGTAGTGTAAAAGCTCTAACGCACGCGCACGAACGGAGGCCTCTTCGGCGCGGGTGCGCCGATCGCGCAGCACCGCTCCAACTACCCCTGCATGAGTGCGCGCGTGGCGTCCTACCATGACGTTTTCCAGCGCACTCATGTTGCCGAACAGGCGGATATTCTGAAAGGTGCGCGCAATGCCCCGCTCGGCCACCATGTGCGGTTTGGCGGCCATCAGCCTTTCGCCGTTAAAGTAGAACCCTCCCCTATCGGGCGAATAAAGCCCGGTTAGCAAATTGAACAGCGTGGTTTTGCCTGCACCGTTGGGCCCGATGAGCCCGTAAATCTCCCTGCTTTCCACTGACAGGCTGACCTCATCGAGGGCGAGCAGGCCGCCAAAGTGCTTGCTGACTCCCCGTACTTCGAGCAATGTCATGGGCGCGCCCCGTTCTGGGCTTCAGCTTCATCTTCGGTCTCAAATTCACGCTTGCGGATGGTGGAAGGCAGCAAGCCCGCGGGACGGAAAAGCATCACTAAAATCAGCGCCAGCCCGAATATCAGCATGCGCAAATCAGCCGGATCGACAAAGATGCGCCCCAGCAGGGCTTGCTCGGCCGGCCCGATGTAACGCAGCGCCTCGGGCAAAACCACCAGCAGCACCACGCCCAGAATCACGCCTGCTATATTGCCCATTCCGCCGAGCACAACCATGCACAAGATCATGATCGATTCGATGAGAGTGAAGCTTTCCGGGCTTATGAATCCCTGAAAGGCGGCAAACAAACCGCCGCTTACGCCCCCGAAGCTCGCACCCATCGCAAATGCAAGCAATTTAATATTCCGCGTGTTGATGCCCATCGCTTTCGCCGCCATTTCGTCTTCGCGAACCGCCGCCCACGCGCGGCCAATTCGTGAATCCTGCAGGCGCATCGAAATGAAAATCACCAGAATGGTCAAGGCGAGGAAAAGATAAAAATAGTTGTAGACCGAGGAAAAATTGATGCCAATGAATCGGTGTGCCTGGTAGAGGGAAAACGTGCCAAAACTAACGGGATCGATATTGTTAACGCCTTGCGGGCCGTTGGTGATATTCACCGGTGCGTCCAGGTTATTCAGGAAAATGCGGATGATTTCGCCGAAGCCCAGCGTTACGATGGCGAGGTAATCGCCGCGCAGCCGGAGAGTCGGCGCTCCGATCAACACGCCGAATATGCAACTCACTCCGGCGCCCAAAGGCAATAACGCCCAGAATGGCAGATGGATCCCGAAGTGCGGCGAAGCAAGCAATGCATAGAGGTAAGCACCCACTGCGAAAAACGCGACATAGCCGAGATCCAGCAAACCGGCAAAACCCACCACGATGTTCAAGCCCAGGGCCAGCATGATATACAGCAGCACGAAATCGAGGATGCGCACCCAGGAGCGGCCGAGAAAGAAGTCGGCGAGAAACGGCAGTAAAGCGAGCAACGCCGCGAGCAATATAAACGCGGTCCAAGCAGCGTATGGATTGCGTTTCAGTTTTTCCCAGTCGCTCATGCGCGTTCCGCGATCCGCTCGCCAAGCAACCCCGAGGGACGGAACACCAACACCAGGATCAGCACGAAAAAAGCAAACACGTCCTGGTAGTTGCTGCCCAGATACCCGCCGGTAACCGGTCCTATATAACCTGCGCCCAGGCTTTCGATGATGCCGAGCAGAAGACCGCCCAGCATTGCGCCGCCCAGGTTACCGATTCCGCCCAGCACCGCTGCAGTGAATGCTTTGAGCCCGAGCAGAAAACCCATGTAGTAATGCGCCAGGCCGTAATAGGCGCTCACCATTACACCTGCCACCGCAGCGAGCGCCGAGCCGACAACAAAAGTAATGGATACGATGGTATTGATGTTGACTCCCATCAGCCCGGCTACCTCGGCGTTCTGCGCGGTAGCGCGCATCGCCCGGCCCAGCCGCGTGCGGTGTACTAGAAACAGCAGCCCAACCATGATGAATGCGGCAAGCAGCACGATGAAAATCTGCAAATCGGAGATGGCAGCCCCCGCAATGAAGTGCGGTTTGGAAGGCAGCAGCGGGGGAAAGGTAATGTACTGGCGCCCCCAGATGATCATCGCGCCGTTTTGCAGCACGATGGAAACTCCGATGGCGGTTATCAGCGGTGCCAGTCGCGGCGCGTGGCGCAGCGGGCGGTAGGCGATGCGCTCGATAGTGTACCCCAGTGCCATGCAAGCCGGCATCGCGACCAACAAGGCCAGCAAAACAATCACCGGCCCGGGAAGCGCGCTGCCGCCCAGCACATTGATGACCGCGAGCGCCACCATTGCGCCGATCATCACCACTTCCCCGTGCGCAAAGTTTATGAGCCCGAGGATGCCGTACACCATGGTATAGCCCAATGCCACTAGGGCATAGACGCTTCCTAGTACGATCCCATTGATAATCTGCTGGAGAAATATGTCCATAGAGGGAATCTACACAGCAAAACGGCACCCGAAGGTGCCGTGAACTAGAAAGGCTTTCGTCTAGTAGCCTTGGTTACGAGAACCAAGGGACGTGCTTTCCGTCGGTGTCGCAACCTGCGTCACGGTCGCGCTTTGGCCCAGCGTTTCCAGCGGCTCCCATTTTCCATTTTTCACCTGGTACAAGGTCACTGCACCACCTTGAACATCGCCCTTGGCATCGAAGGCTATGGGCCCGGTCACGCCGTTACGCCGAATATGCGCGAGCACCGGAAGATATTTGGCTTGCTCAACCGAATCGGCCTGCTTCATGGCATCGATCAGCGTCATGGCCGCATCGTAGGCATACGGCGCATAAATCTGGATTTTGCCGTACTTTGCTTCAAATTTCTTGAGGAATTCGGTGCCGCCCGGCATTTTTTCCAGGGGAAGCCCAGGCGATGAAGCGGTTACTCCTTCGCCATCTGCTCCCGCAAGCTTTATAAATTCGATGCTCTGGCTACCATCACCGCCGAGGAATTTTGCATTCAGCCCCAAGGATCTCATTTGCTTGACCATCGGGCCCGCCTGCGCGTCCATTCCGCCGTAAAAAACCAAATCCGGCTGCTTGCCTTTAATGGACGTGAGAATGGCCAAGAAGTCCGTTGCCCTGTCAGTGGTGTATTCGCGAGCCAGTATTTGCGCGCCGTCCGCTTTGGCCTCTTTCTCGAACTGGTCTGCCAGCCCTTGGCCATAGGCAGTGCGGTCGTCAATGATGGCGATTTTTTTTGCCGCCATTTGCTTAACCGCGAAATCGCCGAGCACTTTCCCTTGCTGCTCATCATTGGTCATGACGCGGAACGCATTCTTGAACCCTTGCTGTGTATAGGGAATTGCAGTTGCGGAAGGCGAAATCTGCACTACGCCAGCGTCGTGATAAATCTTGGAAGCGGGAATTGTGGCTCCGGAGTTGAGATGCCCGATTACCGCGTTAACTTTTTGATCCACGAGTTTCTGCGCAACTATGGTCGCGGTTTTTGGGTCTGCCTGATCATCTTCGCTGATGAGTTCGAAGTGCACCCGTTTGCCACCAATCAACGGATTTTGCGCGTTGACTTCATCAATTGCTAAGCGCGCGCCGTTATCGTTGTCTTTGCCCAAGTGTGCTTGCGGGCCGGTGAGAGGCGCGACCGAGCCGATCTTTACCACAAGTTCCGATGTGGATGTCTGGTCTTTGCCGCAACCTCCGAGCCCTAGGGTTGCTGCCAGAATGGCCAATGCGAAAGGACGACTAAAATTCATGTTCACTCCCACAGGAACCTCTGATCAAGTCCTCCGCGAATTGCGTTGCTGGCAAAATGCGGATGGTTGCGAGGCGCGCGACGAAGGTCGTAGCCAGGACTACGAAGCCGAGGAGCGCAACGACGCAGCCGCCGCATTTTGCCGCAACCCGGAGGGACGACGGCTTTCCAGGCGGTCTGCTTTGTCGCTCGGCTTGCCAAGGGGATCTGCCATTGGCTGCGCCTCGCTTCGCGCATCCCATCCTGGAAAGCCGTCGTCGCAACCGCGTGTGACTTAATCAGAGGTTTCCTAGCATTATGACCTGCAAAAGATTATCCGCAGTCGCTAATGCATTGTCAATTTTCGAATTTAGCCTTGAATGCGAGGCGCGCGCAACAGCAAATAAAGGCTTTGTTGAGGAGCGCTCACATATTGGAAAGGATTGGAAATCGTGCGAACACTATTCAATCCGGGTGCTTTTGAATAACTGTTTTCAGATGGTCAAGATCATTAATCGGCGGCAAACATTCAACGCCTTTGCATACCCAGGCAGTGACCGGGCCGGCAGCTTTCCGGTCGAGGTACTGCGGCAGTCCATCTATGCCTTCAGGCAAGGTGAGCAGCAATGAACGGGGCAGGTAATCTTGCTTCAGTTCGCGCTGCCATTCGTCCAAAAATTCCTTTTTGCCGCGCAGAATGATAATTTGCGGTGGCGCAAGATAATCCTCAAGCGCCATAGTCATACTGGTATATCCACCCGGCCTGCGGCTCAACTCCGGGTAGAAGAGCTGCAAAGTGCGCTCGGCGGCTTCGAGGTATTTGTGGTTACCTAATATATGTCCCAGCCGCAGCAGGGCTGAAGCGGCGACCGCATTGCCAGAAGGCGTGGCATTATCGTGGCCCGACTTGGGACGATGGATGAGTTTTTCGTGGTCGTGGCTGGTAAAGAAAAAACCACCGAGCTGCTGGTCTAGGAACTGCTCCAGCATGACTTGCGCCAGTTGTTTCGCGAACTCTAGATCGCAGTTGCGAAAGTCCGCCTGTAGCAGTTCCAGGATTGCCTCGAGCAGGAACGCATAATCGTCGAGGTAGGCGTTGAGATTCGATCTGCCGTTCTTATATGTTGCCAGCAGACGCTGGTTTCGCCATAAGGAGCCCCGGATAAAATCGCAGGCCCGCCGCGCCGAAATAAGCCAGTCTCTGTTACCGACAAGGCGCGCGGCATGCGCCATGCCTCTAATCATTAACGCATTCCAGCTGGTGAGTATCTTTTCATCGCGGCCGGGATGAACGCGTTTTTCCCGCGCGTTAAACAGCTTGGTCCGTGCGGAGTCGAGGTGCCGTTGTGCTACATCCTGCGGCAGCGAAAGCGCGCCAGCAACGTCGCTCATGCTTTTACGGACGTATAAGTGCCAGAGCTTACCCTCAAAGTTCGGCGCCTGATCTAAGCCGAAGTGGGAAACAAGCACCGCGTATTCCTCGGCATTGAGCAAAGACTCAATTTCGTTCCGCGTCCAGCTGTAGAACTTGCCCTCTTCATGCTCGGAATCCGCGTCCAGGCTCGAGTAATAGCCGCCCCGGGAGATTGCATTTCGCGCATCACCCAGGCCGCGGTTTCTTCAGTTACTCTCTTGAATAACGGGTTGGCCGTCACCTGCCAGGCATCGGCATACAGGCGCAGCAGCGGCCCGTTGTCGTAAAGCATTTTTTCGAAATGCGGAATCATCCAGTATTCGTCCACGCTATAGCGGCAAAACCCGCCGCCCAGCTGGTCGTAAATTCCACCCAACGCCATTTTCTCCAGGGTGAATGCGGCAATATTCGGAATACTGTTGTCGCGGCTTGCTGCGAAATGCCGCAGGCAAAATTCGATTTCGGCCGGGTGAGGGAACTTCGGCGCGTCGCTAAAACCGCCGTTTAGCGGATCAAAGCTGTTCTGCAACTGCTCGAGTAGATGTTGTGAAGGCTCTGCACTTAGCGTTTGCTGCAATTTTTCTGGCAGAGTACGCTCAAATGCGGCAAGCAAGGATTGGCTCTGCAGTTCAATATCATTCGGGTGCTGGTGGTAGAAGTCGGCAACACGCTTCAGCAGATCGGGGAATCCCGGAAGGTTATAACGCGGCAGCTTGGGAAAATATGTTCCGCCGAAGAACGGTTTCTGTTCGGGTGTAAGAAACATGGTGAGCGGCCACCCGCCCGTGCGCTGCGTGAGCATGTATTGCGCAGTCTGGTAAATTTGGTCGAGATCGGGGCGCTCCTCCCTGTCCACCTTGATGTTGATGAAGTGCCGATTCATGACTGCTGCCACCTCTGAGTCTTCAAAGGACTCATGCGCCATCACATGGCACCAGTGGCAAGCGGAATATCCGATCGAAAGCAGAATCGGTTTGTTTTGCTCGCGGGCAAGTTTCAGCGCTTGTTCGCCCCACGGGTACCACTCTACTGGATTTTCCGCGTGCTGAAGGAGATAGGGGCTGGTCTCGTTGACGAGGTGGTTGGACATGATCCAGTGTCAAATACAGGAAACGGCTTGAGGGTCTAAAGCTTTTCCACACGCACTCTACTGCCGGGCTTGACCGTCTTGAGTTTCTTTGCGTCGCCGTCAATCGTACCGAGTATGTTTACGCGCGTTATCAACCTGCATTCACCGCTTTCTGAGACTGGCGTCGGACCAAAAGGCAATGCCAAAGACTGGCCTTCGACCCAGAAACACACCGTACCGGGGTCGACGACTTGTCTCGCATCATTTTCCAGTTCGGATTTCACCGGAACCGAAAAATACACCTCATCGCCCCAGGTTTCGGCGCGCGACTCGCACGGTAGTTCCGCGAGCAGTTTCTTCGCGGTCGACGTATTCCGGAGCGTCGCGGCGAGTTCATCTTGACCCCAGGAGATGCGAATGCGGGTATTCAATCGGTGACCGCGCCCAAGCTGGCCGAAGACACGAGTTTTGCATACTTTGCCATGACTCCCCGGGTAAAACGCGGCTTGGGTTGTCGCCATGCGGCTTTGCGGCGTGCGAGTTCCGCGTCGGGAACATCGAGTTGCAAAACCCGCTTAACGGCATCAATGGTGATTGAATCGCCTTCCTGCACCAGTGCAATCGGACCCCCTACGAAAGCTTCAGGCGCGACATGCCCTGCCACCACGCCCCAGGTTCCGCCTGAGAAACGACCGTCGGTAATCAACCCGACTTTGTCGCCCAAACCTTTGCCGATGATGGCGGAAGTCGGTGCCAGCATTTCCCGCATTCCGGGCCCACCCTTGGGCCCCTCGTAGCGGATTACAATCACGTCGCCGGGCTTTATTTTGTCGCCCAGTATGGCTTTCAGCGACGCTTCTTCCGATTCAAACACTCGGGCCGGACCGGTGATCACTGGATTTTTCAGCCCGGTGATTTTGGCAACGCAGCCCCCGGGGGCGAGATTGCCTTTGAGAATCGCAAGGTGGCCGTGCGGGTATAGCGGCTTATCCCATTGCCGAATGACATCCTGGCTTTTTGCCGGATTATCCGGTACATCACTCAGGTTTTCTGCCACCGTTTTGCCGGTGATAGTAAGGCAATCGCCGTGAATCAGCCCGTGGTTCAGGAGCATTTTCATCACTTGCGGAACGCCGCCTGCCTTGTGCAGATCAATCGCCACATATTTGCCGGAAGGTTTCATGTCACACAATACCGGCACGCGGCTACGAATGCGCTCGAAATCGTCGAGCACCCATTCCACCTGTGCAGCGTGGGCGATAGCGAGCCAGTGCAAAATAGCATTGGTCGATCCGCCGGTCGCCATGACCACCGAAATGGCGTTCTCGATGGATTTGCGGGTGATGATTTGCCTCGGGAGGATTTGTTTCTTGATGGCGTCGATCAACACCCGCGCCGATTGAGCCGCGCTCTCCACTTTTTCCTCATCCACAGCCGCCATGGTCGAAGAATAAGGCAAGCTCATGCCCGCCGCCTCGATGCTGGTGGACATGGTGTTGGCGGTGTACATTCCGCCGCAGGAGCCCGCCCCCGGACAGGAACGGCGTTCGATTTCTTTGAAATCCTCGCGGCTCAGGCGGCCAGCAGTGAATTCTCCCACAGCTTCGAAGGCGGAGACGATAGTCAGGTCTTTGCCCTTGTAGTGGCCGGGCTTGATGGTGCCGCCGTAGACGAAAATCGCGGGAATGTTCATGCGCAACATCGCCATCAGCGCCCCGGGCATGTTCTTGTCGCAGCCGCCGATGGCCAACAAGCCGTCCATCCATTCCGCCTGCACCGCGGTCTCAATCGAGTCGGCGATCACTTCGCGCGAAACCAGGGAGTATTTCATACCTTCGGTGCCCATGGAGATGCCGTCGGAGACGGTGATGGTGCCGAATACCTGCGGATTGGCACCCGCCGCCTTGAGTTCCGCTTCGGCGCGGGCTGCCAGCAGGTTCAAACTGGCATTGCAAGGCGTGATGGTGCTGTAGGCGTTGGCCACGCCGACCATGGGTTTACCGAAGTCCTCGTCGCGGTAACCCATCGCGTAATACATGGAGCGGTTGGGCGCGCGTTCGTCACCCTCGGTAACGGTTTTGCTGCGCAAGTTCAGAGGCATCGCGGTCTCTCGAAAAGCGTTGGTCTGTTGCGGTAATTACGTATAATCCCAATTTTAGCGGAAATGCCTGGAACAACCTAAAAAATGCTCGTGCATCCAAGGTTTGATCCGGTAGCCATACATATTGGCCCACTCGCAATTCGTTGGTACGGCTTGATGTACCTGTTGGGATTTGCGATGGGCATCTTATTGGGGCGATACCGCATAAGAACCCAAGCCAACTCCGGATGGACCTATAACGAACTCGACGACGTGCTGTTTTACATTGTGCTCGGAGTGATACTCGGCGGACGCCTGGGCTATGTGCTGTTTTACAAATTTTCGGATTATCTGCATGAACCGCTCAAAATATTTTATATCTGGGAGGGCGGCATGTCTTTTCACGGCGGTTTTCTGGGCGTCGTTTGCGCGATATTGCTGTTTTCCATCAGACACCGGAAGCACTGGCTGGCGGTAACGGATTTCATCGCGCCGCTAACGCCTTTGGGTCTGGGGGCGGGACGCATCGGCAATTTCATCAACGGGGAATTGTGGGGACGGCCCACCGAGCTCCCATGGGGAATGATTTTTCCCGAAGTGGACAATGTCCCGCGCCATCCTTCGCAGTTGTACGAATTCGCCATGGAGGGAATACTGCTGTTCGTCATACTTTGGTTTTATTCTGCGAAACCTCGGCCGCTCGGCGCGGTGTCCGGGGTGTTTTTAATCGTCTACGGAGCGTTCCGTTTTCTAGTCGAATTTACCCGCGAGCCAGACTCGTTTCTCGGTTTGCTCGCATTGGGCTTGAGCATGGGACAGTGGCTTTCCCTACCGATGATTTTAACGGGGATCTGGATGCTCGTTTGGAGCTACCGTAAACACGCCTAAGCGTTACAGACAGGCGTAATCTGAAAACTCCGGAATTTTTCAGCCAGGGTGGAATTGCCAGTGTTACCCGTCGCATCGCCGGTTAAACGCGACGCCTACTTGCGGCTGCCGTAATTTACGCGTTTCCCAATTGAGTATATGATACCTCGCCTCGGGGTCGTAGCTCAGCTGGGAGAGCGTCGCGTTCGCAATGCGAAGGTCGGGAGTTCGATCCTCCTCGACTCCACCATCCCCTTAGTACATCCGTCCTCCTACCCAGGCTACCGGAAAATTCGCCGATATGCGATGTTTCCGAATCGCGGGCATGATATTCGGCGGCCAGTCGGGTACTATCGAATTGTTATTGGCTGAGCCGAATGGCCTCAAGAGAACATCGGCCCGCTGGTTCTGGGTAAGCGTCCATTCAGCGCAAATACTATAATTGTTGGCGCGGAAAACAAGCTATAAGGTGGCTGCCATGCGAAAAACATTCCTTTCACACTTCTATAGTTTCTCAACTTTGACAGAACGAACGCGATTAACCAGCCGCGCGGCGCTCCTGAATTTTGCACTAGCGCTATCAGCTTGCGCGACGTATCAGGATCGCCCAATGCAGCTGGATGACACGGGCCGGGCATTTGAGTCCCGTTCTTTGGAAAATGCCGAGTTGCAAAAGTTTATTAGCGCAAACCTGCACCGCGATATCGAACCCTGGCCGCTGCAACAGTGGGATCTGTCCACCTTGACTCTGGCCGCGTATTACTACAACCCGGAACTGGACATCGCCCGAGCAAAATGGAATGTCGCCGAGGCAGCGGTTAAGACTGCCGGGCAACGCCCCAATCCTGTACTTAACTTGCCTTTCGAATATACCCTCGATCCGAAGAATGGGAACACGCCTTGGACCTACGGTATTAATCTGGACATCCCGATTGAGACTGCGGGCAAACGAGGCTACCGGATCGCTAAGGCCCAAAATCTTTCCCTGGCGGCGCGGCTGGACATGGGAAGCGTCGCTTGGCAGGTAAGAAGCCGGCTACGCAACGAGCTGCTCAACTGGTACGCCGCTTCGCAACGGGTTTCTCTACTGCAGAAAGCGATAGCCGCGCAGGAGGATGTTGTAAACATGCTGGACAATCGGCGTTTACATGGCGCCGCATCGATTGGCGAAGTCCACGCGGCCAAAATTGTTCTGGTGCAGAATCGCCGTGATTTGTCGCTCGCGGAAACGCAAGCGCGCGATGCGCGGGCCCGAGTGGCATCGGCAATTGGAATCCCGGTAAGTGCGCTGAACGAAGTCAACATATCGTTTGGCGTTTTCGAGCAAAGCAATTTCGAAGTTCCTGCCGATGAAGTTCGTTATAAAGCCGTGCTCGGACGCCCCGATTTGCTGAGCGCGCTGGCAAAATACGAAGCGAGCCAGGCTGCCTTGCAACTGGAAATCGCGAAACAGTATCCAGACGTCCATCTAGGCCCTGGCTATTTGTATAACCGGGACGGCGATTCACTGGTCCTGCCCATTTCCTTCGTCGCAGTGCCACTTTTCAACCGAAATCAGGGCCCCATAGCGGAAGCGGAAGCAATGCGGGAAGAAGCGGCCGCGCAGGTGAAAGCCTTGCAGGCGCGCGCAATCAACGAAACGGAACAGGCGCTCAAAAATTATTATGCAGCTGAAGACAATCTCGCTTCGTTTGACGCGCTGCTTGCCGCCGAGGAAGCACAGCTAAAAGCCTTGCAGAATTCTTTTGCTGCCGGTGAGACGGATCG
>Ga0187775_10000205_pt1 | contig 14196 bp, 15 predicted proteins | sample 0216_BV02_MP12_1_FD_132441 | JGI IMG/M metagenome (GOLD analysis project Ga0187775, IMG submission 132441) | Tropical peat soil microbial communities from peatlands in Department of Meta, Colombia - 0216_BV02_MP12_10_MG | ecosystem: Environmental > Terrestrial > Soil > Wetlands > Peat | place... | reverse complement strand
GATGGTGACGAGCGGCCTCGGGACGCTCTCGTCTCAGTCCGCGAGCCTGGTCAAGCGTCTCTCGAATCCGAAGCTGTCGCTCGCCGAGATCGAGCGCGTGGCGAAGGAAGCCCCCGGCGGCTATGGCGCGAGCAAGGCCGCGCTGTCCGCGATGGCCCGCCTGTTCGCAAAGGAGCTGGGACCGCGGGGGATTCTCGTGAACGCGATCAGTCCCGGATGGTGTCGCACGGACATGGGAGGAACCGGAGCGCCGCGCTCGGTCGAGCAGGGCGCGGCGAGCGTCCTCTGGGGCGTGCGCCTTAAGCCCGGCGGCCCGACGGGCGGCGTGTTCCAGGACGGAAGCCCCATCGAATAGCGCATCGCCCGAACGTCGCGCCGCCGCGCCAGACGTGGAGTGGCGACGCGAGCGGTCAGGTCGCGAGCTTCATCGGCAGGATCACCATCTGCAGCCCCTCGAGGTGCAGGCGGCGCTGGAGCACGTTGGGCGCCTGGTTGTGGAGCGCCCGGGTGAGGAAGCTCTCGTCCTCGAAGATCAGCTCGCTCGTGAAGAAGATCGTGCTCGGGAAGTCGCGCGCCACCTGCTCGGCGAGGGTGACGATGTCCTGGATCGGCTCGGTCCCGAACGCGAGGTAGTAGCGCGCCGCCAGGCCGTAGCTGTTGCAGAAGTTCACGAAGTAGTTCATCGACACCGTCGCCTCCTGCTTGAATAGCTTCAGCGATTCCTGGCCGCCGTAGCTCTGCGCGTCGACGGTGCGCGCGTGAACGAACACGAAGTTGCGGAAATGGCCCGGGAAGGTCTGCTTCACCCAAAGCAGGGCGTGCAGCCCTCCCCCGCGGGAACCCCCGACTATGAACGCGGCCGTGGGGGCGCCGGGGTCCAGCTTGGGGGGATTGGTCACGCTGCCGAACGGCTGGTCGACGAAGAGCTCGTCGAATTTCTGGATGCGCCGCCTGTTCTCCCGGTAGTGATGCTGGATGAGCAGCCCGAGGCCGACGACGAGCATGGTGATCAACACGGTGACCCAGCCGCCTTCCGTGAACTTCTCGGCCAAGGTCACGACCAGGATGCTCAGTGTCACCATGAGACCGAGAGCGGACAAGGCGAACCTCCACGGCCAGCGCGCGTCGTGGCCGCGCATCTTAACCCAGTAAATGCACAGACCCGCCAGCGAAAGCGAGAACGTCAGGAATACGTTGATGCTGTAGAGGACCACGAGTACGTCCACGCTGCCGCTCGTCCCCAGCAGGATCACCAGCGCCGCGATCCCCATGACCAGGATACCGTTCTGCGTGACCAGGCGGATGGAGAGATAGCGGAACTTGTGCGGCACCCAGGAGTCGGCCGCCATGTTCGCGAGGACGGCGGGGCCGCCGAGGAAGCCTGTGTTCGAGGCGACGATCAGCAGCCCCGCCTCGAACGCGAGCACGATCGACAGCGCGGCCGTGCTCACGCCGCCCTCGCCCCAGCCGAACGTCTGGATGATCGATCCGAACACCACCGCGTTCAGCGTCTGTCCCTCGACCGGCTTCGCGGCCCAGAGGAGGTACAGCAGGATGATGCCGCCGGCGGTGAAGGCGAGCGAGGCCGCCATGTAGAGCATGGTGAGCTTGCCGGTCGCGACGCGCGGCTCGGCGAGCGACTGCACGTTGTTGGAGACCGCCTCGATCCCGGTGTAGGTGCCGCCTCCCAGCGAATACGCCCGCAGGAACAGCGCGGCGACGAAGATCCAGCCGTGCTCCCGCGTCAAGCCGATCGTCTCGCTCAGGGTGTCGGGAATGATGCTCGGAACACGCTCGGCCTGGAACAGCACGCCGTAGACGATGAGGAACGCGTGGGTGACGAAGAAGCCGAGGAAGATCGGCAGCAGCACCTTGATCGACTCCTTCATGCCGCGGAGGTTGAGCACGGCGAGCGCGGCAACGATCAGGAGCTCGGTCGCGAGCTTGTAGCCCCCCGCCGTGGCCGGAAGCAGGCTGAACAGCGCGTCCACGCCGCTCGCCGCCGAGATGGCGATGGTCAGCACGTAGTCCAGAATCAGCGCCGAGCCGGACACCAGGCCCGCATGCGCGCCAATCAGCTTCGTCGCCACCCGGTATCCGCCTCCACCCGTCGGGAAAAGCTCGATGACCTGGTTGTAGGCGAGCGCGATGATGAAAACCGTCGCGGCGGTCGCGAGCGCGAGGTACAGGCCGAGGTGCGAGTGGCCGCCGAGCGCCTTGAAGGCCTCCTCGGGTCCGTAGCAGGACGACGACAGGCCGTCGGCGCCCAGGCCTACCCACGCAAGGAACGCCACGAGCGCGATGTGCTGGCGCGTCTTCGGGTTGAGCGGGTCGAGCGGTACGCCGAGAACCTTTCTACGCAAACGCTCCAGCACGGCCATGGTTCCCGCATCCCCGAAGCAGATGGACGACAGCGCGACGGCTCGTTCTTCTGGTAGATTGCGCGCCTGCCGCGCATTGTAGATCGGAACCGTTAGGTTGATTTAAGCTTCGACATCATGAAGGTCCTCCTCCTGGCCGGGCTCGGTCTGGCAATCTCGACGGGTACGACCTGCGCGCAGGAGCGCGCCGCGCAGAGCTACGTCCCCGGCCTCGGCGAGATCATGTCGCTGCAGCAGATGCGGCACGCCAAGCTGTGGCTCGCCGGAAGCCGCGGCAACTGGGACCTCGCGGCCTACGAGCTGGACGAATTGCGGGAGGGATTCGAGGACGCGAGCAGCCAGCACCCGACGAACGACGGCGTGCCGATCGCGGCCATGATCAAGAGCCTCACTCCGGGGCCGCTCGACGCCGTCGGCAAGGCGGTCGAGGCGAAGAACCCCGCGGCCTTTGCGAAAGCGTTCGACAGCCTCACCGACGCCTGCAACACCTGCCACCGGGGCGCGAAGCACGGCTTCATCCGCATCAAGCGTCCAGGCTCTTCGGCGTTCGGCAACCAGGACTTCAGCCCCGGCCCGAAATGAACGCGTGTCCCGCGCAACCTCCTACAGAAGACTGAGATAGCGCGCGATGGCGTTGCGCTCGCGCTCCGTCAGCGCCCGCATGAATCCAGGCATGTCGAGGTTGTTGGATCGCTCTCCATTGGCAAAAGCGAGCATGGCCGCGGCCAGGTATTCGTAGCTCAAGCCCGCCAGTCGCGGCGCCGGCATGCCGCCCTCGAAGCTCGGCTGGTGGCAGGGCTGGCACTGGGCGATGCCTTTCGGCGGGGCCGGCCGCTTCGCGGACGCATGCTGCGGCCAGGTCTTGCCCGCGAAATAGGCCGCGATCTTGCGCAGGTCCTCCTCGGCGAGGTTCCTGGCGAGGGGCGACATGATCCCGCTGTTGCGCTCGCCGCTCCGGAAGTCGCGCAGCTGCTTCATGAGGTAGCTCTGTTGCTGGCCCCAGATGACCGGGACGGTCTTCGGGTCCATGGGCGTCCCTTGGTCGCCGTGGCAGGACGCGCAGAGCTGGGCTTTCGCTTCGATCGCGTCCGCGGCAAGCGCCGCGATGGCCGCGAGGCCGATTGCGATTCCGAAAATCGCCGAAGCAATGCGTGTGAGCGTCACGGGAATCCCCCTTCTCCTTGCCCGCGAAGCGTATCATAGGCGCCGTCGAGCCCCATCGAGTTTTCATCAGGGAGAGCCCTATGCGCGCCAGACTGATGCTGACCCTTGCCGCCGCCACGATGGTCTTTCCTCCGGCGATCGGCGCCGTCAGGGCCGAAGGCGCCGCGGCGCTCACCGGCGTCGTGAGCTCCGAAGCCGAAGGCAAGATGGAAGGCGTCGTCGTCACCGCCCGCCGCGCCAGGTCGATCGTCCAGGTCAGCGTCACCACCGACGCCGAAGGCCGCTACAGCTTCCCGCGGGAGCGGCTCCAGCCGGGCGACTACGCGCTCAGCATCCGCGCGGTCGGCTACGACATCGCTTCCCCGGCCAAGGCGACCGTGAACGGCAAGACCGCAAGCGCCGACATCAGGCTGAAGAAGACCGACAATCTCGCCCATCAGCTCACCAACGCCGAGTGGATGATGAGCATCCCCGGCACCGAGGACCAGAAGGCCGGGCTCTTGAACTGCGTCGGCTGCCACACGCTCGAGCGCGTCGTCCGCTCGACGCACGATTCCGACGAATGGACGCAGGTGATCAGCCGCATGATGGGCTACGGCGCCGTGAGCCAGCCGATCAAGCCCCAGCCGATGCTCGATCGCGCACGCGCCGGATCGCCCGAGCAATACCGCAAGCTTGCCGACTATCTCGCGAGCATCAACCTGAGCGCGGTCGACCGCTGGCCTTACGAGCTGAAGACGCTGCCGCGTCCGAAGGGTCGCGACACCCGCGCCATCGTCACCGAGTACGACATGGGACGGCCGACGACCGAGCCGCACGACGTCCTGGTCGACAGGGAAGGCAAGGTCTGGTACACGGACTTCGGCGAGATGTTCATCGGCAAGTTCGATCCGAAGACGCTCAAGCGGGTCGAGTACCCGATCAGGAAATTCAAGGCAAAGGCGCCGGAGGGCCTCCTCTCCATCGACTTCGATCGCGAAGGCATGATCTGGTTCGACACCATGTACCAGGGCTCGCTCGGCGCCCTCGATCCGAAGAGCGGCAAGATCGCCTACTACCCGGTGCCGAAGGAATGGAACGACGACACCGTCCAGCTCAACTTCACGGGCCTGCGCCACGACGTCGACGGCAAAGTCTGGACCAAGAGCGTCGGCACGCAGCACATCTTCCGGCTCGACCTCGCGAGCGGAGGATGGGAGCGCTTCCATCCGACCGACTACCTGCCGGAGGGCGCGCCCAAGCGCGCCACCATCTATCAGGTGATCTCGGACTCGCAGAACAACCTGTGGATGGCCGAGTTCGTCGCGGGACATCTCGGCAAGATCGACGCCAGGACGACGAAAGTGACGTGGTGGCCGCTGCCCACGCCGAACGCCCGCGCGCGCCGCATGCAGATCGACGACCAGGACCGCATCACCGTGACGGAATATCGCGGCAACAAGGTCGCGGTGTTCGACACGCGGGCGGAGAGGTTCACGGAATACGACCTGCCGCCGCGCACGTATCCCTACCGCGCCAACTTCGACAAGAACGGCGAGATCTGGGCGTCGACGATGCACACCGACCGGGTCGTGCGCCTCGATCCGAAGACCGGCGTCGCGGTGCAATACCTGATGCCGTCCGACACCAACATGCGCACGGTGTTCGTCGACAACTCGACCACGCCGGTGACGTTCTGGGTCGGCAGCAACCACGACCACCGCATCGTCAAGGTCGAGCCGCTCGACTGAGTCTCGGCGCAGCCGCCGCTGTGCGGATCGTTGGCGGCGGCCTGTCCGGCTTGTCCGCTGCAATCCAGCTCGCACGTCACGGCGTCAGCGTCGAGGTTTTCGAGAGACGAAGCAATCTCAAGAACGCGCCAGAGATTCGCTGCGACGCGGTCGAGAATTGGACGACGGCCGACGATTTCAGCGCCGTCTTGTCGAATTGGGCGATCGATGCTTCTCCCTTTCATCGGGTGAACTCCATCGATGTCCGCACCTTCGATGGAGAATGCCACGGGGTGGCGCAGCTCCGCCCGACGCTCTATCTGGTCAAGCGCGGCGGCGCGCCGGGATGCCTCGATCACGCCCTGAGAGTTCAGGCGCTCGATCTCGGCGTCAGGATTCACCATGGCCGGACGCTGCCTCGCGAGCAGGCCGACGTATGGGCCGTGGGGTCCTCACGGGGCGGATTTTTTCTCGACGTCGGAATCACGTTTCGCACTTCCCAGCCCAATCGCGCGGTTATTCTCTTCGACGAGCGGCTGGCGCCGAAGGCTTGCGCGTACCTGATCGTGGTCGACGGAGTCGCGACGCTTGCGGTGCTCCTGACCCAGCGGTTCAGGCTCGCGCGCGCCCTGTTGCGCGAAACCGTCGCCGCCTTCCAGCGCATTCGGCCTTTCGACTTGCGCGACGTGCGTCTGCGGGCAGGTTTCGGCGGCGCATTGAACGCCTTCGCTCCCTGCCCTTCCGCTCCGCTGGTCGTGGGCGAAGCCGCCGGGTTCCTGGATTACCTGTGGGGATTCGGGATTCGTTACGCCCTGCTTTCAGGCGTCCTGGCGGCGCGTGCTCTTCTGGAAGGTGGTGATTACGAGAGTCTGGTCGCCCGGGAAATTCGTCCCCTGGTGCAATCCTCGCTGATCAACCGCAAGTTCTATGACCGCGCCGGCAACCGAGTCTACCGCGCGCTGATCCGGTACCTATGCGCGAGGCCGGGCCTGCACGGCCGCTTGCACCGAGCCTATCAATCGCGCACGGTGCGCAGGGTGTTCTGGCCCTGGGTGGCGCGCTCATTGCCGGGAGGAATGTCGTGAGCGGGCGTGCGCGGGGCATTCTGTTGCTGCATACGCTGGCGACGGGCGCCGCCGGGGTCCTTTTCTGGGTGTTCCCCGGGGAAAGCGCGACGGTCTGGCCTTGGCCCTTGCCCCCACTGGCGGTGCGCTTCGTGGGCTCTCTCTTCCTCGGAGGCGCCGCCTGTTCGCTGGTTTGCCTGCGCTCGCGCGAAGACCGCGGCTTGTTTGCCATGGTGCTGCTCGCCGTGGGCGACGCGTTGATCGCCCTGAGCGGACTCCTCGACATCGCGAGCATCGGTTTCACGCCCAGAATGATCGGGTTCCTGGTCTCCTTTCTCGGTTTCGCATCGCTGCTCACCCTCGCGGTCGTGCCGGAGATGAATCGGGCTGCAGACGCGCGCGGAACACGGGTCACGCGGGCGCTGCGCGGATTCTTCGTGATTCATCTGCTCGTCGTGCTGCCGGTGGGCGCCTCGATGTATTTCCTGCCGTCGTGGGCGCAGCCTTTGTGGCCATGGCAGATGACGCCGATCAACGTCCGCCTGATCGGAAGCTTCTTCTTCGGCGCGGCTTTCATCTCGCTGTGGGCCTTGCGCCAGCATTCCTCGGAGCCCTTGCGGCCGGTGCTGGCTCTTTACGCGCTGTTTGCGTCGCTGGCGACGATCGCTTCGCTGATCCACTTCAAGCTGTTCGACCCGGCGCGAGCGACGACCTGGGCGTTTTTCGCGCTCTACGTGTTCGTCGCGGGTGGAAGCTGGCTTTTCTGGTCGCAGATTCCCCGCGAGTCTTCTAGGCCGCCGCCGCGACCGCCCGCGGGTGTGCCTCCTTGATCGGCAGGTTGAGCACCGCCGCCATGGCCGCCAGCGCGATGTCCGCGTACCACATCCAGCTGTAGTTCCCGGTCGCGGCGATGGCGACGCCGCCGAGCCACGCTCCGAAGAAGCCGCCGATCTGGTGGGTCAGCAAAGTGAGGCCGAACAGGGTCGCGAGGTGGCGCGTGCCGAACAGTTTCCCCACGAGTCCCGCGGTCGGCGGCACGGTCGCGAGCCAGGTGAGCCCGAGCACGAAGGCGAAGGCGTAGAATGTGAGCGCGGTCTTCGGCGCCGCGAGGTAGAGCGCGATCGCCGCGGCGCGCGAGCCATACATCCAGAAGAGGACCATCTTCATGCGCTTGATCTGCGACAGCCATCCCGCGCCGATGCTGCCGACGATGTTCGCGAGGCCGATGATGGCGATGGACGCCGCCGACACGCTCGCCGGCAGGCCGCACAGGTTCACCTCGCCCGGCAGGTGGGTGATGAGGAAGGCGATGTGGAAGCCGCAGGTGAAGAACGCCGCGTGCAGCAGCAGGTAGCTCGGGTCGCGGAACGAGACGCGCAGCTGCTCGCGGATGCCGATCTCCGCGGCGTGGTGCGTCGGCGCGGCCTTCTTCTCGCGGAACGGCAGGCCGAGCGGGATGGTGACGAGCGCGGTCGCGGCGAGCGTCCACAGCGCGCCGACCCAGCCGATCGAGGTGATGAGCGCCTGCGCGAACGGCGCGAAAATGAACTGGCCGAACGAGCCGCCGGCGTTGATGAATCCCGAGGCGAACGCCCGCCTGTCCGCAGGGACGCGCTGCGCGGTCGCGCCGATGAGGATGGAGAAGCTCCCCGCCCCCGCCCCCATCGCCGAGATGATGCCGAGAAACAGCATCAGGCCGAAGCCGGAGTGCATGTAAGGCGTCGCGCCGAGCCCGAGCGCGAGCAGGAACGCGCCGATGACGATCACCTTGTACGAGCCGATGCGGTCGGCCCAGAGACCGAACAGCGGCTGTGCGGCGCCCCAGGCGAACTGGCCCACGGCGAGCGCGAAGCTGATGGTCACGATCCCCAGGCCGGTCGACGAGTTGAGCGGCGAGACGAACAGGCCCATTGTCTGGCGCAGGCCGACGGTGACCGCCATGATCGCGGCCGAGGCGAGCACCATCGTCCAGAAGACTCTCTTCGCGCTCATGCTCCGCACTGTAGCAGAAGAGACCGGCCGCTCAATCGCCGCGGTCGCCCTTTTCGCGCGGGAGGCCGCAATACGCGCATTCCCTGCGCAGCAACTGGAAGAAGTACCAGTTCTCGAAAAACGGCCTGCCGCAGCGCGGGCAGGCGAAGCCCGCGACCCTCAGGCCCGCGACGCCGATCGCGCCCACGAACGCGAGCGTGAGGACAGGCAGAAGGAGGCTCTGCCGCAGCACGCCGTCGAGCAGCCAGGAGAAGAGGAAAATCCCCGGCAGGCTGGCAGCGAGCACCCACCACAGGAGCCGCGAGCGGCGCCTCAGTACGCGCCAGGCCTCGTCGGACGGCACGGCGCGCTAGCGCCGACGCCGGAATTGCGGGCGGGCCGCGGCCGGAGCCTGGTACGTGCTGTGGCGGAAATTGATCCGCCCCTTGGTCAGGTCGTAAGGCGTGAGCTCGATGGTCACCTTGTCCCCGGGCAGGATGCGGATGCGGTGCTTGCGCATCTTCCCCGACATGTGCGCGATGATCTCCGCGCCGTTGTTGAGCGTGACGCGGTAGCGCGTGTCGGGCAGCTCGTGGGTGACCATGCCTTCCATTTCGATCAGCGCTTCCTTGGTCATATCACGACCTTGAGGTCGACGGCCGAGCGCCGTCCGTCCAGCTCGCTGCGCACGGCGTAGGAAAGCCTCTGGTTCGCGCACAGCGGCTGCAAGCCGGCGCGCTTCACCGAGCCGCTGTGCACGAAGATGTCTCTTGAGCCGTCGTCCGGGCGGATGAAGCCGTACCCCGACTTGGCGTTGAACGATCGGACGACCCCGGTGGGCATCGGCGCTCTCCTTGCCTGATTGCCGTCGCACGGCCGCGCGCGGCATCAAATATCCGTGGGAGAAGGCCTGAAGTGCGCCCCGAAGGGAAGTGCGGGGCCGAGACCCAAAGCGATTCGACCCCGTATTATAGTCCGTGCTACGCCTTGCGGCGCAGCGCTGCACAACGGCTTACAGTCCCGCATGGTGCGGGGCCCGCAAAAAAGACTCCTCGCGACGGTCAGACCGCCAAAAATGGCACGCCGGCGCTCAAGCGTCGATTGACGCGCGGCAAGCCGCGGGCGAGCATGCCATGCTCGCAGAGGGGAAAAATCCATGGCGGCGAAACGTCCGTCGCGGCGCCGGCAGATCGCCGCGGGGCTTCTCGGGATCATGCTGGGCCTGGGCGTCGTCGCGCTCGCCGTGGTCCACATCAGCAGGCCCGTCGTCCGACTCGACCCGGTGATCGGCGTGATCGGCGGAGCCACCTTCGCCTTCGTCGGGGCGATCCTCGTCGCGCCCGAGCGCAACAAGAAGCTGCGCGCCTGGTTCGGCGCCCTGATGGTCACCTCAATCGCGACCCTGTTCGACTGGCTCGCGTTCGGCCCGGCGAGCCACGTCGCGGCCGCCGTCTCCAACTCCAACCTCGGCGTGCGCACGCACTTCTGGGAAGCCCCAGGCCGCGTCATGCTCGCCTGCGGCGCCCTGCTGTTCACGCTCATGGCGCTGTGGGCGTGGACGCGCGCCTTCAGCAGGAAGATGCGGCGGGCCTAGCCGCGCGCCGCGGCGTACCTCGCGTCGTATTCCGGCGCCAGCGTCCCCATCAGCCGGTCCCAGAAGAGGAAATAGAAACCGTAGTTATGGCGCGCGGTCGCGTGGTGCAGGTTGTGCGCCACCGAGGTGTTGATCCAGCGCCCCAGCCAGTGGCGCGAGAACCCGCGCGGGTAGATCTCGTAGCCCAGGTGCCCGTAGACGTTGATCGCGGTCGACACCGTCTGGAACACGATCAGCGCGAGCGGGTGTGAGGGCATGACGAAGATGATGAGCACGACGCCCAGCGCCTGCACCAGCGACTCGAGCGGATGGAACGAGTACGCAGTGAAGGGCGTAGGGCTCCTGGAAAGATGGTGCACGGCGTGGAAGGCGCGGAACAGCAGCCGCGTGTGCATGAGGCGGTGCGTCCAGTAGAAGTACGCGTCGTGGACGAGGATCATCAGCGGGATCGAAAGCCAGAACCAGCCCCAGCCGCGCTGCGCGACGTCGAAGTAGAGCTGTGTGTGCGGCGTCACGCCGTAGCCCGAGATCAGCGCGTTTACCAGGCCGAAGATCAGCACCGCCGCGACCGACCAGGCGATCTCGCGCGCGAGCTGCGGCAGCCCTGGCATCCCGCCCTGCAGCTTGCCCGCGGGCACGACGGCCCTGCCGTACCAGGCGGCGAAAGCGAGGCCGGCGAACGCGAGGTAGCGGAACCCGAAGATCGCGGCGCCGAAGAAGAACGGGCCCCAGAAGGGGCCGTGCGGGAGAAGCGGTTGGGCGATGTCGAGCATAGGCGACGGAATTGTACGGTGGTGTCGCCTGTTCCATCAAAGATCGCGCCGCGTGTGGAAAAGTTCACCGTTTCGCGCCGCCGCCGGGATTAGGATGCCCGCGTTGGGAGGGATTTGCGAGGTGCTCACATGGCCACCGTGCCCGGCGGCAATCCCGTTCCGACGTCGAACGCCGACCCCGTCAAGCTGCGCCACCCCCTGGAGAAGGATGACCTGGAGCTGAACTCGATCGCGAAGGCCTGGCTCGCGACGCTCACCGAGGCCGACCGTCCGAGGGAGCTGGCGCGGCGCTTTCCGCGCATCGTGAACCGCATCGCCAGGCTGTGGAAGATCCCGCTGCAGATGGACCGCTGCTTCGACGACCTGCTCACCGACAACCGCGGCAACCGCCAGGGATTCCCGCTCGCGGTGCTGAGCGAACTCTCCACGCTCAAGGACTACTACAACACCCGGGTGTTTCCGCCGCGCAGGAGCGTCTGGGACTCCTAGGCGCAAGAAGCGCACGCCGCGCGCCCTCGATAACCCCGGACCGCACCTCCCTCCGTTTACCGCTCCATGCCCCGCGAGGGGAACACGGAACGGAGACGGAACATGAACAGAAGCACATACCTCGCCGTGGGCGCGGCGCTCGCGGCGCTCGCCTGCGGGACGGCGCATTCGCAGGACGCATCCAGGATCACCGCGGTGACGCTCTACCCGGGCAGCGCGACCGTCGAGCGCACCGCGCGCGTCCTGCCCGGCGCGACGCTGCTGCAGATCACCGGGCTTCCGGCCAACTTCGACCCGCAATCCGTGCGCGTCGAGGCCGACCCGGGCGTTGCGATCGGCGAGGTGTCGACGCAGGACACGGCGCGCGCCCGGTCGCCCGATCCGCGCGAGGCACGCCTGGAGGAGAGGATACAGGCGCTGCGCGACCGGCTCGCCGAGCTCGACGGCGAGGCCAGGTCGGCGCAGATGGTCACCGAATTCCTGTCGCGCCTGGGCGCGCCGGGCGAGAAGCCCGCACCCCTCCCCGACGCGAGATCGCTCGGCTCGATCGTCGATCTCATCCGCCGAGGCAGCGGTGAGTCCCTCGCGCGCGCGCAGCGAGCCCAGGTGCAAAAGCGCGAGACCGGCAGGCAGACCGCCGCGCTCGAGCGCGACCTCGCGCGGCTGAGGAGCGGGACGCGCGACACACGCAGCATTCTGGTCGGCGTCACGAGCGAACGCGGCGGGAGCGCGCGCGTCTCCTACCAGGTGAACGGCGCCGGGTGGCGGCCGGCGTACCGCGCGAGCCTCGACTCGCAGGAATCGCGGGTCGAGCTGCTGCGCCAGGGCGTCATCCAGCAGTCCACGGGCGAAGACTGGACCGGCGTGAAGCTCAGGCTCTCGACCGGACAGCCGCGGCTGTCCCCCGCGGGGCCCGAACCGCGTCCCTGGTGGGTGTCGCTGCCTCCGGTCGCGCGGCCGGCGAGCGTCGGCTACGCGGCCGAAGCGCTGGCGGCGAAGCGCGAGATGCGCGCGGACACGCTCGCGCAGTCCGGCGCGAACGCGCCGGCGCCCGTGGAGATCCAGACCACCTTCAGCACCGAGTTCGAGGTGCCCGGGGTCGTTACCCTGCCCTCGGACGGCAGGAAAGTGACGGTGTCGCTCGCGAAGCTCACGCTGCCCGCGAAGCTGCGTCTGCGCGTGGTGCCGCGTCTCGACCCCGTCGCGATCGTCACGGCTGAGGCCGCGCGCCCCGAGGGCGTGTGGCTTCCGGGCGAGATCCAGCTCGCGCGCGACGGCAGCGTCGTCGGCACGACCGCCTGGAATCCTCAAGGCCAGGAGAACCTGCTCCTCCCCTTCGGCCGGGACAGCCTCGTGCGCGTCAGGCTCGACCGCGTGAAGGACCGGAACGGCTCGGCCGGCCTGATCGACCGCAAGAGCGAGCGCGAGGTGACCGACGTGCTCACGCTTTCGAGCCTGCACAAGACCCCGCTCGACCTGCTCGTCCTCGAATCCTCGCCCGTCTCGACCTCCGACCAGATCGCGGTCAGGTCGGTCTTCGAGCCCGAGCCGCAGGTCCGGGACTGGGAGAACCGCCGCGGGGTTGTCGCCTGGGAGCGACTCATCAAACCGGCCGAGACGGTCAAGATCACGCTCAGCTACACCATCGCCTATCCCAGAGAGGGGGCGGTAGTCGGCCTGCCCTGACAAGGGCTACACTAGGCCCGCATGGGGAGCGGGCCGGCCGACGAAGAGCTGATGATGAGCTACGGCGCCGGAGATTCGGGCGCCTTCGAGACGCTCTACCGCCGCCACCGCGGCCCCTTGTACCGGTTTCTGCTGCGCCAGGTCAGCGACGCGGCGACCGCCGAGGAGCTATTTCAGGACGTGTGGATGCGCGTGATCGACTCCCGCGGGCGCTACCAGCCCCGCGCCAAGTTCAGCTCGTGGGTGTACGCCATCGCGCACAACCGCCTCATGGATTTCTACCGCGCGAACGGCAAGGCGAGGCTTCTCGCGCCGTACGACTCCGACGAAGCGCTCGGCGCCCTGCCCTCCGACGACATTCCCGCCGATGCGCTGATCGACAGGAAGCGCGCCGCGGAGCGCCTGCTTGAGGCGCTCGGCCGATTGCCCGACGCGCAGCGGGAGGCCTTCCTCCTGCAGCAGGAGGGCGACCTCTCGGTGGAGGAGATCGGCGCGGCCACGGGCGTCAGCCGCGAGACCGCCAAGAGCCGCCTGCGCTACGCGCTGGCGAAGCTGCGCGCCAGCCTGAGCGTGAAATCATGAACGATTCGAACGGACACCGGGATCACCGCGTCTCGAGCATCTACCGCGAGGGCGCGTGGCCCGAGCCCGGCCGGCAGATCGACCAGGCGATCCTGGCCGCGTCGCGCCGCGCCGTGCGCGAGCGGCATCCGCTCCTCATGCGCTGGGCGCCCCCGGTCGCGATCGCCGCGACCGTGCTGCTCACGTCGAGCCTGGTGCTCAAGGTATTCCTCGCGCAGCCCGAGGCGGTGTCGCCCTCGGCGCCCGAGCCCGAGCTGCGCCCGAGGCAGGCTCCGGCGGAGGAGGAGAAACCGGTCGAGGTCAGGCCGCCCCGGAACGAGGCGCCGGCGCAGCAGCCGGATGCCACGCCGCCCGGGTTCTCCTCCAACATGGACGCGGGCGAGGCGGCGCGCCTGGACCGCATGAAGCGCGACCTCGGCGCGATGAAGCTGAGCACGATACCGAGCGAGTCTCCGGTACCGGAGCCAAGACCGGCGCCTGCGCTGAAGAAGGAAGCCGCCCGCTCCGCCGCGGCGACGAACGCTCCGCAGGCCGCTGCTCCGCTCAGCGTGTTCGGCGCGACCGCGCCCGCCCGCTCGGCCCCGGCCGCCAAGCCTGCGCAACCGCTCGTTCAGGCGCCGGTTCCGCCGGTGCCGGCTCAGCCCCAGGCGCAGGAAGCGCAGCCGGCGCCGGCCCCGCCGCCGGTCGCGCAGGCGGCCGCCGTCTCGGGCGCCGCGGCCAAGGAGCGCACCCCGCAGGCCTGGATCGAGGACATCCGCGCGCTCATGAAGGAAGGAAAATTCG
>Ga0187775_10000203_pt1 | contig 14246 bp, 12 predicted proteins | sample 0216_BV02_MP12_1_FD_132441 | JGI IMG/M metagenome (GOLD analysis project Ga0187775, IMG submission 132441) | Tropical peat soil microbial communities from peatlands in Department of Meta, Colombia - 0216_BV02_MP12_10_MG | ecosystem: Environmental > Terrestrial > Soil > Wetlands > Peat | place... | reverse complement strand
TCTCGAGCGCGATCGTGCCCTGGCCGGCGATCACGGCCGGATCGTCGTAGGGATGGATGAAGACGAGCAGCTCGCGCGCGGCGCGCCCGGCGGCGCAGCGCGCGGCTTCGGCGAGCGTGTCGCCCTCGAGCACCACCTCGGCGCCGTGCACCGCGGTATTCTTCACCTTGGTGTTCGGCGTGCCGCGCGGCATGACGATCACGGCGCGCACGCCGAGGCGCGCGGCATGGTAGGCGACGCCTTGAGCGTGGTTGCCGGCGCTCATCGCGATCACGCCGCGCGCGCGCTCGGCCTCCGACAGCGTGAGCAGCTTGTTCAGCGCGCCGCGCTCCTTGAACGAGGCGGTGAACTGCAGGTTCTCGAACTTGAGGAACACGCGCGCCCCGGTGAGGCGCGACAGCGTGCGGCTCTCCAGGAGCGGCGTGCGCTCGACCGCGCCGGCGATGCGCGCCGCGGCGGCCCGAACGTCCTCGGGGCTGACGCCGCTCATCTCGAAACCGGCCGCGGACGCAGTGCGGACAGGCGCGCGCCGAGCGCGGCGGCGCGCGCGTCGGTCGCCATGTCCTCGAGCGCGAGCGGCAGCTTGCGGCGCCAGTTCGGCTGCTCGTCGGTGGTGCCCGGCAGGTTCGCCTGCTCGAGCTCGCCGAGCAGGTCCTCGAGCTGCAGCATCATGACGCGCGCCGGCGCGATCGCCAGGTAGGCGTGTACCGCTTCGGCCAGCCCCGCCCCCATGTCCGGCGGCCGGAGCCCGGCGCGCTCGAGCGCGCGCGCAAGGCGTGCGCGGTCCGCGGCGCGGGCCGCGCGCAGCGCGTCGCAGGTCGCCTCGTCGGGAAAGAGGCCGAGATCGCGGCGCAGCTCGAGGTCCGTGCCCTGCCACCAGCCGGCGAGCGTCGGCAGGTCGTGCGTGGTCGCGGCGACGAGCGCCTCGCGCGGTAGCTCGGCCGGCGGCCTGAATTCGCCCGCGCTGTCGCGCTCGAACCACAGCAGCCGGTACGACAGCACGCCGTAGCGCGCGAGCGCGGCGCGCACTTCGTCGGGCACGGTGCCGAGGTCCTCGCCGATCACGAGGCAGCGGTTGCGGTGGCTCTCCAGCGCGAGAATGGCGAGCATCTCATCGAGCGCATAGTGCACATAGGCGCCTTCCGCGGGCTTCGCGCCGACCGGAATCCAGAAGAGGCGCATGAGGCCCATGACGTGGTCGATGCGCAGCGCGCCGGCGTGGCTCATCGCCTCGCGCAGCGCGCTCGCGTAGAGCTCGTAGCCGGTCGCGCGCAGGCGGTCGGGCCGGAGCGGCGGCAGCCCCCAGTCCTGGCCGCGCAGGTTGAAGTCGTCGGGCGGCGCGCCGACGCTCGCGCCGAGCGCGTAGCACTCGCGGTGCGCCCAGGCGTCCGATCCCGCGCGGTCGACCGATACCGCGAGATCGAGGTACAACCCGAGCTCGAGTCCGAGCTCGGCGCAGCGCCTGGCGGTCGCGGAGAGCTGCATCTCGGCCTGCCACTGCAGGTACTCGAAGTAGGCGACGCGCGCGGCGTTCAGCAGCGCGAAGCGCGCCACCGCTGCGCCGGCCGGATCGTGGTAGGCCTCGGGCCAGCCCTGCCAGCCGGTGATCGAAGGGTCGTCGCGAACGAAGCGCTCCTGCAACGCGTCGTACAGCGCATGCCGGTGCAGCATCTCGCCGCCGCGCGCGCGGAACTCGAGGAACGCCTGCGCGCGCGCGTCGCCGGCGACGAGGTGCCGCTGCCAGAAGTGGTTGAACAGGAGATCGAGCACCTCGAACTTCACCGCCGCGACGCCCGGATAGTCGACCAGCTCCGCTGCGCGCAGCGCGGCGAGGCGCGCCTGGAACGCACCCGAGGCGATCAGGCGCCGCCCCGGCTCGCACTCGGCGCAGTCCTCGATCGCTTCGACGTCGAGGTACATCACGTTCAGCAGCAGCCGCGAGGACGGGCTGTAGGGGCTCGCGTGCGCGGGATTGTGCGGATAGAGCGCGTGCAGCGGATTCAAGCCGAAGACGCCCGCGCCGCGCGCCGCCCACTGCTCGACCAGCGCGCGAAGGTCGCCGAAGTCGCCCATGCCCCAGTTGCGTCGCGAGCGCAGCGCGTAGAGCTGCAGCGCCGGGCCCCACACCCGGCCGCCGTTTTCGAGCGCCGCGGGGCGCCAGCCGCGCTCGGGCGCGGCCACGACGAGCGCCTCGCCCAGCCCCTCGACAGACAGGCGGTGGTAGCCCGCTGCGAGCGGCGCGCCGATCTCGAGCGCTCCGTGCGCCGCGCGCGCTTCGCCTTCGAGGCGGCCGCCGTCTTCGAGCACGATCGTCCAGCGCAGCGCGGCCCCGTCCGCGGCGCGCAGCGCGACGCGCCACGGCGCGCTGCCCGCGCGCAGCGCGAGCACCGGCGGAAGCGCGGCTTCGGGCGCGCCGGTCCCGGCGTCGAACTCGGCGGCGAGCGCGTGCAGGCTCGCTTGCGGCACTTCGTGGCGCCGCCCCCAGATGTCGTGCCAGCAGGTCGCGATGCCGAGCTGCGCGCAGCGGCGCTCGAGCTCGGCGCGCGCCTCGCTCATGCGCGCGGACGCGTCAGCAGCGCGAGCGAGCGCGCGCGCAGCGCGTAGCGCTCGCCCGGCGCGTAGTGGCGCCGCGCGTCGGGCGCCGCGGGCTCGAGCGCTGTGTCGAGCAGCGCGCGCCAGGGCTCGCCGGCGAGCGCCGGCAGCACGAACGCCGCGTCCTCATGGTGCGGGTTGAACAGCATCAGGAAATCGTCGTCGGCGACCCGCCGGCCGCGCGGGTCGACGTCGTCCAGGCCGCCGCCCGCGAGATACACGCCCAGGCAACGCGCGAACTCGCGCTCCCATTCTTCGCGGCTCATCTCGGCGCCGTCGGGCTTTAGCCACAGGATGTCCTTCGCCTCGCCGCCGTGCAGCGGGCGGCCCTGGAAGAAGTCGCGCCGCCTGAACGCGGGATGCGCGCGCCGCAGCGCGATCAGGCGGCGCACGAAATCGAGCAGCGCCGATCTTGCGACGCTCGGCGTCCAGTCGAGCCAGGACAGCTCGTTGTCCTGGCAGTAGGCGTTGTTGTTGCCCTGCTGGCTGCGCGCGAGCTCGTCGCCGGCGAGCAGCATCGGCACGCCCTGCGAGAGGAGCAGGGTGGCGAGGAAATTGCGCGTCTGGCGCTCGCGCAGGCGCAGGATGTCCGCATCGTCCGTCGGACCTTCCGCGCCGCCGTTCCAGGACAGGTTGTTGTTGTGCCCGTCGCGGTTGCCCTCGCCGTTCGCGTCGTTGTGCTTGTCCTTGTACGCAACGAGGTCGGCGAGCGTGAAGCCGTCGTGCGCGGTGACGAAGTTGATGCTCGCGTGCGGGCTGCGCCCGGAGCGCCCGTACAGGTCGGAGGACCCGGTCAGGCGGCGGGCGAACTCGCCGATCACGCCGCCGTCGCCCTTCCAGTAGCCGCGCATGCCGTCGCGGTAGCGGTCGTTCCACTCGGCCCAGCCGAGCGGGAAGTTGCCCACCTGGTAGCCGCCGTGGCCGATGTCCCAGGGCTCGGCGATCAGCTTCATGCGGTTCATGACCGGGTCCTGGCGCACCACGTCGAAGAACGCGCCAAGCTGGTCGACGCTCGAGTCCTCGCGCGCGAGGGCGGAAGCGAGGTCGAAGCGGAAGCCATCGACGTGCATCTCCTCTGCCCAGTAGCGCAGCGAGTCCATGACCAGCTGCAGCGTGCGCGGATGCACCAGGTTCAGCGTGTGGCCGCAGCCGGTGAAGTCCACGTAGTTGCGGCGGTTCTGCGGGTCGAGGCGGTAGTAGGCGAGGTTGTCGATGCCGCGGAACGAAAGCGTCGGCCCGTGCGCGTCGCCCTCGCAGCTGTGGTTGTAGACCACGTCGATGATGACCTCGATGCCCGCCGAGTGCAGGGTCTTCACCATGGTCTTGAACTCCTTCACCTTGCCCGAGGCAGAGTAGCGGTTCTCGGGCGCGAAGAAGCCGAGCGTGTTGTAGCCCCAGTAGTTGCGCAGGCCCATGTCGACCAGGCGCCGCTCGTCGACGAAAGCGTGCACCGGCATCAGCTCGACCGCAGTGACGCCGAGGCGCTTCAGGTGCTCCAGCGCCGGTGCCGAGGCGAGCCCCGCGTAAGTGCCGCGCAGCGCCGCCGGCACGTCCGGATGGCGCACGGTGAAGCCGCGCACGTTCAGCTCGTAGATCACCGTGTCGTGCCAGGGCACGTCCGGGCGGCGGTCGTCGCCCCAGGTGAACGCGGGCTCGAGCACGCGGCACTTGGGCATGAAGGCGGCGCTGTCGCGCGCATCGAAGGACAGGTCCTCGCGCGCATCGCCGACGGCGTAGCCGTAGAGCTCGTCGGCCCAGCGCAGGCTGCCGAGGAAATCGCGCGCGTAGGGATCGGCGACGAGCTTGTGCGGGTTGAAGCGCAGGCCCTCCTCGGGCCGGTAGGGACCGTGCACGCGGTAGCCGTACACGAGGCCGGGCCGCGCCTCGGGCAGGTAGCAGTGCCAGACGTCGTCGGTGCGCTCGCGCAGCTCGATGCGCTGCAGCTCGCGCTGCCCCTCGGCGTCGAAGATGCACAGCTCGACTTTCCCGGCGTGCTCGGAGAACAGCGCGAAGTTGACGCCTTCGCCGTCCCAGCTCGCGCCGCGCGGGTAGGACTTGCCCGGCCAGACCGCGGTGATCAAGGTGCTCACGGCCGGATTATCCCTCGCGCGCCGCCGCCGCCGCGGCGCCGAGCAGCGCGACGCGCTCGTTGGTCACGACGTGCACCGGCATCCTGCGCGTGTGCTCGGCGAAGATGCCCTTGTCGTTGAACGCCGCGAGAAAGGCGCCCGCGGCGAGGCGCGGCAGGATCCTGGCGGCGATGCCGCCCGCGACGTACACCCCGCCGCGCGCCATGACGTTCAGCGCCTGGTCGCCCGCGGCGGCGCCGAAGCAGGTGATGAACAGGTCGAGCGCCTGCGGCGATGCGTCCTCGGGCGCGACGCGCTCGCCGGTCATGAACTCGTGTATGCGCGCCAGGCCCGGCCCCGAGACCACGTCCTCGAGCTGCACGCGGCCGAGCCTTTCGTGCAGGAAGCGCCACAGCGCATCCTGCTCGAGGCCCGCCGGCGCGAAGCCGCCGTGGCCGCCTTCGCCCGCGACCGGCACGCCGCCCAGCACGTACGCGACGCCGAAGCCGGTGCCCGCGCCGAGCACCACGCGCGGCGCGCCCTCGAGCGGGACGCCCGCCTGCAGCGTGACGAGGTCCTGCGGTGTAAGTGCGCCGACGCCCCAGGCGGCCGCGGCGAAGTCATTCACGAGCTGCAGGCGCGCGAGCCCGAAGCGTCCGGCGAGGCGCACGGCGTCGATCGTCCAGGGGAGGTTGGTGACGCGCACCTGCTCGCCGCGCACCGGTCCGGCGACGGCGAGGCAGGCGGACTGGATCATCGGCGCGGCGCCGAGCGCCGCGCGCGCCTCGTCCAGGAAGCGCGCGAGCAGCGCCTCGAAGTCGGCGAACTCCGCCGATGCGAGGCGCAGCTCGAAGGCGGGCGCCGGCCTGCCCTGCTCGAACAGCGCGAGCAGCGTTTTCGTGCCGCCGACGTCGCCCGCGAGGATCACGCCTCGGCCTTCATGTAGAGCACGCCGAGCGGCGGCAGCGTGACGCTGAGCGACCAGGGCTGGCCGTGCGCCGCGACCGGCGCTGCCTCCACGCCGCCCAGGTTGCCCCAGCCCGAGCCGCCGTACTCGCGCGCATCGCTATTCAGGAGCTCGCGCCATCTGCCGCCCGATGGCACGCCGAGCCGGTAGTTCTCGCGCGACAGCGGCGTGAAGTTGCACGCGACGAGCAGCGGCGCGCCGCCGGCGCGCGGCTTGCGCAGGAACGCGAGCACGCTAGAGGGCGCGTCGCGCACCTCGATCCACTCGAAGCCCTCGTGGCCGAAGTCGAGCTGGTGGAGCGCCGGCTCGGCGCGGTACAGGCGATTGAGGTCCCTCAGCCAGCGCTGCAGGCCGCCGTGCTCGGGCAGGCCGGTGACCCACCACTCGAGCTGCTCTTCGTGGCTCCACTCGCGCCGCTGGCCGAACTCGCCGCCCATGAACAAGAGCTTCTTGCCCGGATGGCCCCACATGTAGCCGTAGAGCGCCCTCAGGTTGGCGAACTGCTGCCAGCCGTCGCCGGGCATCTTGCCGACGAGCGAGCCCTTGCCGTGCACCACCTCGTCGTGCGACAGAGGCAGCACGAAATTCTCGTTGAAGGCGTAGATGAGAGAGAAGGTGAGCCGGTCGTGATGGTACTTGCGGTGGACCGGATCCTCCTTCATGTAGGCGAGCGTGTCGTGCATCCAGCCCATGTTCCACTTCATGCCGAAGCCCAGGCCTCCGACGTAGGTGGGGCGCGACACCATCGGCCAGGCGGTCGACTCCTCGGCCACCGTGACGCAGTCCGGGTGCTCGCGGTACGCGGTCTCGTTCAGCCTGCGCAGGAACTCGATCGCCTCGAGGTTCTCCTTGCCGCCGTAGCGGTTCGGGATCCACTCGCCTTCCTTGCGCGCGTAGTCGAGGTACAGCATCGAGGCGACCGCGTCGACGCGCAGGCCGTCGAGGTGGTACTTGTCGAGCCAGAACTGCGCCGAGGAAAGCAGGAACGCGCGCACTTCGTTGCGGCCGTAGTTGAAGATGCTCGAGTTCCATTCCGGGTGGAAACCCTGCTTCGGATCGGCGTGCTCGAAGAGGTGCGTGCCGTCGAAGTACGCCAGGCCGTGGCCGTCGGTCGGGAAGTGTGAAGGCACCCAGTCGAGCAGCACGCCGATACCGTTGCGGTGCAGGTGGTCGACCAGGTACATGAAGTCCTGCGGCGTGCCGTAGCGCGCTGAGGGCGCGAAGTAGCCGGTCGTCTGGTAGCCCCACGAGCCGTAGAACGGGTGCTCGGTGAGCGGCAGCAGCTCGACGTGCGTGAAGCCCATGTCGCGCACGTACTCGGCGAGCGCGTGCGCGAGCTCGCGGTAGCCGAGCATGCGCCCGCCTTCGCCGCGCCGCCACGAGCCGGCGTGCACCTCGTAGATCGCCATCGGCGCATCGAGCGCGTTCGCGGTGCGGCGCGCCGCCATCCACGCGCCGTCGCCCCAGCCGTACTCCAGGCTCCAGGCGCGCGAGCCGGTCGCGGGCGGCGCTTCGCAGTAGAAGCCGAACGGGTCGGCCTTCTCGAACACCGCGCCGGAATTGTTCGAGACGATGCGGTACTTGTAGGCGTCGCCGCGCTGCGCGCGCGCGACTTCGCCCTCCCAGATGCCGCTCGCGTCCCAGCGCGGCGCGAGCGGATCGGCCTGCGCATCCCAGCCGTTCCAGTCGCCGACGACCGATACCGCGCGCGCGTTCGGCGCCCACAGCGCGAAGCGCGCGCCCTTGCCGTCCGCCGAAAGCGCGCAGCCGAGGTGCTCGTACAGGCGCGCGTGCGTGCCTTCGCGAAAGAGGTAAATGTCGTGATCGGTCAGCAAGGCGCTTCGGCCCGGCGCGCCGATCGCGGTACGCGAGGCCTGACTCGGGACAGGCTTCGAGTCTATCGGATCGCGCTTCTCCCGTTAACCGCTAGGCCGTCGCCGACTCGCGCAGGTGCTCCTTGAGCGCCCAGACGTGCTTGGCGAGCTGGATGCGCACGAAGCTGATGTAGGGCAGGGGAAAGGCGGCCGTTTTCGCCGACTCGGGCGGCTCGAACACCATCGAAGTGTGCTTTTCGATCGCGCGCAGCAGCTCGCGCGCGCGCCCCTCGTCGAGCAGCCGGTCGAGCTGTCCGGACATCTCGCGCAGCGCGCGCAGCGTGTCGTCCTCGTCGGCGAGGCCGGAAAGGTAGCGGGTGACGGTCCTTTCGAACGTTTCCACGATCGGCAGGGCAGTCTGGATTTTCGCGTGCTCCATGTGCGTAGTCGTTTTGTACGGAGATGGCGCATCAAACCACAGCGGTGCCCCGCGACGGTGTGCACGCTGCCGCGCCGCTTGCAATGCCTGACATCGGCTCTGCGCAGCGCCTGACCTTGACCTGAATCAGATTGCCGTTCTTGAAAATGTGTTCGAATTTCCCGACCCAAAAAGGTGATGGCGGGGCGCGTCGCTGCCCCCGCAGCGGCGCTTCGCCACCCAATGTGGAGGACGCCATGAAGACAGCCATTGGATCTGCGGCGCTGTGCGCGGCGCTGCTCGGGGGAGCCGTCTTGCTCCCGGGCGCGCAGGGCCGCGAGCTTTCAGCCACGCACCACGTCGTGAACGGCATGGACGTGTACCTGGGCGTGATGCCTGCGGCGGCCGTCCAGGCGCTGCCGGCGCGCGAGCAGGCCGAGAGGGCGATGCATCGCGGGCCGGCGGGCGCAAGCGGGTATCACGTCAACCTGTCGCTGTTCGACGCGCGCACCCACGCGGCGATCCGCGACGCGCAGGTGCGCGTCAGCGTCGAGCAGGCGGGCGCGAGTGGCGAGACGCGGCAGCTCGAGCCGATGTCGATCAACGGCTTCACGAGCTACGGCAACTACTTCAGCATGAGCAACGGCTCGCAGCCGTACCTGATCGACGTGCTGATCGACCGGCCCGGCCTGCCGGAGGCGCACACGCGCTTCCAGTACCAGACATTCTGACCCGCGCAGGATTGATCTAGGTCAAGCCGCAGGGCGCGTGCCCGACCAGACTTGGCGGGTCGGTCGGGCAGGCTCGTCTTATGTGTCTCGCCATCCCAATGCGCGTCGTATCCGAGGAAGGGCTGGTCGCCTGGTGCGAAGGCCGCGGCGAGCGGCGCCGGCTCGACCTCGCGCTCATCGGCGCGCAGCCCGCGGGCACCTGGGTGGTCGCGTTCCGCGACGTGGCGCGCCAGGTGCTGACCGAGGACGAGGCCCGCTCGCTGAACCTGGGGCTCGACGGCCTGGAAGCCGCCTTGCGCGGCCAGACCGAGGGCCTGGACGCCTATTTCCCGGATCTCGTGAGCCGCGATGCCTGACGCCGGCCTGGAAGGCGCGCTCGCCATCTCGCTCGACTGGGACGGGCGACGCGTGGCCGCGGCGCGCGTCGCCTCGACCCGCCCGGGCGGCGTGGCAGGGGTGCTCGCCGGCAGGCGCGCCGCGGACGCGGTCGCGCTGGTGCCCCGGCTCTATTCGGTGTGCGGCCGGTCGCAAGGGGTCGCCGCGGCGCTCGCCTGCGGGCGCGCGGCCGGCGCCGACTCTGGGGAGGCTATCGGGCGCGAGCGCAGCGCCCAGGTGGAGGCCGAGATCATCCACGAGCACTTCTGGCGCATGCTGCTCGACTGGCCGCGCGCGGCGGGCGAAACGGGCGACGCGCCGCTCCTCGCGCGCATCCGCGCCCGCCTGGGAGATTGGCCGGCGGCGCGCGGCGAACTCGCGATCCTTCTCGAGGAGGAGATTCTCGAGCCTTCGCGCGATGTTCTCGACGACGCCGATCGCTTCGAGACCTGGCTGGATTCCGGAGCGTCGCCTCTCGCGCGCGTGCTCGCGCGCCTGCGCCGCGAGGCCGGCGCGCTCGCCGCGCCCGGCACGCCATTGATGCCCGACATGACGCCGGGCCGCGCCGCGCTGCTCGCGCGCCGGCTCGATGCCGACGCGGCCTTTGCGCGCGCGCCCGACTGGGACGGCGCGCCGTGCGAGACCGGCGCGCGCGCGCGCCTGCGCGCGCACCCGCTGGTCTCGGGCGCGCACCCGGTGCTGGCGCGCTTCGCCGCGCGCCTCGTCGAGCTGGCCGCGTTGCTCGACGGCGAGGAATGCGGGCGCATCGGCTCCGCCGCCCTGTCCCCGGGCGACGCGATCGGCTGGGTTGAAACTGCGCGCGGGCTGCTCGTACACCGCGTGACGCTCGACGGCGGCAAGGTCGCGCGCTACCAGATCGTCGCGCCGACCGACTGGAACTTCCATCCGCGCGGCGCGCTCGCGCTGGAGCTCGCAGCGCTCACCGCCGCGGACCGCGCCGAGCTCGGGCGTCGCGTCGAGCTGCTGGTGCACTCGCTTGACCCTTGCGTCGCCTGGGGCGTCGAGGTGGGCCATGCATGAGATGGCGCTCGCCGAAAGCGTGCTCGGCATCGTCGAGGATGCGGCGCACCGCGAGCGCGCGACGCGCGTGCGCGCGGTGCGCCTGGAGATCGGGCGGCTGGCGAACGTCGAGATCGAGGCGATGCACTTCTGCTTCGACGCGGTGACGCGCGGCAGCGTCGCGGAGGCGGCACGCCTGGAGATCGACGAGGCGCCGGGCGCTGGCTGGTGCATGCGCTGCGCGGCGAGCGTGCCGATCGGATCGGCGGTGGATGCCTGCCCGCGCTGCGGCGGCTACGAGGTGACGGTGACCGGCGGGACGCAGATGGTAGTCAAGGAACTCGAACTGGAGTGATGCCATGTGTACGACATGCGGATGCGAAGATCACGTTCACGAGCACGAGCACGACCATTCCCACGCTAGAAGAGTTTCAGTAGAGGAAGACATCCTCGCGAAGAACAACCGCTACGCGGCCGACAACCGCCGCCGGCTGTCCGCGCGCGGCATCTTCGCGCTGAATCTCGTCTCCAGCCCGGGCGCGGGCAAGACCACGCTGCTCGTCAAGACGGTCGAGGCGCTCGCCGGCCGGCTGCCGGTGGCGGTGATCGAAGGCGACCAGCAGACCAGCCTCGACGCGGAGCGCATCCGCGCCGCGGGCGCGCCCGCGATCCAGATCAATACCGGCAAGGGCTGCCACCTCGACGCGCACGGGGTCGGGCACGCGCTCGAGGACCTCGCGCCGCCGAAGGGTGCGCTGCTCATGATCGAGAACGTCGGCAACCTGGTATGCCCGGCCGACTTCGACCTGGGCGAGGCGCACAAGGTGGTCATCCTGTCGGTGACCGAGGGCGAGGACAAGCCGCTCAAGTACCCGAACATGTTCCGCGCCGCGGACCTGATGATCGTGCACAAGACCGACCTGCTGCCGCACGTCTCGTTCGACGTCGACAAGTGCATCGCCTACGCGCGGCGCGCGAACCCCGCGATCGAGGTGCTCAGGGTGTCGAGCACGTCGGGCGAGGGCATGTCCGAGTGGCTCGGCTGGCTCGCGCGCGGCGTCGCGGAGGCGCGCGCGTGACGCTCGCCGTGCGGCGGCGCGTGCGCGTGCGCGGGGCGGTGCAGGGCGTGGGCTTTCGCCCCTACGTCTACCGCCTGGCGCGCGAGCTCGAGCTCGCCGGCTGGGTGAGGAACGACGCCGAAGGCGTCGAGATCGACTTGCAGGGCGAGCCGCGCGCGGTGGAGCGCCTGCTCGCGCGCCTCGAGCGCGAGGCGCCGCCGCTCGCGCGCATCCGCGCGGTCGAGGCGGCGGAGGTCGAGTCGGACGCGCGCGCGCAGGCTTTCGCGATCCTCGAGAGCCGCGCCGGGGCGGCGCGCACGACGGTCACGCCCGACGTCGCCGTGTGCGAGGCCTGCCTCGAGGAGCTGTTCGAGCCGCGCGACCGGCGCTACCGCTACGCCTTCGTCAACTGCACGCACTGCGGGCCGCGCTACACGATCACGCGCGCGCTGCCCTACGACCGGCCGCAGACCTCGATGGCGGGCTTCCGGCAATGCCCGGCGTGCCTCGCCGAATACGAGAACCCCGCCGACCGGCGCTTCCACGCCCAGCCGAACGCGTGTCCAACGTGCGGTCCGCGGCTTTCGTTGACGGATCCTCTTGGCGTTTCCGTCGGGCACGATCCCGTCGCCGAATCGCTTGCCAGGCTCCGCGCGGGCGAGATCCTCGCGATCAAGGGTCTGGGCGGCTACCACCTCGCCTGCGATGCGCGCAACGCGGCGGCCGTCGCGCGCCTGCGCGCGAGGAAGCAGCGCGAGGAAAAGCCCTTCGCGGTAATGGTGGCGAACTGCGAATCGCTCGCCGGGCTGGCGTCCGTGTCCGGCGAGGAGAGGTCCCTGCTCGAGAGTCCGGAGCGGCCGGTGGTGCTGCTCGACAAGGGAGCCGGCTTCGAGCTAGCCGGGGTGGCGCCGGGCGTCGCCTCGCTCGGCGCCATGCTGCCCTGCACGCCTCTCCAATACCTGCTGTTTCACGAAGCGGCCGGCCGGCCGGCGGGCACGGCATGGCTTGCCGAGCCGCAGCCGCTCGCCCTCGTGATGACGAGCGCCAATCCCCGCGGCGAGCCGATCGTGCGCGGCGACGCCGAAGCCTACGCGCGCCTCGGGCAAATCGCAGACGCGTTCCTGCTGCACGATCGCGAGATCGTGGCGCGCTGCGACGACTCGGTGCTGCGCGCCGGGAGCTTCGTGCGCCGCGCGCGCGGCTACACGCCGCAGGTGATCGAGCTGCCCGCGGAGGGCCCCAGCGTGCTCGCGCTCGGCGGCTACCTGAAGAACGCCGTGTGCGTGACGCGCGGGCGCGAGGCGTTCCTCTCGCCGCACGTAGGGGACCTCGATAACGCCGCTGCCTGCCGCGCGCTCGAGGAAACGGTCGCGCGCCTGTGCGACCTGCTCGCGATCGAGCCCGAGGTCGTGGCGCACGATCTGCATCCGGACTTCTACAGCACACGTCTTGCCGAAACGTTCGGCCCGCCGACCATCGGGGTGCAGCACCACCACGCGCACATCGCCGCGGTCTGCGCCGAGCACGGCGTGACCGGGCCCGTGCTCGGCCTCGCGCTCGACGGCGTGGGCCTTGGCACGGACGGGAAGATGTGGGGCGGCGAGCTGCTGTACGTGGACGGCGCGAAGTGGAATCGAATCGGGCACCTCGCGCCGCTTCCCGCGCCCGGGGGCGAGCGCGCGGCGCGCGAGCCCTGGCGCATGGCAGCCGCCGCGCTCTTTGCGCTCGGCCGCGGCGGCGAGATCGCCGCGCGCTTCCCGCAACGCAATGGAAACGGCATCTGCGCCATGCTCGAGCGCGGCACGGCGTGCCCGCCGACGACGAGCGCGGGGCGCTGGTTCGACGCCGCGGCGGGCCTGCTCGGCGTGCGCGAGGTCGCCTCGTTCGAGGGCCAGGCCGCGATGCTGCTCGAGGGACTGGCTCGCCGACATGGTGCCGTCGAACCGTTGGACGGGGGTTTCGACTATCAAGATGGAAATCTCGACCTCTTACCCCTCATCGCTACGCTCGCCGATGCACACGACTCGGGATGGGCGGCGGCCGTGTTCCACGCCACGCTCGCCGAGGCGCTCGCGCAGTGGGCGCAGGCGGCTGCGGAGAAGGAAGGCGTCGCCAGGGTGGCGCTCGGCGGCGGCTGCTTCCAGAACCGGATCCTGTCGGATCGCTTGATCTCCAGGTTGACTGCGGTCGGACTGCAGCCGCTCCAGGCGCGCCTCGCGCCACCGGGCGACGGCGGCCTCGCGCTCGGCCAGGCCTGGGTCGGGCTGCAGGCGAGGGAGGGCTAGCCATGTGCCTCGCGATTCCCGCGCGCGTCGTCGAGCTGCTGCCGGACGAGATGGCGCGCGTCGAGGTGGGCGGTGTGAGCAAGGACTGCTCGCTCGCGCTGGTGGACGGTGTCGCGGTGGGCGACTACGTCGTGCTGCACGTCGGCTACGCCATCCAGCGCCTGGATGCGGCCGAGGCCGAGCGCACGCTCGCGCTGTTCGCCGAAGCGGGGCTCGCCGCATGAAGTACATCGACGAATTCCGCGACGGCGCGACCGCGCGCAGGCTGGCGCAGGCGATCGCGCGCGAGGCCGATCCCGGCCGCCGCTACCACATCATGGAGTTCTGCGGCGGGCACACGCACGCCATCGCGCGCTACGGCATCGCCGACCTCCTGCCCGCGAACGTGCGCCTGATCCACGGCCCGGGCTGCCCGGTGTGCGTGCTGCCGGTCGGGCGCATCGACGCGGCGATCGCGCTCGCGCTCGACCAGCGCGCGATCCTGTGCACTTACGGCGACACGCTGCGCGTGCCGGCCTCGGAGCAGCTCTCGCTCATGAAGGCGAAGGCGCGCGGCGCGGACATCCGCATGATCTACGCGGCGAGCGACTGCCTGAGAATCGCCGCCGGGAACCCGGAGCGCGAAGTCGTGTTCTTCGCCATCGGCTTCGAGACCACCACGCCGCCGACCGCGGTCGTGATCCAGCAGGCCGAGCGCGCGGGCGCGCCGAACTTCTCGGTGTTCTGCAACCACGTGCTGACGCCCTCGGCGATCAACCACATCCTCGAGTCGCCCGAGGTAAGGGCCTACGGCACGGTGCCGCTCGACGCCTTCATCGGCCCGGCGCACGTCTCGACCATCATCGGCAGCCAGCCCTACGAGTTCTTCGCCGAGGAGTACGAGAAGCCGGTGGTGATCGCCGGCTTCGAGCCGCTCG
>Ga0187775_10000202_pt1 | contig 14248 bp, 11 predicted proteins | sample 0216_BV02_MP12_1_FD_132441 | JGI IMG/M metagenome (GOLD analysis project Ga0187775, IMG submission 132441) | Tropical peat soil microbial communities from peatlands in Department of Meta, Colombia - 0216_BV02_MP12_10_MG | ecosystem: Environmental > Terrestrial > Soil > Wetlands > Peat | place... | reverse complement strand
CGGCGGCTGGATCACCGAGAACTACCACTGGTCGTGGATCTTTTTCATCAACATCCCGGTCGGCATCTTCGCGTCCTTCGCCACCTGGGAGCTGATGCGCGACCGCGAGACGCCCACTCGCAAGCTGCCGGTCGACCGCGTCGGTATCGCGCTGCTGGTGCTGTGGGTCGGCAGCCTGCAGATCATGCTCGACAAGGGCAACGAGCTCGACTGGTTCCACTCGACGACGATCGTCGCCTTCGGGCTCGCGGCGCTCCTCGGCTTCTGCCTGTTCCTAGCCTGGGAGCTGTACGAGCCGCACCCGATCGTCGACCTGGGCCTGTTCCGCTTCCACAATTTCCGCCGCGGCGCGCTTGCGCTCGCGCTCGGCTTCGCGCTGTTCTTCGCCAGCATCATCATCCTGCCGCTGTGGCTGCAGACGCAGCTCGGCTACAACGCGCAATGGGCCGGCTACGCGCTCGCGCCCGCCGGCGTATTCGCGGTGATCTTCATGCCGATCGTCGGACGCAACATTGGCCGCATCGATCCGCGGCTGCTCGCCACGGTGGGCTTCGTGGTATTCGCCGCGGTGGCCTTCTGGCGCGGCACCTTCAATACCGGGGCGGATTTCGCCACCATCGCCATGCCGCAGCTCTTGCAGGGCGTCGGCGTCGCGTTCTTCTTCACGCCGCTCATCGCGATCAACCTGGGCGGCATCCCGGTGGCGCGCATCGCGAACGCGACCGGCTTGCAGAACTTCATGCGCATGATGGCCGGCAGCTTCGGCGCCTCGATCGCGATCTCGGTGTGGGACAACCGCCAGGACCTGCACCGCAGCCGGCTGAGCGAAAGCCTGAGCCTGTTCGACACGAACACGCGCCACGTCGTCGACACGCTGCAGGGGCTCGGCATGGCGCCGGACCAGGCCTATGGGCAGGTCGAGCGCATGCTGGTCGGCCAGTCCTACATGCTCGCGACGAACGACATCTTCTGGATCGTGGGCGTGCTGTTCCTCGCGCTTATCCCGCTGCTGTGGACGACGCGCCCGCCGTTCAGCGCCGGGCCGGGCGGCGGCCACTGAGCGCCGGCGCGGCACCGCTCGCGCTGCGGTGCGCGGCATGCAGGCGGTGCACCGAGATCTTGCGCACCTCGAGCTTGGACTGCTCGATGTGCGAGCGCAGCAGCAGGCTCGCCTGCGGCGCCTTGCGCGCCAGCACCGCGCGCAGGATCGCGGCGTGCTCGTCGTAGGTGCGCGCGATGCGCTCGGGCTGCGTGAAATCCAGCCGCCGGACGATGCGGATGCGCTCGGTGATGTCCTGGTGGATGCGCGCCAGCTCGGGGTTGCCCGCCGCGCGGACCAGCGAGGCGTGGAAGGCCTCGTCCAGCCGCGCCACCTCGATCCAGTCCGTGCGCCGCTCGCCGGGCGGCACCAGCCACACCGCCTTGAGGCCGTCCAGCGCCGTCCCGTAGTCGCCGGCGCACAGCTTGGCGAGCGCGGCGAGCTCGAGGATCACGCGCACGTCGTACAAATGCTCGAAGTGCTCGAAGTCGAGCGCCCTGACCGACCAGCCGCTCTTCGCGTGCCGCTCGACGAAGCCCTCGCGCGAGAGCCGCAGCAGCGCCTCGCGCACCGGCGTGCGGCTCACGCCCGTGCGCGCGGCGAGCTCGTTTTCCGACAGGGCCGAGCCCGGCATCAGCCTGAAGTCGAAGATGTCGTTCTTCAGCTCGTCGTACACCGCGTCCGCGAGACGCGCACTGTCTTCCGGACGGTTGGTCCTGATCACGTCGCCTCGCCCAGCGTTGTTCCCAATCCGATCGCCAATCCGGCCAGCATATCGCAGCCGGACGAATGGCCGATGGCGCTCAGCGCGCGCGCGGCCGCCTGCGCTCGCGCGCGCGCCCCGCAGGCGAGCGCCTCGACCAGCTCGTGCAGCGGCTCGAAGCTCTCGCCGCGCGCAAGGTCGGCGAACAGCGCGGCGCTGACCGCATGGCTGCGCCCGCGGGCCTCGCGCACCAAATTCTCGGCGACCTCGCGCCAACGCGCCGCCCCGGGAGCCAGGCAGCGCCGGCCGAACAGGGCGGCGCCCGCCAGATCGTCGCCCGCGGGCGTGAAGCCGGGGCCGACGCCGAGCAGCGGCAGCGTCGCGTCGAGCACGGCTTGCGGGTCGTCGCGCAGGTAGGCGGCGGCAAGCGCCCGCACGCGCTGCGCAGGCAAAGCGCGCGGTAGCTGCGGCCGCAGATCCGACAGAAGCGCGCTCGCCGCGTCCGCGCGGCCGAGCGCGGGCAAACCCCGCGACCAGCCGCGCTCAGGCAGCGAAGCGAAGCGCAGCGCGCTGCGGCGCGGCGGCGGCGCGCTGGTCAGCACGGCGCGCGGATGCCGCGCCGGCAGGCGCGTTCCGACCCAGATCACTTCGCCGCCGGCCTCGAGGTAGGGAGCATCGGCGAAGCCGGGGAGCGGCCTGGCGAGGCCGCCGCTCGCCGCGAGCGCCCTGCGCGCGCGCTCGCCGAGCTGCAGGACCTGCGGCGCGCTCAGTCGCTCGCCTTCGCTTTCGACGCGCCCGCCGCGAAGCACACCGCCGCGAACAACGCATAGCCGAGCGCCACCTGCGGCGACACCGCCCAGCCGAGCTGACCGCCGTGAATGAAGCCGAAGAAGGAGAGCACGGCGCCGGCGAGTGCCCAGTAGCCCGCCTCCTTCAGCCTGTGATCGATGATGAACGCGGCGAGCGCGCCGAGCACCAGGCCGGCAAGCACCGCGCCGCCGCCGAGCAGCTCCATGCCGTGATAGACGAGCCCCGCGCCGGAGAGCTTGGCCATGCCGAGGGTCCCGGCGGAGGTGCCCGCTGCGTTCAGCGCGCCGTCGACCTGCAGCTGGCCCCAGGCGGCGACGTTCGGGATGATCGCCAGCACCACCGCCGGCGCGTGCTTGGCGGGCGAGGCCTGGAACGCCTGCGCGCCGATCACCAGGCCGATGTACAGCAGGATCGGTAGGATCGCGACGAGCGGCACCACCGCGAGCAGGAGCGCGGTGAGGCCAAAGAAGCACACCAGCGCGATCACGACGCCGGTCGCGAGCGAGTAGCCGATACGGCCGCCCACCGCCTTCCAGCCCGGATGGCCGATGTACACCGCGGGCGGGAACGGGCTGCCGAGGATCGAGCCGACGATGGCGCCGATGCCGTCCGCGGCGAGGATCTTACGCAGGTCGTACGAGTCGCCCGCGGCGGAGGCGCTCTCCACGTTGTTCATCGCCTCGGTGAAGTTGTAGATGCCGAGCGGGATCGCGGTGACGAGCAACGGCGCGGCGTCAAGCAGGCCGCGCCACACTTCGCTGCCGGGCACCGGGAGGTGCAGACCGAATTCGGCGAAGGACGCCCTCACCTGCTCGGCCTTGACCACGTCGCTCCAGCCGAAGAAGTACGCGATCCAGCCGACCACGATGCCGACGATCACCGCCGCCAGCCCGCCTGGCAGCCCGAATGGCAGGCGCACGTTGGCCGTCCAGCTGATCAGCACAATGGCGAGCGAGATGAACGCGATCCAGGGCACCTCCCACATCTGGAACGCGGGGCGCAGCGAGATGAACGCGATCGAGATGCCGGCCAGCGTCCCCAGCATCGCCGCGCGCGGCGTGTGAGCGCGCACCCAGGGCCCGAAGAAAACGCCGGCGAGGATGATGACGCCGATGATGAACGCCCAGGCGAGCCCCGCCTCCCAGGCGAGCACCGGGTCCTTGGTCCTGAGGTACACCGGCAGCATGACTACGAACACGACGATGAACATGTGCGGCACGCTCGGGCCGTAAGGCATCGCCGTGACGTCGCTGCGTCCGTCGCGCTTGGCGAGCTTCCACGCGAGCCAGGCGTAGTACAGGTTGCCGATCGGCAGCGCGATGCCGAGCGCCGGCAGGATGCGCCCGAACACCGTGTCCGCGGGCACGTTCACGACCCCCAGGCACAGCCCGGTCAGCACGATCACGTTCAGCACCACGTTCGTAAACAGACCGAAAAAGCCGTTCCAGTCTCCGGGCACCCACCAGCGGACCTGCGCGTTGCCGTTCGTCATGGCTCTCCCCTTGTCGTCGTTGCGCCTCAGGCCTTGGCCAGGCCCGCGAGAAAACTCTTCGAATCGCTCACCCAGCCGAAAATTCCGCCCTGCGCCTTGACCATCTCGAGCGCCGCCTTCTGGAAGGCGGGAAAGTACGAGCCGACGCAGTCCTCGAGCACCAGGCAGTCGTAGCCGCGGTCGTTCGCCTCGCGCACAGTCGTGTTGACACACACCTCGGTGGTGACGCCGCACACGACGAGCTGCCCGATGCCGCGGTTGTGCAGGATCGAGTCGAGGTCGGTGGCGTAGAACGCGCCCTTGCCCGGCTTGTCCACGACAGGCTCGCCCGGCGCGGGCTTCAGCTCGTCGATGATGTCGTGGCCGTACTCGCCGCGCACCAGGATGCGCCCCATCGGCCCCTTGTCGCCGATACCCGTCTTCAGGTGGCCGCGCAGCTTCTTGCTCGGCGGCAGGTCGCCGAGGTCCGGCCGGTGGCCTTCGCGCGTGTGGATGACGAGCATCTTCTTCGCGCGCACGGCTTCCAGCACCTTCCTCGTAGGCGCGATCGCCTTCCTGAGCAGCGAAACGTCGTTGCCGAGCGCCTCGCCGAAGCCGCCCGGGTCGACGAAGTCGCGCTGCATGTCGATGATCATCAACGCGCAGCTCGCCGGAGCGAACTCGAACACGTAGGGCTCGGCCTTCACTTTTCCCATCTGGTCCTCCCTGTGTCAGCCCGCGCGCTGCGCGGCGCGCTCGCGCAGGTAAGCGCGCCAGCCGCCCAGGCGCGTGATCTCGCGCGCGCCGGCGGTCGCGTAGGGTTCGCACAAGAAGCCGCAAACCTGCTCGCCGTCTTCGGTCTCGACACTGCCGATGCACAGCGGCGCCGGAATGCGCACCACGAAATCTCCGAACGCCGCGGACGGCAGCTCCCAGATCTCGATCTCGATCGCGGCGCCGTCCGGAGCGCGCAGCATCCCCGGACGCGGCGGTGAGAACGACTCGAGCGCGAACAGGCGGTAGCCCGCCGCGCTGCGCGTGCGGCGCACGAGCCGCGCGCCGCGCTCCGTGAGCTCGCGGTTCAGCGCCAAGCCCGACATGTGGGCGCCGCACACCGCGAGCCGCACGCTGCGCGCGCCAAAGTGCAGCCGCTCGCCGAGCTCGCACAGCGCGCCGTCGCGGAACGCCGGCGCGAGCAGCGTGATGCCGAAGGGCAGCCCGTCGGCGCGGAATCCCGCGGGCAGCGCGAGCGCGCTCAGGTCGAACAGGTTGACGAAATTGGTGTACAGGCCGAGCCGGCTGTTGGCGCCGACCGGATCGGCTTCGACCTCGGCGAGCGTGTAGATGGTCGGCGCTGTCGGGGTGACGATCAGCTCGACCTCGTCCCAGGCGCGCTGCGCCTCGCGCCGCAGCGCCTGGAGGCGGTAGGCGGCGCGGAACGCGTCGGCCGCCGAGTACGCGGCGCCCTTCTCGATCACCTTGCGCGTCACCGGGTGCAGCGCCTCGGGCTTGCGCGCGAGCAGGTCGCTCGCGACGATCCAGCGCTCGGCCACCCAGGGCCCCTCGTAGAGCAGGCGGGCAGCCTCGAGGAACGGCCGGAAGTCGAGCTCGACGCGCTCGCCGCCGAGCGCCTCGAGCCGCTCGAGCGCGGCGGCGTAAAGGCGCCGGTACTCTGGGTCGCCGAAGAACTCGAGCTCGGCCGCGCGGGGCGCGCCAAAGCGGAAGCGCTCGCCGAAAGCGCCGGGGGCCGGGACTGGCCCGGCGCGCGAATAGGGATCGTCGCGATCGAAGCCCTGCATGACGCCAAGCACGCTGCGCGCGTCGCGCACCGTGCGCGCGAGGATCGAGACGCAGTCGAGCGAGCGGCAGGCGGGCACCACGCCGCGCGTCGAGACCAGGCCGAGCGTCGGCTTGAGACCCACCAGATCGCTGAACGCGGCCGGCACGCGGCCGGAGCCTGCGGTGTCCGTGCCGAGGGCGAAGCTCGCCAGGCCCGCGGCGACGGCGACCGCCGAGCCGGAGCTCGATCCGCCGGAGACGTAGCGCGGGTCAAAGACGTTGCGGCACGCGCCGTAGGGCGAGCGCGTGCCGACCAGCCCGGTGGCGAACTGGTCCAGGTTCGTCTTGCCGAGCGCGATCGCGCCGGCGTCGAGCAGCCGTTGCACCGCCGGAGCGCTCGACTGAGGCAGGTAGGCGAACTCCGGGCAGGCGGCGGTGGTCGGACTGCCTGCGAGATCGATGTTGTCCTTGATTGCGAACGGCACGCCGTATAGCGGCGACGCCTCGGGCGAATGGCGCTCGAGCTCGGCAGCTCGGCGTTCGAGCTCGGCGCGCGGCAACAGATGGATCCACACCTTATCGTCGCCGCGGGCGGCGATGCGCTCAAGGAGTCGCCCGACCAGGGCGGACGGGCGCAGGGCCCCGGAGCGGTATGCGGCGCGCAACGGCTCAAGTTCGAGCTCGAGGTTCTCGGGCATGGACGGCAGAGGGCTCCGGGCCGCTCGTATACAAGGTAGTATACACGGCGTGCATACCGGCTTGCGCATCGTCCACAACACCTACCGCGACTCGGTGTCGCTCATGCAGCTGTCGGCGCGCGTCGCCGCGCTGCCGGGCATCGACCAGGCTTCGGTGGTGATGGGGACGGAAGGCAACCTCGCGCTGCTGCGCGAAGCAGGCCTGCTCGAGACGACGCCCGCCGCCTCGCCGAGCGACCTGCTCGCCGTAGTGCGCGGCGCGGCGTCCGATGCCGTCGAGAGCGCGCTCGCCGAGGCCGAGCGCCTGCTCGCCGCGCCGGCCTCCTCCGGGCCCCGGCGCGCCGCGCGCGAGGCCGCCCCGCGCAGCCTGCAGAGCGCGCTCGCGGCGATGCCGGAAGCGAAGCTCGCGCTCGTTTCCACGCCTGGCGAGTACGCCGCGGCGGAAGCGCTCAAGGCGCTCAGGCTCGGGCTGCACGTGATGCTGTTCAGCGACAACGTGAGCGTGGCCGACGAGTCGATGCTCAAGCGCGAAGCGCGCGCGCGCGGACTGCTCGTCATGGGCCCGGACTGCGGCACGGCGATCGTCGGCGGCGTGCCGCTCGGCTTCGCGAACGCCGTGCGCCCCGGACCGATCGGCGTGATCGGCGCTTCAGGAACCGGCATGCAGCAGGTGACCTGCCTGGTCGATCGCGCCGGAGTGGGCGTCTCGCACGCGCTTGGCACCGGCGGACGCGACCTGCGCGCCGAGATCGGCGGCCAGACGATGCTCGCGGCGCTGGACGAGCTGGCCGCGGATGCCGGCACGCGCGTCATCGTCCTCATTTCGAAGCCGCCGGCGCGCGAAGTGGCGGCGCACGTGCTGAAGCGCGCCCGCGCCACGGGCAAGCCGGTGGTGGCGTGCTTCCTCGGCGCGCCGGCAGCCGAAGTCCAGGACGCCTCGGTCAGCGCCGCGGCGACCCTCGAGGACGCGGCGGCGATGGCCGCCGCGCTCGCGCGCGGCGAGCGGCCGGCGCCCGCGAGCACGACCCTGCCCGCCTTTCCCGATCCCGGACTGCGCCCAGGCCAGCGCTACGTGCGCGGCCTGTTCAGCGGCGGCACCTTCTGCTACGAGGCCACCCTGCTGCTCGCCGAGTCGCTGGAGGACGTGCGCTCGAATACGCCGGTCGGACGCGCCGCGCGGCTCGCCGATGCCTGGCACGGCACGGGACACGCGCTCGTCGACCTGGGCGAGGACGAATTCACGCGGGGGCGCCCGCACCCGATGATCGACCAGCGCCTGCGCAACGAGCGCATCGCGCGCGAGGCCGAGGATCCGCAGACCGCGGTGTTGCTCATCGACGTCGTGCTGGGCTACGGCGCGCACCCCGATCCTGCGCGCGAGATCGTGCCCGCGCTGCGCTCGGCGCGCGCGCGCGCCGAGCGTGCGGGGCGCGGGCTGGCGATCGTCGGCTTCGTGTGCGGCACGGACGGCGATCCGCAGGGTCTCGCACGGCAGGAGGCGGCGCTGCGCGAAGCGGGCGTCGTGCTCGCTGCGAGCAATGCGCAGGCGGCGCGCATCGCCGCATCGATGGTCTCGGCTCATGGCGCGCCTGGTAGACGGTAAGCCCGGCGTGCTGAACGTCGGCCTGGCGCAGTTCGCCGAGGCCGTGGTCGCGGCCGGCGGCGCCGCGCTGCAGATCGACTGGGCGCCGCCCGCGGCCGGCGACCGCGCCGCGGCAATGGCGCTCGCCCGGCTGGTCGGCGCGCCGCGCGTCGAGGAGGCGAACCGCACGGCCTTCGCGGCGTTTCTCGCCGCCTCCCCGGTGCTGCGCGGGGTGTGCACGGTGCGCGAGCTGCCGGGCCTGGACAGGCGGGTGCTGCTGCACGCAGGCCCGCCGATCGAATGGGTGCGCATGTGCGGCCCGATGCAAGGCGCGATCGTGGGCGCGATTCTCTATGAAGGCTGGGCGAGAGATGCGGAGGCGGCGCGCGCGCTCGCTGCGAGCGGCGCGATCCGCTTCGCGCCTGCGCATCATCACGCGGCGGTAGGGCCGATGGCGGGCATCATCAGCCCCTCGATGCCGCTCTGGGTGATCGAGGACAAGGTCTCGGGGCGCCGCGCGTACAGCAACTTCAACGAGGGCCTCGGCAAGGCGCTGCGCTTCGGCGCGTACGGGTCAGACGTGCTCGAGCGCCTCAAGTGGATCGGCATCGTGCTCGCGCCGGCGGTCGGTGCCGCGCTCGATGCGCTCGGCGGCGTCGAGCTCAAGCCGCTCATGGCTCAGGCGCTCACCATGGGCGACGAGGTGCACAACCGCAACGCCGCCGCGAGCGCGCTGCTCCTGCGGCGCCTCGCGGGCGCTCTCGCCCGCACCACGAGCTCCTCGCAAGGGCTCGCAGAGGTGCTCGACTTCGTCGCCGGCAACGAGCACTTCTTCCTCAACGTCTCGATGGCGGCCTGCAAGGCGATGCTCGATGCCGCGCACGGCGTGCCCGGATCGAGCCTGGTCACCGCGATGGCGCGCAACGGCGTCGAGTTCGGCATTCGAGTGAGCGGGCTGGGCGAGCGCTGGTTCACCGCGCCGGCGGCGAGCGTGGACGGGCTGTATTTCGCAGGCTACAGCGCGGCGGACGCGGCGCGCGACCTGGGCGACAGCGCGATCACCGAGACGGCCGGCCTGGGAGGCTTCGCGATGGCCGCCGCGCCGGCGATCGTCAAGTTCGTCGGCGGCACGCCCGAGGACGCGATCGACAATTCGCTGCGCATGCGCCAGATCACGCTCGGCGAGTCGAACGTGTTCCAGCTGCCGGCGCTCGATTTCCGCGGTACCGCCTGCGGCATCGACGCACGCCGAGTGGTCGACACCGGCATCGAGCCGGTGATCAACACCGGCATCGCGCACCGCGAGCCGGGCATCGGCCAGATCGGGGCGGGCCTGACACGCGCGCCGCTAGCCTGCTTCGCGCAGGCCGTGCTCGCGCTCGACGAGCTCGGCCGGGCCTAGGAGGACGGCATGAACGGTCCCTCGAAGCTCGCGGTCGTGGCCGTGGGCGGCAACGCGCTGATCCGCGACGAGCAGCACCGCAGCATCCCCGACCAGTACCAGACCGCGAGCGAGACGGTCGGCTACGTCGTCGACCTGATCGAGGCGGGATGGGGCGTGGTGCTGACGCACGGCAGCGGCCCGCAGATGGGCTTCATCCTGCGGCGCTCGGAGCTCGCGCTGCACGAGGTGATCCCCGTGCCGATGGATTACGCCGGCGCCGACCTGCAGGGCGCGCTCGGCTACATGTTCGTCAAGGCGCTGCGCAACGCGTTCCGCCGCCGCAAGATGGCGCGCGAGGCGGTCGCGGTGGTGACGCTGGTCGAGGTCGATCCCGGCGATCCGGCGTTTCGCGATCCGACCAAGCCGATCGGCTCACCGATGGACGAGGCCACGGCGCGCAAGCGCGAAGCCGACCTCGGCTGGCAGGTGCGCGAAGACCCGGGGCGAGGCTGGCGCCGCGTGGTGCCCTCGCCCGCGCCGCGCGCGATCGTCGACCTGGACGTGATCGCGCACCTGGTGCGCGACGGGTACCTAGTGATCGCCTGCGGCGGCGGCGGCATCCCGGTGGTGCGCGACGCCGCGCGCGACCTGGTCGGCGTCGAGGCGGTGATCGACAAGGACCTCGCCTCCAGCCTGCTCGCGCGCACGCTCGGCGCCGACCGCTTCGTCGTGGCGACCGGCGTCGAGCGCGTCGCGCTCGATTACGGCAAGCCCGGCCAGCGCTGGCTGGACAGCATGACGCTTGCCGAGACGAAGCGGCTGTACGACGCCGGGCAGTTCGACCGCGGCAGCATGGGCCCGAAGATCCGCGCGGTGATCGAGTACCTGGAAGGCGGCGGCGGCGAAGCCGTGATCACCGACCCGTCGCACCTCGCTCCGGCGCTCGCGGGCCGCGCAGGCACGCGATTCGTTCGCGGCTGACGCGCACGCCAGACCGTACTCAAGCGAAGTGCAAGATAGTGCATTGCTGTCGCCGCGTCTTCGTCCGCGTTGGCTACCTATTTCATCCGAGCGTTGCTAATATTTCGCGCCCGCTTGGCAACACACACACTAAGGAGGGGGAGAACATGAGAATGGCCATCGGACTGGGAGCCGCGTTGCTCGCCGGCGCGGCGTGCGCGCTGTCGCCGGCGTTCGCTCAGGACAAGGCGGTCCAGCTGAAGCTCTCGAGCTGGGTTCCGCCCCAGCACCCGCTCAACCCGTCGCTCCAGGCGTGGGCGGATAACATCAAGAAGTCATCGGGGGGCACGATCACATCGGTGCTGTTTCCTTCCGAGCAGCTTGGCAAGGCCTTCGATCATTACGACATGGCGCGAGACGGCATCGCGGATTTTGCGTACGTCAATCCCGGCTACCAACCCGGGCGCTTCCCGGTGATTGCGGGGGCCTCGCTGCCCTTCCTGTTTGCCGATGCGAAAGGTGGCAGCGCGGCGCTCGACGCCTGGTACAGGCACTACGCGGCAAAGGAAATGAAGGACGTTCATTTCTGTTTCGCGTTCGTGCACGACCCGGGCACGTTTCACGCGCACAAGAAGATCACGCTGCCGCAGGACATTCAGGGCCTGAAGGTCCGTCCGGCGACGGCGACGATCGGCCAGATGGTCACGCTGCTCGGAGGCGTAAACGTCCAGGCCTCGGCACCCGAGGCGCGCGACATGCTCGAGCGCGGCGTGGCTGACGCGATTACGTTCCCCTGGGGATCGATCGTGCTGTTCGGCATCGACAAGGTCGTCAAGTACCACATGGACGTGCCGCTCTACACCACGCCTTTTGTCTGGGTCATGAATAAGGCAAGGTACGAAGGGATGTCGCCGGCCCAGAAGAAGGTGATCGACGCGCACTGCACGACCGAGTGGGCGGAGAAAGTGGCCTCTCCCTGGGCCGATTTCGAGTTCGGCGGACACGCAAAGCTCGCCGCCGAAGCCGGACACGAAGTGTACAAGCTGACTCCCGATCAGCTGGCCGCATGGCGCAAGGCAGTAGCGCCGACGGAGACTCAGTGGGCGAACGACGTGCGCAAGGCCGGGTACGACCCCAAGGCGGTCCTCGACTCGCTCAAGAAGTCCCTGGCGCACTACAACGCGGGCTTGTAAGCGCGTCGGCCCGATTCGTCGCCGCCGGGCCCGCGCGGGTTCGGCGGCAGCGGGCTCACTGACGTCATTGCATGGATCGTTTCATCGACACGATCGAGCGCATTGCCGCCGCGTTCGTGGGTCTCGTTGCAGCCGACATTTTCATCTCGGTGTTGCTCCGATATTTCTTCGCGCTCTCCATTCCCGACGGCTACGACTTCGGGCGCATGCTGCTCGGCATCCTCATTTTCTGGGGTATCGCGGCGACGAGCTACCGCGGCGGGCACATCACCGTGGATCTGGTGTGGGCCGCTGCAGGGCCTCGCTGGAGGCGTTTCATAGATGTTTTCGCCACGCTCGTGCTGCTGTTCGTCGTAACCGTGCAGACCTTCACGCTGTTCGACAAGGTCCGCGACACCTATGCCGAGAACGTGCAGACCTTCGACCTTCACCTGCCCACCTGGCCGTTCTTCGCGATTGCGTGGGCGGGTGATGTCTCCGCGGTTCTGCTGATCGCCATTCGGACCTATCGGTTGGTCTTCAGACCTGAATTGCTGACGCAAAAAATTCGTTCTAGGCAACTGGAGTAGGAAGCACGCGATGGATCCGAACGTCGTTGCGGTCGCGGGCTTCGTCGTGCTTTTCGCGCTGATGCTGCTGCGGGTGCCGGTCGGCATGGCGATGGGCCTCGTCGGCGTGACAGGGTACGGAATGCTCGTCGGCGCGGGGCCGGCGCTCAAGCTCGTTGGCCAAACTTCCATGCGGACGGTGACTGACTACACCTTCGGTGTCATCCCGATGTTCATCCTGATGGGGGCATTCGTTTCGGTCTCAGGCGTGAGTCGCGAGCTCTTCCGCGCGGCAAATACTCTTCTCGGGCATCTGCGCGGAGGCTTGGGCATCGCGACGATCGTCGCTTGCGGCGGCTTCGCGGCGATCTGCGGCTCTTCAGTCGCCACGGCCGCGACGTTTTCCACCGTCGCCTACCCGGAAATGCGCCGCTACGGCTATCCGCAATCCTTCGCGACCGGCGTAATCGCATCCGGCGGAACCTTGGGCGCGATGCTGCCTCCGTCCACGGTACTCGCGGTGTACGGCATCATCACACAGCAAGACATCGGCAAGCTGTTCGCGGCGGGAATCCTCCCGGGCATTCTCGCGATGTCGATGTACATCATGACGATTGTTGTGACCGTGCTCGTACGGCCGCGACTGCTGCCGGCCGGAACACCTAGCAGCTGGGGCCAGCGCTTGAGAGGCCTGCGCGACGTGTGGGCACCGCTCTTGCTGTTCGCATTCGTGATCGGCGGGCTGTACGGGGGGCTGTTCACTCCGACCGAAGCGGGCGGGATGGGGGCCGGAGGCGCCTTTCTTCTCGGGATGCTGCGGCGGCGCCTATCGCGCCAGGACATCCGCGAGGCGCTTCTTCAGGCGACGCGCACCGCGGCGGCCGTCTTTACCGTGCTGATCGGCGCGATCCTGTTCGGCTACTTCCTGACGATTACGCAGACGCCGCAGAAGGTGACTGGCTTCCTCACCGGCCTGGGGCTGGGCCGCTACCAGGTATTGGCCCTAATCATGCTGATGTACCTCGCGCTCGGATGCCTCATGGACGCGATGGCGATGATCATTCTCACCGTACCGATCATCTTTCCCGTCGTCACGTCGCTCGGCTTCGATCCGATATGGTTCGGCGTGATCATTGTGATGACGGTGGAACTCGGTCTGATTCACCCGCCGGTGGGCATGAACGTCTTCGTGATCAAGAGCGTGGTAAAAGATGTGACTTTCACGACGATCTTCAAGGGTGTAATCCCGTTCGTCATTACCGACATTCTTCGGTTGACAATTCTCATCGCGTTCCCTGTCATTGCGACTTACCTCCCCTCGCGCATCGGCTAGGGCTTCTTCTCCAGAGCTTCGCGCGCCTTCTTCTGCTCCGCCCCGATCTCGAGCATCAGCCGGTAGGCGATGTAGTACTTGAATATGTTGCGCACGTAGGTCGCCGTCTCCATGCCGACCTTCTCCGCGGTCACCAGCTCGACGTTGTTGAACCACTTGTCCGGGTCGAGGCCGCGCTGCGTCGCCAGCTTGCGCATCTGCGAGATCCTCCCCGGCCCCGCGTTGTAGGACGCGAAGGCGAATAGCGTGCGGTCGGTCTCGCTGAACTTCGCGTCCGGGTAGTACTTGGTCATCAGCCGGTCCATGTACTTGGCACCGCCGTGGATGTTCGCTGCGGCGACGTGGATGTCGCCCACGCCGAGCTCGGCGCCGGTCGCGGGCATGAGCTGCATGATGCCGACCGCGCCGACGGCGCTGCGCGCGTCCTGGCGCAGCTGGGACTCCTGATAGCCCTGCGCGGCGAGCATCAGGGGATCGAAATGGTACTGCGCCCCGTACTTCTCGAACAGCTTCAGCGTCGCCTCGAAACGCTGGCGCTCCGCGCCAGCGGTGTTGTTCCTGATCTGCCTGACGTGCGAGTAGTACTGGCGCAGTCGAATTTCCATCAGGCTCTGCTTCTTCACCACCGTGCGCCAGAATTCGCCGATCTCGGCCTCGAGCCTGGGGCTGCCCTTGCGCACCGCCCAGCCGATCAGGCCGCCCTGGCGCACCACCGCCTGCTCGTTCACCTTGATCTTCGGCAGGATCT
>Ga0187775_10000198_pt1 | contig 14344 bp, 12 predicted proteins | sample 0216_BV02_MP12_1_FD_132441 | JGI IMG/M metagenome (GOLD analysis project Ga0187775, IMG submission 132441) | Tropical peat soil microbial communities from peatlands in Department of Meta, Colombia - 0216_BV02_MP12_10_MG | ecosystem: Environmental > Terrestrial > Soil > Wetlands > Peat | place... | reverse complement strand
GTTGGTGAGGGATTCTGGAGATTTAACGTTGATACATTGGTATTTGGCTGGCTGCTCGGCGGTTTTCTTGTTTTCCTAAGCTGGCGTATCGGACGGCGTTTGAGTCTTGATAATCCGCGCGGTGCGCAAAACGTTTTGGAAGCGATTCTGGAATTCGTGGAAGCTCAAATAAAAACTGCTTTTCCTAAACCCGATCCTCTAATTGGGCCTCTCGCGCTCACCGTATTCCTTTGGGTGTTTTTAATGAACGCCATGGATCTACTTCCGGTGGACCTGCTGCCCAAGGGCGCTGAATTGTTGGGAATTCATCATCTCAAGGTGGTGCCCACCAGCGATCCTTACACCACGCTGGGCATGTCAATTTCAGTGTTCATGCTGATTGTCTTCTACAATATCAAGACCAAAGGGCTGGGGGGTTATTTGAAGGGATTTCTGTTCCATCCTTTTGGGAAATGGCTCATGCCGATCAATATCGTAATGACTGCCTTGGAAGAACTTGCCAAGCCCTTGAGTATGGGATTGCGTTTGTTTGGCAACATGTTCGCGGGCGAACTGGTCTTTCTGCTGATAGCGTTGCTGCCGTGGTGGATACTTTGGGTGCCGGGTACTTTGTGGGCGATTTTTCATATACTGATCGTCACCCTGCAGGCTTTTATTTTTATGATTTTGACCATCATGTACATTGCGTTGGCCCAGCAAAGTTCGGATGAGGCGCATTGAGTGTGTAGAACCGCAATCATTTTTTGCCGTAATTTATAGGGAGAGAAAGCATGGAAGCAGGCATGATTAATCTGGTCGGCATGATTTACGCCTATACCGCAGTGGGCGTTGGCATCATTTTAGCTGCCGCGGGATTAGGCTCCGCGTTGGGCTGGGGTTTGATCTGCGCAAAATACATGGAAGGTATCGCGCGTCAGCCGGAAATGCTTCCGGTACTGCGCATACAGATGTTTATTACTGCGGGCCTGATGGAGTCATTCCCGTTTATTGTGCTAGCTTTTGCCATGTATTTTACCTTTGCCAATCCGTTCCTCGGCGCCGCGCTGAGCGCGGTCAAGGCGGCCGGGGGCTAGTCTGGCAGTCGTTCCAGCAGCAGTTACCGAGCGCGCGAAAATAGGAGTTTAGACGTGAATGTCACGGCCACATTGATCGGTCAAATGATTACCTTTGCGGTTTTGGTTTGGTTCATTCACCGCTTTCTCTGGGGCCCCTTGACACGCATCATGGGGGAGCGCAGCAAGCGTATTGCTGATGGTCTCGCCGCAGCGGAGCGCGGCAAGCACGAGCTGGAGTTGGCAACCAAACGTTCGGCGGACATTCTGCGCGAAGGCAAGCACCAGGTCTCCGAAATCATTGCGCAGGCGGAGAAACGCAGTCTGGAAATCGTTGAGGAAGCCAAGCAGGCTGCCAAGGGCGAGGGCGATCGCATTATCGCGGGTGCCAAAGCGGAAATCAGCCAGGAAGTGAGCCGGGCGAAAGAAGCACTGCGCAGCCAGGTTTCAGCATTGGCAGTGGCCGGCGCAGAGAAAATCCTGCGCCGCGAAGTAGATGCCAAGGTGCATGCGGAACTCTTGAAATCCATAGAGAAGGAAATTTAGGAGACAGCATGGCGGAGAACGTCACCATTGCGCGACCGTACGCCGAGGCCATATTCAAGCTGGCTAAAGAAACTCGCACTCTTTCCGAATGGGCAGCAATGCTATCTCTCCTGGACATGGTGCTGAAAGATGCGCGCGTAGCCGCTTACGTCAGCGACCCAAATGTGAGTGCGGGGCGAGTCGCGAACGTGTTGTTAGGCATTTGTGGAGAAAAACTCAACGGCGCAGGCAGGAATCTTGTGCAGTTACTTGCGATCAACGATCGCCTTGGCTTGCTGCCGGAAATCCGCGAATTGTTCGAGGCGCTCAAGGTGGAGCAGGAAGGCGTGCTGGAAGTAAATATCGAGTCGGCGTTTCCGCTAAGCAAGGAACAGGAAACCGAACTGGTGCAGCGTCTCAAACGCAGGTACCAGCGCAATATTGTCACGAAGCTTGGCGTTGAACCGGAATTGATAGGCGGAATTAAAATCACGGTAGGCGACCACGTTCTTGATGCCACAGTCCGCGGAAAACTGGAAGCGATGCGCGCCGCATTGACGGTGTGAACCCACAAGCGAATCAATTTTAGGAGCAGAAATGCAAATCAATCCCTCGGAAATCAGTGAACTGATAAAAAACCGGATAGAGAGTCTCGCAATATCCGCGGAATCGCGCACGCAGGGTACTGTTATTTCGGTAACCGACGGGATTTGCCGGGTTCACGGCCTTTCCGACGTGATGCAGGGCGAAATGCTCGAGTTTCCCAAGAACACGTTCGGACTCGCTCTTAATCTGGAACGCGACTCGGTAGGGGCGGTGGTGCTGGGCGAGTATGAACACATCACCGAAGGAGACACGGTAAAGTGCACCGGCCGCATTCTGGAAGTCCCGATCGGTGAAGCGCTGATCGGGCGCGTTGTGAATTCGCTTGGCCAGCCGATAGACGGCAAAGGCCCGGTTCAAGCCAAGCAGACTGCGCCCATTGAGAAAATCGCGCCAGGCGTATTTTGGCGCAAGTCAGTTTCGCAGCCGGTTCAAACCGGCTTGAAAGCAATCGACTCCATGGTGCCGATTGGCCGCGGACAGCGCGAACTCATCATAGGCGACCGCCAGACGGGCAAGACCGCAGTGGCAGTGGACACGATCATCAATCAAAAAGGCAAGGACCTCATCTGCATTTATGTCGCAATAGGACAAAAGGCTTCCAGCATTGCCAACGTCGTGAGAAAGCTGGAACAATTTGGAGCAATGGCTTATACCATCGTAGTGGCAGCTTCCGCATCCGAGTCCGCAGCAATGCAGTATATTGCACCGTATTCCGGCTGTAGTATGGGCGAGTATTTCCGCGACAATGGCCAGGATGCCTTAATCATTTATGATGACCTGACCAAGCAGGCCTGGGCCTATCGCCAGATTTCGCTGCTGCTGCGCCGTCCCCCGGGACGCGAAGCTTACCCCGGCGACGTGTTCTACCTGCATTCGCGCCTGTTGGAGCGCGCTGCTCGGGTGGACGAGGAATACATCGAGCGCAGCACCAACGGCAAGGTAAAGGGCAAGACCGGTTCGCTCACCGCGTTACCGATCATCGAGACGCAAGCCGGCGACGTCACGGCGTTCGTTCCGACCAACGTGATTTCGATCACCGACGGCCAAATTTTCTTGGAAACCGATCTATTCAATGCCGGCATTCGTCCCGCGATCAATGCCGGCATCTCGGTCTCGCGGGTGGGCGGTGCGGCGCAGACCAAGGTGATAAAAAAGTTGGGGGGTGGGGTGCGTCTTTCCCTGGCGCAATACCGCGAGTTGGCAGCTTTTGCCCAGTTTGCTTCCGATTTGGATGAGGCGACGCGCAAGCAGCTGGAGCGTGGCCGCATGGTGACCGAACTGATGAAACAACCGCAGTACGAGCCGCTACAGGTATCAGAAATGGCGTTGACACTATTTGCCGTGAACAACGGTTATTTCGACGACATCGACGTGAAGAAAGCGCTTGCCGCAGAGCGTGCAATGCGCGATTACTTCAAGACCAAGTACAGTGATTTGGTGAACCGCATCGAGTCAACCAAGGACCTGACCAAGGAAGACGAAGAAAAACTGCATCAAGCTACGCAGGACTTCAAAAAGAACGCAGTTTATTGAATCGTGCCGAATCGCTGTTTGCGCGACGCTTGACGACGCATTGAGAGTTAATAAATGTCCGGATCAAAAGAAATCAGAACTAAAATTAAGAGCGTACAGAACACGCGCAAAATCACCAAGGCGATGGAAATGGTCGCCGCCTCGAAAATGCGCAGAGCACAGGACCGCATGCGGCAAGCCCGTCCTTACGGCGAGAAAATCCGCAACATTGCGGCGCACCTTTCTCATGCCAGTCCGGAATACCGCCACCCGTTTCTGGTTGAGCGCCCGGTCGTGAAAAAATTGGGCATCATCCTGGTTACCACCGACAAAGGCCTGTGCGGGGCGCTCAACACCAATTTGTTGAGGCTGGTCCACAGCAAGATGAAAGAGTGGGAAGCACAAGGCGAACAATTCGAGGTGTGTTGCATTGGCAACAAAGGCCTTGGCTTCATGATTCGCCTGGGCGCGAATATCGTTTCCCAGGTCGTCGGTCTTGGCGACCGACCACATATGGAAAAACTCATCGGCGCTGTGAAGGTAATGCTCGATGGCTACACTCAAGACCGTTTTGGACGCTTGATGGTTTTTTACAGCCGCTTCATTAACACCATGAAGCAGGAGCCGGTGATGGAGCAATTGCTGCCGTTCTCGGGCGAAAGACTGGGCGCGCCGGAGGGCAGGTGGGATTACATTTACGAGCCTGACGCGAAATACGTATTGGACGAGGTCCTGAAGCGCTATATCGAAATGCTGGTTTACCAGAGTGTATGTGAAAACATGGCATGCGAGCAGTCCGCGCGCATGGTGGCGATGAAAGCGGCTTCCGACAACGCGGGCAAGGTAATAGACGAACTAGTCCTGGTCTACAACAAATCGCGCCAAGCGGCGATTACCAAGGAGTTGTCTGAGATCGTGGGCGGCGCGGCGGCAGTATGACGCGCCGCCTAAAACGATCGGGCGAGACTAATGTGCGACGGGCGCACGTTAAGGCGAGACCAAATTGTCCAGGCGCGGCGGCGGTATGAGCTTTATCTACGCGCGCGACGCAATTCATGCTGCTGGATGGGCAGTTCATAAAAAAATGTCTTTTCTTTCTCGGCAGTCCCGCCACAAACCGAATTTGAATTTTTAGGATGAAGACTATGAGTGAAGGCAAAATCGTACAGTGCATTGGCGCGGTGATCGACGTGGAATTCGCGCGTGAGGAATTGCCCCATATCTATGACGCGCTCACTCTCGATCCGCAATTGAAGATCGATCTTACCTTGGAAGTGCAACAACAATTGGGGGACGGTATTGTGCGCACCATTGCGCTGGGTTCCTCAGAAGGGTTGCGGCGCGGCATGAAGGTGCAAAATACGGGAGGTCCAATAACCGTACCGATCGGACACGGTACGCTCGGCCGCATCATGGACGTGCTGGGTCGCCCGATCGACGAAGGCGGCCCCATAAAATGCGATGAGAGGCGCCCGATTCACCAGGAGGCACCGACTTTTGAACAGCTGTCCGCGACTCAGGAATTGCTGGAAACCGGGATCAAGGTCATGGACCTGGTGTGCCCGTTTGCCAAGGGCGGCAAGGTGGGATTGTTCGGCGGCGCAGGTGTTGGCAAAACAGTCAACATGTTGGAGCTGATCAATAACATTGCCAAGGCGCGCGCGGGTCTCTCGGTTTTCGCGGGCGTGGGCGAGCGAACCCGCGAGGGCAACGACTTTTACCACGAAATGATAGAAGCTGGGGTAATCAAGCTCGATAATCTTCCCGAGTCAAAGGTGGCGATGGTGTTCGGGCAAATGAATGAGCCGCCGGGCAATCGTTTGCGAGTCGGATTAAGCGGTCTCACCATGGCTGAAGCTTTCCGCGACGAAGGTCGCGACGTGCTGCTATTCATCGACAACATTTATCGCTTTACCCTGGCAGGAGTTGAAGTATCGGCGCTGCTTGGCCGCATGCCTTCGGCGGTGGGCTACCAGCCGACCCTCGCTGAAGAAATGGGCCGATTGCAGGAACGGATCACTTCCACCAAAACCGGTTCGATCACTTCGATTCAGGCGATTTATGTGCCGGCTGACGACCTGACCGATCCGTCCCCCGCTACCACTTTTGGGCACCTCGATTCAACCGTGGTGCTGTCCCGCGATATCGCCTCGCTCGGAATTTATCCGGCAGTGGACCCGCTGGATTCCACGTCGCGCCAGATGGATCCCAAGGTGATTGGCGAGGAGCACTATAATACAGCGCGATCGGTTCAAGCGACGCTGCAGCGTTACAAAGAGTTGCGGGACATCATTGCGATTCTAGGCATGGACGAACTTTCTCCCGAGGACAAGCTGGTCGTGGCGCGTGCCCGCAAGATCCAGCGCTTCTTGTCGCAACCCTTCAGCGTGGCGGAGGTCTTTACGGGCCAGAAAGGCAAATTCGTCACATTGAAAGATACCATCAAGGGTTTCAAAGGCATCGTCGCTGGCGAATATGACCAATTGCCCGAGCAGGCGTTTTACATGGTGGGCACTATCGAAGAAGCAGTCGAGAAGGCGAAGACCTTGCAGTGAAAACAAAAGCCACTCAAGCGTAAAAATGCGCTTGCGCCATTCATAGCTTGTTGCTCAAGAGGAACCCGCGATGGCTCACACCGTACACGTAGACGTGGTCAGCGCCGAAGAATTCATCTTTGCGGGCGAGGCGGAATTCATGGTGCTTCCCGGCGAAATGGGCGAGCTCGGCATCTATCCTCATCACACGCCGTTGATGACGCGCATCAAACCGGGCACCGTGCGCATCAAGCTGCCGAACCAGGAAGAGGAAACCCTGATATTTGTGGCGGGAGGCATTCTCGAAGTGCAGCCGCGGCTGGTCACTGTGCTTACGGATACCGCAATCCGCGGCAAGGATCTGGACGAAGCCAAGGCGCAAGAAGCGATAAAACGAGCTGAGGAAGCTCGGGCTAGCGCCAAGGGTAAGCAAGAAGTGGCGTTGGTCGAGGCCGAGGTGGCTACTCTCGCCGCCCAGCTTGCCGCCATTCGCAAGCTGCGCAAGAAGTAGTTTGCTAGCAATTGTCTCCTGGTTAAGACTGCAAAGGCAATCCCGTCGGCCTTTCGTGCAGACTTCGCAGGCATGGCGCAGGAGACGATTGACCTACTAATCATCGGTGGCGGCATTAACGGCGCCGGCATCGCGCGCGACGCTGCGGGCCGAGATCTGGCCGTTCTGGTCTGCGAACAGGGCGATCTGGGCGGCGCCACTAGTTCGGCGAGCAGCAAGCTGATCCACGGTGGATTGCGCTACCTCGAAAAATACGCCTTCCGCTTGGTAAAGGAAGCATTGAGCGAGCGCGAAGTATTGCTAAAAAGCGCGCCACACCTCATTTTCCCATTGGACTTTGTTCTGCCCTGCGCTAGAAATACTCGGTCGGCGTGGATGTTAGGTCTGGGGCTGTGGCTCTACGACCACCTAGGAGGTACGCGCCAGTTTTCCGCGTCTCGTGCGATCGATCTGCACCAAAGCGAGTACGGTAAGGCATTAAAACGCGAATTTGCGCATGGCTTTGTATACAGCGATTGCCGGGTGGACGACGCTAGGCTGGTGATCGCCAACATGCTTGGCGCACAAAAGCTGGGTGCACGCGTTCTACCGCGCACACGCTGCGTATCCGCGAGGAGGGACGGGAAATTTTGGCAAGCGAGGCTTGAACAGGGCAACGAATGCATTGAAGTGAGGGCCAAAGCCTTAATTAACGCGGCGGGCCCTTGGGTTCGCTCGTTGTTTGATGATGTCATTGAGCAGCGGACCGAACACAATGTTCGTCTGGTAAAAGGCAGCCACATCGTGATACCGCGGCGGTATTCCGGGGAACACGCGTACCTGCTGCAGAATTACGATCAACGCGTGGTATTTGTCATTCCATTTCAGGATAGATTTACCTTGATTGGCACCACCGACATTTCTTTCCAGGGCGACCCGGCAACGGTGAGTGCCTCAAATTCCGAGATCGAGTATCTTTGCGAGGCGGTGAATCGATATTTCAGGGATGCAGTTTACCCATCGGAAGTGGTGTGGCATTACAGCGGCGTGCGCGCGCTGTATGACGACGGCCGCGCCAATCCTTCCGACGTGAGTCGCGATTACCGGCTCATACTGGAAACTGACGATATGCGGCACCTACCGCTGCTTTCGATATATGGCGGCAAAATCACGACTTATCGAAAGCTCGCAGAAGCGGCACTAAAAAATCTTGAGCCGTGGCTTTTACCCGCTAAATCTCCGTGGACTGCGCATCAGCCCTTGCCGGGGGGCAATATCCCAGGTGCTGATTTCGAGCGCTTCGTGGCCGGCTTGGAAGAAATTTACCCCAAGTTGCCGCGTACTTTTTTGCGAGAGCTCGCGTCACGGCACGGCAGTTTGATCGAAGACGTGCTGGGGGACGCGCATGATACTTCCGAGCTTGGTGAAAATTTCGGCGCAGGTCTGTTTGCTCGCGAGGTCGACTACTTCATCGATCATGAATGGGCGCGGAGTGCCGAGGATATTCTCTGGCGCAGAAGCAAAACCGGCCTGTTCCTCGGAAGCGCGCAGAAACAGGCGTTAGAACGCTACGTCTTCAATAAGCTTGCGAGGATCGGATTCCACTGAATTCTGCTGTTCATTGTGCGATAATTTGCTGTTAAGACCATGTTAAATATCGTCGTGCTCGCCGCGGGAAAAGGCAAGCGCATGCATTCGCATTTGCCCAAGGTGCTTCACAAGCTTGCCGGTAGGCCGCTGTTGCAGCATGTGCTGGACACCGCGCGCGCGCTGAAGCCCGCGAAACTTTGCGTGGTGTATAACCACGGCATGAGAGCTGGAAATGAGCAGTTTCGAGGCGCAGACCTAATTTGGGTCAAACAAGAGCCGCAACTGGGCACTGGGCATGCGCTAAAGAAAGCTCTGCCGCATTTGGACAAAAGCGGTGTCACCCTCGTGCTGTACGGCGATGTGCCCCTTATTACCGTGGACACACTCAAACGCATGCTCAAGCCCGACCGACTTACCATAATGACGGCAGAATTGGATGACGCGTCCGGTTATGGACGCATCGTGCGCGATGCTTACGGCAATGTATCGCGCATCGTGGAGCACAAAGACGCCACACAATCAGAGCGCGAGATCCACGAAGTCAACACTGGAATCTTGGCGATTCCGAACTCGCGGCTGAAAAACTGGCTGAGCCGGCTGAGCAATAAAAACGCACAAGGGGAATACTACCTTACCGATATTGTGGCGCTGGCGATCAAGGATAGTGCCAAGGTTTCCGCCGTTCAGCCGCGACATCTTTGGGAGACTTTAGGGGTCAACAGCAAAACCCAGCTTGCTCAGCTCGAGCGAACGTATCAGCGGGAGCTCGCCAAACAATTGCTCGAGCGCGGCGTTACCATTGCCGATCCCGAGCGCATCGACGTTCGCGGCGAGCTCGTATGTGGAACGGACGTGGATATTGATATCGGCTGCGTCTTTGAGGGCACTGTGGCCTTGGGCAATAATGTCAAGGTCGGCGCGCATTGCGTACTTAAGAATGTGACGATCGCCGCAGGCACGGAACTATTGCCAAATTGTGTCATCGATGGCGCGCATATTGGCAGGGACTGCCGTATCGGGCCCTACTCACGCATCCGGCCCGGTACCGTGCTGGAAAACCGGGTGCATGTCGGAAATTTTGTAGAAGTGAAAAACAGCCGCGTGGGCGATAGAAGCAAAGCCAATCACTTGAGCTACCTTGGCGATGCCACCCTGGGCAAGGATGTCAACGTCGGCGCTGGCACCATTACCTGCAATTACGACGGCGCCAATAAGCTGCGGACGGTAATCGAGGACGGCGTTTTCATCGGTTCGGATACACAGATCGTGGCGCCGGTAACCCTTCGCAAGGGCGCGACCATCGGTGCTGGCACTACGGTGACCGAGGACGCACCGGCTGGAGAACTCACGCTGTCCCGTGTCAAGCAAATGTCTATTCGCGGGTGGAAGCGTCCGGTGAAGAAATCAAAATGAGCAATAAACCATGTGCGGTATAGTCGGTGCCATTGCTCAGCGTGACGTCGTGCCGATACTGCTCGAAGGATTGCGACGCTTGGAATACCGCGGTTACGATTCCGCGGGGCTCGCAGTAGTGAACGACGGACTGAAGCGCATTCGTAGCGTGGGGCGCGTCGCCGAATTGAGCAACCAGGCGCAAAAGCGCAAGGTACATGGGCAACTGGGAATCGCGCATACACGCTGGGCGACTCACGGCGCACCCACTGAGAAAAACGCACATCCTCATGTGAGCGGCGATTCATTGGCAGTGGTGCATAACGGCATCATAGAGAATCACGAAGCGCTGCGGGATAAACTCACAAAGCTCGGCTACGAATTTTTATCGGACACCGACACCGAGGTGATCGCGCATTTGATCCACTTTCATCGTCGCAAAAGGAAGGATTTGCTGGACGCAACGCGTCAAGCGTTGGCTGAACTCAGGGGCGCGTATGCTATAGGCGTGGTGGATTCCGGCGAACCGCAACGCCTGGTGTGCGCACGCAAAGGCAGCCCACTTCTTCTGGGTTTGGGCAGAGGCGAAAACTTCATCGCTTCGGACGTATCGGCGCTTCTGCCGGTAACGCAAAAGATCATTTATCTCGAAGAAGGCGATATCGCCGACCTCGGCATATCCGCATACCGCGTGATTGACGCCAAGGGCAATACTGCGAAGCGCGCGGTGCACGTGAGCGAGCTGAACCCGCAGGCCGCGGAACTCGGTAGTTATCGCCACTTCATGGAAAAGGAGATCCACGAACAGCCGCGCGCGATTTCCGACACTTTGGAGGGGGTAGGCGTGATGCTCACTCCCGAAATATTCGGTCCCGGAGCGGGAAAAACTCTTGGGCGGGTTAAGAGCGTACTGATCATCGCATGTGGCACGAGCTATCATGCCGGGCTCGTCGCCCGTTATTGGCTCGAGGGACTAGCGGGAATTCCTTGCAATGTCGAAGTGGCCAGCGAATACCGTTACCGCGACACTGTACCGAACTCCGACACGCTGGTAATTGCGATATCGCAATCCGGCGAGACCGCGGACACGCTGGCGGCGCTTAAGCATGCTAAAACGCTTGGCCACAAGCATACGCTTTGCATATGTAATGTTCCCGAATCCGCCTTGGTGCGCGAGTCCGGGATGAGGTATATGACGCGCGCAGGTCCCGAAATCGGTGTCGCCTCAACCAAAGCCTTCATCACTCAGCTCGTGGCGCTGTTTACGCTGGCACTGGTGTTGGCAAAGCAGCATGGGCGCTTAGATAAAAAACGCGAAGCAGCATGGGCCACAGCCTTACGCCACCTGCCGAGCGCGGTGCAAAACGTGCTGAGACTGGAAAATCAAGTTTCGGCGTGGGCGGAAAAATTCGCGGCGAAGGAGCACGCCTTGTTCCTGGGGCGCGGCATCCACTATCCCATCGCCATGGAAGGTGCCCTGAAACTGAAAGAAATTTCCTACATTCATGCGGAAGCGTACCCGGCGGGCGAGCTCAAGCACGGGCCTCTAGCACTTGTGGATAGCGAAATGCCGGTAGTGGCGGTCGCACCGAACGACGCATTGCTGGAAAAACTCAAATCGAATTTGCAGGAAGTGCGCGCGCGCGGCGGCGAGCTTTATGTCTTCGCCGACGCCGATTCCCACGTCCAGGAAGGCGAGGCGATACACGTCATTCGCATGCAGGAGCACGCGGGCTATTTAAGCCCGATACTCCATGTCGTGCCGCTGCAACTGCTCGCGTATCATGCGGCGCTGCGTAGAGGCACCGATGTGGACAAGCCGCGAAACCTTGCGAAGTCGGTGACAGTCGAATAGAAGGTCCCTTGCGCCCTGGGGAATTGCCATTTTTGCGGTCGTGGTGCGGAAAGCCGGTACTATGCCGCCGCCTAGTTTAGCCGAAGCGGATTGATCTCGGCCTCGTCACTCGCCATCGCATTGCACGGATTGTTTAGTTTAGAGAAGGGTACTAAAACCTGGTGCTGTTTAGATCGAATTTCAAATTGGCGAATGTTATTTATATCGGTCGGGAAATTCCTATCCGATGTTCAAGCCCAGGATACGCGAAACTAATTCGGTCAGGGAAAGATTACTTTTTTTGCAAGGTAAAATCGCAAGCGTAAAGAATTGGCATTCTGACCGGGCCAATGCAGATTTAGTCTCCTTCTTCGTTCCGAATGACTTGGTAAGAAATTCCGGATAGGTAAGCGGTTAAGGGTGGACACAACTAGTAATATTCTTCCGCGATATCCTTATTTGTGTAGTCCTTAAGCATCGACGCCGCGATCAGGCTTACTATCGCACAGAACAGAATAAAGCCGGCTATCGCGTACCCAGACTTGTATTGCGCAAACAATGCTGTTGCGATAAGGGGTGCCGGTCCACCGGCGATGACAGACGCGAGCTGGTACCCCAATGACGCTCCGCTGTAGCGCAGGCGGCCGGTGAATGATTCCGCGATCAGCGCCGCTTGCGGTCCGTACATCATGTCGTGCGGGATCAACGAAAGGAAAATCGCCAGAAAGATCCACCCCGGAACCAATGTGTCAAGCAGCGCGAAGTAGATGAAACCGAACACGCCGGTGACTACTGCTCCAAGCAAATACATCAGCCTGCGACCGATGCGATCGGACAAGTATCCCGCGAGCGGAATTGTGAAAAACGAAAGCACAGATGCAGTGAGCACGCCCGTGATCAGCAGGTCGCGTGAAATCTTCAAATTGACCGTCCCGTAGGTAAAGACAAAAGCGGTGAAGATGTAGAACGGTGCTTGCTCTCCCATGCGCGCGAACGCAGAGAGGATAATCTCCCTTGGTTGACGCTTAATCACCTCGAGCATTGGCGCCCGCTCAATCCTTTTTTCGGCCACCAGGCGCCTAAATGTCGGTGTTTCCATAATTCTGAGCCTGATATAGACTCCGATAGCTACGAGAATGATGCTCAAGACGAACGGCGCGCGCCATCCCCATTCCAGGAATTGGTCTCCGGACATCGCGCTGAATGCCAACACAGCCAGGTTCGCCAGGAACAACCCCGCCGGAACACCAAACTGCGGCCAAGACGCGACAAAACCGCGGTGAGCGTTAGTCTTGGCCCACTCCATGGCTAACAACACCGAGCCGCCCCATTCGCCCCCCACTCCGACGCCTTGTATAAAACGTAACAGGGTCAGCAGGATGGCGCCCCAGATCCCGATCTGTTCATAGGACGGAACGAAGGCCACCAGGAAAGTCGCGACGCCCATGAGCAAAAGCGTAGCGATCAGTGTCGACTTACGGCCAATGCGGTCGCCGTAATGGCCAAAGATTGCGGCACCCACCGGTCGCGCCACGAACCCGACCGCATAGATCAAAAATGCCTCTAATGTCCCGACCAGAGGCTCGGATCGCGGAAAGTACAATTTGGCGAAGACCAGCCCTGTCACTATGCTGTACAGAAAGAAGTCGTACCATTCAATTGTGGTGCCGATCGTACTCGCGATGACAGCACGTCGCAACTGCGTGCGGTGCTCAGCGTCTGAAAGTAAAGTTACTTCGGCTGTGGATGTCGCCATGATTCCCCCTCCTTGGATCTGATTTTCCTCGTTTTTGCATCAGCCGCTGCTGGTCAACTGCCTTTTAGACTGTGTCATACGGAACCCGCAGCGGCGGCCGTGATTGCCACCAAATTGCCTTTTTAAATGCTGGTTATGATTATCTGCCTTCGTTGTCACCTCCGCGTTTGCCGATCGAGCCTAGTTCTTGTGTGTTCCCGTGCACCGAATCAAGCGGTCGGTACCCTCAAGTATTCTATTCCGCCGCGGCAAGCGCCACAAGTAACTGTCAGTTTTGCGCGGCACACGCTGCGGCGTTATGTAAGCTTTGAAGTTAATGCCTAAAGGTTCGATCTCGGCGCGGTGATTTGCTTGACATGCCGTGGAAAATGCCGGATATCGCTGCGCAGTCAGCGCTTTCTTCCGGGTTGAATTTAGCGACCCTAAGTCAGTGCCCAGAGCGAGATGGTTGCGAGGCATTCGGCCGATCCTTAAATCCTGGTCCGCTTCTAGTAAAAGCTATGCACACGGTCGCACCATGAGAAATCCGACATTTCGCTAGATGGTAAATTCCGCTAGAATTCCTATTTTGCAATCTATCTGATTTCGAATTTGATTTTCCGCACAAGTTGCTGGTGAAATTCCTGTGGCAATTCAAAAGTTAGGTCGGTACGAAATTCAGTTGAAACTGGGACACGGCACTACAGGTACCGTGTACAAAGCGATCGACCCCGTAATCGAGCGTACCGTAGCGATCAAGGCAATTGATCTGGATTTGCCCAAAGACGAGTTCAAAGATTTTGAGGAGTGCTTCAATCGCGAGGTAAAGTCTGCGGGCCAATTAAATCATCCGAACATTGTCACGATTTATGATGCCGGCGAGACCGATACCACGGCCTACATTGCGATGGAATACCTGGAGGGGCAATCCCTGCGGGAAATTATTAAAGCCGAATCCGGCTTGTCATTTGACCGAATCAGCGAGATCGGGGCACAGATTGCGGATGGTTTGGCCTACGCGCAAGAGCACGGCATCGTGCACCGTGACATCAAACCCGCAAATATCATGATTAC
>Ga0187775_10000195_pt1 | contig 14426 bp, 10 predicted proteins | sample 0216_BV02_MP12_1_FD_132441 | JGI IMG/M metagenome (GOLD analysis project Ga0187775, IMG submission 132441) | Tropical peat soil microbial communities from peatlands in Department of Meta, Colombia - 0216_BV02_MP12_10_MG | ecosystem: Environmental > Terrestrial > Soil > Wetlands > Peat | place... | reverse complement strand
TTTTGATCTGATCATCCTGGATTTGCCCGACCCCGTCGGTCCCGCTACCGAGCTTTACACGGAGGATTTTTTCAGCCAGTGCCGGCGCGTGCTCAAGCCGGGCGGTGCGCTTACGCTGCACATGGGCTCGCCGGTATCGCGCTCCGACAGGGTTCGAGTGCATGCAAAAAGGCTCTCCGCCGTTTTCAAGATCGTCCGCCCATATCTGGTCTATATTCCTCTTTACGGCTCACTTTGGGGTCTGGCCTGCGCTTCTGACACCCTCGATCCGCTTACTTTAGACCACGCGCAAGTCGAGCGCACGCTCGAAAAACGCGGTATCGCGAATCTGCATTACTACAACGGGGACACCCACCGCGCAGTGTTTGCCCTGCCCAATTTCATGCGCCAGATTTTAAGCTGAACGCGTTTGCCGACGCCAGATTATCCTGCGGCAAAAATCGTGATCCAAAACTAACCGGCCCAATAAAATTGTCGGTCACGTGCAGAATTTCCGCGTTGCGCGATTGAACTCATGGGACGGCAGCCTTGACCGCGCCGCTACCATCGCGCTTGCGCCAAAGCAGACAACATGACATGCTCATTGCGCCAATAAGCCACTAGGGGGTTTTATGTACAGGACGCTCTTTATTCTTACCTTGATCGCCGGATTATTTGCCCTACCTCAGCCGGCGTCTGCACTGAAGCTGCTTACCGAGGAAAACCCGCCGCTCAACTACACTGAGAACGGCAAACTCACCGGAATGGGAACCGAGGTTGTCAAGGAAATGAGCCAGCGCGCCAACGTACCCGTCAAGATTGAGGTCATGGTCTGGGCGGATGCTTACAAGCGGGTTCAAACCGACAAAGAGACCTGTCTTTATTCCACTGCACGCCTCCCGAACCGCGAGTTGGTGTTCAAATGGGTAGGCCCGATTGCGGTCAACAAATGGGGTTTATTTTCCAAAAGTGGTTTTTCGCAACCGATCAAGACGCTCGCCGATGTCAGGCCGTATCGCATTGGCGGTGTGACACGTGATGCCAAGACCGAGTATCTGAAGCAGAAGGGCATTACCAATATTTTCGAAGTGGCCGACGACAAGCTAAATCCGCCCAAGCTCACGCTAAACCGCAAAGAGCCGCAGCGCATAGACTTGTGGATCACCAGCGTTGCGGGCGCCAAGGAAATCGCGGCGCAAGCCAAGGCGCCAGATGTGAAGCTGGTCTTCCTCGTGCGCAAGGTCGATTCCTACCTGGCGTGCAACCCGCGCACTTCAGAAGCGACCCTGAAGGCATTGTCAGCAGCACTCGATGAGATCAAGAAGGACGGCACCTTCAAGAAAATCGTAGACCGCTACGAGAACAGGTAGCCGGGCTAGCCTCAACCGCCAAGTCGTCCTGGCGGTTCAGTTCTGAAGCTGATTGCGCAGCTCTTCGGGCACTGGAATGGATTTCCCTAACTCGCGGTCTATCCACACCACGGTGACTTCGCCTTCGGCGAATTTAACCTCGGGATGACCCTCCAGGTAAATCTCGTGATACATCGGAAAACTGCTGCGACCAGGCGCCCCGCCATAGACGCTCACCTCCAGCGTTGCCGGATAAACAATCGCTTTGATGAAGGTGCAACTTGCAAAAACAATCACCGGCCCCTTCCGGGTTGAGTCGACGCGCATCTTGTGCGACTCCAGCCAGGAAATGCGCGCCTGTTCCATGTACCGAAAATACACCGCGTTGTTCACATGACCCGCCGCGTCCATGTCGCCCCAGCGCACTTTGATTTTCTCAACCCACATTAATCTTTTCTTCTGTGTCATGCCAATTGTTCGCGAGGCGAAAACTTTCAAATGTTCATGGCTTATCAGCTGCGGAAATTCTAGCGGTAGATAGCCAATTACAAAGATCGGCCAAGAGGCAAGACCTAGAGCCCCTCGAACACGCCAGCGGCACCCATGCCAGTGCCGACGCACATGGTGACCATGCCGTATTTTTTTCGGCGACGGCGCAAACCGTGGACCAGGGTTGCGGTGCGTATGGCGCCAGTCGCTCCCAGCGGATGACCCAAAGCAATCGCCCCACCCAAGGGATTTACCTTATTCCGGTCCAGCCCTAAATCCTGAATTACCGCCAGGCTTTGCGCAGCAAAAGCTTCATTCAATTCAATCCAATCGAGATCATTTAATTTAAGGCCCGACTGTTTCAGCACCTTGGGTATCGCTTCTTTGGGTCCAATACCCATGATTTCTGGCGGCACACCTGCCACCGCGTATCCTGTGAAGCGCGCCAGCGGTTTCAGATTCAACCGCTGCAGAAAAGCTGCGCTCATCAATATCACAGCGGCGGCACCGTCCGACATTTGCGAACTGTTGCCCGCGGTCACCGAGCCGCCGACGGCGAACGCGGGCTTGAGCTTGGCCAGTGCTTCTAACGAAGTGTCTCGACGCGGACCCTCGTCGGTCGCAAGCTCTTTAGTCTCTTGCACCACTTCCCGGCTCACAAGATCAGGCACGGTTTCAGTAACGGAGTAAGGCCCGATTTCCTGCTTAAACTCGCCGGTGTCGATCGCCTTTACCGCGCGCTGATGGCTTTCCAATGCGAATTCATCCTGTTTTTCCCGGCTCACTTTCCATTGACTTGCCACTTTTTCCGCGGTTATCCCCATCCCATAGGCGATGCCTATGTTTTCGTCAGTGAAGATTGCGGGATTGATAGAAATTTTATTGCCGCCTATTGGAACCATGCTCATGCTTTCGGTTCCCGCCGCGATCATCACCTCGGCCTCGCCCAGTCTTATGCGGTCGGCGGCGAGCGCTACTGCCTGCAAGCCGGAGGAGCAAAAACGGTTGATCGTCATTCCCGGCACCCGCTTGGGCAGGCCGGCAAGCAACAACCCGATGCGCGCGACGTTCATACCCTGCTCGGCCTCCGGCATGGCGCAACCGACTATTACATCGTCGATAGTGTTGGGGTCGAGCCCCGGACATTGTGCGACCGCGGTTCTCAAGACATGCGCCAGCATGTCGTCGGGCCGCACGTACCTTAACATACCGCCGGGCGCTTTGCCGACCGGGGTGCGAGTTGCCGCGACAATGTAGGCATCCTGAACTTGTTTACTCACGATATGTTCCTAGTTCCTTAAGGGTTTGCCGGTCTTCAACGTGTACTCTATGCGCGCCTGGGTTTTTTCCGTCGCCAACAGCTCGATGAACGCTTCCCTCTCCAAATCCAGGAACCACTGCTCGTCCACCAGACTGCCCGCATCGACGTTGCCCCCACACAGCACATGCGCGATTTTCGACCCTATTAAATAGTCATGCTCGGAAATGAACCGACCTTCGAGCATGTTTGTCATTGCCATTTTAAAAGTAGCAATGGCACTTCTACCCGCGGCTGGAATGTTCATTGCCTTGAGCGGCGGCCGGTAGCCGGCTTCCGCCAGTGCGCGCACTTCAGCCTTTGCTGCATGCAGAAGTTCGAATCGGTTCATGACCACTTGGTCGCAGCTACGAAGATAACCAATCTGCTTAGCGTGTTCTGCGCTCTTGCTGACTTGCGCCGTGGCTACGGTCTCGAAGTATTTTTGCAGAAAAGGAAAGATGTTGCCGCCTTTGGCATCCAGCGCTGCCCTCAATGCGAGCTCCTTGCAGCCGCCGCCACCGGGCAGCAGTCCTACACCCGCTTCCACCAATCCGATATAACTTTCGAGAGCGGCCACTGCACGATCGCAGTGCATAATGACCTCGCAGCCTCCGCCGAGCGCCATTCCTTCTACCGCCGCGACCGTAGGGATGGCCGAGTATTTCAGTGCCTGGTTCGTTTCCTGCAATTGGACTATCACGGCCTCAATCTGCCCCAGTTTTCCCGCCATCAGCGTATCTGCGACGTGTAACCTGTGCGCAGCCTTTAAAACCAGCGACGACGCGGCGCGCGTAAATTTTTTAACCACGGTGCCGAATGCCGTCGGTTTTTCTCCGATCATGGCGCCGCCCAATTTTGTTAAATTCGCGCCGAAGGAAAATGGCGCTTCGGTTTGCCAGATAACCAACCCCTGGCTGCTGCGCTCGCCCTCCTCGATTGCTCGCAGCACGCCGTCCAACACCTCGCTGTCGATCGTGTGCATCTTGGTCTTTAAGCTGAGGATGGCAATGTCGTCGCCGGTGTGCCACATACGCACGGCGTCGGTCTCGAAAATCGTTTCGCCGTATTTTTGCCCTTCGCCAAGCAGCGAATCGGGAAAAAGTTGCCGCCGGTAAACCGGGAGCGTGGAGCGGGGCTGGAAGGTTTTTTGCGCTGGCGAAAATGAGCCTTTTGGTCCATGTACGCCCTTGTGGCCGACTTCTCGCACCCATTCAGGCAAAGGCGCCGAAGCCAGGGTCTTGCCGGCAGTAATATCCTGGTTAATCCGGTCGGTTATCGCGTTCCAACCCGCCGCCTGCCAGGTTTCGAAAGGTCCGCGCTGCCAGCCAAATCCCCAGCGCAGCGCAAAATCCAAATCGCGTGCATTTTCCGCGATGCTCTCGAGATGCACTGCGCAGTAATGAAATGCTTCACGAAATATTGCCCAAAGGAACTGCGCTTGTGGATGTGGATTTGCATAAAGCTGCGTGAATCTGTCATCCGCGCTTTTGTTTTTCAGGATTTGCCGGGTATTTTCATCAACGTTCGCCGCGGCCGGATAGTAGTTCCCCTTGGCCGGATCCAGTACCTGAATCTCCTTGCCGACTTTGCGATATACGCCAGCCTTGGTTTTTTGTCCGAGCGCCCCTCTGTCGACGAGAGTCTTCAGCCACTCCGGAATTTCATAATACTTGTGCCAGGGATCATCGGGCAGTGTATCCCGCAAAGTATTTACCACATGCACAAGCGTATCCAGCCCGACCAGATCTGCGGTGCGGAAAGTAGCGCTTTTCGGGCGCCCGACGAGCGGACCGGTCAGCGCGTCGACCACATCAAATCCTAGTCCGAATTTTTGAGCATAGTGCATCGTCGCCAGCATTCCGAAAACACCAACTCTGTTAGCAATGAAATTCGGAGTGTCTTTCGCCCGGATCACGCCTTTGCCGAGAGTTGTGACCAGAAATTTTTCCAGCCCGTCTAGCAACCGTGGGGCAGTCGTTTCGCCGGGAATCAATTCTACCAAATGCATGTAGCGGGGCGGGTTGAAAAAATGCACCCCGCAGAAGCGGTGGCGGATTGCTTCCGGTAACGCCTGGGCCAACCTGTTTATGGATAGACCGGAGGTATTGCTGACAAGAATTGTCTGCTCACCCAAATGCGGGACGACTTTCCGGTATAAATCCGCCTTCCAGTCCAGGCGCTCGGATATCGCTTCTATCACGATGTCGCACTCGCGGAGCAGTTCCAGATTCTGGTCGTAATTGGCCTGGCGGATAAATGATGCGCGGGAAGGCACGGATAGCGGACTTGGCTCGAGCTTCCGCAAGATGTCCAGCGCCTTCTGCACGTTGGCATTTGGGTTGCCTTCTTTGGCGGTCAGCTCAAATAGCGTTACCTCAACATTTGCGTTTGCCAGATGAGCGGCAATTTGCGAGCCCATGACGCCCGCGCCCAGCACCGCCGCGTTTCGCACGATATGAGGCAATTCCAGTGACATTAATTGTTCCCGCTCCGAGGTCCAACCCTAAAAATCGTGGTTGTACTGCAGACTCAGAATGTTTGCATCAATTTTATATGTACCTATCAGGAACCCCCCGCCCGACGACAACTGGTTGTTGGCAATACCGCCATCGTTGAAGAATAAGTGCTGGTAGGCGAAATCTACCGAGTCGGCTTTGGAGTACTTGTAATTTAAGCCCGTTGCAAGTATTTTGCGGTGGCTATCGGGGATGGCCGCCGTGCGGTACCCGGTCCGCACCGGACTTTGGTCAAAGCCTCCTCCGGCGCGCAGCTTCAAGCGATCGCTGAACCGGTAAGTCATTCCGAGCGTGCCGCGGAATGTGTTGCGCCAGTTTTCCTGGGTGACACTCGTTTGCCCGTTCGCAAAGACAACCGCGACCTGATTGAAATAGCTCCAGCGGGTAAAATTTACATCGCTGAGCAATTCCCATTTGTCACCGATTTTCTGAACCAGGCTTAAGGAAATCGAGTCCGGCAATGTTACGGCCGCTGTCATTTTGCTGTTGGCAAAACGCGGATCACCCAATAACGAAGCAGGCACATTGCTAAACGTCGCGCTTCCCACCAGCGTTTGGTGAACCTTTGAGCGATAAGCGATACCCACGCGGGTTGAAGTGGGAAACTGAAAAAGCGCGCCGAGGTTATAGCCATAGGCCCAGCTGTTACCTGCGGCTTCGACTGCGCCATCCGCCGATTGCGGCACGCCACCGCTAAGCAAACCAAAATCGATAGCCTTGCTGAGGGACGCGTTGATGTACTGCGCGTTGAAACCCGCGCCGAAGGATACCCGATCATTTACCTTGTACGCCAGGCTGGGGTTGAGATCGTACGACTGGAGTTGGCTCTTCAGCGCCTGGTAGCGCCCTACCCAAGTGCCGTTATACTCGGTCTGCAAGCCGAACGGCGAGCTTACGCCAAAACCATACTTGATGTTGGGCGAGATATCGGTGACCAGGTAGAAATTGGGAACAACCACTCCCTTGGCCGCCCCGCTGCCGTCATTTCCTATTAAGAGGCCACCCGCGGTGAACGAACCCTGATTTGTGAATGTCAGATCAGGCATGACACCGTGAACGCCCAGCGACAACTGGGTGCCCGAAATAAGTACCATCGCTGCAGGATTATAAAAAACCGTGCTTGCGTCTTCGCCGCTTGCCGCGCTGCCGGCAAAAGCGACGCCCATTGCACTTCCGCTTTGTTCATTCAGGGCAAAACCTGCAGCGAGCGCGTCGCCCGTCAATCCGCAGAACAGCGCACCCAACACGGCGGCTGTTGCGGATCGGCACAAAAAACCCGTCTTTTTCATCTTTGATTCCTTATGTGAGGGTCTTGATAAAACCGCCAGGATAACTCAGCCAGCATCTTAATATCGTCTGCCACTCGACCAAAGAGAAAACTGTACATCACTCCGGCGGGACGACACGCGGCTTCCTGTTTCCGTCCACTGCCACGTAGGTCAGCGTCGCTTCGGTTACCTTAACGCATTCGATGTCCAGCGGGCCGCGCTGCGCAAACACTTCAACGTCCACCGTGATCGAAGTACGCCCGACGCGTACGATATCCGCGTACAGGCTTACCAGATCACCTACAAATACCGGCTGCTTGAAAGAAAACGCATTTACCGCCACTGTGGCCACACGGCCTCGCGCGCGGCGTATAGCCGGTATGCTTCCCGCGATGTCCACCTGCGACATGATCCAGCCTCCGAAGATGTCCCCGACGGGGTTCGAATCGGAAGGCATGGGCACTACCCGCAACGCTGGCTGCTTATCAAGCGGCAGCGTAACTTTTTCGATTTCGGCCATATTTCAGTGTCCTTCGTAAAGCTTGGCGATCTGTTTTTTATAACGCTCCATCACCTGCAGCCGGCGTAGTTTCATAGTAGGCGTAAGCAACCCGTTATCGATGCTCCACGGTTCCAGCGTGAGCGCCGCCCGGCGCACCTGCGCATAGCCCGGAAAATCCCGCAGCTGGTGCGAAATCCGCCTAAGCACCAGTTGTTCAGCGGTTTCGCTTTGCAGAATGTCTGGTGCCAGCGGATCAATTCCCGACTCCATCGCAGCCTTCTTCCATTGCCCTTCGTTGAGCACCCCAAGCACGGCAAGATAAGGGCGCGCCTCGCCGATCACCATGGTCTGCTCAAACAGGGAATCTCGAGCGATGGCCGCTTCCATGTCGAATGGCGGAATCTTTTCGCCATTCGACATAACGATTATGTCTTTCAACCGCCCAGTGATATAGACCTTGCCTGAATCATCGATGCGCGCCGTGTCGCCGGTGTTGAGCCAGCCGTCAGGCCCGATCATCGCGCTGGTGGCTTCAGGATTGTTCCAGTAACCGAGCATGACAATGGAACCTTTCACCAGCAATGCATTGTTTTCTCCAACGCGCACTTCTACATTGGGAATGGGAGGTCCGATGCTCGCCGGAACATTATCATGAATCCGGTTTACGCACACTACCGGGCTGGTTTCGGTCAGGCCATAGCCTTGTAAAAGCGGCAAGCCCATCGCGACAAAGACTTTGGAGATTTCCGGTGACAGCGCGGCGCCACCGCTCAACGCGGTTTGCAACCTGCCTCCCAATCTTGCTGCTACTTTGCATGCCACCAGATGATTCAACAGCGGCCACAACAAATGCGCGACCCGCCACGGTCCACGCTTCTGCAGACATTCGAAGCGACTCCAGCCGACCGCCACGGTCAAATCAAACATTCGCCGCCTGAATGCGGGCCCTTCCTGCAGATTGGCCTTGATAGCCGCATAAACCCTTTCATAAATGCGCGGCACAGAAACCAGGATCGTGGGTCGGATGCTCTGCAGGTCTTCTGCCAACAGCGGTATGGAGCGCGCATAAGCAACCGTACCGCCCGCCATGATAGCCAGATAATAGCCGACGGTGCGCTCGAAGGTGTGCGAGAGCGGCAGAAATGACAGGAACAGCGAATCCTGCGGCAGCTGCAAGGTTTGCAGTGAATCGTGCACGTCCGACAATATATTAAAATGGCTTAACATCACTCCCTTTGGACGCCCGGTGGTGCCGGAAGTGTAGACGATGGTGGCAAGTTCGCCGGGCTTTCCCAGCGTTTCCATTTCCTGCGCGCCTTCTTCAGGAAGCCAATCTTGCGCTGCTGCGAGGCGCGCATCATTTCTGTCAGGGATGTCGATTCCATTCAGCACCAGGATGCGTTGCAGGCCCGAGCCTTCCCACTCGTTCCGTACTGCTTCAAGCTGCTTCCATTGCTCCCGGTTTTCAAGAAGAAGTAATTTGATTCCGGCATCCTTCAGTATATAAGCCACGTTGTCCGGGCGGTCCACGGTGTGAAGCGGCACCACCACCAGCCCCAAACCCAAGGCCGCCTGATCCACGATGACCCAGTCAGTTCCGTTGCGAAGCATCATGGCTACCCTGTCGCCAGACACCAGCGCCTCGCTTCTCAATGCCGCCTGCCAACGCACCACTTGGCGCTGCATCTGCTCCCACGTGTAATCGCGCCAATTGCCGTGCTGCTGATTGAACTCACGGTAGGCGACGGCATCCGGCGTGCGCCTGACACGCTCGCGGAACAGTCCGCTTAAAGTACCCGCAGTCGCAACGGGAATAATATGCGTTTCGGGCAATTTTTGATTCAAGCTCTCGGTATCCGCGAAATATTTCAACATGACATTTTAATCGACAAACAAATCGGTCGCGAGCTTAGCACCAGGCGTTAGGCATACAACGAAAAATCGGTAATTCCCGCGCCGCGCAAAACATTCTCATCAGGAAAGAAATTGGCGGTCGTGCTGCGGCTGTCGCAATTGAAAATTATATAAGCCGCATCCGCCATGAGCTGCGGGTTTCGGCTCGCCTTGTACACTTCACTCGGGAAATGCGTTTCGATCGCTGCAGTGGCAATGGTCGCGCGCGGCCACAGTGAATTGACCGCAATGCCACAGCCTGCCAAGTCCTTAGACATTCCTAGGGTACACGGGCTCATGCCGTACTTAGACATGGTGTAGGCGAGATGGTTTTTGAACCATCTGGCATGCAAATGGATTGGCAGCGACAGATTCAGAATATGCGGATTTGCGGCGCGCCTAAGATAAGGGACGCATGCCTGCGAGCTTAGGAACGTGTCGCGCACGTCGATTGAGAACATGAGATCGAAGCGATTCATCGGCGTGCTTGCGTATCGGTTAAACTGATAGCGCCGGCGTTGTTCACCAAAATATCGATCCCGCCAAATGTTTCCGCAGCATCGGCACCCGCGTAAACTGCGCTTTCATCGCGCACATCGAGTTGGATCGGCAACGCCTTGCTGCCTGCCGGCTGTACTTCGTCCGCAACGCTGTAAATGGTGCCGGTAAGTTTGACGCGAGGCTTTACGGTCTTGCCGGTTACCACGATTTTCAACCCGTCACGTGCAGCACAGGGCGACCCCGCGCCCGATGCCGCGCGAGGCGCCGGTGATGAATATGGTTTTACGTTCGAGCGACATGGCGAGTTTGCGCACCTTTCGATCCATGCCACGACGCGCTTGGCCGGATCGTCTGCATTACGCCGTCTTCCTGCCCGAGGATAACATTTCTCGTTGCGTAGCCCCGTCTTTCGCGGGCGCGGCCTTGCCGAAATCAGGCGGAAAATCGTCCACCATGATGACTTCACGGCGCAGTGCCTTCGCTTTCGCCAATATCTCCATTTCGGCCGCACTGATGATCCCTTCCCGTACGGCTTGGGCCGTGCTTTCCTCGGTTGTTTTGCCCGCGATGCGTTCCGCTTTAACTGCTTCGCGAATTTTAGCTTCAATGGCTTCAGCTGCAATTACGCTCTGTAGCGCGATATCGAGGCGTCCAATCGGATCGGTCTCGTTGACCGGAATATAGATCCCCGCCGTCAGTCTGTCGCGAGTGGCAGAAGGTTCAAGCAGCAGACTCGCGACTTGCCAGCCCAGCTTATCGCTCGGCGGACTGACGGTTTTGCCCAAAGGAAATACCATGCGCCGCAGCAGCCATGCCCAGCCTTTGCGAGGAAAGTTATCGAGTACCCCGCTGATGGCGTGCTGCATGCGCCACAGCGCATCCTGCAAAGACCAGTGCAGCAGAGGCAAATCGGCGCGCTGCCCGCCCTCATCTTCGTAGCGCTTCAAAACTGCGGAACAAAGGTAAAGCAGGCTTAACACGTCACCGAGCCGCGCCGAAAGTTTTTCCTTGCGTTTCAGTCTTCCCCCGAGCACCAACAATGCCACATCCGCCACCAGTGCAAACACGGCGCTCATGCGTGTCAGTTGCTGGAAATAGCTTGCGGTATCCGGCGCTCTGGGAACCACCGTGAGCCGCGCACCGGTCAATCCCAAGAACAGCGAGCGCACCGCGTTGCTTAAAGTAAAGCGCATATGCCCGAACAGCGCAGAGTCAAATTGAGCCAGCGCCACTTCGACATCCGGATTATTTGCGGCAGCGATTTCTTGCAACACATATGGATGGCAACGGATCGCACCTTGCCCGAAGATAATCATGCTGCGCGTCAAAATATTCGCGCCTTCCACGGTAATACTGACGGGAACTTGCTGATAGGCACGCGCCAGATAATTGCCGGGGCCCATGCAAATGCCCTTGCCTCCATGCACATCCATCGCGTCGTTGATGACCTGGCGTCCGCGCTCGGTAAGATGATATTTGACGATGGCTGAAATCACCGCAGGTTTCTCGCCGAGGTCTAGCGCACCTGCGGTCATCGCGCGCGCCGCGTCCATCATGTAAGTGTTGCCGCCGATGCGCGCCAGCGCTTCTTCCACCCCTTCGAATTTGCCGATCGGGGTTTTAAACTGAACTCTTACACGCGCATAGGCGCCGGTAGCGCGCGCCGCAAGCTTGCACATGCCGGTACTGCTGGCCGGCAAAGAAATCGAGCGTCCCGCTGCCAGACAGTTCATCAGCATGCGCCAGCCGTGACCAGCGCTTTCCGCTCCGCCGATTACCCAATTCATGGGAATGAACACATCCTTGCCGGAGTTAGGCCCGTTCTGGAAAACCGCATTGAGTGGAAAATGGCGGCGCCCAATGTTCACGCCCGGCATATTGGTCGGTATCAGCGCCAGCGTGATGCCCACCTCTTCATCCCCCCCAAGCAAGCGGTCGGGATCATACAATTTGAATGCCAACCCGAGCAAAGTCGCCACCGGGCCGAGCGTGATGTAACGTTTTTCCCAAGTAACACGGATTCCCAGCACGTCTTGCTTTCCTTGAAATTCTCCGCGGCAGACGACGCCGTAATCCGGAATCGAGCCCGCATCCGAACCGGCCTCGGGTCCGGTCAATGCAAAGCAAGGAAGTTCCTGTCCCCGCGCCAGGCGCGGCAGATAATGATTTTTTTGCGCCTCGGTGCCGTAATGCAAAAGCAGTTCAGCCGGACCCAGGGAATTGGGAACCATCACCGATACTGCTGCCGTGCCGCTGCGTGACGCAAGCTTGGTTATCACCGCAGAATGCGCCAGAGCCGAAAAACCTTTGCCCCCGTATTGCTTGGGAATGATCATGCCGAAGAATCCCTGGTCCTTAATGAACTGCCAGACTTCGGCAGGCAAATCGTAAAGCTCGTGCGTGATGCGCCATTCATCCACCATCGCGCACAACTGCTCTGTTGGCCCGTCGAGAAATGCCTGTTCCTCCTGAGTGAGCTGCGGCTTTGGTACCGCGAGGAGCTTTTTCCAGTTGGGACTCCCACTGAACAGATCGCCATCCCACCATACGGTGCCGGCATCCAAGGCCTCCCGTTCGGTCTGGGAAACCTGTGGCAGCGTTTTTTTGAATCTGTAAAGTAGCGGCTCGCTAATCAGCCTCGATCGCACGAAAGGGAGATTAACAGTAAGTGAAACCGCAAAAGCGACCCACAGCAGCACGCTTAACGCGGGAACCGAGTTAATGGTTATTACTGCAAGAGCGAGGACGCCCGCGCTCCATACCCAGCCAGAAGCACGGTGGTAGGCCAGGCCCAAGACCAGTGCCAGAGCTACAAGTATCCAGAACCATGTCAACATAATGGTTATTCCTCGATTCAGCCCCGCACGATTGCTTCCATATCAGCCGCCTCCACCAACCCAAATGTAAATTGTAATTTAGGCAGGGTGCTTCTACTACCGCAATTTCGATTGGCTTTTATCTACATTTGGACGCTGGATCACCAGGACATTCATGGATTCGATTTCTTTGCTTCGTTTAAATAGGCGGCCAATTCACCGATTACCCCGCGGCGGAAAGCCAGCACACAGATCACGAAAATCGCTCCAGTGATCACCGTGACCCACTCTCCCAGTTGCGCCGCATAGTTTTGCAGGCTTACCACGATCGCCGCACCGGCGATCGGTCCGAACACGGTGCCCATGCCGCCCAGCAGGGTCATTAGCACCACTTCACCCGACGTATGCCAGTGGACATCGGTAAGCGAAGCAAGTTGGAACACCAGTGTTTTGGTTGCGCCAGCCAGACCCGAAAGCGCCGCCGAAAGCACAAAGGCGAGCAGCTTGTACCTACCAACGTCATAACCCAGCGAAATGGCGCGCGGTTCGTTCTCGCGTATGGCTTTCAGTATCTGACCAAAAGGCGAATGGATGGCACGGTAAATGATCAGGAAACCGGCGGCACACACGGCAAGTACGAAGTAATACATGATGAACGGCTGCTGCAGATCCAGGACGCCGAACAGATGGCCGCGTGGCACCCCCTGCAGGCCGTCCTCGCCTCCTGTGAATTTGAATTGCAGGCAAAGGAAATAAACCATCTGCGCCAGGGCGAGTGTGATCATCGCAAAATAAATACCGGCACGGCGAATCGCCAGGCTACCAAAGACGAATCCCAGCAGCGCTGCTGTCGCCGTACCGGCGAGTATGCCCAATTCAGGGGTGAAACCCATTACCTTGACAGCATACCCGGCAATATAACCGGCAGTGCCAAGAAACGCTGCGTGCCCAAACGACAGTAAACCGGTATAACCCAGCAGTAGATTAAACGCGCAGGCAAAGAGAGCAAAACACAGCAGTTTCATCAGGAACACCGGGTAGATGACGAATGGTGCGGCGAGCGCCGCGGCCAACAGTGCCAGCATGATTTGTCCGTCCCGACTCATTATTTTTCTCTCCCGAACAAACCGGCAGGACGCAACAGGAGCACAATGGCCATGATGACGAAAACTACTACGGCTGACGCTTCCGGGTAGAACACTTTGGTCAGTCCTTCAATCAATCCCAGACCGATGCCGGTCACTATCGCGCCCATGATTGAGCCCATGCCACCGATCACTACCACCGCAAACACGACGATGATGAAGTTGGAGCCCATGACCGGATTGACCGAAAATATGGGAGCGGCCAGAACCCCCGCAAACGCTGCGAGCGCAACGCCATAACCGTAGGTAAGCGTAACCAAGAGAGGTACGTTGACACCAAACGCCTGCAGCAGTTTCGGGTTTTCCGTTCCGGCGCGTAAATATGCGCCGAGCATAGTGCGTTCTACGAAATACCATGTCGCGAAACACACCGTCAGCGAAGCAACGACCACCCACGCCCGATACTTCGGCAGAAACATGAACCCCAAATTGAAAACACCGCTGAGGGATTCGGGAATATCGTAGGGCTGCCCCGAAATGCCATAGAAATAGCGAAACACCCCCTCAATGATGAGTGCAAGGCCAAAGGTGAGCAGTAGACCGTAGAGATGATCAAGCTGGTACAAGCGCCTCAACATCGTCCGCTCAATCAGTATCCCGAACGCGCCAACAACCGCCGGCGCTAAAATTAATGCCTGCCAGTAATTGACTGTCAAATCCGGATGGCC
>Ga0187775_10000183_pt1 | contig 14958 bp, 14 predicted proteins | sample 0216_BV02_MP12_1_FD_132441 | JGI IMG/M metagenome (GOLD analysis project Ga0187775, IMG submission 132441) | Tropical peat soil microbial communities from peatlands in Department of Meta, Colombia - 0216_BV02_MP12_10_MG | ecosystem: Environmental > Terrestrial > Soil > Wetlands > Peat | place... | reverse complement strand
GTCAAGCTGATTTGTTGAGGTTGCCAATCCGCCGGGGCACGACCAGAAAGGGTAGCGAGCAGATGATCAGTCTGACTTAGCTTTTGTTTGATTGGTGGCAGCGTCGCCTCGATGGCAGCCAACTGGGTCTGTAAACTGGCCAGGGCCGAGTACGGTGTGGTGCCCGCTTGCGCCTGGGCCTGGGTTATCTTGACCTCTTCTCTAAGTGAGTCGACAAGCTGCTGGGTAGCCTCGATCTCCGCAGCATAGGCAGCCCGTGCGATATTGGCATTGACGATATTGCCCGTGAGAGTGAGATAGGTCGCCAATACCGTGTAGCGCTGATAATCGACTAAGGACTGCAGGTTCTCAATCGTTCGGCGTTGCCCGCCAAACACATCAACCGTATAGCTGACCACCGCCGAAAGCGTGAATAAATTGAATACACTGCTCGTGACATTTCCGTTTATGCGGGCCGGGGAAGACCTCTGGCGCGAAGCGCTGAATCCCGCGTCGATTTGCGGATAGAAGATGCCGTAACCCGCCTGCAATTGCACCTGGCTTTGGCGCAAGCTGGCCTGTGCCGCCTGCAGATTCTGATTCTGGGCAACGGCTTCCCTGACCGCAGTGTCCAGCTTATCGGAGTTAAATAATCGCCACCAATCGCCCACGATGTCTGCGCCCGGTTCGAAGTGCTGTACTTCGCCATCCGCAGATCCCGTGGTACTCGGCTCTTCGCCATGCGTGTACTGCTCAACCGATGGCTTGCTGGGACGGACAAAATCCGGACCAACCGCGCAGCCGACCATAGAACAAAGTGAGGCCGTGCACAGTCCCCAAAGCATGCGCTCAGCCGCTCTGTAGTTCGTCTGGCACTTGATAGCATTACCGAAAGACATTTTTACTGTCGCAGCACATCGCTGCATGAAGTGCGTCTTTAACATGACCGTCCTCCATCAGATCGTCTATTTCTCCGCCAAATAAACATCCACCAGCTGGCCGGGATAAAGATTAACGTTATCGGGTTTCTTGAATCTGAAGATCAAAGGCAGCACTCTTACGTCGACTCTCTCTGTCCTCTGGCTCGACAATTCAATTTTGGGCGAAACGTAGGGCTGGGAGCGCACGTACTCCAAAGGAATGATGACATTAGTGCCTCGGATCGACATTTTTGCATTCATCGCCGTTCCTTGAGGGAGTCGGTGTATCAATATCTCATCGATGTAACACCTCACTTCAAGGTAGGTCTGGGTAGCTCCCATGACAATCATCGGGTTAAGGTCCCCGGTGTAAGTACCATAGGCGCCTTGTGGTGAAACATAGCTTCCCACTGCTGCTTTGATTGCAAGAACAACTCCATCTACTGGCGCCCTTATGGCGTACTTTGCCAGCAGAGCACTTGATGCCGTAAACGCCTTGGACAATGCGTTGTACTGTTTTTCCTGGTTTTGGATGTCGTATATCCACGCTCCGGCTTTTGTGAGTTCGAACTGTTTCTGGACAAGCTCCAGGTTGGCCTTGGCTACGTGGACTGCATTAACCGCATTATCCAGAGTGTCCTTGCTTACCGATTTCGGCTCCAGCTCGTACGACCTCCTTTGCTTATCCAACTGGTCCTCTGCGGTTTTCAAATTTGCCTTGGCCAATGCAACTTGCGCTTCTGAAACCTGCAAGATTTCTTTTCTTGGTTGGGCCTTTAGTTCCTGGAGCAGGGCTAGCGCAGCCTCTGCCTGGGATTTCTGTTGCTGCACGGTTGCTCTCTGAACCGAGTCATCTATCGTGATCAGTGGATCTCCTTGGTGCACAGTTTCTCCTTCGCTGACCAGGATCTGGGTGATTGGGCCGGAGATCTCAGGGTAGATGTTAATATTCTCGCCATTTGTCTGATAGCTCTCGATAATGCCGTTGGCGTAAATTCCTTTTTCGTAGGGATTTACAGCCGGATTAAACGCAGGTGGCAAGGGAATCTTAGGAGAGCTGTAAAGATACGCGCTCAGCAGGCCAGCCAGGATGCCTGCAGCGCAGAGCAGGATTAGAATCTTGTTTCTCACCTAGTTAACCCTTTCGATTCCCACTATTCGTCCATCTTCCATTTTCATTATTTCATTCGCGAATTCAAAAATCCTGATGTCATGTGTCACGATTAAAATACAACGCCTCTCGTTGAGGATGTTTGCTTTTACGAATTGGATAATCGCTTTGCCTGTGTCCCCATCCAAGGAAGCGGTCGGTTCGTCCAAAATCAAAATATCCGGGCGGCTAACAATGGCCCGCGCGATCGCGACCCGCTGTTGCTCTCCGCCGCTTAGCTTGACTGGGCGCAGTTGCGCCCGGTCCTTTAGCCCGACAACTTCGAGGCATTTTGTCGCCTCCTGCATTGATTCATTCCAGTCGCGCTTCTTGAGAATCAGCGGAATTGCAACGTTTTCAACCGTTGTCAGGCGTGGAAAGAGGTGGTAGTCCTGGAACACAAAGCCAATCGTGTTCAGTCTGAAATCAGCGATCTGATCTTCAGGCAAATTCCAAAGGTCCTTGTCTTCGACGATCACACTGCCGGAATTAGGGCGGAGTATGCCTGAAATCATGCTTAGCAGTGTTGTCTTTCCGCTCCCCGATGGCCCGACAATATAGAGCATCTCGCCGAAGTTGGCCTCGAAACTGACGTCCTTGACAGCTTGGGTCTTGGCTTCACCTTCGCCAAACCATTTGACTAGCTGGGTTGCTTTAACTGCCGTATTCGGCATCGTTAGCCTCGGAAGATATCAAAGGGCTCTATCTTGAGCACCCTTCTTACGCCGAAATAACTGGAGACGCCGGCTATGATGAGAACGGTGATAAATGCAACCCCGATATTGGTGAAGGTAATTACCGCCGCATAACTGGGAAGCCTGAATTTCGCTAATGTTATTAATATCGTGCACAAACCAATTCCCAGACCGAAACCGATGAGTGCGGTAAAACCGGCTTGAAAAAGGATCATGTAGACAAGCTCGTATCCCTTTGTGCCTATCGCTTTTAAGGCCCCGAAATGTTCAAGGTTCTCGAGAATAAACGTGTAAAAGGTCTGCCCCGATATGGAAAGACCGACGATAAAGCTGATCAGGGTCATGAGCAGCAAATTTGTTCCTAGGCTTGTTTGGTAAATGTAAAAATCGGCGATGCGCTGTACAAACTCGTTTTTTGTCAGGGCCAAGTAGCCCAGCGCTTTTACCTGCTGCTTAATGTGTTGCACATCGTTAAGGTTTTTCGGTTCGACGAGAACATAGGTAAGGGTATATCTACTGTTTGGCAGATATTGAATTGCCCGGTTGTAGGTCGTATAAAGGGTCGGAATTCCAAACAGTCCGGCAGCAGCGACTTTCGCTATGCCGACAACAAGTCCGCGGTGCTCGTTAATTTCAAACTCCGTGCCTACTTTTGGATATTCGAATTTTGGAAACTCGGAATCCTTAACCACAATGAATGCGTTTTCAGCAAAGATATTCTCGATCTTTCCCTCGAACAGGCCAGGTCTCCCTACCAGGCTGGAATCGTCCAGCCCAAGCACGCTTACCGCCTGGTAAGTACCGCTTCGAAGCTTGGCTAGAGCAGTACCAGAATAGAGAGGCACGGCATATTTGACCCCGTTTATGCTGCGTATGGCGTCCAGCACATAATCCGGCATTGGAATACTGTTCGCTACCGTATTAACGGCCGGGTCCATCACCCAGATGGTTGAGCCGATATTGGTGACGGTCGCCGATGATTTGTCCAGGACGCCGGCAAATATCGAGGTCATTTGGATCATTAAGAATGTCGCGAACGTTATTCCGACAAGCAGCGCGGTGAATTTGGCCGTATCGTTGGTCAATAGCTTAAATGCGAGTCTTAGAATTCCTTTCACCCCAAAACTCCTTTTTCCCGGCCAACGGCCCAATATCGCTTGCGTGGGCGCAAGCACAGGCCGGCACTGCATCGAGACAGGCCCGGCATGTGATTCTGAATTCTACTGATGCGAAGCTTTGTCCAATGACAGGATCCAGCGCACCAGCTTCCCGGCATCTGCTTCACTGATTTCGACGGCGTTTGGCGGCATGGTCGCCCCGCTGGCCTTGCCACTCCAATGGCGGTCTTGAGACCCTGAGCCCTGAATAACAATTTGTACCAGACGGTCCGCCGCATCCTTCTGGCCCCGGTACTTTTTCCCCACATCTTTCCATGCCGGGCCAATCGGTAATAATTCGTTTCCCGTTTGCGGTCGATGCTCAAGGGAATGGCATAGATCGCAACCGCTTTCTGCTGATAGCCTTCGCATCTCTACGTCCTGCTTGGTTTTCAACGAGGATTGCCCATTTGCGCCAGGAAGGGCCAACAAAACGGCCAGCCCTGCCAGCCACTCGATTGCGGTCTTTCTCATAACAGACGCTTTGAGCATTTATTGATAAAGAGATTCAATTTCCGATTTTGGCGGAGTTTTTCCCCCATTATGCGCATCGAAAGCCTGTTGCTTCTGTGGATTTCGATCAGCGTTGGGGATCATTGACGCCAAAACCAGCCTCCGGCTTTAGATAACAGAAATATAATCGCCGTTCGGGATAATTCCTTGACTTAGATCAATTTCTGCATGGTACTAGCTTCAATTCGCCGGTCGCCAGCCGTGTAGCAGGTGCAGATATCAAGCCATTTCAGTTTGCTTGTCTCAAGCTCGACAGGATTTACTTTCGTGCGACGTTGGAAGAGTCCTGCCCAACCTGCGCAGACGATTCGCGATGACTCGCAAAACCTTGTGCCCCGTGTCGCAAGCCGGTGCAGAGATCGACAATATGCTCGAGCTGGAGAAAGAAAAGCATACGCAAGCGGCTTGTGCGCGGATTGCCGATTCTTATTTGGGCGAATGCGCATCATCAGCGCATCGCCTTTGGCCTAAATACCGGCCCCCGGCCGGATCTATTGGGGAGCATTGAAGCCGGCCGTCAAACGGGCGCTCTATGCGCCGCGCTGTGTGCTGCCGCGTTACTTCGGTTGTGCCACGGTGCGCAGATACGGCTTTAAGGTCTTATAACCCTGTGGGTATTTCTTCCTGGCTTCCTCATCGGAAACGGAGGTCGGAATGATGACGTCCTGGCCCGGTTTCCAATTCACCGGTGTCGCTACCGAGTGCTTGGCGTTCAACTGAACCGAATCCAGCAGACGCAGCACCTCATCGAAGTTTCGGCCCGCGCTCATCGGATAGATGAGCATCGCCTTGACCTTCTTGTCAGGCCCGACGATGAATACCGTGCGTACTGTCGCGTTGTCCGCAGCAGTGCGTTTCCCGCCCATCGCGTTCGGGTGAATCATGTCGTAGAGTTTCGCAACATGCAGATCCTGATCACCGATCATGGGATAATTCACCTTGTGGCCTTGCGTTTCCTCAATGTCCTTGGACCACGCTTTATGGTCGCTTACCGGATCCACGCTGAGGCCAATGATCTTGGTATTGCGCTTGTCGAACTCAGGTTTCAGACTGGCCATGTAACCGAGCTCTGTAGTGCAAACTGGTGTGAAATCTTTCGGGTGAGAAAACAAGACAGCCCACTTATCTCCGATCCATTCGTGAAACCGGATCTTGCCCTCTGTTGTTTCAGCCGTAAAATCCGGCGCTTCGTCACCTATGCGAATTGCCATTTTCAACCTCCGTTGTATTCGTGAACCGGCTACGCCAGCCCTGAATTGAATGATTTCTGAGTTAATCCGACCGGATCGTGAAATAAGTGTATAGCTGGCTACGTATTTCGTCCACTGCATCCAAAAAGGTCTCGGAAAAACAAAGCTCGAATCCTGGTTTCTAAGCCAAGTCGCGGCATTCCTATGCTTCCTGACCATCATGCGGGCATGGACTTGCCGCCTTAAAGGAAATTGTTCAATTAGAAACTTAGCGAGAGCCTAGCAATGAGCTAGCCGGTCCAGCGCACAACTAGTGGGAGCCGGGTCCGAGACTTACGCGTACCAGATCGTCGGGACGCAACCATTTAGCAAAGGCAGCTTGCACTTCGGCTGCGTCCAGTCCCAAATAGCGACGCGCCGCATGCGTCGGCTCGTCAAGCGGGAGGTCAAGGATCCAACGATGCATAATTCCGTGCGCAATGTCTTCCACACTTGCTTCTTGCAGCGGTATCCGGTGCAGCAGGTACGCCTTAGCTCGTTGTAATTCGTCTGCCGTAACGGGCACGGTTTGCATCTCCTGGAGCTCGCGAACGACCAAATTCTGAACTTTGGAAACATTGTCCGGATCGCATCCGTAATTAACAAAATAAACGCCACGTGTCTTGCCGACCTCGAAGTAAGACTCAACGTAATAGACAAGCCCGGCATCCTTGCGAATATCCCGACTCAGCCGCGTCGAGTAGAAGGCGCCTCCGAGCACGTTATTGCCGAGTTGCAGCGCGTAATAATCCGGATTGAAGCGTGTGAGATTAAGGGTTTCTGCGAGTATCACGCTGTCCTGCACGCGACTGGCGTCGGGCACTGCACTTACCACGGGAGAGTTGAGCGGGACGGCCGGCAACTCTATGTCCGGTTTGGGGCCGGCTGCTGACCAGCTTCCGAAGTATTTCTCGATTACGGCTTTCGCGTGATCAGGGGTCACGTTTCCAATCACCATGACGGCCGTGAGGTCAGGCCGAAAGGCTGAACGATAATAGTCGCGCACGTCCCGAAGTGACAGCGCGCCGACCGTTTCCGGCAACGCTTCACGCAGCGTTGGATCGTCTTTTGGAAAAAGCGCAGCGCGCAGCGCGCGCCCGCTGAGATAGCTGGGGCTGGTCAGCGTACCCGCCACTGTCTGAGCGATCTGTTGCTTGACGATATCGAAGGCTTGTTCGGGAAACCTCGGATGCAATTCATTATCCGCGAGGAGTTCCACGCCGCGCTCGAAATCGTCGCTGAGCGTTTGCACCGAAAAATCGGTGCCGGCGTGCTCGTCAGCGCCGATCGCGTCGAGGGACTGTTGGAAAGCGATGCGGTCAAGCTGCTCTGTCCCATAAGAAAAAAGCTCTTCCAGCACCTGGGATAATCCTTCCTGTCCTTTCGGGACTTGAAGCTCAGGGCGATTCTTGATGTGCCCGTAGACGCTCACCGTATCGCTCACATTTTCCGGTTGCACGATGAGGGTAATGCCATTGGCAAGGGTGCTGACCACCGGGCGGACGGTCGAATCCGGCACCGTGAGATGAGTCAGCGCGACTGCCGCCCAACCCGGGAGCGATGTCGGTTTGGCTTCGCCCAGCGCGATATTTTCCTGCCCCCCAAAACCGCGAGCAGCGATCGGCTTGGCCGAACCCTGCGGAGTGAGCACCGCGGTGACAGTCCGGTCGAGATCAATGTATTTGCGGGCCACACGGTTGACATCCTCAACTGTGACTTTTTCAATGCGTGCGAGATCCTCGTCCGGGGAATTGAGGCCGTAAACCGCAACAGCTTCCGACCATACCGTGGCGAGGCCGCTGATGGAATTCTTTTGGAACTCCGCGCTGCGCCGCTCCTGAAGTTTTGCCGCGGCCACTAGATCGGCCGGGACGCCTTCCCTTGCGATTTTGGCAAGAATGGTGCGCATCTCCGACTCGAGCGCTTTGGCATCGCCGCCCGAGGGAAAAGTGGTTACCGCATAACCCAGCCCTGCCTTGGGCAGCGGTTCGAAGACAAAGTCTGCGCCAAGCGCCTTTCCTTTGGGCACGAGCTCATACAGTTCGCCTCGTCGGCTCTTCAATACGTCCGCTAACACCTCCGCCGCTGCGAAGTCCGGGCTGTCGATACCCGGCATGCGTAATGCGATTACCTGGAGCCCATAGGGAAGATCGGTTTCGAGGCTGAGCGATTGCCGGATAACGGGCTGGAACTTTATTTCGGGGCGTTGCGGGAGGTTTTTGGCAGCGATATCCCCGAAGAGTTGTTTGACTTTTTCGAGCGTTGCCCCCGGGTTGACGTCACCGACTATAATGAGTATCGCGTTATTGGGTGCGTACCATTTGTCATAGAAATCTTTGAGCATCGCGGCGGTCGTTTTATCGAATGAGGCACGGGTGCCGAGCGCATCATTCGAGTAGGGTGTATCAGTAAACAGCGCAAATCTCAGTTTTGTGTAAAGAATATAAACTGGGTCGGAAAGGTCCTGAGCGACTTCCTGTTCAATGGCGCCGCGCTCCTGGTCCCAATCTTTTTCGGTATCAAGTACGCCGCGCATCCTCAGGGCTTCGATGTGCAGCGCTATGTCGAGGTCCTTAGCGGATACGGTAAAAAAATATTGTGTGACAGTTTGCCGTGTGTCGGCGTTGAAATCGCCACCTATCAAGCTACCGATATCGGCAAGCTGGTCGGCTGAAAGTCCGGGACTACCGCGGAACAGCATGTGTTCCTGGGCATGCGCAGTGCCGGGAAAGCCAGGCAGTGTTTCATCTGCACCAACGCCATAGTTGACCGCGGTCGCAACCACGGGCGCAAGGGTATTGCGCACGATGATGACCCTGAGACCATTCTCTAGTGTACTGCGTACAACTTCAGAGCCTTCGGCAAAGACGTTTAAGCTAAAGCCGCTTGCCGCCAAAAAAATGGGGATAAGAAGAAAAATTACTGCGCCGCGTCTTATTTGCATTGGAAATATCCTGATTGCTTGAGACGGTTCATCTGGGCGCAGAATTTTAACTTATTGTTTGCTCGCCGTTCCATGCTGGACATAAATTGGAGGAAAGTTTTTGAGTAATGGAAAGATAATTCACCTGTCCGCTTCAGAACCCAGCGAGGACAGGAAGTTCGATCCTGGATCCTTGGAAATTGACATCCGCTTCACTCCGCGAGTGCAAAGAAAGCATTCCCTAGACCTTCAACAACCCGTGCCATGGAGTCGTAATTTAGCTTTTCCGGTGTATCGAGCGCGGTATGGTAGTGGGCGTAGCGATAGAATGCGGTGTCGGTGATCATCACCGCAGGATAATCTTCCCGCCAGAAAGAAAGATGATCGCTCCAGGAAACGCCCGGAACGAATTCGAACGTGGCAAGCGATTCGGCAGGGAAATCAGAATGCAAGCGGAACGCATTCACGAGCTGGCGCAGAACCGGGCGGGACTTGAAGTTGGAGACAAACGCGATAAAGTTTCCCTGGTCCGGATAGAAAAAGCGCAGCAGGGGAGGGTAACGTTGGCTGCCTTGCTGGTCGGTGTAACATCCGAGCATTTCCAGGGAGACCATAAAGCGAATGTCGTCGCCCCTGGAGCGCGCCGCTTTGGCATAGATCATGCTGCCCATTTTGCCCCAAAAGAAAAACGGCGGCTCTTCGTTTACGAAAGCGACGAACCGAACGCTGCGCGCGGTCGCACGTGCTGCGAATTTACGGCTGATTTCGAGCAACGCCGCCACACCGCTGGCATTGTCGTCGGCCCCAGGGCTGCCGAGCACCGTGTCGTAGTGAGCGCCGATTAGAATAATCTCGTCCGGTTTTGATTTCCCCGGAAGCGTGACTACTAGGTTCTCGCTTAGCACGCCCTCGACCGTATAGTTTTGGGCCGCGACCTGATAACCTTGAGCTGCCCATTCACCGCGGATATATTCGGCCGCAGCGCGCAGCGTCCGGGGATGAAACACGTTGCGCTCGCCGATTTCCCCGGCAAGTTTGCCCACGTGAGTGCGGAGCCGGTCGGCCAGCGTTTGCCCGGCGGGCGTAGCAGCCCGGGAATTTGCAGTTGAAAAAAACGTCAAATTTGTTGCCCCTGTAAAAAATACTGCGAGCAGTGCCACAACGAATGCAATTCGCTCCAAACCGCCAAACGATGCGCCCCAAAGCCTGTTGTCATTCATGAAAATTAAGGTGAAGTGCTACGCTGGCTACCGGGGGGAACAGGAACCCCGCAGCTTCGTCCTGGGAGAGCGCAGCGTTCCCATCATGGAAACCGTCGACCGCTGGTTTTCCCCGGATGGCCGTTATTTTAAGGTACAGGCTTATGACGGTATCGTCTATATCTTGCACCACCTTGAAGCGTCGGGCGAGTGGGACATGACGCTATTTAGCCGGCAACCGTGAATGGGGCTGGCATCTGGACGCAAGCTTTACACGGGGCAAACCGCGCAGCAAGGCACTGACTAAATAAAGTTGCACCAATGTTGATATAGATCAAAACAAGGTCCGCTGGAAGGTGTGTGATTGGATTGCGTTAAGGCGCGGTTACAAGCTGAGAAGGAGGCGCGATTATGGACGCACTTACAATGATCGTACTGCTGGGAGTGCTGGCGACCGTGTGGGCGCTTTTGCGAGGGATTAGTTCTATGGCACACGGGGGCGATTCCGATTTCAAGCACAGTCACCAGCTGATGTTCCAGAGAGTCGGATTGCAGGCGCTGACAGTTTTGCTGGTGATAATGGCGGTGCTATTGCAGCTTAAATAGGCGCTCGAAACCGAATGCGGGCGAGAATGTAAGCGCATTTGGCAGTTCGTTGCGACTGGAGTAGGATTAGAGTGTGAATTGTCCTTAGTCTTCCCGAAAGAGGGGACAGCGATGAAGTTGGTCTGCGCGCTGGTCATCATTCTTTTGGGGGCCGCGGCAAGCGGGCCCTCGCTGGCTCGCGGCGGTCAGATCCATTCTTTTGGTCGGCCCGCGTCGCCGACGTTTTCGGCGGGCCACTTCCATTCATTTGCGCGCCCGGGATTTGCAGTGCATAACCCGGGGTTTGCGATGCATAACCGGGGATTTGTGTGGACCGGCACGGGTTCTTTTCATCACCGTTTTCATTCTCGTGTCGTTATTGTGGGCGCCCCTTTATATTACGCGCCCTATTATTATGCTTATTATAACCCTTATCCTTATTACTACCCGCCGGTTGCTATGTCGTACATGCCGCCGGCTTATGGTGACCAGGGGGAATCAGGGCCCGCCGAGGCATACTGGTATTATTGCGCAAGCGCAAATGCCTACTACCCTCACGTCAGGGATTGTCCCGAAGGGTGGCAGCGCGTAGCGCCGCAGCCGCCTCCTCAATCCGGCTATTAGTCCGTACTCGTTATCGAAAGGTGTTGCGCTCTGCAGAAACGCAGAGCTCGCAAGGGTATTGGGCTTTCGGAGGGCAGAATTTTGCCCGCGGGATCGGCGCGTACTAAAAACTCGGCTTTGGCACAGTGAATTGCCATTGACGCACTTGATTGGGCAATCGCAAATGCATAGAACCCTCGCGGTCATAGACATCGAATAAGATGAGCAGCGACGGATTCAATGCTCAACGCTTCATTTTGCTGTAGTATGCGACAGCACAGTATCAGAATGCGATTCAAATTCGTGGATCAAATTAAAACAGTTCAGGAGATAAAGCATATGCGCAGCGGGCACATTATGCACCGCAGACTCTACACGTTTTTGATGATTGCCACTTCATTAGGCTCGTTCGGTGAAACGACGGCTGCTGCTGACTTAGCGCGTGGCAAGCTTCTTTATGAAACAAATTGCGGCGAATGCCACACAAAAAGTGTGAGTGGACGCCCTAATCGGGTAGCTAAATCGGTTTACGATATCCGTAAATGGGTTATCCAGTGGGAGAGCTACAAGGGCTACCATTGGACTGACGAAGAGGTCGAAGACGTCACCCAGTATCTTAACAACCGCTTCTATAAATATAAGAACTCCCCGGGCGCCGCGAACGATTGGTAGCAGTCTAAAATTCGCACCTGATCTCGGCTCACCCGCTAGACCGTGCGTACAACACGAATTCTGTCGCCGGGATCGATCATCATGCTGGCTACGGGTTTCCTGTGCGCCCTGAGCTTAAACTGCGCGGCGGCACCGGAGGAAATCCAGGTTTACATAGACGACATTACCGAGCCCGGTCATGTTGGAGCGGACATTCATAATAACTACGTAGTCTCGGGCAGTACCACACCTGCGTATCCTGGCAACATACCGCCCAACGGTGTCTATCGCCTGACACCGGAAATCTATTACGGCGTCAATAAGAATCTTGAGCTGGGCTTGTATACGCTTTCTTCTTATGGTCCCAACGACCGGGCGAGTTACGACGGGGAAAAACTCCGCATCAAGTATATCGCCGACCACAATGAAGCGATGGGTCCTTTTTGGGGAGCAAATTTCGAATTTGGCTGGATTTCCCACCAGTTTGCCGAACAGCCGTGGAATGCGGAACTCAAAGGAATCTATGGCTTCCGCAAAGGCTTATGGCTGTTTGCAATAAATCCGAATCTGGACTGGGGTTTTTCCGGGTCGACCAGCAGCCCCGTGGCATTGAGCATCGACACCAAGCTTTCCTATAAGGTGTGGCCTGATTGTGCTCTGGGTTTCGAAGCATACAATGATTTGGGAACTCTCAATGAACTCGGACACCTGTCGCAGCAAAGCGAAATGCTCTACGCGGTGGTGGACGCGGAATCAAAATATTTCGACTTGAATTTCGGCGTTGGCTGGGGACTCACTCCTGCATCCGATAACCTGGTATTGAAGATGATTGTCGGCTTGCGTTATTAATTTCCTGAAACACCAGGCGCCGGATCCAGATTCACAGGCTCCTTAGAAAATCGATAATAAACTGCTGTTGCTGGGCTGAAAGAAGGTTGTAATAATGGATCACGCGATTGGCCTCGGAACCAGGGCTCGCGTGTTGTTCAATCGCTTCGATCAGGTTGCTGGTGCGCCCGTCGTGAAGAAAGAAGATACGTTGGCCCACACCCCATAACGGAGCGGTACGAAATTCATCGTCACCTGCAAGGCCCTGGGTAACCCCGTCCGCGAGCTGCTGGCCCATGTTGTGAACGAGCAAGTCCGAAAACAAGCGCGCCGTACCTTGGTTAGTGATCGCGTCGCTCGAAGATTGGCTCACCGCAAGCTGCGGAGTGTGGCACAAGGCGCAACCGATCTGATCAAATAGAGCGCGGCCCCTCTGAATATTGAACGGACACTTTCCGGCAAAGGAATCACAGCTCGGTGCCGGTGGCGCCAGGAAACGCATGAAGATTTCAAATTGCACGATGTCGCTTGCGACATCGGCAAACGTCGAACCCTGCTGGCTCAACTGGTCGAAGTTGGTGTGATCTTCCGGAATGCCGTTGAATATGCAGGAAGCGGGAAGAGGTGATGGCTCCGTGTCGCGTTCGTTTTGGAATAACTCATTGGTCACGCCGATCTCGACGTTATAAGCTTCACCGGAAAAAATCGACAGAGACTTGTTTTGCGCCTTCCAGCCGAACCGGGTAATGGTCGAATCGTTGCCCGTTCTGTTTTCCCGGCCCCTGTTTTCGCGGCCGGCGATCGCCATTGGCCGCCTTGCTGCTGCCGTGCTCACATGGCTGGCAAGAATGGTCGAATCCGCGATGGCTTCGATCAGGCCCTCGCCAAAAACCGGTGTCGGGATGCGGAATGACACGTTATTTTGCGCCTGTACCACATCAAATGGTGGTTGGGCGATATTGCAGCCGGGTGCATCCTGGCGGCCGGTGATGGTGAACAAAGCATGCACTCCACCGTCGCGCATGGTGGGCCTAACAATCTGGCCATTGGCATCCACCACTAGCGGGAATCTCGCTTCGCGGATTGGCCCATTCTTGGTGATAAAAGATGGAATAACATTTGTAGCGCCAGCATCGGAGGCAATTGCAAACTGAGGATTAATGATTGGACTTGAGCCGCCAATTGACGGTTGTATATGACAGGCGGCGCAACTGTTTGCATTGAAGCGCGGACCCAGGCCCTCGCCAGTCTCGGCACCAAAATTTGGGCTGACGAACGTGCCTTTCACCGAATCTCGTTCGGTGAACGCATTCAAACCAGCGGTGAACAGCTTCAGTTCGTTTGCGGTCAATCCGGGAAGGGGACCACCCGCGCGCGGCGGAGCGTTGAGATTTACGCCAGGGTCGACCGCGGTGTTTCCAACACCGAGGAGTTCAGGAGCCGCAATTATCAGAAGGCCTAAAAGGAGAGCGCACAGTCCTATTCGCCGTGGATTTGATTTCGTGTCTATGCCTAGCTTCGCAACCATGGTATCTCCTATTCTGTGATCCTCCAGAATCTTTCGATACCAGGCTGCTCGCGATATTCCTGCCTGCTTCGCTGCGCGCGATTTTTGGTCGTCATTCGCCCGGTTCTACCCTAAATCGGAAGCAGTCCGCGTGCCAGATTGGAAATTTCTAGCTAAAACAATCGGCATGAACAAAACATTCAAGGAAACTCATCGGGATGAACGTCGCAGCAAAGCGACATGAACTGCGATTGGGTTGTTACTTTATTGATTGCTTACCTGTTTTAATGTCGCTAGACGCCGACATTCGAAACTCGCAGTCGGCGAGAACCTTTTTTGACCATTAGCGTTCGGGCGCTTGAATGTAAAAGAGCAAGAGTAGGCTAAAGCCAGCTTGAGATTCGAGCGTTGCGCTGATGATGCGCAAGTTCCACTTGTTTTTACAAGTTTTTAACACCGCCGAGAGAATTTTCTACGGCTTTTTGATCTGTTTAACCGCAGAATCTAGTCCATCGTTGGTGGTAATTGGAGGCACATATGATGGACGTTATCTTTATCGCACTCATGGTCGGTTTCTTCGTGCTGACCATCGGTTTGGTATACGGCTTCGATCGGCTGTTGAGGAGAGGCTCATGAGTTGGACCTACCTGTTAAGCCTGATACTCGCGATCGCGTTGTTCGTCTACTTGGTCGTCGCATTATTTTTCCCGGAGAAATTCTGATGACTGGCAACGGTTATTTGCAGCTTACCCTCTACTTGGTTGTCTTGCTGCTTTTGGTCAAACCACTCGGGACCTATATGGCCAATGTATACGAGGGGCGCATACGGTTGATCAATCGCTTCTGCTTGCCGTTTGAAAACCTACTCTACCGGCTGTGTCGCGTGAAGCCGGCGCAGGAGATGCATTGGACCCAGTACGCGGTGGCAATGCTGATATTCAATGTGCTCGGGGCACTCGCGGTCTATGCATTGCAACGGCTGCAGACCTATTTGCCGCTCAACCCGCAGGCTTTTTCCG
>Ga0187775_10000178_pt1 | contig 15164 bp, 15 predicted proteins | sample 0216_BV02_MP12_1_FD_132441 | JGI IMG/M metagenome (GOLD analysis project Ga0187775, IMG submission 132441) | Tropical peat soil microbial communities from peatlands in Department of Meta, Colombia - 0216_BV02_MP12_10_MG | ecosystem: Environmental > Terrestrial > Soil > Wetlands > Peat | place... | reverse complement strand
GGCTCGCCAGGTCCTTGGCGTTGGGCGCATAGCGCTCCATGAAGCGCTCGCCGTCCTTGTTCAGCAGGTAGCCGCCCTCGCCGCGCACTCCCTCTGTGATCAGCACGCCCGCGCCGGCGACGCCGGTGGGATGGAACTGCCAGAACTCCATGTCCTCAAGCGGAATGCCGGCGCGCGCCGCCATGCCGAGCCCGTCGCCGGTGTTGATGAAGGCGTTGGTGCTCGCGGCGTAGATGCGCCCGGCGCCGCCGGTCGCGAGGATCGTAGCCTTGGCCTGCAGGATCATCGCCTCGCCGGTTTCCATCTCCAGCGCCGTGACGCCCAGCACCGCGCCCTCCGCGTCGCGCACCAGGTCGAGCGCCATCCACTCGACCAGGAACTGGGTGCTCGCCCTGACGTTCTGCTGGTACAGCGTGTGCAGCATCGCGTGGCCGGTGCGGTCCGCCGCCGCGCACGCGCGCATCGCCATCTTGGCACTGCCGTAGTCCTGCGTGTGGCCGCCGAAGGGGCGCTGATAGATCTTGCCGTTCTCCAGCCGGTCGAACGGCATCCCCATGTGCTCGAGCTCGACCACGACCTCGGTGGCGCGCCGGCACATGTACTCGATCGCGTCCTGGTCGCCGAGGTAGTCCGAACCCTTCACCGTGTCGTACATGTGCCAGTGCCAGTGGTCCTCGGTCGAGTTGGCGAGCGGCGCCGCGATGCCGCCCTGCGCCGCCACGGTGTGCGAGCGCGTCGGAAAGACCTTCGAGAGCACCGCCACCCTGAGGCCGGCGCGCGCGAGCTCGAGCGCCGCGCGCATGCCCGAGCCGCCCGCCCCGACCACGATCGCGTCGTATTTGCGCACCGCGAGCGACACGCTCATCTCCAGAGAATCTGCACGGTCCAGCCGAGATAGCCGGCGATCACGAGCAGCACCAGCACCTGCGCGCTCAGGCGCGCGCCGGTCGGCTTGACGTAGTCCATCAAGATGTCGCGCACCCCGACCCACATGTGCCAGGCGACGCTCGCCGCGAACAGCAGCGTCGCCACGCGCATCCAGCCCTGCGCGAAGAGATCGCGCCACACCGCATAGCCGATCGGCTGCCCGATCATCAGCACGACGACGACGATGCCGCTGTACACCGCCATGACGACCGCGGTGATGCGCTGCGCCAGCCAGTCGCGCAGCCCGTAGTGCGCCCCTACGACGTTGCGCTTCACCACAGCCGCGCCCCGAAAAATACGGTGAGCGCGAGGCTCGCGATCAGAACGGCGATGCTCGAAGCTCGCGCGCGCGCCTTGTCTATGCCCTTGTGCAGGTCGAGCAGCAGGAAGCGGATGCCGGCGCAGAAGTGGTGGCAGTAGGCCCACACCAAGACGAGCAGCGCGAGCTTGACCGGCACGAGGCCGAGGTAATGGCGCACGAAATCGAAGCCGCGCGGCGAGGCGAGGCTGCGATCGAGCATGAACAGCAGCCACAGCGTCGAGAGAAACAGCAGCGCGCCGCTCGCGCGGTGCAGAATCGACACCCAGCCCGCGAGCGGCAAGCGGATCTCGAACAGGAGCGCCGGCAGGCTGAGGTACTTCGGACGGGGTTTCTTCGCGGCGCTGTAGGCCATGGGCCCTTCGATCCTGAATGGAGCTATTTGGCGATTATATCGCCGCGCTTCATCCCAGCTCGCTGCGGTAGAAATAGCGATCCGTCTTGTACAGCCCGCGACGCCATTCCACTGGCCGGTCGCCGTAGGTGTAGCTCAGGCGCTCCACTTCGAGCAACGCGTGCCCCGGCGCCACTGCGAGCAGCTCGGCGCTCGCCGCATCCGCATTGCGCGCCTTCAGCTTCTCCTCCGCGCGCACCATGCGGGTGCCGAACTGCGTCTCGAACAGGTTGTAGAGCGCGCCCTTGTGCTCCGTGATGGCTGCCGCGGTGAGTCCCTTGAACAGCGCGCCGGGCAACCACACTTCCTCCAGCACCACCGGGTCGCCGCCGAACACAAGCAAGCGCTTGAGCACGAGCACGCCGTCGCCCGTCTTGAGCTGCAGCGCGCGCGCCAGGTCGGCGCCGGCGCGCGCGCGCCGGAAATCGAGCAGCCGGCGCTCGGGCGCCACCGGCTCGCCGCCGTCGGGCGCGAGGCGCAGGAAGCGGAAGCGCACCTGGCGCTCGCCGTGCGTGGCGACGAAGGTGCCCTTGCCCTGGCGCCGCACGAGAAGGTTCTCCGTGGCGAGCTCGTCGATCGCCTTGCGCACGGTGCCCTGGCTCACGCGAAAGCGTGCTGCAAGCTCAATTTCGCTCGGGATCGCGTCGCCGGGGCGCCACTCGCCGCCGCGCAACCCGTCGAGTAGCAACTCCTTGATTTGCCTGTAAAGCGGGCTGAACTTGGGCGAGCTCATAGCGCTCTATTGGAGCACAGTCGGGCGGTATCGTCTATCTTCTGTCTTATGTCTTATAAATGATATAAGAAGCGTTGACTTCAATACGGGGCCCGCATACCATGGCGGGCGGCCGCGCAGCGGCCGAGACCGCAGGACCTTTCGTACCCGCGCAGCGTTCACCCGGAGCTCTCATGTCCAAAGCCCCCGTACGCGTCGCCGTCACCGGCGCCGCCGGCCAGATCGGCTACAGCATCCTGTTTCGCATCGCCGCCGGAGAGATGCTCGGCAGGGACCAGCCCGTCATTCTGCAGCTGCTCGAGATCCCCGACGAGAAGGCGCAGAAGGCGCTGCGCGGCGTCATGATGGAGCTGGACGACTGCGCCTTTCCGCTGCTGCACGGCATGCTGCCCGCCTCCGATCCGATGGTCGCCTTTCGCGACGCCGAGGTGGCGCTGCTGATCGGTGCGCGCCCGCGTGGCCCCGGCATGGAAAGGAAGGACCTGCTCGAGGCGAACGGCAAGATCTTCGCGCCGCAGGGCAAGGCGCTCGATGCCGTGGCGAAGCGCGACGTCAGGGTGCTTGTGGTCGGAAACCCCGCGAACACCAACTGCCTGATCGCGATGAAGAACGCACCCTCGCTCAAGCCGACCCAGTTCACGGCGATGATGCGCCTGGATCACAACCGCTCGCTCACGCAGGTCGCCGGCAAGATCGGCAAGCCCGTGTCAGCGGTTCGCAAGATGACGGTCTGGGGCAACCACTCGGCCACGCAGTACCCGGACGTGTTCCAGGCGGAATGCGACGGCAAGAAAGTGTGGCCGATGATCAACGACCAGGAATGGCTCGAGAAGAGCTTCATCCCCATCGTGCAGAAGCGCGGCGCTGCGATCATCGAGGCGCGCGGGCTGTCCTCTGCCGCAAGCGCGGCGAGCGCGGCGATCGACCACGTGCGCGACTGGGTGCTCGGAACTCCGCAGGGCGACTGGGTGTCGATGGGCATTCCTGCGGATGGCAGCTACGGAATTCCCGAAGGCGTGCTGTACGGCATGCCGGTGGCGTGCCGCAACGGCAAGTACGAGGTCGTCAAAGGCCTCCAGGTCAGCGAATTCAGCCGCAAGCGCATGGACGCGACGCTCAAGGAGCTGCACGAGGAGCGCGACGGCGTCCGGCAGCTGCTCGGCTAGGAGGGGCGCCATGACGCAGAGCTCGGCCGGTACACGTTTCCGACAGGCGCTGAAGGAAGAATCGCCGCTACAGGTCGTCGGCGCGATCTGCGCGTACCACGCGCTGCTCGCCAAGCGCTCGGGCTACCGCGCGATCTACCTGTCCGGCGGCGGCGTCGCCGCGGGTTCGCTCGGACTGCCCGACCTCGGCATCTCCAACCTGGACGACGTGCTGACCGACATCCGGCGCATCACCGACGTGTGCGACCTGCCGCTGCTGGTGGACGTCGACACCGGCTTCGGCGCGAGCGCCTTCAACGTCGCGCGCACGACCCGCTCGCTGGTCAAGTTCGGCGCCGCCGCGATGCACATCGAGGACCAGGTGGGCGCCAAGCGCTGCGGCCACCGCCCCGGCAAGGAGCTGGTGTCCAAGGAGGAGATGTGCGACCGGATCAAGGCGGCGGTCGACGCGCGCAGCGACCGCGACTTCGTCGTCATGGCGCGCACCGACGCCTTGGCGAGCGAAGGCCTCGAGCGCGCGCTCGAGCGCACGCACGCCTACGTCGCCGCGGGCGCCGACATGGTCTTCCCCGAAGCGATCACCGAGCTCGCCATGTACCGCAAGTTCGCCGATACGCTCAAGGTGCCGGTGCTCGCCAACATCACCGAGTTCGGCAAGACGCCGCTCTTCACGCTCGACGAGCTGCGCTCGGCGCGCGTCGCGCTGGCGCTCTATCCGCTGTCCGCGTTCCGCGCCATGAACAAGGCCGCGCTGAACGTCTACCAGACGCTGCGGCGCGAGGGCACGCAGAAGAATGCCCTCGGCGCGATGCAGACGCGCGACGAGCTGTACGACTACCTGGGCTACCACGCCTACGAAAGCAAGCTCGACGAACTGTTCGCCAAGGAGAAATCGGCATGAGCGCAGAAAACGTGCAAGCGGCCCCGAAGCCGAAGAAGTCCGTCGCGCTGTCAGGCGTCCCTGCCGGCAACACCGCCCTGTGCACAGTCGGGCGCACCGGCAACGACCTGCACTACCGCGGCTACGACATCCTCGAGTTCGCCGACCAGGCGGAGTTCGAGGAGATCGCCTATCTGCTGGTGCACGGCAAGCTGCCGAACGCCGCCGAGCTCGCCGCCTACAAGACCAAGCTGCGCAGCCTGCGCGGTATACCGGCCGCGGTGAAGCGCATCCTCGAGGCCGTGCCGGCGAACACGCACCCGATGGACGTGATGCGCACCGCCTGCTCGGCGCTCGGCGCGCTGCTGCCCGAGGCGCAGGACCACAAGCTGTCGGAAGCGCGCAATATCGCCGACCGGCTGATGGCGAGCTTCGGCTCGATGCTGCTGTACTGGTACCACTACTCGCACTCCGGGCGCAGGATCGAGGTCGAGACCGACGACGACTCGATCGGCGGGCATTTTCTGCACCTGCTGCACGGGCGCAAGCCGAGCGAGCTGTGGGTGCGCGCGATGCACACCTCCCTCATCCTGTACGCCGAGCACGAGTTCAACGCCTCGACCTTCACCTGCCGCGTGATCGCGGGCACCGGATCGGACATGTACTCGGCGGTCACCGGCGGCATCGGCGCGCTGAAAGGACCCAAGCACGGCGGCGCCAACGAGTTCGCCTTCGACGTGATCGGCCGCTACGACACGCCGAACGACGCCGAAGCCGACGTCGTGCGGCGCATCGCCGAGAAGCAGGTGATCATCGGCTTCGGCCACCCCGTGTACACGATCGCCGACCCGCGCAACCAGGTCATCAAGGAAGTCGCGCGGCGCCTGTCGAAGGATGCCGGCGACATGAAGCTGTTCGAGATCTCCGAGCGCATCGAGCAAGTCATGCTGCGCGAGAAGAAGATGTTTGCCAACCTCGACTGGTACAGCGCCACCAGCTACCACATGATGGGCGTGCCGACGGCGATGTTCACCCCGCTGTTCGTGATCTCGCGCACCAGCGGCTGGTCCGCGCACGTCATCGAGCAGAGAATCGACGGCAAGATCATCCGCCCGGGCGCGAACTACACCGGGCCGGAGGACCAGAAGTGGGTGACGCTTAAGGCGAGGAAGTAGCCCATGGCCCAGTACGAATCCGATCTCACCAAGTTCATGCGCCAGTACCTCGAGCAGCACCCCGAGGAGCTCGCGTCGCAGAGGCAGGGACGCGCCGTGTGGTGGGACAAGAGCGCGGACGAGCGCACGCCCCCTCCCCCGGCCAAGCCCGCGCTGCGCGCAGGCGGCGCCGAATACACCTTCAAGCTCACCTCCGACGACTGACCCGAAAATGTCGAGCCACATCTCCAACGTCCGCCCAGAGCCGGACGAGGTCCTCACCCGGATCGCCGACTACGTCACCAAGTACAAGCTCAACAGCAAGGAAGCCTACGACACCGCGCGCTACTGTTTGATGGATACGCTCGGCTGCGGCTTCGAGGCGCTCGGCTATCCGGCCTGCACCAAGCTGATGGGCCCGATCGTGCCGGGGACGGTGGTGCCGAACGGCGCCAAGGTACCGGGCACGCAGTTCCAGCTCGACCCGGTGCAGGCGGCGTTCAACATCGGCGCGATGATCCGCTGGCTCGACTTCAACGACACCTGGCTCGCCGCCGAGTGGGGCCACCCGTCCGACAACCTCGGCGGCATCCTGGCCGCGGCCGACTGGCTGTCGCGCACGCGAAAGGAGCCGCTGGTCGTCAAGGACGTGCTGACGGCGATGATCAAGGCGCACGAGATCCAGGGCGTGCTCGCACTCGAGAACAGCTTCAACAAGGTGGGCCTCGACCACGTCGTGCTGGTCAAGGTCGCGACCGCCGCCGTGGTCGCGCACATGATCGGCTGCAGCGACGACGAGGTCGTGAACGCGGTGTCGCAGGCCTGGGTAGACGGCCAGTCGCTGCGCACCTACCGCCACGCGCCGAACACCGGCTCGAGGAAGAGCTGGGCCGCGGGCGACGCCACCAGCCGCGGCGTGCGCCTCGCGCTCATCTCGAAGACCGGCGAGATGGGCTATCCCTCTGTGCTCAGCGCGAAGACCTGGGGCTTCTACGACGTGTCCTTCAAGGGCAAGCGCTTCAAGTTCCAGCGCCCCTTCGGCTCCTACGTGATGGAGAACGTGCTGTTCAAGATCTCCTACCCGGCGGAGTTCCACTCGCAGACCGCGGTGGAGAGCGCGACGGACATCCATGCGGAGCTGCAGCGGCTCGGCCGCAGCCCAGACGACATCAAGCGGATCACCATCCGCACGCACGAGGCCTGCATCCGGATCATCGACAAGAAGGGGCCGCTGAACAACCCTGCGGACCGCGACCACTGCATCCAATACATGGTCGCCGTGCCGATCCTGTTCGGGCGGCTGACCGCGGCCGACTACGAGGACAAGGTCGCCGCGGACCCGCGCATCGACGCGCTGCGCGCCAGGATCAGCTGCGTCGAGGACAAGGGCTTCACGCGCGACTACCACGACCCCGACAAGCGCTCGATTGCCAACGCGCTGACGGTCGAGTTCAAGGACGGTGGGAAGCTCGGCGAGTTCGTGTGCGAGTACCCGATCGGCCACAAGCGGCGCCGCAAGGAAGGCATGCCGGTGCTGGTCGAGAAGTTCAAGCTGAACCTCGCGCGCCGCTTCCCCGCCAAGCAGCAGCAGGCGATACTTGACGCCTGCATGAACCCGGCGCGCCTGCACGCCATGCCGGTGAACGAGTTCGTGGACCTGTTCGTCATCTAGGAGACGCCATGTCGCTGGAGCCGCTCGAGCGCAGGCTCGCAGAATTGTCCGACGAGGTGCGCAACTACCCCACGCCGATCGCGCGCTGCGACGAGCAGCTGCCGGCGCTTCTCGAGGAGCGCGCCCGGGTGCGCGAGGCGCTCGAGCGCGAGCTGCAAGCCCGGTGCAAGTGGCTCGGCGAAGGAGGCGCGCATGCGGACTGAGCCGCGCAGGCGCGCGCTGCTGCTAGCGTGCCTGCTGCTGCCGGCGGCGCAGGCGTTCCCGGCGACGGCGTACCGCGACCCGATCGACTATTTCTTCCATCCCTTCCTCGGCGACCTGAGGGCCGAGGCCGCGGACGCGCAAAAGGCCGGCAAGCATGCGATCGTCGTGATGTACGAGTTCGACGACTGCCCGTACTGCGCGCGCATGAAGCGCGAGGTGCTGTCGCGCCCCGACGTGCAGGAGTACTACCGCAAGAACTTCCAGGTGTTCCAGATCGACACCCGGGGCGCGCAGGAGATCACCGGCTTCGACGGCAAGAACTCGCTGGAGCGGGATTTCGCGCATACCGCGGGAATCCGGGCGACGCCCACCTTCGTGTTCTACGACTTCGACGGCAAGCCGCTCGTCACCCGCGTCGGCGGCATCTACGATCCGCAGGAATTCCTCCTGCTCGGCAGCTACGTCGCGAGCGGCGCCTACCGCACGCAAAGCTTCGCGCAATTCCAGAAATCGAGAAAGGGCACCTGATCATGCCGCACAACCTGCACGACACCCTGCAAGCGCTCAAGGACGGCAAGTACTACTCGCTCAGGCAGCTCGGCAAGGCGCTCGGGCTGAAGATCGAGCGGCTGCCGGTGTCGATCCGCATCGTGCTCGAGTCGGTGCTGAGGAACTGCGACGGCAAGAAGGTCACCGAGGAGCACGTGCGCCAGCTCGCCGGCTGGAAGCCCAACGCGGCGCGCAGCGAGGAGATCCCCTTCGTCCTGGCCCGCATCGTGCTGCAGGACTTCACCGGGGTGCCGCTGCTCGCCGACCTCGCGGCGATGCGCAACGTCGCCCAGAAGATGGGCAAGAACCCGAAGTTGATCGAGCCGCTCGTGCCGGTCGACCTGGTGGTCGACCATTCGGTGCAGATCGACCACTACGGCTCGAAGAACGCGCTCGACCTGAACATGCGCCTGGAGTTCAAGCGGAACGAGGAGCGCTACCAGTTCATGAAGTGGGGCATGCAGGCCTTCGACACGTTCAAGGTCGTGCCGCCGGGCATTGGCATCGTGCACCAGGTGAACCTCGAGTACCTGGCGCGCGGCGTGCACAAGTCGAAGGACGGCGTGTATTACCCCGACACCCTGGTCGGCACCGACAGCCATACGACGATGATCAACGGCATCGGCGTGGTCGGCTGGGGCGTGGGCGGCATCGAAGCCGAAGCGGGCATGCTCGGCCAGCCGGTGTACTTCCTCACCCCCGACGTGGTCGGGGTAAACCTCAAGGGGCGCCTGCACCCCGCCTGCACGGCGACCGACCTGGTGCTCACCGTCACCGAGATGCTTAGGAAGGCGAAGGTGGTGGGCAAGTTCGTCGAGTTCTTCGGCGAAGGCACCGCCTCGCTCGCGGTGCCCGACCGCGCCACGATCGCCAACATGGCGCCCGAGTACGGCGCCACCATGGGTTTCTTCCCGGTCGACGACAAGACGATCGACTACTTCCGCGGCACCGGCCGCACGGACGCCGAGATCGACGCCTTCGCCGCCTACTTCAAGGCGCAGGGCCTGTACGGCATCCCGAAGAAGGGCGACATCGACTACAGCCAGACGCTCGAGCTCGACCTCTCCTCGATCATGCCGTCGCTCGCGGGGCCGAAGCGGCCGCAGGACCGGATCGACCTCGAGCGGGTGAAGAGCACGTTCGCGAGCCTGTACTCGAGGCCGGTCTCCGAGAACGGCTTCGCCAAGAAGCCCGAAGACCTCGGCAAGCGCTTCAAGACCTTCGACGGCACCGACATCGGCTCGGGCGACGTGCTGATTGCCGCGATCACCTCGTGCACCAACACCTCCAATCCGGGAGTGCTGCTCGCCGCAGGCCTGCTCGCCAAGAAGGCCGTAGAGCTGGGTCTCAAGGTCAAGCCGCACATCAAGACTTCGCTCGCGCCGGGATCGCGCGTGGTCACCGAGTACCTCACCCGCGCGGGGCTGCTGCCCTACCTCGAGAAGCTCGGCTTCAGCGTCGCCGCCTACGGCTGCACCACCTGCATCGGCAACGCCGGGCCGCTCGCGCAGCCGATCGAGGAGGCAGTGGTCAAGAACGACCTGGTGTGCGCCGCCGTGCTCTCCGGCAACCGCAACTTCGAGGCGAGGATCCACCCGAACATCCGCGCCAACTTCCTCGCCAGCCCGCCGCTCGTGGTCGCCTACGCCATCGCCGGCACCATGCTCAGGGACTTCCGCACCGAGCCGCTCGGGAAATCGAAGGACGGCCAGGACGTGTACATCGGCCACATCTGGCCGACGCACGACGAGGTCGCGTCGCTGATGAAGCTCGCGATGGACGCGAAGACCTTCCGCCGCCTGTACGCGGGGCTGGGCGAGGCGAATCCGCTGTGGAAGAAGATCGCGGCGCCGACCGGCCAGGTATACAGCTGGCCGCCGTCGACCTACATCGCCGAGCCGCCGTTCTTCACGGACTTCACCCTGCAGCCGGGCGCCGCGCCCGCGGTGCGCGGCGCGAAAATCCTCGGCGTCTTCGGCGACTCGGTCACCACCGACCATATCTCGCCCGCCGGCTCGATCAAGCCAACCTCCCCGGCCGGCATCTTCCTGCAGGAGAACGACGTCTCAGTGGCGGACTTCAACTCCTACGGCGCGCGGCGCGGCAACCACGAAGTCATGATGCGCGGCACCTTCGCGAACGTGCGCATCAAGAACCTGATGCTGCCCGGCACCGAGGGTGGCATGACGCGCTACAAGAGCGAGACGATGCCGATCTACGATGCAGCGATGCGCTACCTCGCCGAGGGCACGCCGACCGTGGTGTTCGGCGGCGAGGAGTACGGCACCGGCTCGTCGCGCGACTGGGCCGCCAAGGGCACGCAGCTGCTGGGCGTGAAGGCGGTCATCGTGCGCAGCTTCGAGCGCATCCACCGCTCCAACCTCGTCGGCATGGGCGTGCTGCCGCTGCAATTCACGGGTTCGGACAGCGCGCAGACGCTCGGCCTAAAGGGCGACGAGACTGTCGACGTGCTGGGACTGGACGACATCCGCCCGCAGCAGGAGCTGACGCTGGTGATCAAGAGCCCCTCGGGCGCAGAAAGGCGCGTGGCCGTCAAGTCGCGCATTGACACCGCGATCGAAGTCGACTACTACAAGCACGGTGGGATCCTCCCCTACGTGCTGCGCGAGCTGATGGGCAGCGGGCGGGCAGTAGCGAAGGCGGCTTGATCACGCGATGCGGTACCAGGCTCGTAAGCGGGGGGCTTATGAGGCGGTCACTGAAAGCGGACACTTCTGAGCGACAGCCAATCGGGCTGGACGAGCGGCTGCGCGTGGCGCTCGACAATATGCCGGGCGCACTCGCGTACACGGACGCGGATCTGAACATCGTCTTCTGCAACGAGCGTTTCAGGGAGCTGTACGCCGTCCCCCCAGAGTTGCTGCAGCCCGGCCGCCCCTACGCTCGCTTCCTGCGCTATCTAGCTGAGCACGGTTACTACGGCAAGGGCGAGGTGGAGGCTCTGGTCGCCCAGCGCGTGGAGAGCCTGCGCAATCCCTCGGGCCAGAACTTAGAAGACCACGCGCCCGATGGCCGCTGGTACCGCGTCCTTCGCCGGCGGGTGGCGCGAGGCGGCACGGTCACCGTCATGACGGACATCACGGACCAAAAGCTGGCCGAACAGGAGCTCACAGACAAGGAAACGCAGCTCCACGTCGCACTCGACAACATGCCGGGCGCGCTCGCGTATACGGACGCGGACCTGAACATCGTCTTCTGCAATGACCGATTCAAGGAGCTGTACATCGTTCCACAGGAACTGCTGCAACCCGGACGCCCCTACGCCGACTTCCTTCGCTATCTCGCGCAGAACGGCTACTACGGTGCGGGCGACGTCGAGGCTCAGGTCGCCCAGCGCGTGGCGAGCCTGCGCAATCCCTCGGGCCAAAGCTTCGAAGACCACGCGCCCGACGGCCGCTGGTACCGCATCCTTCGTCGCGGCATTGCGGGGGGCGGTGCGGTAACGGTGATGACCGACATAACCAAGCAAAAGCAGGCCGAGCGCGACCTGATCGAGGCCACGCGACGCACCGAGGAGGCGAACAAGCTGATCACGGAAAAGAACCGGATGCTCGAAGCCCTGTACCACGAGATCCGGGACAAGAACCGGCAGTTGGAGGAGCAGGCGGCGCAGATCGCCGAGTGGAACGCGAGGCTCGAGACGCGTGTGACGGAGCAAGTCGCGCAGATCGGCCAGATGTCGAAGCTCACGCGTTTTCTTTCGCCCAAGGTCAGCGACCTGATCATGTCTGGCGATGCGGACGATCCGCTCAAGACGCGCCGCAGAGAGATAACCGTCGTGTTCGTCGATCTGCGCGGCTTCACGGGCTTCACGGAAACTGCCGAACCCGAGGAGGTGATGAGCGTGTTGCGCGAATACCATGCTGAGCTCGGCCGTGCCATCATGGCCTACGATGGCACCATCGAGCATTTCGCCGGCGACGGCGTCATGATCCTGTTCAACGATCCCGTGCCCATTCAAGACCATGAATTGCAGGCGATCCGTATGGCGCTGCGTATGCGCGAGTCGATGGCTGTCCTCACGCAGGGATGGAAGAAGCACGGCTACGCTCTTGGTTTCGGAGTTGGAATCGCCGGCGGTTACGCCACCATCGGTACCATCGGATTCGAGGGTCGGCTCGATTACGGCGCGATCGGCACTGTCACCAATCTCGCAGCGCGTCTGTGCGGCGAAGCCGGCGACGGCCAGATCCTCATTTCGCCGAGGATTTTCTCGAGGACCGAGACGCACATCGAGACGGAGCCGGTCGGCGAGTTGACACTGAAGGGCTTCCACCGACCGGTGTCCGCCTACAACGTCAAGGGGCTTCGCTCCGCCGACAGCGGAATGGCCGCTGCGAGCGCGGCCTGATCCGTGCCAGCGCGCGGCTCGCGGCTCGCCTGCTCGCTGCGCTCGGGCGACGGCTGCCAGGGCGCGTTCGACGTCTATCCGGGCGAGCAGCCCGGCACGGTCGCCAAGATCGAGCCGGTGAATTGGGACAAGCCGCCGCAGCAGCCGGTGGTGCACGCGGCTTTCTCGGTGATCGGCGACATGGGCATGACCGGCCAGGTGGTCGTGCTGAACGAGGAGCAGTGGCGCACGCTCGGCTATGTGCGCCTGGAGACGTTCTTCTACGGCGCGATCCTGTGGGGCAAGAGCCCTTTCAAGGTGATCGACGACGCGCATCTGATCCTCAAGCGCGGTAAGTAATCAGGGGAGCCATCATGAAGATTGTGAGCTGCAGTCTTGCCGTTGTAGGCGCGCTGTTCACCGCCCAGGCCTATTCTCAGACCGATCTCACTTCGCTCACCGCCTCCGAGGCGGCGGCCAAGATCCGAGCAGGCGAGATCACGAGCGAGGCGCTGACGCGCGCGTTCATCGAGCGTGCCAGGGCGCACCAGGATCTGCACGCCTTTATCACGCTGAACGAAGACGGCGCGCTCGAGGCGGCCAGGGCCGCCGACGCGGCGGCCAAGCGCAAGAAGTGGATGGGGCCCCTGCACGGCGTTCCGATCGTCCTGAAGGACAACATCCACGTCGCGGGACTACCGAACAGTGCCGGCACGCCGGCGCTCAAAGACTTCGTCCCTACGCAGGACGCGCCGGTGGCGCGCAGGCTGCGCCGCGCGGGCGCGATCGTGCTCGGCAAGACCAACATGCACGAGCTCGCCTTCGGCATCACGAGCAACAACGCGGCCTTCGGGGCGGTCGAGAACCCCTATGACACGACGCGCATCGCCGGCGGCTCCTCGGGCGGCAACGGCAGCGCCATCGCCGCGCGCCTGGCGCCGGCCGGGTTGGGCACCGACACCGGCGGGTCGGTGCGCATCCCGGCGTCGCTCGACGGCATCATGGCCCTGCGCCCCACGGTCGGTCGCTACCCACAGGCCGGCATTACGCCGATCTCGCATACGCGCGATACGGCCGGTCCGATGGCGCGCTCGGTTGAGGACCTCGTGCTGCTCGACGCGGTGGTGACGGGAACCAAGGCCAATCTGATACCCGCGCGGCTGCTGAGACTGCGGCTCGGAGTGCCGCGCGCCATGTACGCCGACATCGATCCGGAGACCGCGCGCGTCATAGAGGGCGTCCTGGCGCGCCTGAAGGCCGAGGGCGTGGTCCTGATCGAAGCAGACGTGCCGAATCTCGCCGATCTGAACAACAAGGTCAGCTTCCCGGTCGCGCTGTACGAAGTGACGCAGGACCTGCCCGCCTACCTCAAGCGCTACCACACTGGCGTGGATTTCCAGACGCTGGCGGAAAAGACCGCCAGCCCCGACGTGCACGGTCTATTCGCCGCGCTCCTCAAAGGCGAGCCGCCGAGCGTGCCGAAGAACGTCTACCGGGACGCGATCAAGAAGTTCCGTCCGCAGCTGAGGGCGGCGTATGCGCGCTACTTCAAGCAGCACAAGGTCGAGGCGATCCTATTCCCCACGACGCCGCTGCCCGCGGCCCCGATCGGCGACGACAAGGACACGGAACTGAACGGCAAGCGCGTGCCAACCTTCCCGACGTTCATCCGCAACACCGATCCCGGCAGCAACGCCGGCATTCCGGGGCTGTCGATGCCGGCCGGCTTGACGCAGGCCGGCCTGCCGGTCGGCCTCGAACTGGACGGCCCGGCGAAGAGCGACCGCCGGCTGCTCGCGATCGGCCTGGCGCTCGAGAAGACGCTCGCGCCTATCCCGGCGCCGAAGCTCTAGCGATCCGGACCGCGCGCTCAGTAGCCCCGCAGCCGGCGCAGCGCGCGACGGTCGGTCTTGGTCGGCCGGCCGTGTCGCTCGAGCGCCGGTTCGCGCGCGAGCGCGCGCGTCGCGCGCCGCGCCTCGCGCGCGAGTCGGCTCGTCTCGCCCTCTTCGAACAGCAGGCGCGCGGCGGCGGCCGGCCCGCGGCGCTCCGAGAGCGCGCGCACCGCGATCTCCCACTCCTCGTCGTGGATGCGGATCGCCAGGCGGTCGCCCGGCTTCACCTCTTTAGAAGGCTTGATGCGCTCGCCTTCGACACGCACCCGGCCGGCCTCGATCGCCTGCTGCGCGAGCGAGCGCGTCTTGAAGAAGCGCGCTGCCCACAGCCACTTGTCGAGCCGCATCAGGCGCCGGCCATCGCTCCCGCCGGGCACGACACGCCGGTGCCGCCAAGGCCGCAGTAGCCGTTCGGGTTTTTGCCGAGGTACTGCTGGTGGTAGTCCTCGGCGTAGTAGAAGGCCGGCGTCGGGCGGATCTCGGTGGAGACCGGGCCGAAGCCACGCTCGTTCAGCGCTTTCTCGAAGGCCGATTTACTCCGCGCAGCGAGGCGCGCCTGCTCGTCGCCGTAAGTGTAGATCGCCGAGCGGTACTGCGTGCCGATGTCGTTGCCCTGGCGCATGCCCTGCGTGGGATCGTGCCCTTCCCAGAACACCTTGAGCAGCTCGTCGTAGGACACGAGCCTGGGGTCGAACACGACCAGCACGACCTCGGCGTGGTTGGTTTGGCCGCTGCACACCTCTTCGTAGGTCGGATTCGGCGTGTCGCCGCCGGCGTAGCCCACTGCGGTCGTGTACACGCCGGGCGTCTGCCAGAACAGGCGCTCGGCGCCCCAGAAGCAGCCCATGCCGAACACCGCCTGCTGCATGCCGGCGGGGAACGGCGGCACGAGCGGATGGCCGTTAACGAAATGGCGCTCGGGC
>Ga0187775_10000176_pt1 | contig 15184 bp, 13 predicted proteins | sample 0216_BV02_MP12_1_FD_132441 | JGI IMG/M metagenome (GOLD analysis project Ga0187775, IMG submission 132441) | Tropical peat soil microbial communities from peatlands in Department of Meta, Colombia - 0216_BV02_MP12_10_MG | ecosystem: Environmental > Terrestrial > Soil > Wetlands > Peat | place... | reverse complement strand
GCACCTGCATGGGTTGGAAGGTGATTGGCTGATAAGCTGGCATGCTACTCAGTATTGCGGCTGCCGCTTGCGCTCGCTGAAGGGCAGCCTCTTGGCGCTGGCGGTCGAGCTCCGCTAGTCTCGCTCTGAACTCGTCCGATAGCGTCACTCCCCTTTGGACATACTCGCCAAATGTGATCTTGCCTTGGTATAGATCTGCCCGGTTAGCTTGGCCGAGCCCGACTGTCTGACTGTGGACTGCCACGTAATTCGGGCCGACGAGAGCGAAGATTTGCGAATATCCGTTATTGCATTCGATGACGTACTTGTCATAAAGCAAGATTAGAGGTTTCTGCTCCTCAGTGATGCGCGACGAATCAGACAGCATTTCAAGAATCGGTCGCTGAAGACCAGCCAGCACTGGAAGCTTGTTCCTGATCGGATCTAGTGCAGGGTCGCGGTAAGCGGTTCGGCATTTCTCCGCTTGGTCCGCGAACATCGTTGCTGTGTTTGGTTGCGTTGCGCACCCAGCAAGAACAGCAAGCAGGGATACAGCTAGTGGGTACATAGACCTGATCAGCAACTTCCCTCCCGAGAATAGGCCATTACGTTAGAGCGTCCCATGGCCTTCCTGACTGTATCCTGAAATGCGTATCCGTGCGTTAATTGCGGGATGAAACGACTCCTAGCCCTGCTCCTGGCGTCCCTGCTGGCGTTCCCTGCCTTTGCCTACGACCGCGATCCCGCCCAGCATCGGCCTTCATGAAATCGCACCCTTGGCTTGCGAGATTTCTAGTCGGCGTGGCCGCCCTCTGCATGGCTTCTACTCTAGTTCACGCCCAGGGTACCTGTGTGACGGATCAAAACGGAAAGGTGGTCTGTGGCCAACCCGATTCAACCTGCGCCAGCAACCAGCGCGGTGAGGTTGTCTGTACAAAGCCCGGGGGTGGCATGATGAACGACCAATATGGCGAACAGCTCTGTGGTCCCGGCTATTGCGTCAAGGATCAACGCGGAAATGTTCTTTGTTCCAGTCAGCCGCGCGGGGGAGCGAGTTTGGATCAAGGCGGCAAAGCTGTCTGCGCTGGAGGGTGTGTCCCCGGAACCAAAGAAGCGTGCGTAAGACCTTCCAAGTAACAGCCGCAGCATGCAGTGGCAGACCGTAGCGGAAGGGAAGAAGAAGGATAGGCTCGAACGGAAGGAGTGCAGCTCTCGCCGTTAGTCGAGTAGCCCACTACGTTCGCTCTTGGACAGCGACACACGCTCTGCGCGAAGCATTGCATTCTCCGTCAGTAGAACGATCAATACGAAGCTGGAAGCCATGAGGCCGTAGATGCGTCCGGCGTAGAAGCCGAGATCAAACCGGGCCGCGCTGAGCATGCCTGTCAAGGCGATGTCGAACGTCCATGCGCACATGGTGACCATGAGCCAAAGGTCGAGCAACGAATGTGGGCGCCGCCACCATAAGACGGCCAACGCGAGCAAGCTGAGCGCCCAGATCGAAGAAACGATACCGACCTCCGCCGCAGTGTAGCGGTTTGCTTCGACGATCTCCGGAAGGAACACCGAAGCCTCTGTCGTGAGAACTGCGGCACCAACCGAAGCGAGTCCCGCGAATCCGAGCCCCGTGAAGATCGGCAAGACCGCGCTACCCCTCTGCGGCGGGCCAGTGTCGCGCTTCGATAGGGCGTAAATGATAATGACTAGGGGAAAACCGCCGTGCCAGATCACATAGAGCCACGACGTAGTCTGAGGGCCGGCACCGAGCAACCCGGTCGGCGCAAACAAACCGGGAAAAGTGAGCGCATGTAGGATCGCGATCGTCGCGGTGAAGGCGTAACCGCACCCCAAGGCCAAGAGGCCGGGCGACCTCAGCTCGGCATACAGCCCGAGAAGCAATACCGCGGTGATCACGTCGAGCGTCACCAACGTTCCTTGGTGAATCGCTACAAAAGTCGGTATCGCCGCCAATTGCCATTTAGCGAATGGCACCAGGGCCAGGAACAGTACGGCCGAGCCCACTACAAAGAGGAACGCGAGTCGCCGCTCGCGACGCCCAGGGGCCATTGCCGAGAGGAACGCGCGGGATTGTTCGCCCAGTTCCGTCATGTGACCTTCGCCGGGATCACGGAGCACACTCCAGAATGCTACTGAGATTCGCATTCTGCTCGCAACTTGGGGACGCCGAATGACGCGCAATAGCCCTACCCAGCGAATGGTCTATACTCGTTTGGAGGAACAGCTGAAGTGATTGGGGGGAACAGGAGAGGCTGGTATACGGACATTTCAGCGTTCTAGGAACACTGGGTGTCGTTCAATACAAAGCTAGGCGTCATGACTACCACACGAATCGCCTTACTCTGCTCTGGAGTATTCGCAGTTGGTGCCGTGGTTGGAGGTGGTGTGGCTTGGATGAAGACCTCTCTGTCCACTGAACAGGCAATCGCGTACAGCGCCGCGGCTGGGATTGGCGGAAAGCTCTTTGTCCTGGAGGCTCTGCGTGGCGGAGACACATCCAAGGCAAGTGCAATGTTGGAGTCAATGCTTGACTCGGATCTCGTTGCGCTTAACCTCGTGCCCGACACTACTATCAATCCCCCTATGAAGCGAGTGATTGGTCGTGCTGCCGACTATCGAGTACGGTACCCCTACAAATCTGGCGACCCGGTCATAGATTCCGCTGTGTCCGACATTTTGTTGAAGTATCGCCCTACCCAAAGCCGCGAGAAATGACGACTAACAGCGCGGCGCACCCGGAGCCTCTGCGCCCATGAGTGAATCGAAGTCGTACAAACTCACCGTCACCCGGAAGGCCGGCTACGTCCATGCTATAGCGTCGGGTCCAAACACGCAGGAGAACATGAAGGGCTACCTTGAAGAGCTCTTGGCGCAGTGCATTGCCCAGGGCCACCGCCGCGTGCTGATCGAGGAACGCCTAGTGGGGCCGCGCATTGGGATGATGGATGTATTCGACCTTGGGTCAGTAATGAGCGATCGTGCCCGCGCGCAGATCGAAGCCCTCGCCTTCGTCGACATCAACGCCAAGGACGATCGCAATCTCAAGTTCGGTGAGAACGTAGCGGTCAACCGTGGTCTGCGCGCAAGGATGTTCAGGACGGTTGAAGATGCGGAGAACTGGCTGAAGCAGGCTGACTGACTCCATCCCGCTCACGGTGCACTACGGTCTGTCCGCCGCCAGCGGAAGCAGTGCAGCACTAGCCGCAAGTCGGGGAATCAATCGAGATCATCCTTTAGACCACGCAGGGCAAGCGTATCAAGCTACCCGAATCTGGCTGCGGCTAACTGCTAGGGGACTGCCTTCTGTCCACGTCACTGTAGGTCTTCTCGCTCCCCTCTAGCTTCTCGATCCGCACGAAACCTTCCTTCTTGGCCCACGCCAGCGCGTCAGGCTCGCTCGTCGCCCAGGTGAGTTCACGCCAGCCACCTTTTTTCTTCCAGGGGCTTGTAGTGTCGTAGACGCGCCAGCGGTAGACGGTTTCGGACATGCTATTGACCACATATCGGACCCACGACCGCGCGCCCTCTGTTCCAAATTGGAACGCTAGTGACAAGGCAAGCGCCTGAGCCGTAAGCGTTTACCGTCTTGGGGGTAGGTACGTGGGTAAGGCAATCTTATTGACGTAACTCTATGTTCTTGTTGCTATATTGGCGGAGAGAGTGGGATTCGAACCCACGATACGGTTTAAGCCGTATAACGCCTTAGCAGGGCGCCCCCTTCGGCCACTCGGGCATCTCTCCGCGTGAAGCGCATTCTACAGCCTTCTCAGGCTGGCTGATCGAGCTCGAACGCCTTGTGCAGTGCGCGCACGGCGAGCTCCATGTACTTCTCGTCGATTACCACCGAGATCTTGATCTCGGAGGTCGAGATCATCTGGATGTTGATGCCCTCGTCGGCGAGGGTGCGGAACATCCGGCTCGCGATGCCCGCATGGGTGCGCATGCCCACGCCGACCATCGAGACCTTGCAGATCTTCGGGTCGCCCCGGACGTCGGTCGCCTTGATGCTCCCCTTCACTTGCCGGTTGAGCACCTCAAGGGCCTTCTGGTACTCGTTGCGGTGCACCGTGAAGGAGAAGTCGGTCATGCCATCCACGCTCGCGTTCTGGATGATCATGTCCACGTCGATGTTGGCGTCGCCTATCGGACCGAGTATGGCGTAGGCGATGCCGGGCCGGTCGGGCACGCCCATGACAGTGATCTTGGCTTCGTCCCGGTTGAAGGCGATTCCCGAAATAACGGCTTGTTCCATCTTGGCATCGTCCTCGAATGTGATCAAAGTGCCTTCTCCCTCCTCCTGGAAGCTGGAGAGCACGCGCAGTCGCACCTTGTACTTGCCCGCGAATTCCACTGAACGGATCTGCAATACCTTCGAGCCGAGGCTGGCCATCTCGAGCATCTCCTCGAAGGTCACCGACTTGAGGCGCCGCGCCTCGGGAACGATGCGCGGATCGGTGGTGTAGACCCCGTCGACGTCGGTATAGATCTGGCACTCGTCCGCCTTGAGCGTTGCGGCGAGCGCGACCGCCGTCGTATCGGACCCGCCGCGGCCGAGCGTCGTAACATCGCCCTTCGCATCCATGCCCTGGAAGCCCGCAACCACCACCACGGTCCCGGCGGCGAGGTCCGCGCGCATGCGCTCGTCGTCGATCTTCAGGATGCGCGCCTTGGTGTAGGCGCTGTCGGTGAGGATACGCACCTGTCCGCCTGTGTAGCTGCGCGCCTTGACGCCGCGCTCCATCAGCGCCATGCACACCAGGCCGATCGTCACCTGCTCGCCTGTCGCGAGCACCACGTCGAGCTCCCGCGGGTCAGGCTCGGACTGGATCTCCTTGGCGAGGGCGAGGAGTCTGTTGGTTTCCCCACTGATTGCCGACACCACGACAACGAGCCGGTGCCCTTGCGTGAGATATTTAGCAACCCGCGCGGCGACATTTCTTATGCGTTCGGTCGTTCCGACCGAGGTGCCGCCGAATTTTTGGACGATCAGGGCCATGCCGGGGCTCTAAGAAGGCCTTGAATTTTATTGCAAAATGCCAGGCTTGTTAAGGCCTGGGCCGGCCCGGGCCAGCCGCACCGGCCCGCCCTGGCACGCTCCATGCTCTTGGCATGTGCAACGGTCTATAGAGGGTTATCGGGGTAACCAAGATGAAGCTTGTCGAACTCATCAACCCGCGGGAAATCCGCCGGCGTCTGGGCATGAACCAGGAGGAATTCTGGACCATGATCGGCGTTACGCAAAGCGGTGGCTCGCGCTACGAAAGCGGCCGGACGATGCCCAAGCCCGTGCGCCAGTTGCTGCGGCTGGTCCACGTCGAGCGCATCGACCTCAGCCGGGTGAAGAAGGACGACTTCGAGGTTATCGACCACATGAAGCAGCACCACCCGGATCTCTATCAGAGTCTGCGCAAGGCCGCGCGGACTAAGCGCAGGGGCTCCAAGCACTAACCCGAACAGTCTTCGCTGGGCCGGCGGGCAGGTCAAAAGACGCAGCGCGAGCTGCGCCTAGGGGAGCGTAGGGAGGTTTTAGGCGGCGAACGAAAACGTTCCCCGCCTTTTTTTCTTTTCGGGATTTCCTCTGAAGATCTGGCGGAGAGTGAGTCTTAAAGTCCACTATCCAGGGCAGTCCAACGAAGTCCGAAAGTTGACTGCCACCCGTTGAATGCGACAGAAGAACGGCGGACTGTCATCTTCCGCTACCGCTCTCCCCTCAAGAAACTGCGAGACATGGGATTGGGGCCGGTTCATTCGGTGGGCCTCTCGGAGGCCCGGATACGGCCGCCGGCAGCTGCGGGCTTGGACTCGCGATCGTGAGACAGATCGCTGAGCTTCATGGAGCATCGGTAAGCTTCGCTTCGCCCGCCTCAGGGACGGGAACCGTCGTACGGATCGAATTCGGACTGGTCCGGATACCAGCGATCGACCCCGTTGCTCAAGGGAGAGAAAACCGCGACACTCAAGCTGAGGCTGCTTCACACCTATAATCGACCCTTGTCTTTCGCGACCTGGTATTACCCGTTCTTCCTCGCGGCCGTCACCGCGGGCTTCTGGGCGCTCCCGTCGCGCCTTCGCCTGTGGTTTGTCATCGGCGCGTCGCTTTTTTTCTACGCCTTCTGGGATGTCCGTTTTTGCGCGCTATTGATCGCCGCGGCCGCGAGCGACTACCTGTGCTCCAACGCTTACGAGGGTCCGCCACCGGCCTGGGCCAGGGTGTTCTCGGTCGGCATGGCGCCTGCGGCCTGGCTGGCGCTCGCCGGACTGGTGAAACCGGTCGCGCCTTCGCACATAGCCTTCGCGGCGGCGGGGGCGCTCGGATTCTGTATCCTGTTCTTCGCTGCGTCCCGTCTCGACGCGCAGAGCCGTCGCCGCTGGCTGGTGCTGCTCGGAGTCTGCGTCAACCTCGGCATCCTTGCTTTCTTCAAGTACGCGAACTGGTTCTCCGAGGGCTTGCAGGACCTGCTCCAGCACTTCGGCGCCTCCGCCGACGGAGTGGTGCTGGACATCCTGCTTCCGGTAGGCCTCTCCTTCCACACATTCCAGTCGATCGCATACATCGTCGACGTGTCGCAAGGACGCTGCAAGGCCGAGCCGAGCTTCTGGCGCGTCCTGTGCATGATCACGTTCTTCCCCCAGCTCGTGGCCGGCCCGATCGAGCGCGCGGCGAGAATGCTGCCGCAACTGAGATTCCAGTCCCGGTTCGACTGGCGCGTGCTCGCGTGGGGTCTTCACCTCCTGCTGATCGGCTATGTCCTGAAGGTGTTCGTCGCCGACAACTGCGCCGTCGTGGCGGACTACTACTTCAAGACAGTGCATGAGGGCGGCTCGCTCGGTATGGGCTGGGCGCTGGCCGCGACCGGCGCGTACGCGGCACAGATCTACGGTGATTTCGTGGGATACAGCTACATCGCGCGCGGCTCGGCGACGCTGCTCGGCGTCGAGCTGACGCGCAATTTTGAATTGCCGCTGCTTTCGCGCTCTCCGGGAGAATTCTGGAGGCGCTGGCACATCTCGCTGTCCACCTGGATCCGCGATTATCTGTTTCTCCCTCTTTCGCTCTCGCTGTCGTACCGGAATCAGGACCCGGCCTCCGGCAAGCCGATCGTCGACGACCGCCTTATCGTGTCGTCCTGCCTGATCGCGACCATGCTGCTTGCGGGCCTGTGGCACGGAGCCGACTGGCACTACGTGGCCTTCGGCGGGTTCCACGGCATCCTGCAGGTGCTGTGGATCGTCGTGCCCGGCGCGGCCCTTCTGTCGTCGGCCCCGGGCGTCCTGCCGATCGTGCTTTCGCGGGCGCTCACTTTCGCGCTGGTGTGCATCGCCTGGATCCTGTTCCGCAGCGAGTCCATGGGTGACGCGATGCAGGTTCTTGCCACGCTGGGCGGCGTGTCCGGTCCCGGCGCGGCCGTACCGCGCGGGGTGCTCCTGTGGCTGGCGCTTCACGCCGTACCCCTGCTGTTGCTGATTTTCGCCGTCAGAAGCGACGCGGAGGAAGCCGATATCGCCAAGCGGCCCGGGGCCGTGCTCGCCGTCTGCTATTTCCTGATGTTCGTCATGCTCGCCACGTCCGAGGCGGGCCGCGCACAGTTCATCTACTTCCAGTTCTGAGCTGCCCGTGGACCTCGACCGCGCTCCTCTCGCACCGAAAATCGCAGCGGCCGCTGTGTTCGCTGCGGTCGCTCTCGTGACCCTCGAGTTGATCGCCCGATTCGGCTACCACGAGTCCCCCGCCGATCGAAATGCATTCGGCTACTCCCGCGACACCTCTCTCAGCGTCCGGGACTCCGTTGTGTCGATCTCGAGTGCCGCGTCCCGGCGGCTGTGGCCGCAGCGATACCCGGCTGCCGCGCCCGCCGGCGTCCGCCGCATCGCGGTCATTGGGGACTCCGCAGCGCGCGGGCCGAGCCTCGAGCGATCCGTGAGCGAAGCGCTGCGCAGGGCCCTGCGAAGCTGCTATGGGATCGAGGCGGAGGTATGGAATCTTTCGAGCCCAGGGTACGGTTCTCGCAGGAAAGCGGTCATCGCCTTGCGGGCGCTCGAGTTTCGTCCGGACCTGATCGTGTATAACGCCGGCGTATCCACCGAGTACGAAGACAGCCGCGAATGGGAGCGTTACATGGAATATCACTCGTGGCATCCCCGTCATTGGGTGGACCAGCTCCCCTTCCTAGGGCGCGTCAAGCTTTCCAAGGTCGAAAGGCTTTACTGGGAGTGGCTCCCCGAAGACGTCAGGAACGCCTCGCTCGAGAACCCCCTCGCGGCGAGGATTGCCGCGATCGCCAGCAAGTCCAACTCGAGCTATTGGACGCCGCTCATGCTCCCGAACCTCGACGGCACGGCGGATGAAGTTCTCCGCTCCGGCGCGCGGCTGGTGATCCTGGTGCGCTCGCATTTCGAATTCGGCACCGGCCAGATCGACGATTCCGGGCTGGACGACGCGATCGAGCGGCGCTACGCGTCGCGCCCGGGAATCGCGGTCCTCTCGGAGCGGGCGCTGCTGTCGCCGCACGTCGGAACGACGAGGATGTTCGCCGACTCTTCGCACTGGACCGACGCGGGCAAGGACGTGATCGCCCGAGGCGTGGCCGACACCGTGGCGAAGCTGTTCGGGGTGGAAGTAAGCTGCCGCTAGCGCGCCGATCCGGGCGCTGACGGTTGAGAGGCGAGGTCCCGTGAACGGGACACCGAGAGCGGGAGTTCGCGCGGGGTGTACTTGTCGACGGCGAGCGCCCAGTGGCTCGCTCCGCTTTCGTTCCTCTCGAGGAGCGCGAAGCCCAGGCGGCCATAGTGGTCCTCGACCAGCTGGTTGCGGTCGGTAGGTAGATAGGTACCGAGGAGCCGCCGCACGCCGCCCTCGCGGGCGTGCCGCACGAGCTCGCCCAGCACGGCCTCTTCGACCATGCGCCCCAGCACTCGGCAGCTCATGAGCCAGGTATCGATCCGCCAGTCGTCCCCCTCCCGCACGCAGATCACCACGCAGACCATGCCGCTGTCGCCGAACACGTCGGCGACGCGCACCTGGAGCGTAAAACGGCTCGGATCGCCTTCCATGCGCGCGACCTCGGCCTCTGAATAGCGCCGCGTCGTGAGGTTGAACTGGTTGGATTTGGCGATGAGCTGCGCGATGCGCCCGCGGCCGACGGGATCGAACGGGCGGAAATCGACCACGGTCTTGAGCGAGCGGAGATAGTCCTCGATGCTCGAAGCGCTCTCCCTGAGCGCCTCTCGGTGGGTATTGTCGCGATAGGCGTCCGCTCGGCCCCGGTCCTCGGCGGAAAACGCGATGGCTTCGAAATAGCCCGCGGAAAGCAGGGTTCGGGCGTAGAGCGCGGGATCGTCCGGCAGCTCCGGCACAGCCACTTCCGGCAACAGCTCGCGCACCAGTCCGCGCTCCACGGGATTGTCGTCGAGGAAAACGAGCGACTCCAGGCCGAGCGACAGCGCGCCAGCTATGGCCCGCAGATTGCTCGCCTTGTCCTCCCAGTTCGCGCGGAAAGCCGCGAAATGGTCCTCGCGCAACAGCATTTCCGGATGGTTCCTGAAGGGAGCGCGCGCGATCTCGTCCTCGTTCTTCGAGCAGACTGCGAGCGCGATGCCGCGCTGGCGCAGCGCGAGCGCCGCGCGCTGCACCTGCAGGAACGCTTCACCGGTCGGATCTCCCTGGCCGAGCACGATGTCCGAAAGACCGTCGTCGCCGATCACGCCGCCCCAAAGGGTGTTGTCGAGATCGAGGACCAGGCAGCGGCGGCTCCTGCCGCGGAACGCGGCGACGAGGCGGCAAACGGCCTCCGCATACAGGGCCAGGTAGGTGCTGGAGAAAGCGACCTTGCCGATGTTCCAGAGGGTTGGGTCGTGCCATTCGGCGAGTCCCACGGACTCGGCGACCGCCGCGGCGTCCAGGAGCAGGTCCGCGCTGCCGCGAATGCGCTCGGCGAGCCGCCGGTTGAACCCGTCGACGAGGCGGCGGGGCGTCCCCGGCAGCACCGCGTCGAAACTGCCGAACCACGGCTCGACCGGCCGCGCCAGAGTCTGCACGATGCACGCCGCCCCGCAATTCCCGCTGAACCCGCGACGAATTGCATCGATGTGCGCGATAGCGCCAATCACCGACGCTTCTTCCGACGGCTCGTCGCCCGGCTCCGCGCGAAGGTGCAGCCCGTGGTGATCGAGCGCTACCAGCACGGCGTCCGGCCGGGCGCGGTTGATGGGCGATCCGGGATCGCTAGCGTCCTGCAGCGTTTGATCGAATCCGCCTTCGATGCACTCGAGCGCGAAGCCGTACCGTGCCGCCGTTGCGATGAGCGCCGGCACGAGGAAATGCGTCGTCGCGTTGCTCGAAATACCCAGCCTGAAGGGCGTCAGGGGATCCAGGGCACCCGGGGCGGCGTGCAGCGCAGCGACCACCTTCGCGAGGCGGTTGAGACGGTTCTCATCGAGCGCCGTCGACGCGAGCGCGCGGAGGCGTCGGCCTAGGGGCCCGGGCGATCGCTCGAGCACCTCGCACTGCTCGAAGAAATCCTCGGGTGCCGGAGGCAACCAGAAAAGCCCGGAGAGCGTCGCGTCCTTCACGGCAATTTCACGAACGCTCCAGCTTCGCGCTCAGCAGGTCCGCGAGCGCGCCTACGTCCTTCAGCTGGCTGGTCTCGGCGGCGGAGAGCCGCACGCGGAACGCGCGCTGCACCGAGAGCATGAGAGTGATATGGGAAAGACTGTCCCAGCCTTTGATGTCGGACGCCTTGGTTTCCCGGGAAAGGGACAGCGACCGCTCGCCGAAAACCTCGCGAAAGATCCCGGTGAGCCTCGCCAGTATCGCGTCTTCCATCCGAGCCCCGATATCCTGGTAGGCCGTGCGAACCTGCGACCAACGGATCAAAAGTCCGCTGCTCTGCCACCTGAGCTAACGGCCCGAAAAAGAGGCGGCATTTTATTATTTCGGGGAGAACACCGTCAACGGAAAATCGCATAACAATTCGAGTTGTTGTGGCGAGCGAACCGACAAACACGGGAGGTTCCATGCAGAGAATTCTCGCGATTAAGGATAGGCAAGTTTGAGCGGCGCACCGGCGCGCCGCAATCTTGTGCTCCCGCCCCCGCAGCGCCTCCCGCTGGCTCGCCTTCATCTCTTCAGCTTGCTCTCGCGCTCGGGCGCTCTGAGCGCGATCTGGGTCGTTTTCGGGCTGTCTCCGAGCAGCGACCCCATTGATGGGAAGATTGACGGGAACACGAGCGAACCACTCGAAGATCCGCATGAAATCAGCGTGATTGGCGGAGAGTGAGGGATTCGAACCCCCGAAGCGCTTGCGCGCTTGCTGGTTTTCAAGACCAGTGCAATCAACCGCTCTGCCAACTCTCCGTTCGCGCTAAGTGCTTGTCGGCGCTTGAATTGTAGCACCCGCTCCCTCATATTCCGGTTTGCGATGGCGCCCTCGGCATGCTGTGGCTATACTGGGCGCCGATGAAACCCGGCTGATCCGACCGGGTCAAAGATGTACAAATACACGTTTCCCGGAGGAAGCACGATATGCAACCCGAGCTGCAACCGATCCGGACCGGCAACGCGGTCCCCTCGCAAGACTACGCGGCGCAGCAGCACCGCGTCCTTCGCAACACGTACTGGCTGCTCGCGGTATCGCTCGTCCCGACGGTCATCGGCGCCGCGATCGGCACGAACATCGACCTCGGCTTCATGCGGTCGAGCCCGATCCTCTCCTTCTTCGCGATCCTCGCGATCTTCTACGGCTGGATCATCGCGATCGAGCGCAACAAGAACAGCTCGCTCGGCGTGGGCCTGCTGCTCGGCTTCACGCTGTTCATGGGCCTGCTGCTCGGGCCGCTGCTCCAGCGCGTGCTTGGCTTCGGCAACGGCGTGCAGCTTGTAATGATGGCCGCCGGCGGCACCGCTGGCGTATTCTTCGTCATGGCAGGTATCGCCACCACCACCAGGCGCGACCTCTCGGGCCTGGGCAGCTTCCTGACGGTGGGCGCGATCGTGCTGATGCTCGCGGTGGTCGCGAACGTGTTCTTCATGAACATGATCGCGCAGCTCGTGATCGTCACCGCGTTCGTGCTGTTCTCCTCGCTGCTCATCCTGTGGCAGGTGAACGCGATCGTGCGCGGCGGCGAGACCAACTACATCTCGGCGACGCTCTCGCTCTACGTGGCGGCGTACAATCTCTTCACCAGCCTGCTGCAGCTTCTCGGCATGTTCGGCGGCAGCCGCGACTAGTCTCTCTGGATCCTGAAAAGGGCGCTTCGGCGCCCTTTTTTTCCATTGCCGTTCGCGCATCTAGCGTTCAAAGACGGCGATGGCCTCCACGTGCGAGGTGTGGGGAAACATGTTGACCACGCCCGCTTGAGCGAGCCGGTAGCCGAGCGCGTTTACGAGGACGCCCGTGTCCCGCGCGAGCGTCGCCGGGTCGCAGGCGACGTAGACGATGCGCAAGGGCGGCCTCGCCTCGAAGGACTTCACCAGCTCGATCGCGCCCTCGCGCGGCGGGTCGAGCAGGGCCTTGTCGCAGGCGGGGAGGCGCGCGCATTCCTCCGCCTCGAAGAGATTCGCCGATGCGAAGCGGCAGCGCTCCGCGAGGCCGTTCGCCTGCGCGTTCGCCTGCGCCCGCGCGAGGAGCCCCGCGCTGCCCTCGACGCCGAGCACCTCCGCCCCGCTCCTCGCGATCGGCAGCGTGAAGTTGCCCAGGCCGCAGAAAAAGTCGGTGACGCGCTCGCCCGGCCGCGGGTCGAGCAGCGCGACGGCGCGTGCAACGAGGAGGCGGTTCACCGCGTGATTGACCTGGGTGAAGTCGGTCGGGGCGAAGGCGATGCGCACGCCGTACTGGGGAAGCGTGTAGTGCAGCTCGGGGGCCTTCAGCGGCCAGAAAGGCCGCGCGGAGTCGGGCCCCTCCGGCTGCAACCACAACTGGACCGCGTGCCCGTCCGCGAAGCGCCGTAGCCGCTCGGCGTCCTCCGCGCCGACCGCGTCGAGCACCCGCAGCACCAGCACCGTCAGCCCCTCGCCCACCGCGACCTCGATCTGCGGGATCCGCGCGTGCATGTCGAGCGTGTTGACGAGCGCGCGAAGGGGGCGGATCAGCGCCGATACGCCCGCGGGCAGGACCTCGCAGCTCGTCATGTCGGTGACGTAGGTCGACTTGCGCTCGCGGAATCCCACCAGCGATCCGCCCTTCTTCTCCACCCACCGCGCCGACAGGCGCGCGCGGTGGCGGTAACCCCAGGGAAGGCCGTGGAGCGGCCGCAGCAGAGCCTCCGGCCGGACGCGGCCGATGTGCCACAGCGCGTCCTCGAGCACCCTCTGCTTCGCGGCGACCTGGGTGGGCGCGTCGACGTGCTGCATCGAGCAGCCTCCGCAGGTACCGAAGAAGGCGCAGCGCGGGACGGCGCGCGACGGGCCTTGCTTCAGCGTGCGCAGGACCTGCGCCGCCTCCCACGCCGGCTTCTTGCGGTACGAGGCGTACTCGACCTCCTCGCCGGTGACCGCGCCGTCTACGAAGACCGTCTTCCCTTCCACGTGCGCGACGCCGCGCCCTTCCCGGTCGAGGGATTCGATCAGCGCGCGAGGCATCAGCGCCAGCGGGCGATAAACTCGCGCCAGTGCGCTTCCGGCGACTTGGCGAGGGTTTCCCGCACCAGCTGGAGCTCTTTCCGGTATTGCTTCTCGTCGCACACGCCGCGGATCAGCTGGAAGCGCTGGAACGCCAGATAGGTGTTCGCCACGTCGGTCGCGCAGTAGTTGCGGATGCTTTCGATCTCTCCGGACTGGTACGCTTCCCACACCTTGGACCCGTCCAGGCCGAGCTTTCCTGGAAAGCCGAGCAGCCGCGCCACGTCGTCGAGCGGCGCCTGTCCGCGGTTCTGGTAGAGCGAGAGCACGTCCATCAGGTCGACGTGGCGCATGTGGAACCGGTTCAGATAGTTGTTGTACCTGAAATCCTTGTCCTCGTCGCCCATTTCCCAGTAGCGCGGGGCGCTCACTCCGTGAACCAGGCTGCGGTAGTGCAGAACGGGAAGATCGAACCCGCTGCCGTTCCACGAGACGAGCTGCGGCGTGAACTTCTCGATGCCCTCGAAGAACCGGCCGATGAGCTCGGCCTCGTCAGCGTCGGAATTGCCCAGCGCCCAGCAGCGGAACGACTCCTCGTCGCGCAGCGCGCAGGCGATCGCCACGATGCGGTGCTGGTGCAGCGGAAGGAAGTCGTGGCCCGCTCTCGCGCGGCGCTCGCGGAACGCGAACTCGGCGACGTCCCGGTCGGGAACGCCCGTCTCGATGCCGTTGAGCAGGCGCAGGCCGGCGATGTCCGGCACCGTCTCGATGTCGAAAGCGAGGATAGGCGTCATTCGGGGCGGCTCGCGCCGCGATTTTCAGTCCGGAAAGACGCCCGTGGAAAGATAGCGGTCGCCGCGGTCGCAGACGATCGAGACGATGGTTGCGTTCTCGACCTCGCGCGACACGCGCAGCGCAACCGCCAGCGCGCCGCCCGAGGAGATGCCGGCGAAGATGCCTTCCTCGCGCGCCATCCGGCGGGCCGTCTCCTCGGCTTCGGCCTGGCTCACGTACTCGAGCCGGTCCACGCGCGCCTTGTCGTAGACTTTGGGCAGATAGGCCTCGGGCCACTTGCGGATGCCGGGGATCTGCGAGCCCTCCTCGGGCTGGCAGCCCACGATCTGCACCTTGGGGTTCTTCTCCTTAAAGTAGCGCGAGCAGCCCATGATCGTGCCTGTGGTGCCCATGCTGCTGACGAAGTGCGTGAGCGTGCCCCGGGTGTCGCGCCAGATCTCCGGCGCCGTTCCCTCGTAGTGGGACAGGGGATTGTCCGGATTGGCGAACTGGTCGAGGATGCGCCCCTTGCCCTCGCGCTCCATCTTCTCGGCGAGATCGCGCGCGGCCTCCATGCCTCCCGACTTGGGAGTGAGAATGATCTCCGCGCCGAAGGCGCGCATCGTCTGGCGCCGCTCGGCGGAAAGATGCTCCGGCATGATCAGGATCATCCGGTAGCCCCGGATCGCCGCCGCCATCGCGAGCGCGATGCCGGTGTTGCCGCTGGTCGCCTCGATCAGCGCGTCGCCGGGCCTGATCGTCCCGCGCTTCTCGGCGCGCACGATCATCGACATGGCGGGACGGTCCTTCACGGAGCCGGCGGGATTGTTGCCCTCGAGCTTGAGCAGGACAATGTTG
>Ga0187775_10000174_pt1 | contig 15197 bp, 9 predicted proteins | sample 0216_BV02_MP12_1_FD_132441 | JGI IMG/M metagenome (GOLD analysis project Ga0187775, IMG submission 132441) | Tropical peat soil microbial communities from peatlands in Department of Meta, Colombia - 0216_BV02_MP12_10_MG | ecosystem: Environmental > Terrestrial > Soil > Wetlands > Peat | place... | reverse complement strand
TTGCTCGCCGAACCCAGGCGCGGCAGCAGGAAACCCGATTTGCGCTGATCCGAGAGCGGGAAACTCAGGTAGGGCAGGTAGAACACCGGCACACCCATGATATTGACCGAGCTGTGATAAGCAGTCCCGATCTGTTTCTGCGTGTCGAGCTTGAGTTCGGTGATTTTCAGGAACCAGTCGTCCCGGCCCGGCGCGCAGGTGGTGAAGCGCGCCTGTTCGAGCTGCGTCAGGTTCGGACCTTCGAAGTCGATGCGTTGGGCGTCGCCGCGCGCCCAGCCGTTCCCCAGCCGATAGGTGCCCGGACCGGTATATCCGATGTACGTGCCGAGATTGAGATGCGTTTCTTCCGTCTGGAAAGTGGCGCCGGCGGCGGTTTGCAGGGTGACATGGCCGGCGGCATCGGTCTGGTCGCTGGCCTGCTCATAGCGCATCCGGTCGGCGCTGAGGTATTGTCCACTGCGTCGCAATTCCACGTTACCGCTGAATTCCGTGACGCCGCTTTGCACCGAGCGCAGTTCACGGGCGCGGATGTCGGTAGGCGCATTCCCCGGGGCGATGGCTTGGTTTGCAGCGGCGGCCAATGGAGGGCGCGGCGGCGGTTCGGGGCACGCACCTTCCTCCGCACCCGCTGCCTGACATGCCCCAGCCGCGGCGACGAGGCTCAGCCAGATGACGGCGCGGGGCGCGGGCGGCATGGGGATCAGGCCTGCATTGTTTTATGATGGGAGGCATAAAATTGCATACAATGTCCGACCCATCAAGTTTTACTGCACGCGCGGGATCAGCTCGCACAGCGGATTTGGATAAAAGACTCGCAGCCCTCAAGCAGTGGACCGGCCGGGCGCTCGGCGTCGACCGATTCGACATCCGTCCGGCGTCGGCGGATGCGAGCTTTCGCCGCTATTTCCGCGTCACCGTCGATCGACGAAGTTACATCGTGATGGACGCGCCGCCGGAGCGGGAAAGCCTCCAGCGTTATGTCACGATCGCGCGGCGATTTCACGCACTCGGTCTCAACGTCCCCGAAGTGCTCGAGGAAGATTCGGGACTCGGTTTTGCGCTCATCACCGATCTGGGCGATGAGCTCTATCTGCGGCACTTGAACGAGACGACGGTGGAGCGGCTGTATGGCGACGCCCTGGGAGCGTTGATCGTGCTGCAAACTGGCACCTTCAGCCGGGCCGCGGACGATTTCCTGCCGGCGTATGACGAGGCCCTGCTGCGCCGCGAAATGGAGATTTTTCGCGAGTGGTATCTCGGCCGGCATCTGGGGCTCACGCTCACCGGCCGCCAGCAGATGGTGTTCGATGAGGTGTTCGCGTTGCTGGCGCAGGAGGCACTGGCGCAACCGCGGGTTTGGGTGCACCGAGACTACCATTCGCGCAATCTGATGGTTACGCCCAGGAACAACCCCGGCATCCTCGATTTTCAGGACGCTGTGATCGGCCCCGTGACCTATGACTTGGTCTCGCTGTTGCGTGATTGTTATATCGCATGGCCACGCGAACGGGTCGAGGACTGGGTCAAGGGCTACTACGAACTGGCTCGGCAATCCGGCGTACCGGTCGGTGAGGACGAAGCGCGGTTTCTGCGCTGGTTCGACCTGATGGGAGTGCAGCGGCACCTCAAGGCCAGTGGCATCTTCGCGTGCCTCCAACGCCGCGACGGCAAACCCGGGTATCTTCCGGACATTCCGCGCACACTTGGATACGTGCACGAGGTGTGCGCGCGTTATCCTGAACTGCATCCTCTGCAGGCCTTGCTGCGCGAACTCGAATTGCCGGGTGCGGCGTGAGCGTAAGGGCCATGATTTTGGCGGCGGGTCGAGGCGAACGCATGCGCCCGCTCTCGGACGTCGTTCCCAAACCGTTGCTTGAGGCGGGCGGCAAACCCCTGATCGTGCATTTGATCGAACGGCTGGCGCGCGCCGGGTTTCGCGACCTCGTGATCAATCATTCGCACCTGGGCGAGAAGATCGCGGACTATCTCGGCGACGGCCGCCACTACGACGTACATCTCGCTTATTCCCACGAGGAAGGCGGCGGACTCGAGACCGGCGGCGGCATCTTCAAGGCGCTGTCGCTCATCGATTCCGATCCGTTCCTGGTCGTCAACGGCGATATCTGGACGGACTATCCGTTCGATCGTCTGCCGACCAGGCTTTCCGGCATGGCGCATCTGGTGCTGGTGGATAATCCGCCGCAGCATCCCCAGGGCGATTTCACGCTGCATCATGGCCGGGTATTGGCGGAAAGCGAACCGCGCCTGACTTTCAGCGGTATCGGTGTCTACGCGCGAGCGCTGTTCGCCGGATGTCTTCCGGAAAAATTTCCGCTCGCACCGCTGTTGCGGCGGGCGATGCAGGCGGGTCAGGTAAGTGGCGAGCATTACACCGGACGCTGGCGGGACATCGGAACTCCGCAGCGCCTGCAGGAGCTCGATCGCGAATTGCGACAGCCGGGCACGCGCCCCGTCTAGCCTGGAAAAGCGTGTTGTTTCATGTAGTTAAAAATAAATGGCGAATCCAGCCTCCGGCGGCGAAAATATATCGGCGCGGGACCGCCGCCACATCTGCCAAGAAGTCTTGAAGGCAATAAAAAACCGGTAACACCTCGCCAGCCTGAACAACCGGGCGGGTGTTACCGGCTATCGCCTGCAGAGGCCTCAGGGCAATCCAACACTGCGGCGGTTTCCCGCGCTCTGCGCGGTCCGCACTGGCAGGCGGACGACCCCTGACCTCCCGAGTTATTTCTTCTTCTTCGCTGCTTTTTTCTTGGCCTTTTTCTTCGCTGCCATGATGAGCTCCTTTAGGTTGTGGTTAAGGGACTTGCAGTGAAGTCAGGGGCGAAACCCCGGACGGTGCTGCGCGTTGCCACGCTAGGCAAAAGGCGGCTACTGCCCGCCTTTTCATGGATTCGGGATAGGGTAAAACGAGGGGAACGGAAAGAAAGGAACCCAGCGGCGGGATCGCGCCGCGGGCAGGTATTGTTACATATGTCAGCGGTTGTCGAGCTTAGCAATCGTTCCACTAACCCTTGGTTGATCCTGGATACGCCCGGTGCCGCGATGATGTTCCTTCTCTCAAGCAGCGTGCTGCTATCCGAGCGGTGACATCCGTGTTCAACGTTCACTTCATGTCTCGCACATCACCCTGATGCGCCAAGACAACTCTTCTGTCCGTACGAACGAAGTAGGGAGACATTAATGCAATGAAAAAAAAATTGCAAACACTTTTTGGGAAATTTCCAGCGCGTCATCCACACTTCGAGTCACCGCAGTTGAGACACGTCATGCATCCGTCCAATTTGATCACCGCCTTGGTCGAACACTTGGCGCACAGTTGCGCGTCGGCGGGGAAGTCGGACGCCGCTTCGCACTCGGTTTCCGTCGCCGCGGCGCGCTTTTTCAGTTCGGCGCGCTTCTCGGCGATGAACTGCTGACGCGCCGCATCCGGCTCCTCGGTCGGGATGAGACCGATGAGCTTGAGGTGCCGCTCGATGACATCACCGAGCTCGGCCACCAGCGAGGGCGTATACTTGCCCTTCTTGAAGTAGCCGCCGCGCGGGTCGAACACGGAGTGCAATTCCTCCACCAGGAAGGTGACGTCGCCGCCCTTGCGGAACACCGCCGAGATGACCCGGGTGAGCGCCACTACCCACTGGAAGTGGGCCATGTCCTTGGAGTTGATGAAGATCTCGAACGGCCGCCGTTTCTCGTGCGCGGTGTCGGGATTGAGCACGATGTCATTGATGGTGACGTACAGGGCATGCTCGGTGAGCGGCGTCTTGATCTTGTAGGTCGATCCGAGCAGCATCTCCGGGCGTTCGAGCTTCTCGTGCATGTGCACGACGTTGCTGTCGGGGCGCTTGGGATCCGCGGCCTCCGGTTTGACGACCTCGTATCCGGTGATTTTTTCGTTGATCTTGATAGCCATATGGACTCCTGATCCTCTGTTCTCTAATTTGAATCGCCTTCGGCGACGTTAAAAGCTAATCGCGGGTGGTTCCGCCCCTGCACCCTGGGTTCCTTTCTTTGCTCGTGCAAAGAAAGGAACCAAAGAAAGCACGTCCCCCGGAGCGCGCGACCATCTCCCTCCGTTCCTCGCTCCACCGGGCGCTCGACCAACTCGCCGGGCACGCACAACGCGCCACGGGCTCGAACACGGTCTCGCTTAAAGGCCCCCGGTGTGGCTGCGGTACTCGGCGCGCGCTACGGGGGGTAAAGAACCGTTGCATGGTTTTACTCATAGCCAAGAGGTCGACGAAACCAGTGTCGCCGTAGCCGTTGAAATGACAGTTACGTTTAGGCGTGACTGATCAAATAGAAACACTTGCGACGGCGGTGGATCTAAATGACCGTACCCATCGGATAACGCGTATGTGAAAACAGCTTCAACCATGGTTGTCGCTACGAGTATGTCTGCGAATTCCCTGTATTTTCTGTAGTCCATTAGTGAAATAACCCTTTTAAAATCTCCCGTAATAGCCTTCCTTCAGGGCGTCGTACAGGTTGGCGGCGGTGTGCACCTCGCCGTCGTACTCGATCTCCTCGTTGCCCTTGACCTCGACCATCTCGCCGTTGGCAAGTTGGAAGCGATAAAGGGTGTTCTCGAGGTCCTTGTCCTTGACCAGCACGCCCTGAAACGCCTCGGGGTTGAAGCGGAAGGTGGTGCAGCCCTTAAGGCCCTTCTCGTAGGCGTGCAGGTAGATATCCTTGAAGTCCTCATAGGGATAGTCGGTGGGGACGTTGGCGGTCTTGGAGATGGAGGAATCGACCCATTTCTGCGCCGCCGCCTGCACGTCTACGTGCTCGCGCGGGCTGATGTGGTCGGCCGCGACGAAATAATCCGGCAGCTTGGCCTGCGGGTCGTTCGAATCCGGCGCGGCCAAGTGGTTGATCAGGGTGCGGTAGGCAAGCAGTTCGAAGGAGTACACGTCCACCTTTTCCTTGGTCTTGCGGCCCTCGCGGATGACGTTGCGGCTGTATTGGTGCGCGAATGACGGTTCGATGCCGTTGCTGGCGTTGTTGGCAAGCGACAGCGAGATCGTGCCGGTGGGCGCGATCGAGGTGTGGTGCGTGAAGCGCGCGCCCGTCTCGGCGATACGGGATGTGAGTTCCGGATCGAACTGCTGCATGTAGCGGCTGTACCTGGCGAGCAGCACCTTGCCCTTGACCTGGTCGCCGACCTTGTGGCCGTCGCGGCGCATTTCGGGACGGCGCGCCAGCATCTCCTCGGTGACCGTGAACTCCTCCTCCATGATCGGGGCCGGACCCTTCTCCTCGGCCAGTTCTATGCCCACCTCCCAGCCGACCTCGGCCATCTCGCGCGCCACGCGTTCGGTGAACTCGAGCGACTCGGACGAGCCGTATTTCATGCGCAACATGGTGAGCGCCGACCCGAGGCCGAGGAAACCCATGCCGTGACGACGCTTGTGGTGGATTTCATGGCGCTGCTGCTCCAAGGGCAGGCCGTTGATCTCGACCACGTTGTCGAGCATGCGGGTGAAGATCGCCACCACCTCGCGGTAGCGCTCCCAGTTGAAGTGCGCGGCGTCCACGAACGGCTGTTCGACGAACTTCGTCAGGTTCACCGACCCCAGCAGGCACGAGCCGTAGGGCGGCAGCGGCTGCTCGCCGCAGGGGTTGGTGGCGCGGATGTTTTCGCAGAACCAGTTGTTGTTCATCTCGTTGATCTTGTCGATCAGGATGAAGCCGGGTTCGGCGTAGTCGTAAGTCGAGGCCATGATCAGGTCCCACAGCCGGTGTGCCGGAATGGTCTTGTACACCTTGCAGGCGACCTGACCGATGTTATTGGTAATGTAGCCTTCGGTCCTGGGCCAGTAGCGCCAGGTGATGCGCGTGTCGGGATCTTCATACTCCTGGCGATTGGCTGGAAACACCAGATCCCAGGGGGCGTTCTTCTTCACCGCCTGCATGAACTCATCGGTGATCAGGCAGGACAGATTGAACTGGCGCAGCCGGCCGTCTTCGCGTTTGGCCTTGATGAAATCCATGATGTCCGGGTGCGCGATGTCGAAGGTGCCCATCTGCGCCCCGCGGCGGCCGCCGGCGGACGACACCGTGAAACACATGGCGTCGAAGATATCCATAAAAGAGAGGGGGCCGGAGGTATAAGCTCCGGCCCCGCTCACAAACGCCCCTTTGGGGCGGAGGGTAGAGAACTCGTAACCGATGCCGCAGCCGGCCTTGAGCGTCAGACCGGCCTCGTGCACCGAGGACAGGATGCCGTCCATGGAGTCCGGCACCGTGCGGGAAACCGTGCAATTGATGGTGCTGGTAGCCGGTTTATGCTCCAGGGCCCCGGCGTTGGAAACGATGCGCCCGGCCGGGATTGCCCCGTTTTGCAGGGCCCAGAAGAATTTCTCGAACCATTCCTCGCGCTTTTCCGGCGTGGTTTCGACTTCAGCCAGCGCCCGGGCGATGCGGGCGTAGGTGCCGGCGATATCCTGGTCCATAGTCTCGCCGGTTTTGCTTTTCAGGCGGTATTTTTTGTCCCAGATGTCGAGGGACGCTGTCTGCAAGGGGATTTCGGCGACTACCGGGTAATGTGCTTGTAATTGGACGACCTTCATTGTTTCCTGTCCTCCGGTATCTGTGTGGGGCACTGTCCGTGCCGCTTTTTTAATTAACTACTAGGTATTGGGCCTATGGCCTTGGCGAACCACAATATGATGTAGATTTAGACCCATAAACGGAATGGTGTCAAGCTTGCAAAATTTTTATGAATCGGCGGAGGGGAGGACGACGGCTTCTACCTTATATATGCATGAGGCCACGTCGAGCCGCCGGAGTGTCCCATCCTTTTTGTAAACTCTGAATTTTCCTTTCGGTTAACGCCTGGGCCGTCATGGCGACGAGTCGGTTGAGGGACTCAAGCGCTGGCGCAGACGTTCGATAAGCGCCGCGATATCGGCAGCGATTCCGGTGTCGATCGTCAGCGCCTGGACTTGCTCCTCGTGCCCGAGCGGTTCGCGGGTGGCCAGCTGATGGTCGAGCACAGCGAGATCCGCCTCTGACGCATCGCCTCCCTCCCGTGCGCGCTGGCGCAGGCGTTCGCGCAGAACGCCGTCTGCGGCGCGCAGGTCGAGAATCACGAAAGGCACACGCGCCTGTTCCGCCACCGCGCGCAATTGACGGCGTTGCTCCTGCTTAAGAAAAGCCGCATCCACCAGCACCGCCTGCCCGGCGCGCAGTATATCGTGCGCCAGTATCGCCAACCGCGCGTACGTGCGGCGGCCGGCCTCCGCCGTGTACAGGCCGCTGTCGATCCCGGAGCCGCTGCGTTCGTGCGCGGCCAGGCCATGCAGCCGCTTGCGTTCGACGTCGCTGCGCAGGCGGATGACATCGAGCTGTTCCAGCAGTTGTTGCGATAACCATGTCTTGCCGCTGCCCGAGAGTCCGTGGGTGATGACGAGCGCGGGACGGTGCGCTTGCGTGTAGCGTTCGGCCAGGCTCGCATAGCCACGGTATTCTTCGCGCACCTTCTCCTTTTCTTCGTCACCCAAGCCGCTCTGACCGCCGCGAATGCACGCGACCTTGGCGCGGACCAGGGCACGGTAGACCTGATAGAAGCGGAACACGGCGAGGCCCGCGTAGTCGCCGGCGTGTTCGAGGTAGCGGTTCAGCGCGCGCCGCGCCAGTTCGGGACGGCCGCGATCGTCGAGGTCCATAACCAGGAACGCGACTTCGCTCATGACGTCGATCCAGCGCAGGTTGTCGTTGAATTCGAGGCAGTCGAACAGCACCGCGCGCCCGTCGCGCCAGATCATGTTGGCGAGATGCGCGTCTCCATGGCATTCACGAATGAAGCCCCGGAATTTGCGGTCTTCGAATGTCCCGCGCAATTCGTCGAAGGTCAGCTCGCTCCAGATCTCGAGGCGTCGCAATTGCGCCCGATCTTGCGTCTGGATGCGCGGGCGGATCTGCTCGAAGTTCTGGCGCACCGGTTCGTGGACACGCTCGGGTGTCCCGAAGGCTTGGTCGTAACCGGCGACGGCGATGCGCCCATGAAACTCGGCCAGCTCTTGCGCCAGCGAATCGACATGCGCCGGCCCCAGCTCGCCGCGCGCGAGCAGGCGGTCGAGCCGCGCCGCCTCGGGGAACTGAATCATTTTCACGGCGTACTCGACCGCCGCGCCGGCGCCGCCGAGCACCGGGGCGGCGGTCGAGCCGGTGATGGGAATCACGTCGAGATAGAGCGATGGCGCCAGGCGCCGGTTCAGGCGCAGCTCTTCCTCGCAGTAGAAGCGGCGCTTGTCGAGCGTGCTGAAGTCGAGAAAACCCAGGTCGACCGGCTTCTTGATTTTGTAGGCGTACGCGCCGGTGAGGATGACCCAGGAGATGTGCGTTTCGACGACGTGGATTTTTTCCACCGCGTGGTCGTAACGGGCGGGATCGAGTAGTGCCCGGATCAGGGCTGGGAATGTGCTATCCACGATGCGCCGGCCTCCCTCGGCTGGCCGCGGCGAAACGAGAGATCGCCGCGCGCGGCTACAAACTATAACCGAAGCTGTCGCGGAAGCGGATGGCGAACTCCTCGGGCGCAATACGGTGATTCTGGGTGCCGTGCTGCTCGATCTTGATCGCGCCGGCGAGTGCGGCGATGCGCCCGGTGGTCTCCCAGTCCATGTCGCGTGCCAGGCCGTAGAGCAGTCCGGCGCGGTAGGCGTCGCCGCAGCCGGTCGGGTCGTTGACCTGTGCGGCCGGGACGACCGGGATTTCGATGACGCGTCCATCGGTGTAAATGGCGGAACCGCGCGCGCCGAGCGTCACGATCAGTCCCTTCACGTATCCCGCCAGCTCGCGCAGGGATTTTTCGGTGCGCTCCTGCATCAGCTCGGCTTCGTAGTCGTTGAGCGTGACCCAAGTCGCCTGTTCCAGGAACGCGAGCAGGTCGTCGCCGTCGAACAGCGGCATGCCCTGGCCCGGGTCGAAGATGAAGGGAATGCCGGCCCCGGCGAACTGCCGCGCGTGCTGGATCATGCCCTCGCGCCCGTCGGGCGAAACGATGCCGAGCTTGATGCCGTCGGCGTCGGTCACGCGGGTTTCGTGCGAGCGGTTCATGGCGCCGGGATGGAACGCCGTGATCTGGTTGTCGTCCATGTCGGTGGTGATGAAGGCCTGGGCGGTGTAGGCGTCCTCGCAGGTCTTGATGTAGCGGCGGTCGATGCGGTGGCGATCCATCCACTCCGCGTACGGCCCGAAGTCCTTGCCGACCGTGCCCATGGGCAGGGGATCGCCGCCGAGGAGTTTCAGATTGTAGGCGATGTTACCGGCGCAGCCGCCGAACTCGCGGCGCATCTGCGGCACCTGGAACGAAACGTTCAGGATATGAACCTTGTCGGGCAGGATATGATTCTTGAACTGGTCCTGAAAGACCATGATGGTGTCGTAGGCGAACGAGCCGCAAATCAATGCTGACGAATCGGTAGCCATGCTCGTTTCACTCGTTCGTCCTGTCGGATCTGTAGCCCTACTCGCTGCGCTCGTTCGTCCTGTCATAAGATTAATGACCCCGTGTGTGACGAAGTGATTATTTAAGGACGCGAGTATAACGAGTTTCGGAATTATTGTTACCGCGCCGCGCCCGTCGCGTTATTCGGGCGGCGATTTGTCCTTGCCGTCTTTGCGCAAGGCGCCCGTCATCCGGCCCAATAGCTGTTCAACGCGGTCACGATAGATCATCACGAGAAGGATGATGGCGAGGCTCAGGCCGACGACTGTAAAGAGGGCGCCGTAGCGCGCGTCGCGGAAATAGGTTCCGCCCATGGTGAGCAGCACCGTGCCGAGCAACCGCCCGGTAGCGGAAATCAGCAGAAAATCGCGCTGCCGCATGTGCCCCAGGCCGAGCAAATAGCAGAGGAAGTCCTTCGGGAAGCCGGGGATGAGGAACATCAGGAATGCCAGCAGCAACCCCTTGTGCTTCATCACGTAGTCGTAGCGCTGGATGGTTTCCAGGCTGATCATGCGCTCGACCAGCGGCCGGCCGAGCAGCCGCGCCAGCATGAACGCGATCCAGGAGCCGATGGTCAGGCCGATGGTGGAATACACCACGCCCCAGACCGGACCAAAAAAGATTCCGCCGGCGAAACCGGTGACCTCGCCCGGCACCGGCGCCGCCACGACCTGGAGCGCTTGCAGGCCGACAAAAATGAGCGCCGCATAAGTGTGGTGCTCCCGGAAGAAGTTGACCAGGTGGCGCCGGTTGATGAACAAATCGAACAGATTGGAGGCATACAGAAGGTAGGTGATGCCTGCGATCACGCCGCCGAACAGCAGGAGCAGGAAAATCGTTTTCTTGTCGAATTTGAGCATGTCAGCTGCCCGCGGGCGCAGGACGAACCTGTGGATCGGGATAACTTGGTATTAGTTCATTCCCAGGAGGCGGGGCGGACGATTTTTCCATCGTATCACCCCGGGGTGGCTTTACCAAAGCGGTGACGCCTACAAAGTCAGCCGCCGGTAAATATCCGAGACTTTCAGGGGCAGCTTGCGCACGTCATCGACCAGCGTCCAGTTCACCGCGCCGTACATGTGCGGCAGGTAAGCGCGCGCGGTTTCATCGATGGTGATGCAGAAGGGATGGATGCCGGCGCGCTTGGCCTCAATCAGGCTCATGCGCGTGTCCTCGATGCCGTATTCCCCGCGGTAGCCGTCGTAATCGTCGGGCTTGCCGTCGGAGAGCGTGATCAGCAGCTTGGTGCGCGCCTCGACGTCGTTCAGCAGCCTGGTCAGGTGCCGTATCGTCACGCCCATGCGGGTGTAGTCCTGCGGGCGGATACCGGCGATGCGCCGGCGGACTTCGTCCCCGTAAGCCTCGTCGAAGCGCTTGATGCGGTACAACTCGCAGCGCTTGCGCGTCATGCCGGAGAAGCCGTAGATGGCGTAGCGGTCGCCGAGGATCTCGAGCGCCTCGCACAGCAGCACCAGGGACTCGCGCTCGGCGTCGTTGATCCAGCCCTTGGTCGAGCCGCTCATGTCGACCATGAACATCACCGCGATGCTGCGCTCGATCTTGTGCAGTTTGGTGAACAGCCGCTCCGACATCTCCATTCCGCTTTTCATGTCGGCGCGCGCCTCGACCAGTGCGTCGAAATCGACGTCGTCGCCGTTGATCTGTTTTTTCAGCAGCCGGTTCTCGCCGCGCAACGCCTCAAAGGTCTTGCGCAGCTGCGCCAGCACGCCGCTGTACTTGCGCAGCGTGCGCGCTACGAACGGCTCCTCGTCCGGGTGCACGTCGATCTCACGCAGCACGCACCAGTGCTTGCGGTAGTGATGCCGCCGGTGATCCCATTCGTTGTAGAGGAACGCGCCTTCCTCGTGGTAGGTGCCCTTCCACACGTCTTCCGGCCGCTTCTCTTCGGTCGCCTGACGGTAGCCGCCCGCGCCGGCAGCCACCAGGTAGTCCTCCGGCACCTGCCCGAGGTCCTGGATGATCGAATCCATCAGCGTGCGTACGTCGGCCGGCGGCTGGATCGGCTGGCCGTCGAGGCTCAGCGTGAAGATGAAATGTCCCGGACGGTCGGGGTCGGGGATCTGCTCGAGATTGAACCGCTTCGGTTCCCGGGCGGCACCTTCGGTGGCCGGTTTGTCGATGGGCGACTCCTGGCCTAAGTGTGCGAGCGCCTGGCGCAACTGGTCTTGCTCCCGCGCCAGACGCTCCTGCATCACCTGCTGCGCGCGTTCCGTCAGCAGCGCGCCCTGGTAGCAGAAGGGCGCCGGGATGTCCCCGTCGTACAGCGTCGACAGTAATTGGCGGGAATCGAGCACGGTCGCTTCCGGCCGCGCCAAACGCTTTATCGCCGCCGCCCACGCGTCGGGATAGGGTATCCCGCCTGCCAGGCGCTGTATCGCGAGCATGTCGCGATACAGGCCGGGCAGTTCCTTGGCGATGCGCGCGTTCAGTCGCACGGTTTCGAGCGCATGGTACAGCCGCTGCGCGCGGTCCGGATCGGGGAAGGCGGCCAATACCGCCGTCAGCGGCGGCGCGCCTTCGGGCGCGCGAAACGTGCCGTGCCACACTTGCGCCCACAGATGCGCGGCCGTCGTCTTGTAGAGCAGGAAATTGTCGTGGCGCTCGCGAAAGCGGCCCAGGCGCGCCGGCAGGAACAGGGTCGCGGTGTCGGTGCCGGTCTCGCCGCCGGCTTCGAACTTGAGTCGGCGCCCGGCGAGGCCGTGCACGAACAGCTCGAGCACGTGCTGGATTTCACCCAGAGCGATACTGTGCGCCGCCTCCGCCGTCTCCGCGGCGAAGACCTGCAGCTGGGCCAGCGACGAGCAACCGGGATAGAGGCCCTGTTTGTCGTAGACGTCCATCGCCCGGATGATCCATGCCTCGATCGCCGCCGGTTCCAGCAACCGGAACGCCTCGGGCGCGCGCGCCGCGAACTGGTAGGCCATCTCGGCGTTGGTTTTGGTGATGATGTCGACCCACTTGAGGACGAAATCCTGTTGCGCGCGCTCGAACTCCGCGAGCGTCTTGGCGAGCGGCGCGGCGGTGCGGCGCGACGACAGCACCGCGTCGAGGGCCTCGTCGAGGCGGGCTTCGAGATCGGCGGCGGTGAGAGGTCGGTCTGTCATAAGATGATTAAAACCGCCAGGGCGACAGGGTCGTCAATTCCAGCCATCCCTGGCGCGACACCGCGGGCTCCGATTTCCCCCTGCCCGCACCTCTTTGTGCGGGCGCTCGCCGGGACGAAGACACTTTAAGTGTCTTCGTCTGTTTCCGGCCCGCCCTGGCGTCCTGGCGGTTCAAAAAATTAGAACAAGGATGCAGAAAGCTCGTTGACCGCGGCGATCATCTCGGGATCGTCGGTGAGCGCCTCGGCGATGGCGGTGCGGCAGGCGGTGCGCGGATCGATGCCCGCGCTCATCAGCTTGCCGGCGTGCACCAGCAGGCGCGTGCTCGCGCCTTCGTCCAGCCCCTGGCCCTTTAGATTGCGCGTCATGCCGGCGAACTTGACCAGGCGTTCGGCCATGGCCTCGTCCACGCCGGTCTCGCGCCGCACGATCTTTTTCTCGAGCGCCGCGGACGGATAATTGAACTCGATCGCGACGAAGCGCTGGCGCGTGCTCTGCTTCAGGTCCTTCAGCACGCTCTGGTATCCGGGGTTGTAGGAAATCGCGAGGCAGAACCCGGGGCCGGCGGTGAGCAGCTCGCCGGTCTTCTCAATCGGCAGCTGCCGGCGGTCGTCAGCGAGCGGGTGAATCACCACGGTGGTGTCCTTGCGTGCCTCGACGATCTCGTCGAGGTAGAGCATGCCGTTGGCGCGCACCGCGCGCGCCATCGGCCCGTCGATCCACACGGTTTCATTGGCGGTGATGAGATAGCGCCCGACGAGATCAGTGGCGGTGAGGTCGTCGTGACACGAAACCGTGATGAGCGGGCGTTTGAGGCGCCACGCCATGTGTTGCATGAAGCGCGTCTTGCCGCAACCGGTTGGGCCCTTCAGCAGCACCGGAAGCTGGCGCTGGAACGCCGCCTCGAACACTTCGATTTCCTTGCCGAGCGCCTCGTAATAAGGCTCATCTTTTATGAGGTATTCCTCGACCTCGGGCGCGCGTTTGGCGGGGTTTTTCGACACCGACATTGGGTCATCACATTCGTTAATCGTTGACTTCACCAGTATGCCAAAATTGCGCCGGCTTGGGAGATATTTGTTGACGCTGTCGGCGCGCTTGCCGAAAATGCTGTTGTTTCAGGCATCAGGTTCGAGTGCGCATTCCCGAGAAGCGTCCACCGATGGCGCGAGCAGTGGTGCACGCTTGTACCAGTTACGAAGCCGGGAACACAATACGGGCCTGAGGATGGAATTCAGATATAAAGCTTCTATCCGCGCATACGAAATTTCAATCCGTTTATAACGGTACTCCCTGTGGCACACCGCGCGTGAGCGGGGTATTGTTGCCGTCCCAAAATTGCGACGTACAAGGATGTACCGCTGTCGCGATAGTGCATGGATGCACGAAGTGACGCCCCACGCCTGGGTTTACAAGATGGTAGAGGCAGGAAAGCGTCGGGCGATGTGGGGCCTATTCAGTCGAACATTTCCCGCAGTGGAGAGAGAGCTCTCTTATGACAAGACGAACGAGCGAAGCGAGTAGGGCTACCGATCTTAATGGCAGAACGAACCACAAACGAGCGCAGCGAGTAGGGCTACCTATATGATGGACGTAGTCGCGACGAACGAGACCATATTAGTAGTCGGCGGAGGCATCAGCGGCATGACCGCGGCCCTCGAAGCCGCCGAATGCGGCAAGGACGTGGTGCTGGTGGAGAAGAATCCGAGCCTCGGTGGCCGGGTCAGCCAGCTCTATAAATATTTCCCCAAGCTGTGCCATCCCACTTGCGGCATGGAAATCAACCTCAAGCGCCTAAAGGCCAACAAGCGCATCCGCGTTCTGACGCTTACCGAGGTGAGCGCGATTACCGGCAAGCCCGGCGATTACACCGCCACGCTGAACGTTTCGCCGCGATACGTGAACGAGCACTGCACCGCCTGCGGCGCCTGCGCCGAAGCGGTCGCGACCGAGTTCGAGGACGAATTCAATTACGGCCTGGGCAGGCGCAAGGGCGCGTACCTGCCGTTTTCCATGGCCTATCCGCAGCGCTACGTGATCGACCCGCGCCTGATCGGCACGCCGGACGCCGACAAGGCCAAGGCCGCGTGCAAGTATAATGCGGTCGATCTCGGCATGAAGCCGGAGACGGTCAACCTCAAGGTCGGCGCGTTGGTGTGGGCCACCGGCTGGAAGCCGTACGACGCCGCCCAGATCCAGCCGTACGGTTACGACCGCTACGCCAACGTCATCACCAGCGTCGAGTTCGAGCGCCTAATGGATCCGTTCGGTCCCACCGGCGGCAAGCTGGTGCGTCCGTCCGACGGCAAGGAGGCGAAGAATGTCGCGTTCATCCAGTGCGCCGGGTCGCGCGACCGTAATCACCTCAAGCACTGCTCGCGCATCTGCTGCATGGCTTCGCTCAAGCAGTCGACTTATGTACGCGAGAAGTTCGGCGACGACGCCAACGTTTCGATCTACTACATCGACATCCGCGCCATCGACCGTTTCGAGGATTTCTACAAGAAGATCCAGGCCGACCCCAAGGTGAAGTTCATCAAGTCCAAGGTCGCCAACATCACCGAGGACCAGGCCACGGGCGACCCGATCCTGCACGG
>Ga0187775_10000171_pt1 | contig 15303 bp, 14 predicted proteins | sample 0216_BV02_MP12_1_FD_132441 | JGI IMG/M metagenome (GOLD analysis project Ga0187775, IMG submission 132441) | Tropical peat soil microbial communities from peatlands in Department of Meta, Colombia - 0216_BV02_MP12_10_MG | ecosystem: Environmental > Terrestrial > Soil > Wetlands > Peat | place... | reverse complement strand
CGTCACCTCGCCCGCGCCGTGCGCGCCGTGCACCGCCTGGTGCGCGCGCAGCACGCCGGCGCGCTCCTCCAGCACCAGGCCGAGCCGCGTGCGCGAAGGCGCCTGCGCCGTGAGCGCCGTCTTGCCCACGAACTCGTGCCCCGACGCGAGCTCGACCGTCCAGCCGAGCCCGCATTCGAGGGGCGTCACGCTTTCGTTCATGTCCTGGCCGTAAAGGTTCATTCCGGCCTCCAGGCGCAGCGTGTCGCGCGCGCCGAGGCCGCAGGGCCGCACGCCGGCCTGCGCCAGGCGCTGCCAGGCCGCGCTCGCCGAATCTGCGGGCATGAGCAGCTCGAAGCCGTCCTCGCCGGTGTAGCCGGTGCGCGCGACGAAGGTGTCGCCCGCCTGCGCGCCGCAGAAGGGCGCCAGGCCCTCGCTCTTGGCGCGCAGCACCGGCAGCGCGCTCCAGGTGCGCGCGCGCGCCTGCGGGCCCTGCACGGCGATCATCGCCAGCTCGCGCCGCGGCCGCAGCTGCGCCGCGCCGGCGGCGAGCGAGCCGAGCCAAACGAGATCCTTCTCCGCGGTCGCGGCATTGACCACGACGCGAAACAAGCCTTCGCGCAGGAAGTACACGATCAGGTCGTCGAGGATGCCGCCGCGCTCGTTCAGCATGCAGGAGTACAGCGCCCGGCCGGGTTGCGCGAGGCGACCGACATCGTTCGCGAGCGCGCGCGAAAGGAAAGCGCGCGCGCCGTGCCCCTCGACGTCGATCGCCAGCATGTGCGAGGTGTCGAACATGCCGGCGGTGCGCCGCACCGCGTGGTGCTCCTCGATCTGCGAGCCGTAATGCAGCGGCATTTCCCAGCCGGCGAAATCGACCAGTTTCGCGCCGGCCTTGCGGTGGGCGTCGATGAGCGGGGTGTGGAGCACTGCGGCCTTCGTGGTCGCGCAAGTCTAGCACCGGCCAGGTTTAGAATCGCTGCGCAGCGCCATGTCCACGACCGCATCCAGCGCCTACGTCGCAATCGACGCGCGCAGCTACGAATCGACCGCGCTCACGCGCGGGCCGTGGGACCCGGGCCACCAGCACGCCGGCCCGCCGATCGCGCTCGTCGGGCGAGCGATCGCGCGCGAGGCCGCCGCGCTCGGCATGAACCACGTCGCGCGCCTGACCGCCAACCTCGTGCGCCCGGTGCCGATCGCGCCGCTCGCGCTCGAGGTCTGGACCGACTACGCGGGCCGCAACGTCGCGCATTTCGCCGCGCGCCTGTCCGCTGGCGGGCGCGAGGTGGTGCGCTTCACCGCGGTGGCGCAGCGCGAAGAGCCGCTCGAGCTGCCGGCGCAGGCGCCAGCGCGTGCAGTCAGGGCGCCGGCGGAGCTCGAGCCGGTGGTGTTCCCGCACCGGGCCGGGGTGACGGGCTATCACGACCTGGTCGAGCTGCGCGTCGCCGAGGGCACGCTCACGCGCGGGCCGTGCGCGGTGTGGTTCCGCCTGCGCCATCCGCTGGTTGCGGGCGAGGCGCCGGGCGCCCTCGAGCGCGTCGCGGTGGCGGCCGACTCCGGCAACGGCATCAGCGCGGAGCTCGACTTCAAGCGCTGGATCTTCGTCAACTCCGACCTGACGATCAACCTGCTGCGCCCGCCCGAGGGCGAGTGGATCTGCATCGACGCGCGCACGCTGCTCGGCCCGCGCGGCGGCGGCATCGCCGAGGCGCGCATCTTCGACGAGCGCGGCCTGGTCGGCCGCTCGACGCAGAGCCTGCACGTGCGGCCGCGCTAGCCGAGCAAGCCTTTTTCCTCCCTAGACGCGTTTCTTCTCCTCCGGGCGCACGAAGCCGATCGGGCGTCGCTTGGGCTCGCTCGGGGCCATGAGCGTTCGGATAGTGTCGACCAGCCCAGCTATTGCCTGGGCATGGGAGGCAAGCTTGCGTTCGTGGGCCTCGAGGCGGCGGGCGAGATCCCTGTGGGAAGCGAGGAATTCCCGCAGGTGCACGAACGCGCGCACGACATAGACCGAGACTTCGGTTGCGCGAGGGCTGTTAAGGATCGTGGCGGCCATGATGGCGCCATGCTCCGAAAAGGCCAGCGGCAGGTACTTGCGGTGGCGGCCGCGCCCGCGCTCTAAGGTCGCAAATTGCGACCTTAGAGCCTCCCATTCTGCGACGGAGAGGCGGAACATGAAGTCGTCCGTGAACCGCGCGCCGTTCCTCCGCACCTGTTCATTGAAGCGCTTGGTGCTTACGCCGTAGAGGGTCGCGAGGTCCGCGTCGAGCAGGACCTTGTGCCCGCGAATCAGCAGGATCCGACTCTCGATACGCTCATATGCGGGCTAGCCGCGCCGCAAAGCCTCGAGGACCGCGGCGGCGCCCTTCTCCGCGATCACGTAGGTCGGCGCATTGGTGTTGCCCGAGGTGATGCGCGGCATCACCGAGGCGTCGATTACGCGCAGGCGCGCGAGGCCGTGCACGCGCAGCCGGTCGTCGACCACGGCGAGCGGGTCGTGGCCCATCTTGCAGGTGCCGACCGGGTGAAAGATCGTCGTGCCCAGCTCGCCCGCGGCCCGCTCCAAGTCCGCTTCGCGCTCGACGGCGATGCCGGGGCGGAACTCGCCCGGCTCGTATTTCGCGAGCGCCCTCGCGGCCATGATGCGCCGCGTGAAGCGCATGCCGAGCACCGCCACCCTGCGATCCTCCTCGGTCGAGAGGTAGTTGAGCTTGATCTCGGGGTAGGCGGCGGGATCGGGCGAGGCGATGCGCACCCAGCCGCGCGAGCTCGGGCGCAGGTTGCACACGCTCGGCGTGATCGCCGGGAAGGCGTGCAGCGGGTCGCCGAACTTGTCGAGCGACAGCGGCTGCACGTGCCACTCCATGTCCGGCGTCGGCTGCGCGGAATCGCTCTTCGCAAAGGCGCCGAGCTGCGAAGGCGGCATGGTGAGCGGGCCGGTGCGAAAGAGCAGGTATTCGAGCCCCATCGCTGCCTTGCCCCACAGGCTGTTGGCGCGCTCGTTCAGCGTGCGCACGTGGCTCACGCGGTACTGCATGCGGATCTGCAGGTGGTCGTGCAGGTTCTCGCCCACGCCGGGGAGTTCATGGAGGATTCCTATTCCTCGAGATCGGAGCAGCGACCCCGCCCCGATCCCAGAGAGCTGAAGTAGTTGAGGTGACCCGATCGCGCCGGCGGCGAGAATCGTCTCGCGCTTCGCTTCGACGAAGCACTCGCCCTCGCGCGGGTGGCGCAGATGGATTCCCCGGGCCGATTTTTCCTTGATTTCGATTCTTGTCGTCAAGGCGTCGGTCAGGATGGTCAGATTCTTCCTTCCGGCAATCGGCCTCAGGAAGGCGTTGGTCGCGCTCCAGCGCCGGCCGCGCATCTGGTTCATCTGGAAGTACGCGCAGCCGGAGTTGTCGCCGCGGTTGAACACCTTGATCGGCGCGATGCCGCACTCGGCGGCCGCGCTGCGCCAGGCGTCGAGGATTTCCCAGCTTACGCGCGGATCCTCCACGCGCAGCTCGCCGCCCGAGCCGTAGCCGTCGGCCGGATCGCCCGCGTAGTCTTCCAGCCGTCGGAACACCGGCACCACCTCGTCCCAGGACCAGCCGGGGTTGCCGAGCGACGCCCAGTGGTCCCAGTCCTCCTTCTGGCCGCGCATGTAGATCATCGCGTTGATCGACGAGCAGCCGCCCAGCACGCGCCCGCGCGCATAGTGGATCGAGCGGCCGGCGAGATGCTCGTCGGGCGCGGTCTTGTAGCACCAGTCGGTGCGTGGATTGGCGATGGTGTAGAGATAGCCGACCGGCACGTCGATCCAGAACCAGTCGTCCTTGCCGCCGGCCTCGACGAGCAGCACCGAGACCGCCGGGTCGGCCGACAGACGGTTGGCGAGCAGGCAGCCGGCGCTGCCCGCGCCGACGATCACGTAGTCGTAGCTGTTCAGAGTTCTGCCGGCCATCGGGCCCCCCTAACCGCTATTGTAGCGAGCCGCTAGAATCCGGTGCCGTGGGCGCCATGACGGAAAGCGAATCCACCGCGCGCAGGCTTGCCGACGCGCTCGCGGCGGTGCGCCTGGCGCACTGCGATGCGGGCGGCACGAGCTGCAATTACGCGGTGCTGGCGCGTGCGCCCGAGCGCGAGCAGCTCGAAGACGCGCTCGCTGCGCTCGGCGACTTCGATCCGCGCCGCAGCCCGATTCCGGGAGCGATCGGCTTCTGGTTCAACGCCTACAATGCCTGCGTGCTGACCGGGGTGCTCGAGGCGGGCGCGCCGGCGAGCGTGCTCGACACCGAGGGCTTCTTCGAGAGCGAGTGCCTGCGCATCGCCGGCCTGGGCTTCTCGCTAGACGACATCGAGCACGGCCTGCTGCGCGGCAACCGGCACAAGCCAGGCAGGCTGCGCGCGCCTATGGCGAAGGACGACCCGCGCCTCGCGCTTACGCCACTCATCTACGACGAGCGCATGCACTTCGCGCTCTACACGGCGAGCCGCTCGTCGCCGGCGCTGCGCGCCTTCCATGCCGGGCAGCTCGAGCGCGAGCTGGAGGAAGCGGCCGGCGAGTACGTGCGCCGCAGCGCGCGCGTCGAGCAGGACGGCGCGCTGCTGGTGGTGCCCAAGCTGTTCCAATGGTACGCGACCGACTTCGGCGGCGAGAACGGGGTGCTCGAGTTCGTGCTGGCGCGGCTCGACGACGACGCGGTCGACCTGGTGGACCGGCGCGCGGGACGGGTGAAGCTGCGCTACGCCGAATACGACTGGCGGCTGAACGCTAGGGCTTGAAGCGCGCCTCGCGCCAGGCGAGCGCCGCCTTCAGGCCTTGCGCGCGCGCGATGTCCATGAAGCGGCGCTTGTCGGGCGAGCCGTGCGACTCGATCGCGTGGTCGATGTCGAGCGCCGTGTCGAGCGCGGCACGCAGGCCCTGGATCTGGTAGCTGCGGTTGAGCGCCTTCTTGGTGTCGCGCACCAGGTCCGGGTCGATCTCCGCGATGTGGCGCGCGATGCGCAGTGCGGCGGCGAGGTGCTCGCCCTCGGGCACCACGCGGCTCACGATGCCGAGCGCGAGCGCCCGCTCGGCGCCGATCGCATCGTCGCCGGTGAGGATGATGTCCTTGGCCGCCTTCGGCCCCACCACCCACGGCAGGAGCAGCGTCACGATCCCGGCGCCGAACTTGAGCTCCGGCTCGCCGAACACCGCCTCGCGCGAGCACAGCGCGAGGTCGCAGGCGAGGGCCATCTCGAAGGCGCCGGCCATGCACGGGCCGTGGATCGCGGCGATCGTCGGCTTGGGCGAGTCCCAGAAGCGCATCGTGGTCGAGAAATCGAGCTCCAGGATCTCGCGCCAGGCCTCGGCGCCCTCGGGCTTGCGCTCCATCTGCTCCTTCAGGTCGAAGCCGGAGGAGAAGCCGCGCCCCGCGCCCGAAAGCACGATCGCGCGCACGGTGGGGTCCGCCTCGAGGGCGTCCATCGCCGCGTTGATCTCGAGCAGCGTCGCCTTGTTCAGGGCGTTCAGTCGCTCGGGCCGGTGCAGCGTGAGACGCGCCACGCCGTCCTCGAAGGCGACGCGGATATTCTCGTATGCGCTCATGTTCGCTTCCTCGTCCTGTCGCTTCAGCCGAGCCGCAGCGTCTCGCCGATCGCCGGAACGGCCAGGGGTCCGGACGGCATGTTCTCGCGCTGCCAGACCTCGTGCAACAGCTGCGGCGGTTCGAGCAGGTCCTCGTCGGTGAGCTTGAAGGTGCCCCAGTGCATGGCGACGAAGCGCCGCGCGCCGAGCGCACGGAAGGCGCGCACGGCGTCGGCCGGGTCCATGTGCTGGCGGCGCATGAACCAGCGCGGGGCGTAGGCGCCGATCGGCAGCAGCGCGGCGTCGATCGGACCGCAGCGCTCGCCGATCAGGCCGAAGCCTTCGAACCAGGCGGTGTCCCCGGAGTGATACACGCGCAGGCCGCCGCGCTCGAGCACGTAGCCGCCCCACCAGGTACTGTTGACATCGAACAGGCCCCTGCGGCTCCAGTGCTCGGCGGGCACGAAGCTGACCTTGATGCCGGCGACTTCCTCCTCCTGCCACCAGCCCATCTCGAGCACGCGCGGCAGTCCCGCGCGCCCGAACCACTCGCCCAGGCCCTGCGGCACCACGTACACCGGGTCGGGTCCGAGGCGCGCGAGCGTCGGCGCGTCCATGTGGTCGCGGTGGTTGTGCGTGACCAGCACCAGGTCGATCTTCGGCAGCGCCTGCCAGTCGAGCCCCGGCGCGACGTTACGCGGGATGATCCCGGCGATCTTCGGCGACATGACCGGGTCGATGAGCGCACTCGATCCGCCGAGCTGGACGAGGAACGTGGCGTGCCCGATCCAGGTGAGCGCGTCGTGCGCCGCCTTGCGCAGGCCGAGGCCGTCGTTCTGCACCGCGGGCACCGGCACGCCCGTCGTCGGCGTGCGCGGCCGCTTCTCGGCGTGCAGGCCGGCCTTCCACCTGAGGATCCTGGCGATGCTCGAGGCGCGCGAGCTGCCGTCGAGGTTGGCATACCTCATCGGGTCTCGCGCAGCACCTCTTCGCCGCGCACGGTGGTGCGGTGCATCAGCCGGCGCAGCGGCAGGTCGTAGTCGAAGTTCGCCCTGTGCTGCACGGCGATGTTGTCCCACATCAGCAGGTCGCCCGCGCGCCAGCGATGCTCGTAGCGGAACTCCGGCCGCACGATGTGCGCGTACAGCTCTGCGAGCAGCGCGGCGCCTTCTTCCTCGGCCAGCCCGACGATGTGCGAGGTGTGCGCCTCGTTCACGAACAGGCTCTTGCGCCCGGTGACCGGGTGCGTGCGCACGACCGGCGCCTCGACGTCGGGCACGCTCGCCCACTGCGCGGCGCTCGGCGCGTGCTCGTCGACCACGCGCGCGCCGCGCGCCTGCTCGTCCCTCTGCGCAGCGGCGTTGCGTCCGCGGTAGCTGCGGTAGCTGTGCACGTTGCGCAGGCCCTCGAGCCGGCGCCGGGTGCGCGCGGGCAGCGCGTCATACGCGGCCGCGGCGCTCGCGAAGCTGGTGTGGCCGAGCACCACGCCGTCCTTCTCCGGCACCTCGAGCGCGTACAGCGCCGAGAGCAGGCTCGGCGCCCGCTTGTAGGACAGGTCGCTGTGCCAGAAACGCCCCGCGTCCTCGACGCCGATCGCGCGGCCCTGCGCGTCGCGCACGTTGGACACGATCAGGATCTCGGGATGGCCCGGGAGGCGGTGCTCCTTGCGCACGTGCTCCTCGAGCTCGCCGAAGCGGCGGGTGAACGCGATCTGGGCTCCCGGCGTGAGCCGCTGATCCCGGAACACGACCACCTGGTGCTCGAAGAACGCCGCGCGCAGCGCGGCGAAAGCGGTCTCGCCGAGCGGTTGCGAGAGGTCTACGCTCGAGATCTGCGCGCCGAGATGCTTGCCGATGCGTTCGATGTGCATGCGCGCCCTTGCGGAGCGCGCCACTATCGCGGCTTTGGACGCACGCGTCAATGACTGACGCGGTTCCTGCCCGCCTGCTTCGCGCGGTACAGCGCCTGGTCCGCGGCGCTCATCACGGCGTCCGGCGTCGAGAGCCGGCCGTTCCTGTGGGCGGCGCCGATGCTGACTTCGACCGAGACCCAGCGCGAGGGATCGTCCTCGGGATCCTGCGCGCCCTGGCCGCGCGCGCGGCGCGTCTTGCGGCTGCGGATCTCGAACTTGTAGCGCTCGATGTCGCGGCGCAGCCGCTCGAGGTGCCCGAGCGCCGCGGGCAGGCGGGTTCCAGGAAAGACGATCGTGAACTCCTCGCCGCCGTAGCGGTAGGCGATGCCGCCGCCGCCGACTCGCTGCAACCGCGAGGCCACCAGCTTGAGCGCCTGGTCGCCGACTTCGTGCCCCCAGGTGTCGTTGAAATTCTTGAAGTGGTCGATGTCGAGCATGGCGATGGTGTAATGGCCCTCGAGCCCCATCAGCCCCTCGTTCAGCGCGCGCCGGCCCGGCAGCCCGGTCAGCTCGTCCCTGAACGCCATGCGGTAAGAATCCTGCAGCACCGCGGCGGTCAGGATCACGCCGGCCGCGGCGAGCCAGGCGTAGGTATCGGGGCCTCCCGCGGCCTGGCAGGCGGCGGCGAACGCCGCGATCGCGACGCCGAACCCGGCTTCTGTGACGCTGGAGCGGCGCGCCGCGGCCACGAGCGCAACGAACGTCGACAACGCCATGACCGCCAGGCAGGCCTGCGGAATCGGCGACAGCGGCGGCACCGCGAACAGCGGCCGGTACACGGCGTCGACGATCCAGTCGTAGCCGCCGCGCACCACCGCGGCGGTGACGCCGATCTCGAGCGTGAGGATCGCGAGGCGGCGGGCGCCGTGGACGTTGAGCGCGCCGCGCTCGCTAGCGAGCGCAAGCAACGCGAGGTTGAGCGGCACGAACAGGCAAATCGCGCCGTAAACCGCGGCACCCGCCCTGTGCAGACCGTCGCCGAAATAGGCGGTGAAGGCGACATCGGCGACGAGCAGCGACAGGATCGCGAACAGCGCGCGCCCGCGCTTGAAAGCGAGGCTGATGAGCAAGCCGACGCCCAGGCTGAGGTAGGGCGCGTACAGGCGCAGCGGAGCGAGCGACTCGGGCAATTCCGGCGCGTAGCGGATGGCGAGCGCCGACGCCGCGAACAGGGCGACGGGCAGGGCGAAGGCGGCGAGCGTTGCGCGCAGGGCTTCCGCGGGCGAACCGCCCGCGGCGACGTACGCGCCGTGATCGGACAGGTTCATAAGACTACCTAGTGCGCAGGAAAAACGATACAACGTTCCTGCGACAATTGCGCGACTGTCGGAGCGCAACTGCGGACAATTTCGCGTCGCCGCGCGGCGACTACTCGGGAGTCAGGTCGCCCGCCTCGATGAGCGCCGCAAAGCGGCCGCGGTCGGCCTTGCCGGTGTGCCCGGCGGGGAGCTCGCGCGCGAAGTACAAGGCGTCCGGCTGCTTGAATTTGTCGAGTCGCTCGCGCAGGTATTCGCGCAGCTCGCCCGCCGTCAGCCTCGCGTCGCGCGGCACGACCAGCGCGTGGATGCGCTGGCCGAGGCGCGCGTCGGGCCGGCCGACGGCGAGCGCACCGGCGACCTTGGGATGGGCGCTCAACGCGAACTCGATCTCCTGCGGCGCGATCTTGTTGCCGCCGCGCACGATCAGCTCCTTCTTGCGCCCCGCGATCTCGACCACGCCGGGGTCGCGCTCGCGCGCGAGATCCCCGGTGGCGAGCCAGCCTTCGGCGTCGATCGGGTCGAGCTCGGGCTGCTCGAGATAACCATTCATCAAGTATGGGCTGGCGATGCACAGCTCGCCGACCGCGCCGGGCGCGACGTCCGCGCCGTCCTCCCCGCGGATGCGGTATCGCACGCCGGGCGAGGGCCGGCCGATCGACCCTGCGTAGCGCGCGGCGTCGCGCGGCACGAGGAAGAAGTCGCAGGTCGAGGTCTCGGTGAGGCCGTAGATGTCGACGAGTTCGGCCGGCGCGAACAGCGCGCGCAGCGTCTCGCCCAGCCCTTTGCCGAGCGACTCGCCGCCGATCATCACTGTGCGCAGCGCGCTCCGCCCGAGGCGTTGCTCCGGGCGCTCGAGGACGAGCGCGCGCATCATCGTCGGCACGACGCCGACCCGCGTGATCGCCTCGCGGGCCAGCGTGTCGAGGAACGCTGCCGGAACGAATTTCTCGACCGGCAGCAGCCGCCCGCCGTGCAGCAGCGTCAGCAGCGCCACCCAGATGCCGAAGCTGAAGGTGATGTTGAGCACGAGCAGCGTGCGATCGTCCTCGCCGAAAGCGAGCATCTGCTGGACCGCGCCGAGCTTGCCGGCGAAGGCGCGGTGCGAGAGCACCGCGCCCTTGGGCGTGCCCGAGGAGCCGGAGGTGAAGACCACCAGCGCCGCGCCCTGGAGGATCGGGCGCGCGGGCGGCGGCGCGTCCGCGAGGCGCGCGAGCGGCTGCGGCGCGAGCACGTCCCATTGGAAGCGGGCGCGCGTGCGCTCGCCGATCTGCGCCGCGGCGAGCGCCGGCGAGCTGCGGTGCACCGGCACCACGACCGCGCCGGCGAGCCAGGCGCCGAAGTAGGCGACAAGATCCGAGGGGTGGTTCGAGATGCGCACGTGCAACGGCTCGTTCCGGGCCAGGCCGACCTTTTTCAAGGAATCGCTTACCGATGAGGCCTGTTCGAGAAAACCCCGGTAGCTCAGTCCGGGGAGCGCCTCGCGCGCGGCGAAACGCTCGCAGGCGGCGGCGAGCAGGATATCGAGGCGCAACGCGTCCTGGCTCATGCCGCGCATGGTAACCGCTAAGATGGCGCGCGTGCGCACCGATCCCCGAGACCCGGCCCTGGCGCGCGGGCTGCTCGTCGCTTTCCTGCTGTCCTTCGGCCCCGCGGTCTCGAACTCGTTCGCGCGCTTCGCCTATGCGCTGGTGCTGCCGGCGATGCGCGCCGACCTCGACTGGAGCTACTCGCAGGCGGGCTCGATCAACACCGTAAACGCGTTCGGCTACCTCGCCGGCGCGCTGCTGGTGCGCGCTTTCGTTGGTCGTCTCGGCAATCGCGCGCTGTTCGGCTGGGGGATGCTGGTCACCTCGGCGGCGATCGCCGCGACCGGCATGGTGCGCGACTTCGAGGCGCTGATGGCAGTGCGCGTGGTCGCCGGGATCGGCGGCGCGGCGGTGTTCATCTGCGGCGGCGCGCTCTCGGGCAACGTGTTCCCGCGGCGGCCTCAGCTCGCCACCACCACCATCGCGATCTACTTCGCCGGCGGCGGCATCGGGCTGATGCTCTCGGGCGTCGCGCTGCCGCTGCTGCTCGAGGCGCGCGGCGCGAGCGCCTGGCCGCTCGCCTGGCGCGCCATGGGCTACGCGAGCCTGGCGATGAGCGCGGCCGCGGCCTGGGCGGCGTGGAGCATCGCCGAGCCGGGCAGGATGGGGGGCGCGGCGCGCTGGCGGCTCGCGCCCTTCGCCGCCGAGCTCGTTTCCTACACGCTGTTCGCGCTCGGCTACATCGGCTACATGACCTTCGTCATCGCCTGGATGCGCGCCAACGGCGCGAGCACTGCGAGCGTGGTCGCGGTGTGGTTCGTGCTCGGCCTCGCCACGCTGCTCGCGCCGCTGGTGTGGCGCAAACCCGCGGAGCACTGGCCGGGCGGCCGGCCACTCGCCGCGGTCATGGCGGTGCTCGCCTGCGGCGCCGCACTGCCGCTCGCCTCGACGCAGGCGGCGGCGATGCTCGTCTCGGCGGCGCTGTTCGGCATCGCCATGTTCAGCGCGCCATCGTCGGTCGGCAGCTTCATCAAGCGCGCGCTGCCGCGGCCCGCCTGGGGATCGGCGATCGCCACCTTCACCGCGGCGTTCGCCGCCGGGCAGATCGCGGGGCCGCTGGCGATCGGCTGGCTCGCCGACCGCTCCGGCTCGCTCGAGATGGGCCTCGCGGGGTCGGCCGCGCTGCTCGCGCTCGGCGCCTTCGCGGCGCTCGCGCAGCGCGATCTGCGCGACGGCCATTGATGCGAGAATCGCGGCTCGCCAAGAGGAGGATGCCATGCTGGTCGCGCAGGTAACGAGGTTCGGCAAGCCCGAAGAAGTGATCGAGGTCGTCGAGCAGCCCGAGCCGGGCGAGCCGGGCGCCGGCGAGGCGCTCGTGCAGACCGAACTCTTTCCGATCAATCCCGCCGACGTCCTGAACCTCGAAGGCAGGTACGGCGCGACGCCGCCCAAGCTGCCGATGGTGCCGGGCGCGGAGGGCGTTGGAAGGATTGCGAAGGTCGGCGCCGGCGTCGCGCACCTGAAGCCGGGCGACCGCGTGCTGCTGCCGGGCCCGGGCGCCTGGCGCGAGCGTGCGCTCGGCAAGGCGGCCGCGATGTTCGCCTTGCCCGCAGGAGTCGACCCGAAGCAGCTCGCCATGCTGCGCGTCAACCCGCCGACCGCCTACCTGATGCTGCACCGCTACGTCCCGCCGCAGGCGGGACACTGGGTGATTCAGAACGCCGCAAACTCCGGCGTCGGCCATTGCCTCATCAAGCTCGCGCGCGAGGCGGGCGTGAAGACGGTGAACGTCGTGCGCCGCAAGGAGCTCGTCGAGCCGCTGCGCGCGCACGGCGGCGACGCGGTGCTCGTCGACGGCCCGGACCTCGATGCGCGCGTGCGCGCGGCGATCGGCGGCGGGACGCTCGCGCTGGCGGTCGACGCGGTCGGCGGCGCGGCCACCCAGCGCCTGGCGCGCTGCGTGGCGGATGGCGGCACGGTGGTCAACTACGGCGCGCTGAGCGGCGAGGCGTGCATGGTCGACAACAGCGAGCTCATCTTTCGCGGCGTGAGCCTCACCGGCTTCTGGCTGCGGCGCTGGTTCGCCGAGACGCCGCCCGCGGAGATCGCGGCGCTCTACGGTAGGCTCGCCGGCAAGCTCGCCGACGGCACGCTCGCGGTCGCCGTGGAGAAGGTCTATCCGCTGCGCCAGCTCAAGGACGCCGTCGCGCACGCCGCGCGCGGCGGGCGTTCGGGCAAGATCCTCGTGTCCTGCGCCGCGCCCTGAATCAGCTGCCGCTCGATACCAAGATCGGCGTCTGCTTCGGCATCTTCTTGTGCAGCTTTGCGAGCAGCTGCTTGGCTTCCGCGTGCGTCAGCTCGGGCTTGAGGCGCACGCGGTAGAAGCGCCCGCGATCGGGCAGGTCGACGGGCGTCACGGTGGCGGGAAAGCCGGCGCGTGCGACGCGCTTGGCGAGGCGTTTCGCGCGCGCTTCGTCCTGGAACGCGCCGAGCTGCACCTGGTAAGTGGTGGACGCGGGGGCTTTGGCCGGGGCGGGCGCGGGCGCCTCGGCAGGCGCGGGCGCCGGCTCCGCCGCGGCGATCGGGGCCGGAGCGGGCTCGGGTGCGGGCGGCGGTGCGGGCGGAGCGGCCGCGATGATCGGCTTGACGGGCTCGGGCTGCGGCGATTTCTCGATCGGCTTGTCGGCGACCGGCGCCGGCGGAGCGAGCGGCTTGCTCGCCGCGGGGCTGGGCGGCGTGCGCACCGGGACCGGCCCGGAATCGCGCTCGAGCAGCGCCGGGCCGTAGAACACGACCGCGGCGAGCGCGGCCAGGCCGATCACGCCGAGCAGGACCTTGCGCCCGCTGGTGCCGAGCGCGTCGAGCTGCTGCGAGAGCCAGAGCAGGAATTTCATGGACGGTAGAAGGGCGCGTCGCCCTTGATCGTCACGCGCAGCCCGCGCCGGCGCTGCGGGTAGTAGTCCCACATGGCGTGGTGCTGCGCGCAGCGGTTGTCCCAGAACGCCACCGATCCCGGCTGCCAGCGGAAGCGGCACTGGAACTCGGGCCGCTCCAGGTGCTCGAACAGCATCGCCAGCACCGCGTCGCTCTCGTGCCTGGCGAGCTGCACGATGCGCGTGGTGAAGGTGCGGTTGACGAACAGCGCCTTGCGCCCGCTCACCGGGTGCGTGCGCACCACCGGATGCTCGGAGCGCGGGTAGACTTTTCCTTCCTCGACCGCGCCCTCGTAGCGCCCGCGGTAGACGTATTCGCCGTCGTGCAGCGCGGTCATTCCCTCGAGCATGCGCCGCAGCGGAGCGGAGAGCGACTCCCAGGCGGCGTACATGTTGGCGAACAGCGTATCGCCGCCGACCGGCGGCACCTCGAGCATGTAGAGGATCGTGCCGAGCGGCGGCTCGGGGTCGCATGACACGTCGGAATGCCAATCCTCGCCGGCGACGCGCTTGGATTTCTCGTCGGCGTAGATCTCCATGATCTCGGGGTGCCCCGGCACCAGGCGCGGCCACGCAGGGTGCAGGTGCAGCTCGCCGAAGCGGCGGCCGAGCGTCTTCTGCTGCTCGGGCGTAAGCGACTGGTCGCGGAAGAAGAGCACGCAGTGCTCGGCGAGCGCCCCTTCGAGCGCCTTCACCGCGCGCTCCTCGAGCGGCCGCGCGAGGTCGATGCCGCGCAGCTCCGCGCCGCACAGCGGCGTGAGTTTCGTCAGCTCGAAGGGCGGCGGCGTCATCGGCCGGGAAGATACACTGGAATCGCGCTTCGTGCGCTCAGGCGGCGGCGCGCTTTCGCTTGCGCCCCGTCTTCAGGTGGCCGAGCAGCGCATCCAGCCCGAGCAGGTAGGAATTCACGCCGAAGCCCGCGACCATCCCCACCGCGGTCTCGGCGAGGATCGAGTGGATGCCGCGCTTCTCGACGTTGGTCATGTGCACCTCGACGTACGGAAAGGGTATGGCGCGCAGGCAGTCGCGCAGCGCGTAGCCGGCGAACAGGAACGCAGCCGGGTTCATCACCAGCCCGTCGAGCTTCTCGTCCACGCCGCGGTAAAGGCGCTCGATCGCCGCCGCCTCGCTGTGCGTATAGAAGATGTCCAGCCGGTACTTGTTGGCCCTGGCGTGCGCGCGCAGCATGGCGTCGAGCTGGGCGGCGGTGGTCCGGCCGTACAGCTCGGGCTGGCGCTTGCCGAGGTAGCTCATGTTGGGGCCCTGGATCAACAGAATTTCTGGCATGGGTCGCCTTTCGCAAACGGTCGGATATCATAGACCGGACCCAAGGCATGCGAGGCCTTACCGAAATGGCCGCTGCGCCCTACCCCTGGCTGCGCTTCTACGGCGACGTCCCGCCGACGCTCGAGTATCCCAAGTCGACGCTGTACGAGGCGCTGGCCGCGACCGCGGCGCGCGTTCCGGACGCAGTGGCCTGGGACTTCCTCGGCACGACCTCGACCTACCGCCGGCTGATCGCCGACATCGACCGCTGCGCCACGATGCTGGCCGCGCTCGGCCTGGCGCGCGGCGAGCGGCTGCTCGTGTCGCTGCCGACCTCGCCGCAGGGCGTGATCGCGTTCTACGCTGCGAACAAGCTCGGCGCGGTGCCGGCGTTCATCCACCCGCTTTCCACCTCGCCGGAGATCGCGCACTACCTCGACGCGAGCGGCGCGCGCATCGCGCTCGCGCTGGACGCTTTCTACGGCGCGCTCGCGGCGGCGCGTCCGCAGCGCCCGCTGCGTACGATCCTGCTCGCTCGCATCTCGGACTACCTGTCGCCGCTCAAGCGCCTCGGCTTCTGGCTCGCCAGGGGACGCCACATTGCGCCCGTGCCCCCCGGGCCGAACGTGCACTGGTGGTCCGAGGAAATGGACGGCCGCCACGCGGGCTCCCTGACCGCGGTCGGCAGCTCCGAGGATGCGGCGGCGATCCTGTTCTCGGGCGGGACCACCGGCACGCCGAAGGGCATCGTGCTCTCCAACCGCAATTTCATCACGGAGGGCATGCAGGCCGCCGCCTGGGGCGGGCTAGTCCAGGGCGACTCGATCCTCGCCACGCTGCCGATCTTTCACGGCTTCGGGCTGGGCGTGTGCGT
>Ga0187775_10000169_pt1 | contig 15452 bp, 15 predicted proteins | sample 0216_BV02_MP12_1_FD_132441 | JGI IMG/M metagenome (GOLD analysis project Ga0187775, IMG submission 132441) | Tropical peat soil microbial communities from peatlands in Department of Meta, Colombia - 0216_BV02_MP12_10_MG | ecosystem: Environmental > Terrestrial > Soil > Wetlands > Peat | place... | reverse complement strand
ATGAACATGGATAGCAGCGCGCACCGTTATATCATCGCGGCGCGCGGCATCGACGGGCTGAAGCTGCAAATGGACCGCCCGGAGGTGACGGTGGCGGCCCGCGAGGCGATGGAAGTCCCGGTGCGGTTGCAGGCGGACGAGCATAACCTTAGGCAGCGCAGCACCCCGATTTATTTCCGCACGCAGGCTGCCGACGCTGAAGGGCTGTCGGCCGAACAGGCGGCGCGTTTCCTCGGCCCGGCGCCGCAGGAGCAGGAGCATGAGAATGAACCCGGCAAAGAGTGAACGCTGGTATCGCGTCCCGTTCGTTTGGCTGGTGGTCATCCTGCCGCTCACGGCCGTGGTCGGCAGCTTCGTGAGCCTGGCGCTAGCGATCCGCTCGGACGACGGCCTGGTGGAGGATGATTACTACAAGCGCGGCATGGAGATCAATCGCGTGCTCGACCGCGACCGCGCCGCCGCCGCGCGTGGCCTGGAAAGCACGCTCGACCTCGATGCCGCGCATCATGAACTGCGCTTGCGCCTGAGCGCGCGTCAGCCCATGACCTGGCCCGGGAACGTGAAACTCAAATTGATGCACGCCACCCGCGCCGGCCTCGACAAAACCGTGGAACTGGCGCGCCTGGCCGACGGCACTTACCGCATGCCGCTGCCCGAGCTCGCGCCGGGGCACTGGGACGTGCAGCTTGCGGCCCAGGACTGGCGCCTGACCGGCTCGCTGTTCGTGCCCGGTGACCCGCATCTGGTCATGCGTCCCGGCGCCCCCTGAAGCGCACAAAAATGAACAAACCTCAGTGCAATCGACCCCCCACCCTTTCCCTCCCCCGCAAGGGGCAAGGGAACAGTTAGGGAATTGAGTGCGGGCGCCAGGAGAAGCGAACATTCCTCCTCCCCTTGCGGGAGGGGGGAGGAGGGTCGGTCGCTGTGTCAAACATTTCGGTAAAGCTCAATATTTTCGTCAGACGCTCTTAGCGCCGCGCCGATGCCAACGGAGATTACACTTGCCTCGGCATTCCTGGTCGGGCTGCTCGGTTCGACGCACTGCATCGGCATGTGCGGTGGAATCGTCGGGGCGCTCACGTTCGGCCTGCACGACGACATCCGCCGCTCGCCATTACGTCTGTTCCCTTATCTTGCGGCCTACAATCTCGGGCGCATCGCCGCCTATACTGTCGCCGGCGCTCTGCTCGGCGCCGTCAGCGCGCAAATCCTGAATCTCGCGCCGCCGGCGCAGGTGCGGCTGATCGTCAAAGTCGTCACCGGCGGGTTCATGATCGCGCTCGGGCTGTACCTGGCCGGATGGTGGCCGGGGTTGAGCGCGCTCGAACGCCTGGGCGGGCGAATGTGGAAACGCATCGAGCCGTTCGGCCGCCGGTTGTTGCCGGTAAATAACCTGGGGAAGGCGCTGGCGCTCGGTTTCGTGTGGGGATGGCTGCCATGCGGGCTCGTGTATTCGGCGCTCGCCTGGTCGCTCACCACCGGCGACGCCGCGCACAGCGCCGCGCTCATGCTCGCGTTTGGTCTCGGCACGTTGCCAATGCTGTTCGTCATGGGTGCCACGGCTCGCTGGTTGGGCCAAGTCGTGCGCCGGCCGTGGGTGCGCCGCGGCGCGGGTGTTCTTATCTTGTCGTTCGGCGTGTATGCATTGCTGGCGCCGGGCGGGCACGCGGGGCATGGCACGTCGCATATGCACGAGGATGCGTACATGCCCGCGATGTCTCGATGAGTCTTCCTTCCCCGAGATTTTTTTCACGCGTTTTTGCCGTCAGTGTGGCCATGTTGCTCGCCGCCGGCTGCCACCAGACCAAGCCGGTCAAGATTCAGGAAATCCGCCCGCTCATGGGCACCGCGGTCGAGATGACGCTCGAAGGCGGCGACGAGGCACATCTTCGGCGGGCCGTGAACGACGCCTACCGCGAGATGACGCGCCTGTCGGATATGATGAATCACTACGATCCGCGGAGCGTGGTGAGCGCGATCAACGCCGCCGCCGGCAGGCAACCGGTCGCGGTGCCGCCGGAGCTGATGCAGGTGCTGAAAATGGCGCGGGCGGTATCCGAACGCACCCACGGCGCCTTCGACATTACCGTCGGTTCGCTAACCGGCTGGCGCTTCGACCCGGCACACCCGGAGATGCCGGCGCCGGCGCAGATCAGGGCGCAGTTGCCCAAGGTGAATTTCCGCGACGTGATCCTGGACGAAACGGTCGGCACGACATTTCTCCGGCAGCCGGGCATGCGCATCGACCTCGGCGGCATCGCCAAGCTCTATATCCTCGACGCCGGCATGCAGACGCTCAAGCGAAACGGCATCGAACACGCGATGCTGAACGGCGGCGGTGACGTCGAGGTCATGGGCACGATCCAGGGGCATCCCTGGCGCATCGGCATCCGCGACCCGCGTGCGCCGGAAAAACTGCTCGCGGCGGTCGAGCTGACGCGTGGCTTCGTCGCGTCTTCCGGCGACTACGAGCGCTACTTCATTCGCCACGGAAGGCGCTATCATCACATCCTCGATCCGCGCACCGGCTACCCGACGCAGGGCCCGCATGGCGTGACGCTGGTGGCGGACGACCTCGACCGGGTCAATGGTCTGGGCGCAGCCATCATGGTGCTCGGCGCGACCGCGGGCCGCGCGCTGATCGAGCAGACGCCCGGCCTCGACGGCCTGATCGTGGATCGTGACGGAAGCTTGTGGGTTTCGCCCGGCCTTGAGCAGCGCCTGCATTTTCTGGAGCCGCCGGGCGCTCACCCGGAGCAGAAAAAATAATCGAGAACCGGCAACAAGAGGGGACATTATGCGAAAAGTCAAAATGACCATCGGTTCCGTGGTGCTCGAGGCCGAACTCCTCGACACGCCCACGGCAGAAGCAATCTGGAATGCGCTTCCCTTCACCTCCAAGGCGAACACTTGGGGTGAGGAGGTTTATTTCTCGACGCCGGTGCACGTGAAACGCGAGGCCGACGCCCGTGACGTGGTGCAGCCCGGCGAACTCGCTTTCTGGATCGAGGGCGATTCCATCGCCATCGGTTTCGGGCGCACGCCGATCTCGCGCGGCAACGAAATCCGCCTCGCGGCCCGGACCAACATCTGGGGAAAGGCCACGGGCGATGTGAAGCAGCTGAAATCAGTAAAAGCCGGCGCGCCGATTAAGGTGGAGAATGTCGGTTAGTCTGCATTTATGAACAAAGCTGCGTTTCTCGCTGTCGGAACCTGCCCATGGAAATGACCGCAGAAGAAAAGCGCATCGAAGAAGAAGCGCTTGCCTATGCAAAGAAACACCGCAACGAAATGGCTCGACGCTTAACCGATCCCAAGATTTTCGTCTCTGAAGTAAGTCCGGTGTCGGTATTCATGGCGGGCTCGCCGGGCGCGGGCAAAACGGAAGCTTCGATTGAATTAATAAATCTCAAGGGTGCGGACGGGGCAAAGGTGCTGCGCATCGACCCGGATGAGCTACGCGAAGAGTTCCCGGGCTATACAGGCGAAAACGCGTGGCTGTTCCAGCGTGCGGTGATTCCCATCGTCGAACGAATTCACGATCTCGCTCTGGAACAGGAACAGAGCTTTTTGCTCGACGGAACACTGTCCAGCTACAGTGTCGCAGAGAAGAATATCCAACGGTCGTTGAAAAGAGGCAGGACGGTGCAGATTCTGTATGTGTATCAGGAACCCCAACAGGCTTGGCAATTCGTTCAGGCACGGGAAGCGGCCGAGGGCCGTCGCATACAGCCGGAGGATTTTGTTCGCCAGTATTTTGCCGCGCGAGAGGTGGTTAACCGTTTAAAGGCCAAGTTCGGTAAGTCTATTCAGGTGGATTTATTGATGAAAAACAACGACGGTTCGCATCAGTTCTACCGGGCCGGGGTCGACCAGATTGACAACCATATCCCCGAGAAATACAGTGTCGCCGACGTCAGACGCATGTTGGGTCTAAACTGATACTCAGACCATGTTTTCGCTCAAACGCAAATCCAAAGCAGTCGCTTCGACTCCATTCTCGGAGTTTATCCGCAATGCTTCTTCCGCCGAGAAGAAACGTGTTTATAAGCGCGTGCTGGAAAAAGCTTCAGAGAGCCAGAATCGGATTCTGAACCGGGTCGCCTCTGCCAAATAGGTTGTCCCGATCCCGTTGGGATCATTTCCTTTCAATCTTCGCCGGTTCGTATCTACGATGAATAATCGAACCTGGTCCCTTTTGTGCGCATCCAGATCCAGAAACATGTTTACAGATATAGAAACATGCTTCTATATATGGAAACAGTTTCCAGGAGTTTCTATGCTGTCTACTTCTAGTTAGAGATCACCAATGTCTAAGCCCTTTATCCCTCGCGACAAGCCTAAATCGTGGGTGGTATTCGTATGCGCCGGGCTTGTTGCGTTACTTGGCTTTGGACCAGTTTTGTTCTTGGCAAAGTTTCTAGATAGCAGCGCACTCTTCTCCGTTGGGGAAGCCGGGCTCACTGTGTGCGCAGGATTGATGTTCCTATCTTGGCCGGTATTTATGATTGGCCTACTAATGGGAAAGTACAAGAACCTTCCAGAGAAAGAATGGAAGGATCAAGTATGGTGATCTCTAACCCCACAATCGAGAGGGACGTGCGCAAGAGCGGCGCGCGCCCCTCATTGTGAACGTTAGGTTTCATCAGATAGATATCTATGAACAAAATACTCATCTTATTTTTCACCTTGGTTGCGACCATACCTACTACTGTTTTCGCGGAAAAAAATAAACTGCTAGGCGTTTGGATTGGCGTTGGCCGTGCATCCGAAGCGATTTATGCAACGATGAGAATAACGAAAGACCAGATTTCCTGGGGAGGAGGTAATCCATACAATCCTCCTTGCAAGACGACATACAGCGTTATCTCGGAAGAAACTAGTGACACATATCCCGGAAATAGCCTACCGCTCCGGAAAGGGCGAACGTTTACCGTTCTTAAGCTCAAGTTAGCCCCCAAGGATTGCGCCTACAAACTCGGGTTCTTCCAATTCGCGATTCCGTCAGATGCTGTTGGCTATGCCGACGTCATCACGTATTCCGAGGATAACCGGATGAATGGTTCGCTTTCCTTCAGTAAGAGGGAAGAATACGAAGGAGACAAGCAGTGAAACCTAACAATCGCTTTGATACGGACTCACTGCGTCGGCGCTTCGCGCCGCCTCCGCTCGCCGCTCAAGCTTGTCGTTATGTTTCAGAGCAGCGATGAAGTGCTGGATTTGCGGTGATGAAGCTTCTACCGGCGAACATCGGACGAAGAAATCCGATATGCGCGCCATATTCGGTCACGTCCGCCAGACGAAGCCTCTATATTGGAATGCCTCGACACTGCGCAACCAACAGGTCAAAGGACTTGACACCCGTATTCTCAAGTTCAACGACGTCCTGTGCTCTCGATGCAACAATGAGCGTACGCAGCCCTATGATCGTGCTTGGGAAAAGCTCTCGAAGTATTTGAGATCGAAGCCAACGCTTAAAGGCGGGGACCGCATTGATCTTGGGAAGGTTTTCCCTGGATCGGTCCATAGGTCAATGCTTCAGGTACATCTGTTCTTTGTAAAGCTGTTCGGCTGCTCGATTGTCGAGAACTCGATCCCCATTGATATAAGCGGCTTTTCAAAAGCCATTTTGCATAACACCGCACATCCCAAGATACATCTCGCAATCTCGCCTTACACTGATGGCAGTACTTTTGGGTCAGCAGGCCATTCTGATCTGGACACTGCCCAATTGAACGGGCGCATCGTTTACGCTACTTGGCTATACATTCTTGATCGATTCAGCATTCGCGTGATGTATGCTGAACCGACAGAACATCGAAAGGGTCTCATCGACTCTTGGCATCCTTCCTCAATAAGAAAATGCCTCCACGTATCGACGTTCTGAAACATAACCCTGCGCTCAACCGGACCTGCGCGAAAAGCCGCGCAGGCCGGTCAGCTCCACGTTACCTGACCGCTACTGATCGATAACGCACGTCGATCCAAGAATACTCCGTTCCTTTCCAATCCACCGCGCTAAGGGTTTATTCCAAGGCATCTGATAGGCATTTCAGCCGCCGAGGTAAGCAGTTTGCTGATTTTGGATCAAGCGCCCGACGGGTTAAAATCTCCCGCTTTCCCAGGCATTTCCCATGGCCAAAGACCCGGTTAACAATCTGAACGTCCTGTCGCAGGACCTGCTGCCGACGCCGCAGCAGGTGAAGACCGCGCTGCCGCTGACGGAGAAGGCGCAGGCGACGGTGGTGCAGGGGCGCGAAACCGTGCGCCGCATCCTGGATCATCAGGACCGGCGCCTGTTCGTCGTCGTCGGCCCGTGCTCGATCCACGACATCAAGGCTGCGCGCGAATACGCCGCGCGCCTGAAACGGCTGGCCGAGGAGGTGAGCGACACGCTCTACCTCGTCATGCGCGTGTACTTCGAGAAGCCGCGCACCACCGTCGGCTGGAAGGGCCTCATCAACGACCCGTTCATGGACGATTCTTTCCACATCGAGAAGGGTATCTTCATGGCGCGTGAGCTGCTGCTGCATCTGGCCGAGATCGGACTGCCGACCGCGACTGAGGCGCTCGACCCGATCACGCCGCAGTACCTTTCCGACCTGATCACCTGGACCGCGATCGGCGCGCGCACCACCGAATCGCAGACTCACCGCGAGATGGCGAGCGGCCTGTCGACGCCGCTCGGCTTCAAGAACGGCACCGACGGCAGCCTCACGGTGGCGATCAACGCGCTGCAGTCGGCGGCGCGCGCGCACCATTTCCTCGGCATCAACCAGGACGGCCAGTGCGCGGTGTTCCGCACCCGCGGCAACCGTTACGGGCACATCGTTCTGCGCGGCGGCAACGGCCGTCCGAACTACGACTCGGTGTCGATCGCCATGGCCGAGAAGGAACTGGCCAAGGCCAGGCTGCCGGTCAACATCGCCGTGGACTGCTCGCACGCCAATTCCAACAAGGACCCGGCGGTGCAGCCGCTGGTGGCGGAGAACTGCGTCAACCAGATCCTCGAAGGCAACCGCTCGATCGTGGCGCTGATGCTGGAAAGCCACCTGCACGAAGGCCACCAGTCGATCCCGGCCGACCTGAAGCAATTGAAGTACGGCGTGTCTGTGACCGACCCCTGCATCGGCTGGGATACCACGGAAAAACTCCTGCGCGACGCGCGCGAGAAACTCAAGCCGGTATTGGCGAAGCGCAAGGCTCCGGGCTAGTCCGGCGCCTACCGCGGCCCGGTTTCGCGGGCCGCGCCCCGAAAATCCTCAAGCTTTAACGGTTTTTCTCTCGTCCGCGGGTTGCGGCCGCGGGCGGTGCTGACTATTTATTAAGGTACGCCACTTTTCTCCCGCCCAGGGCCATGCAGACCCGCGTTGAAAACAAGAACAATCCCCTGCCGGTCGGTTATCGGCTAGGCGAGTACACGATCAGGTCGCTGCTCGGCCACGGCGGTTTCGGCATCACCTATCTCGCCCACGACACCAACCTGAATTCGCTCGTGGCGATCAAGGAATATTTTCCCGAGTCCTATGCCGAGCGCGACGGCAATTCCATAATCCATCCGCGTCCCGGCGGCGACGGTTCCGACGCTGAAATCTACCAGTGGGGCTTGCAGGAATTCCTGAACGAGGCGCAGGCGCTGGCCCGCTTCAAGCACAATTACATCGTGCGCGTGCTGCGCTACCTCGAGGCCAACGGCACGGCCTACATGACCATGGAGTACGAAGAGGGCGAAAGCCTGTCGGCCTATCTGAGGAGCCATGGGGGTTTTCTGAGCGAGCCCGATCTGCTGCGCGTGTTCCTGCCGATCCTCACCGGGCTGCAGGCGGTGCACGAGGCCGGCATGCTGCATCTCGACATCAAGCCCGACAACATTTACCTGCGTCGCAGCGGCCAGCCGATGCTGATCGATTTCGGCTCGGCGCGCCAGCGCCACGGCAAAATGCAGAGCGGGAGGATCGCGCTCACGCGCGGCTACTCGGCGCTCGAGCAGTATCCCGGCAACGGCGCCATGGGCCCGGCCACCGACGTTTATTCGGTCGGCGCCACGCTCTACCGCTGCATCACCGGCCGCGAGCCATTGGACTCGCTCCAGCGTCATAAGACCTTCGGCCTGCGCAAGGTCGACCCCTTGCCGCCGGCGACCAGCTTCGACCGCCCACTGTACGCGCCGCACATACGTCAATGCGTGGACCTCGCCCTGCGCCTGAAAGCCGAGGAGCGCCCGGCCTCGGCGCGGGCGCTGCAAAACGGCCTCATGGGCAAGGAGGCGCGGGAGGAAAAGTCCGTCTCGCTGGTGACGCCGGGGCGCGGTTCCGGATTTATCGGCATCAGCGATGCCATTATGAAACCCCTGCGCAAGTCGCGGCGGCGCGGGTTTCTGGAATCGACGTTCCTGTTCCTGCTGGCGCTTGCCGCCATGGCCATCGCCGCCGCGAAAATCCTGATGGACACCGGCCGCCTGAGCGAGGACGAGCTGTTTGCCTATTTCGACCGGGCGAAAAAACTGCCCTACGATGCCGGGCGCGAGATCAATCGTTTCATCGACGCGCAGTTGGGCGTTAAGCCGGTCGCCACGGCCGCGCCTGCTCCGGTGGCGCCGCGTCGCGCGATCAAGCCGAAACCCGTGCCGGAAAAACCGATAGCGCCGTTTGATCCGGCCAAAACGATCGCGCTCACGCTCGCGGCGCACGCCCCGGTGGCGTCGCTGGCGTTCGTGCGCGACAACGATGTGCTGGCCGTGGCTTACGAGGACGGCGCGGTGAATCTGTGGAATGCCGAAACCGGCGCGTTGATGACAAGCCTGAAATCCAGCGCGGAATCGCTCGGCGCGATGGCGGCGTCACCCGATGGTCGCTGGCTGGCGTATCCCGTGGACATAAAAGACGTGCAGATCTGGGACGTGCGGGAAAACGCGCCGGTGGCGAAACTCTCCGGTCACGCGGCGGCGGTGACCCGTCTCTTTTTTTCCGCGGACGGCGGTCAGCTGGCGTCGGTCGACGCGGATTCAGCCGTCATCCTGTGGGATACGGCGGAGCACAGGAAAATATTCGACCTCCCCCATGCCAGGCATGAAATACTGGCGCTCGCCATGTCACCCGATGGACGCGTATTGGCCGGGGGCGACATCGAAGGCGGCATCCAGTACTGGGATCTCGCGGGCGGCAAGGAACTGGCATACGTGCCGGCGCAGGAGGTCCCGGTCAGTACCATCGCCTACTCACCGGACGGTCGGTGGCTCGCCGCCGGCGGCCAGCAACACAACCTGAAATTGTGGGGCACCGGGCTGCGGCGCGACGACCGCGAGCTGGACGGCGCGCCGGATGAAGTGAACGTGGTGCAGTTCAGCCCCGACAGCCGCTGGCTGTTGCTGGGAGGAAAAGATCAACCGCTGGAAATCCTGGACGTGGAGCGGGGTCAGGTGGTCCAGCGACTCGCCGGGCACGATGGCGGCATTTCCGTGGTCGCGGTTTCATCCGACGGGGCGCGTGTCGCCACGTCCGGCGACGACGGCAAAATCCTGGTCTGGAAATAGCGGTTCCCGGACGACACACGAAAACCAAAGTACGTATGGCCCACGTGCATGGCCCGGGCTGATTTAGCCGGGTCAATAAAATCATCAATACACTGGATTGCGAAATACATCCCTCTATTCCGCCCTGCGGGCCAGCCTTCGACTGTTCATCTTTGCTGCCCGGGGCGCAACAAAACCCGTTGCGCCCGTTCGACGGCGTGAAAATGCATTAACTGTGTTCGCGACAATATCGCCGGGAGCAACGAGCGGCGCAGGGATGCGCCGTCTGCGGAGCGAAAGGTGCAAATTGGACGCGCTTTAGCGCGCCCCGCAGGGGTGCGGGCCAGGGATGGCGCGCATCGAGACCCCGGCGCCCGGCGATCTTGTCCGGCTTGCGCCGGAATGACGGCTTCTTTTCTTTCGGTGTGATTTCCAACATCCTGTTAAAGTAGCGCCTGATGGACCTCAGGCCGGGAATCAAGAGCCGCATCTTTGGTGCCTATGTATTGGTGCTGATCCTCGGCGCGGCGCTGGCGTGGCTCATCTACAGCGCGGGCGAGCAGGTGGTGCGCAGTTCGCGCGGGCTGGTCGAGCAGGAAGTGCCGGCGTTGCGCGCCGTCACCACGCTCAAGCTCGATCTGCTCGAACAGGAGTCGGTGCTCTACCGTTACTACGTCATTCGCGACCGCCGGCAGTTTCTGCAGAGCAGCGCGCGCAGCGAAAGCGCTTGTGTCGCCGGGTTCGACGAGCTGACGCGCGCGGTCGGGCCGAACGACGCGCTGCACGCCGTGCGCGGGAACTACGAGGACCTGCGCCGCCACGGGCGCGAGCTCGACCGCGCGCTGAGCCGCACGCCGCCGGACATCGGCGGCGCACGCGAAGCGCTGGCGCGCGCCAGTGCTACCGTGGGTCGCATTCATCGCGGGCTCGATTCCGTGGCCGCGAGCGTCGAGGCGCGATTGCGGGCGAGCGGCGCGCGCGCCGAGTCCACGGTGCGTTCGATGCAGACCCGGCTGGTACTGTTCGCCGGCGCCATCTTCCTGGTTTCGCTGTTCGCCGGTTACTACATCAACCGCTACATCAACGAGCAGACCGAGCGCCGCCGGCTCGCCATCTTCCCGGAGCGCAGTCCGAGTCCGGTGCTGCGCCTGGCGCGCGACGGCGAGGTGCTCTATGCCAATCCGGCGGCGGCCGACTTGCTGCGCGCTACCGGCGCCGACGCGCGCGACCCGCGGGCGTTGCTGCCGGCCGACCTGGAGCGGCGGCTGGCGGAGTTGCGCCACGCCGAGCCCCCGCACGCGCTCTGGGAATACACGCTGGGCGAGCGTTCAATCGAGTGCCACATTCACTGGCTCGCCGACCTCGATATTTTCCACGCTTACGTCTCCGACGTGAGCGAACGCCAGCGCGCGCAGGAACGGCTCATTTTCCAGGCCTACCACGACGCGCTCACCGGGTTGCCGAACCGGCGCATGTTCGAGGAGGAATTCGAGCGCCGCGTGTTCGCCAGTGGCCGCGCCGGCATCCGCGCGGCGTTCCTGCTGTCCGGCCTCGACCGGTTTCGCGTGGTGATCGAGAGCGTCGGCCACACCGTCGGCGACGTCCTGCTCAAGGCCGTCGCGGAGCGCCTGAAGGCGGCGTTGCTGGCGCACGAGTCGACGCATGGCGCGATCCTGTACCGCTTCGGCGGCGACCGCTTCGGCGTGCTGCTGCCGGGTTTCACCACCGCCCAGATGCCGGTGTCGCTGGCCGAGCGCATCCTTGAGACCATGCGCGAGCCGTTCTACGCCCTCGGCCGCGAGTACCACCTGAGCTTGAGCGTCGGAGTCAGCATCTACCCGCTCGACGGGCAGGACGCCGCGACGCTGCTGCGCAACGCCGAAACCGCGATGCAGCGGGTGAAGCAACAGGGCGGAGCGAGCCTGGAGTGCTACACCCGCGACATGAACGATCGCGCCGCCGAGTGGCTGGCGCTCGAGAACGAGCTGCGCCACGCCGAGGAACACGGCGAGCTGCGCCTGCATTACCAGCCGCAGGTCGAAATCGCGAGCGGGCGGGTGACCGGCGCCGAGGCATTGTTGCGCTGGGAACACCCGGCGCACGGAATGATGTCACCGGCGCAGTTTCTGCCGCTGGCCGAGGAATCCGGGCTGATCGTGGCGCTCGGTGAATGGGCGCTGCGCACCGCCTGCGCCCAAGCGGCGGCCGCTAACACGCCGGAAACCCGGGCACTGACGGTCGCGGTCAACATCACCGCGCGCCAGTTCACCTTGCCGAACCTCGCCCGGCGCGTGGCCGAGATCCTGCGGACCACGGGCCTTGCGCCTTCGCGGCTCGAGCTCGAAATAACCGAAACCGTGGCGATGCAGGACGCGGCGCGCACCATCGAAACGCTCGCGGAGCTCAAGCGCACTGGCGTGCGGCTGGCGGTGGACGATTTCGGCACCGGGTTTTCGTCGCTCTCCTATCTCCGGCGCTTCCCGCTCGACAAACTCAAGATCGATCAGTCTTTCGTGCGCGGCCTGCCGGACGAGAACGACGCCGCCATTACCCGCGCCGTCATCGCGCTCGGGCGCAGCCTCAAGCTCAAGGTCATCGCCGAAGGCGTGCAAACCCGTGAACAGCTGGAGGTTTTGCGCGCGCAGGGTTGCGACGCCTACCAGGGGGAATTGTTCAGCCGACCGTTGCCGACGCGGGAATTCGCCGAATTGCTGGCGGGTTTGGACGTGCCGCGTAGTTAGCCGCCGGCTCCCGAGGCGCAGCTCTTTGGGCAATGAACGCTAGTAGAAGCCATGCAGCAGGTAGGCGATCAGCGCCAGTCCGAGCGCAATCAGCACGATGTTGGCGGCGACTCCCATGTTCACGAAATAGCCGGGCGGAATCTCCTCCGGCTTGAGCGTGCGCACGACGCGGCGAAATTGCAGGTTGGCGAAGAACGTCGCCACCACTCCCAAGGCGATGAAAACGAGGCCGACCCAGAAGGAAAACCCGCGCGCGACCCCCGTGGGCTGCTGGCCGAGCAGGTGCAGAAACAGGCCGAAGCGCTCGATCAGGAATCCGAAGCCCATGAGCGTCAGACCGGTGCGGCTCCAGGCGAGCAGCGTGCGCTCGGCGGCGAACAGCACGCGCGGATCGTTTAGGTCGGACATGGACAGTTAGTTTTGTCGTTCCTGGTTTTGATGGCGAATACAGACCACGGTTCCGGCTAGTCAACGGCCAGCACGATCTTGCCCATGGTTCGGCCCGCGGCGAGCAGCGTATGCGCTTCGGCCGCTTGCGCGAGCGGCAGCACCGTGCCCACGTGCACGTGCAGTTTGCCGTGGTCCATGAGTTCGGCGCCGCGTCGCAGAATTTCACCCGGGTGCCGCATGGCGTCGGTGAGCCCGAAGAACACCGGATCAGCATGAGCTCGAAGCTCAGGCGTTGGTTGCGCACGCGCGGCACGCTCCAGTCCATCTCAGGACCCGGGGCGAGCAGCGTGACCACGTCGCCGTAGTAGCGCACGGCAGCGAAGGTCTGCGCCAGCGTCTTGCCGCCCACGGTGTCGAACGCCACGTCGACCCCGCGCCCGCCGGTCCAGTCGAGCGTGGCCTGCACGAAGTCCCGTTGCTTATGAAGGATGGTATGAGTCGCGCCGAGCGATTTCGCGAAATCGTCCTTCTCGTGCGAGCCGACCGTGGTGCAGACTTCGGTGTCGGCCAGACGCGCGAGCTGGATCGCCACGTGCCCGACGCCGCCGGCGCCGGCGTGGATCAGTATTTTCTGCCCCGACTGGATCTCGACGCGGTTGTACAGAGCCTCCCAGGCGGTGATCAGCACCAACGGGACTGCGGCCGCCTGCTCGAACGACAGGCTTTTGGGTTTTCTGGCGGCGAGCCGGTAATCGACCAGCGCATATTGTGCGTAATTGCCCAGACGCTCGCCTGCCGGACACTGGCAGTAGAAAACCTCATCGCCCGGCTGGAATCCGATCGCCGCCTTGCCGACGGCTTCGACGACCCCGGCGCCGTCGCAGCCGAGCACCGGCGGCAGCGGCGCAGGGTAGCCCGAGGGCTTGGCGCGCATTTTCGTATCCACCGGGTTCACGCCGGCGGCCTTCACGCGCACCAACAGGTCGGTGTCGCGCGTCGGCTTGGGATCCGGCAGCGTCTCCGGCTTCAGCACCTCTGGTCCGCCGGGAGCGATCATGACGATGGCTTTCATGCGCGTGAAAAGATTCTACCCCTTTTGCGCGGCGGGATGGGTTTTCATGACCTGGCGCCGGCGCGACCCGGCAGCGTCGCCGGCGCCAGCCGGCCCAGGTCGGCCAGGATAGCACGATATGACAGCGCCACCATCCATCGCGCCAACCAGTTCGACGGTGGCGACAGTGCAATCCAAGCCCGCCCTTGATCGTTAACGGCCCGGTTACCGAAACACGTAACAAGGCCGGCGGCGATGAGTGACATCAGCAGCCCGACGCAAAAAGCCGTGATCGACTTTGCCACGCACTCGTCCTAAATGTCATTTGTACGGGGACAGGATTTTCGTCAGCGTCTAACTTTTCGGGCGCACGGCCGACTTCGGGCGAAATGCCTTGATGACTTCGTCGCGCGTCTCCAGATACGGGCCACCGATGAGATCGATGCAGTACGGCACCGCGGCGAAGACGCCGTCGAGGGTTTCCTTGATCGCCTTGGGCTGGCCCGGCAGGTTGATGACGAGCGACTTGCCGCGCACCACGCCCACCTGACGCGACAAGATGGCGGTCGGGACGTACTTGAGACTGACAGCACGCATCTGTTCGCCGATTCCGTCCAGCACCTTGTCGGCGATCGCGAGCGTGGCCTCGGGCGTGACGTCGCGCGGGGCCGGTCCCGTGCCGCCGGTGGTAACCACCAGGCAGCAACCCTCGAGATCACACAGCTCGCGCAGCGCGCGTTCGATCTCCGGCCGTTCGTCCGGCACCAGGCGCGTGATCACGCGCCACGGCGTAATCAGCGCCTGCTGCAGCCATTCCAGGATCGCCGGCCCGCTCTGGTCCTGGTACTCGCCGCGGCTGGCGCGGTCCGACACGGTGACGATGCCGACGCGTACCGGTTCACTCATGAAAAATTCCCCCAGGCCTTTCCGAAGTCGTCCATTATTGCCCAGATTGTGCCATACAAAGAAACTCCCGTTTGGCATGGGCGGTTGCCCGTACGGATGTCAGGTTTTCCGGCATGTTGGCACTCGATTCGGCAAGGGTGGTCGCCGGGCGTATGCTTATGACGTCGGGTCTTGAGGCGGCTGGGTGGCGCCGGTTCGACTTCAGCGGACCGTCCGCCGGTTGCCCTTCCGTCCCGCGAAAGCAAGGAGGGTTCCGCCATGGCAGCGATTAACGAAAAAGTCGAACGCCACGTGGTATTGCTGGACGAAAACAAAACCGCTTACGAAGCCGCCGCGCTTATGAGCGAAAAGCGCATTGGCTCGGTGGTGGTGACGCGCGTCTCGCGGGTGATCGGCCTGTTTACCGAGCGTGACCTGATGCGCCGCGTCGTGCGGGAACGCCGGGATCCGGCCGCGGTCACGGTTAAGGAGGTGATGCGCCCGGAGTTCGCGCGCGTGACGCCGCAGGAACGCCCCGAGAGCTGCGTCGAGCTGATGAAGCAACACCAGTGCCGGCACTTGCTGGTGTTCGACGGCGACGCGTTCGTCGGCATCATTTCCCTGCGTGACCTGCTGGTGTTGCTGCTCGAGGAAAAGGAGGAGCTCATCCGTCAGCTGACGAAATACGTTACAACCTGACGGTCCCCTTCGCCCGCAATTCGGGCGGCCCTCGCAACCGCGGTTATCGGAGACTTCAGTTGAGAACCTTGTAACCCCGTTCTCGCAGGCAATTTTTTGTCACCAGCTGCTTCTCGCGCCGGGTTGCGGCCGCGCCATGCGCCGCGCCCACCACCGCGCCGGCGCCGGCACCTTT
>Ga0187775_10000167_pt1 | contig 15523 bp, 17 predicted proteins | sample 0216_BV02_MP12_1_FD_132441 | JGI IMG/M metagenome (GOLD analysis project Ga0187775, IMG submission 132441) | Tropical peat soil microbial communities from peatlands in Department of Meta, Colombia - 0216_BV02_MP12_10_MG | ecosystem: Environmental > Terrestrial > Soil > Wetlands > Peat | place... | reverse complement strand
GCGCGTGAGGTTGACGTAGTTAACAAAGTAAGTCTTGAAATACGGGGTGTCCGGAGCCACCACCAAAGTATTGCCTTCCATTTTGTAGCGTATGTCCACTTGCCGTGATATGCGCTCCAGAATCGCCGGCAAGGTTTCATTCACTGCGTTAAGTGTAACCAGCCCGTGAATTCCGGGGTCTACATCTATGTTCTGCTTAGTGTCCCGCGCCAAGGCAAATAGCAGTTCTTTTGCGGGGACCTCGTTGACCACCACACTATAAGTTTCCGCCTTTTCCACCGCTTTGGGTGGCGGGACGAAGCCCGTGGTTTTAACAGGGGCCGGAATCTCGCCTGCCTCAGGTCCCAACTTACCGGTGATATGACCTTCCGATTGCGGAATCTGCGGATAATTCGACAAATTGCCAGTAGCACAGCTGCCCGACAAAAAGGCCAATGTCAGGCAAGAAATGAGGGCGCTCCTACTGGGGTGTTGCATTTTTAGTCTACCCTGAAAGTGAAGCAAGACATTTATTTGTTACATTTCCTAATAATAGCACCATCTTATTACTACTTATGCAAGGATTTGTGCAATTATTGCTTGCAATGTGACAGACTAGCAAGGTTTGTTCCAGGCCGTAACCGTTTAGTCCAATTTCGCGCAATTTGCGCAAAACCAAGGTTAGTTCTGGAATTCGCCTATTTTCAATAGCTTCAAATGAAAGGCTTGCGCGTATTTAGGCGGAAGCTGGTTCATCGCTAGTTTGGCTTCCTCTTGCGAGGAGTACAGACCGTAAAACACCCTGAATCTCGGTTGACCTCCCAAGTTCACCGGGTATACGTAAATTTCTTCAAGATTCATCAGCTTCGAAGCACGGGTGAGGAAGCGTTCGATTCGCGGCGGGTGCATCTGTTCGGTAAGGAACAGCTGGATACTGAAATCATCCGCCGGCGCCTCCCCAAATGCATAATAGGTGGCTTCGATGCGCTGCCTCAGTATCGGAAATTGTTCAAATGTGACGTAGCCCGCTTCGGGCTGTAACGGTTTTTTGGATTCGGCCTCCGTTTTTGTTGGCGCCAAGGTTACGCCAGGCGACATCCGTAATGGAAGGCCGAGTTCGCTCGCGTCACTTTTTTGTGGAGTAACGTTTTGAGGAGCCGGGGAAAGATCAGGGGCATCTGTGGACGACCCCATTTTGACTGGTTCCGATACGGGCGATTTCGAAACGGGTGGCTCCGTTGCGGGCAATTCTTGTCGGACTGGTGCAGCTGCCTGGGTTTGGGGTCCTTCGGATTCCGCGTGCTTCGCTGGCGGGCTTTCAAGCGGGTTGCTAACCGCGGGCTGATTGACGGTAGGTATCTCGAGTATCGGCCAAAGCAAGAGATAGGCACTGTACGACAATGCCCCAACAGCGATCCCAAACATGAGCCAAGCGAGGCGGGCAAACGATCTGCGGCGGTGGCCGAGGTCATTGCTAAATTCGCTGTCCTGGATTGCTGCCCTGACGTGCTTTGGTTTGATAGTGTGAGTATTGTCGGCAAATGCGGCGAGCAGCGCCTTGTCTGCAAGCAGATTTACACGCCGGGTGAGTCCCTCTGAGGCTTTAGCAATCATGCGCACCACGCCTTGGGAAAACAGGTCCGGGCCGCGGTAGCCTGCGGCGCGGATGCGGAACATAAGATATTCTTTGATCTGTTCCGCATTCAGAGGCTTCAGCGAAAAGCTGTAAGTAATTCGTTCACGCAACTGGCGGATCTGTGGCTGCCGCAGAATTTCGTCGAGCTCTGGTTGGCCGAAAAGCACGATCTGTAACAGCTTGTGGCTTCCGGTTTCCAGATTGGAGAGCAGGCGTATCTCCTCCAGTGTCGCAAGCGGCATGCTCTGCGATTCCTCGACAAAAACCACTACCTGGCGTTTTTGCATGTGGCGCTCGAGCAGGTAGTTGTGCAGCTCCTGCATCACCTTGATGCGCGGCTCGTTGTCGCCGATTTGCAACTGTAACTCAAAGGCGATGGCGTGCAGGATTTCGTCAGGAGAAACGCTCGGATTGGCGAGATATACAGACTCAATTTGTTGCGGCAAGCACGTCTGAAGCATGCGGCACAACATGGTCTTACCGCTGCCTACTTCGCCGCTCACCTTAATTATTCCTTCGCCATGGGAGATGGCGTACAGCAGCGCGTCTAGAATCGCACCCCGGTCCCCCCCTGGAAAAAAGAATTCGGTGTTGGGGGTGATCTTAAATGGCGGTTGCGTCAGCCCGAAATGCTCATAATACATAGAGATTAATCGTCCTTCTCCTCCAGATCGCCATATTGTTGCATACGGCTGTACAGAGTGGTGCGTCGCACACCCAATAGCTTCGCGGCCTGAGAGAGATTGCCATGGGTGATAGAAAGCGCCGCTTCCACATAACTTTTTTCCCACTGTCGCAGCATCTCATCCAAACTGAAATTTTTCTGCGATTGCAAGTGTTTTCGCGCGGCATCCAGCAAGGCTTTTGAATCCTGAGCCATCACCGGCTCAGGGATTTTGGCATCCAGACTGTCCATGTCCAGCTCGCTCTGCAATTGCGCAGTGCCGACGGTTTGTCCCGGATATTTTGTGGTAAGGCGGATTACGATATTGCGCAACTCCCGTACATTGCCGGGAAAGACATAATCCCGCCATAGGGCCAGAGATTTCGCGTCCAAATTGAATGGCACAACGCGGCTCTGGTGCGAATAAAAATCGCGGTAATGGTCGAGCAGGATTAGCTTGTCTTCGTCCAGCTCACGCAGCGGCGGCACGCTGATGCAGAACACGCTCAGCCGATGATAAAGATCGGCACGAAAACGGCCCGCTTTAATTTCCTGTCGCAGATCGCGGTTGGTTGCCGCAACTACACGAGCATTGCTGGTACGGCTAGCAGTTTCACCTACACGCTGATATTCGCCATTTTCCAGTACCCGCAAAAGCTTCGCCTGCAATTCCAGCGGCAGTTCCCCGATTTCGTCAAGGAACAACGTGCCGTCTTTGGCATCTTCAAAGTAGCCTGAGCGCGGCGCAGTGGCACCTGTGAATGAACCCTTGCTGTAACCAAAAAGTGTCGGTTCTACAAGGTTCGGCGAAATCGCCGCACAATTGAGCGCCAAATACGGTTTTTGCCTGCGACCACTCAAACTATGGAGAGACATTGCAACGAGTTCCTTGCCGCTGCCAGACTCGCCTTCGATTAGCACAGGAAACGGCGCATTGGCATATTGGCCGATTTGATTGCGGAGTTTTTCGATCACGAAACTCTTGCCAATGATTCCTCCCTCTGCGGGCGCGACCACCAGTTCCACGTCGCGGATTTGAAGCGCTTTAGCGAGCAGGGACTTGAGCTTCTCGGGTTCACACGGCTTAGGTATAAATTCAATTGCGCCCAGGGCACGCGCATGCCGCGCGTTAGCCTCGTCGTTCTGGCCGGACAGCACTACGATTTTGATGCCTGGCGAGTAGGCCAGCAATTCGCTGATCAGGTGGAAACCCTCGTCTGGACGGTGTGGGGTGGGCGGTAGTCCAAGGTCAATCAACGCAAGCTGCGGCGGTTTGTCAAGCTGGCGCAGCAAGCTTTTTACCTGGTTTCGCGAATCCGCGGTATAAACGACATAATCCTTGCTCAATACGAAATTTAGTGTGTCGGTAATGAGCGGGTCGTCGTCGACGATCAATAATTCGGGTTTAGCTTGATTATCCACCGTGTTCTACGCGTTTATACAAAACGACCTTGGTCATTTTGCCAGAAGCTCAGGTCCCCGTCATAGTCCCGCGGTCGCCGATGCAGGACAAGAATGCTTGCTCTAGGTTTGATGCGCTGTGCAGTCTGCACAGTTGCTGCGGAGTGCCCACAAAAAGCAGGTGGCCGTCGTGAATTATCGCCATGCGGTCGCAGATTTCCTCCACATCGGAGAGTGTATGCGAAGTGAAGAACAAAGTGCGCCCTTGATTGCGCAAATCCCTGAACTTCGTCTTCAGGCGCGCACGCGCCTTGGGATCCAAACCGCTGGTGGGTTCGTCTAACACATACAGTTCCTTGCTGGCGAGAAAGCATGCCGCGAGTCCAAGTTTCTGCGTCATTCCCTTGGAATAGGCGCGAACCGGAAGCCGCAGGGCCGCCATATCGAGATCAAGCGCGACAAACATGTCCTCGACCTGAGCCGGATCATAGGGTAATCCCTGTAGCTTTAACATGTATTGCAGGAAGTCCCTCCCTGTTAAGTAAAATGGGGGAATAAAGCGTTCGGGCAGAAACGACAGGCGTTTGCGGGAAATCGTCAGGCGGTGCGACGTGCCGAAAATCTCAATCATGCCTGCATCGGTTTGGCAAAAATCGAGCAGGCATTTTAGAAGCGTGGTTTTGCCGGCGCCGTTAATTCCGACCAAGGCAAAATATTCTCCGCCCTCGACGCTGAAACCTACCCCTTTGACTGCGGCGTATGTTCCGAAATATTTGCTTACATCGATAAATTGTAGCGCGTGCGTGTGCATGATTGATGAAGGGAATCGGCTTGATGTCGCTTCATGATAACACGCCGTTGGGGAACGTCCCCTATGGCCGACAACGCAAGCGCTGTCAGGTTTTTTATTTGCTTCAACTAGTTTAAAATTCGTCTTTTCTGGACCCGAGTGCCATTCACAATCGTGCCCACGGTTAATCTGGTTGAAATAAACAACGTCAATTTCGCCTACAACGATCGCCCAGTCCTCAAGGGAATGAACATGCAAATTGCCAAGGGAAGGGTGGTCTCTATCATGGGCGGCAGCGGTTGCGGCAAGACCACGCTGCTGCGGCTCATCGGTGGGCAGTTGCAACCGGCAGTGGGCTCAGTCAAGGTGGCTGGCGAGATCATCCATGAACTGGGACATGACGAGCTGTACAGGATGCGACGGCGCATGGGGATGTTGTTTCAATTCGGTGCTTTGTTCACTGATCTGTCGGTGTTTGACAATGTCGCATTTCCTCTGCGTGAACATACCGATTTGCCTGAGACGCTCATCCATGACCTGGTGCTGATGAAGCTGCACGCAGTCGGTTTGCGCGGCGCGCGCCACCTCATGCCATCCGCAATCTCCGGTGGCATGTCGCGCCGCGTGGCGCTTGCTCGCGCGATTGCGCTCGATCCTATGCTTATCATGTATGATGAACCGTTCGCCGGCCTGGATCCAATTTCACTCGGCGTAATAGCCAACCTCATCAGGCGCTTGAATGATGCGCTGGGCGCGACATCGATTATAGTGACTCACGATGTGGAGGAAACGTTGGCGATCGTGGATTATATCTATTTTGTTTCAGAAGGGGTCGTCGTGGCACAGGGCACCCCCGATGAAATTCGCGCATCCAAGCTGCCGTTCGTGCACCAGTTTGTGCATGCGGAAATGGACGGGCCAGTGCCGTTTCATTATTCGGGCGAGCCTTATGCTCGGGACATCGGTTTAGATGAACGCGGCAGCTAAGGGGATTCCTGACGGGCTGCGAGTGCTGGGCGGCTGGGCCATTAACAGCGTGAGGCGGCTCGGCCTTGCCAGCCGTTTTCTCTGGGCCACGCTCATTCAGTCCGGGACCAGTTTCCGGCGCTTTAAGCTGGTCACCCGTGAAATGTATTTTGTCGGTGTTTATTCGCTGATCATTATTATAGTTTCCGGATTGTTCGTCGGTTTCGTGTTGGGTCTGCAAGGTTACAATACGTTGCAGAAATACGCGTCTGAACAGGCGCTGGGCCTGTTGGTTGCGCTCTCTTTGGTGCGCGAGCTCGGGCCGGTGGTGACTGCGTTGTTGTTTGCCGGTCGTGCCGGCACCGCGCTTACCGCTGAGATTGGCCTGATGAAAGCGACGGAGCAGCTGTCCGCAATGGAAATGATGGCTGTGGATCCGATTGCCCGCGTGGTAGCACCGCGCTTCTGGGCGGGGGTAATTTCGATGCCAATTCTGGCGGCGATCTTCAGCATCGTTGGCGTATTCGGCGGCTATTTCGTGGGAGTGGTGCTGATTGGCGTGGACGAAGGCGCGTTCTGGGCGCAAATGCAGGCCGGGGTTGATATATTCGACGATGTACTGAACGGCGAGATTAAAAGCCTGGTGTTTGGCGTGACGGTGACGCTGATTGCCTTGTTCGAAGGTTATGATTGCTATCCCACCGCGGAAGGCGTGTCGAGTGCCACGACACGGACGGTGGTTATCTCGTCGCTGGCGGTCTTAGCGTTGGATTTTGTAATGACAGCTTTTATGGTCGGAGGATGGTGATGGGATCTAAAGCGCTCGATTTGTGGGCAGGTGTATTTGTGCTAGCTGGAATCGTTGCCTTGTTCATGCTGGCGTTCAAAGTCGGCAACCTTAGCAGCTTTAGCTTGTCTAGTAATAATTACTTGCTGTATGCCAATTTCGAGAACATCGGGGGTCTTAAAGTGCGCGCGCCAATAAAGAGCGCCGGCGTGGTAGTCGGTCGGGTCGCCGACATCCGTTTTGACAACAAGGATTATGTTGCTAAAGTAACGTTAAGCATTGACAAGAGTTATCAATTTCCGAAGGACACTTTTGCCAGCATTCTGACCTCCGGCCTGCTTGGTGAGCAGTATATTGGGCTGGATGCGGGAGGCGATAGTGAATATCTGCAGCCGGGGGACAACATCAAGAAAACCCAGTCTGCAATTGTGCTGGAAAAGCTAATAGGCCAGTTTTTATTCAGCAAGGCGGAAGGCGGGAAAAAATGAAATTCGTCCACAAGATATCATTAGTACTGGCGGTATTCGCAAGTGGCTTGACGCTTGCCGCCGATATTTTGCCACCGGATGTGCTGGTGCGCGACACTGCCAAAGAGGTGCTGGACATAATTAAAAGTGACACGGATATCCAAGGCGGGAACCGCAAAAAACTTCTCGACCTAGTGGAAACAAAGATCGTGCCGCATTTCGATTTCGTCCGCATCACCCGGCTCGCGGTCGGCAAAAACTGGCGCGCCGCCACACCGGAACAGCAGCAGGTGTTGGTCAAGGAATTTCGTACGCTGCTGGTGCGCACGTATTCCAGCGCGCTTACCGCCTACAAAGACCAGGGCTATGTAGTGAAACCTGCCGACATCAAAGGCGATGATGCGCTAGTAAAAGTAGAAATCAACCAGCCCGGCGGGCAGCCAATCACCATGGACTACAGCTTGGAGAAGACAGCCGATGGCTGGAAGGTTTACGACGTGGTTGTGGCCGGAGTCAGCCTGGTGACGAGTTACCGCAGTACCTTCAACAACGAAATCAACCAGTCGGGCATAGACGGCCTGATAAAGACCTTGATGCAGAAGAACGAAAAACTCGATGGCGGCGCGGAAAAATCCGGCAACATGCTGCGGGTGCAGGAAAAAAAATGATTGTTCGCGATGGCAACCGCCTGCGGGTGCAGGGCTCGGTCACCATGAGCAACGTCAAATCGCTACTCGAAGCGGGTCTGCAGCAGTTTAATCCCGAACTTAAGGAAATCGATTTCAGCGGGTTGCAGGAAGTGGATTCGTCCGCAGTCAGTATGGTCCTTGAATGGCTGCGCGTTTCCAAAAAGCGCGACCTTAGGCTCAACATACTCAACATGCCTGATAACATGAGAAGCCTCGCCTCGCTCTACGGTGTGCTGGAATTGATACCTATTTCCGGCGGGAAATGAAAAATAGCGGGAGCAATTGCTGCCGCTAGGCGAAGTGTGGGGTTTTGCTAAGCTTACCTTCTTGTTTTACTTCTCACCTACCATGACTCCCGCGATTCAAATACGAGAAGTGCATAAAAGCTTTGGCGCCGTTCAAGCGCTGAGAAATATAAGTCTGGAGGTTGCCCAGGGCGAATTCTTTGCGCTATTGGGGCCGAACGGTGCTGGCAAAACCACGCTTATCAATATTCTTGCCGGTTTATCGCGCGCCGACAGCGGTAACGTTAAAGTGACGGGATATGATGTCACCACCGAATACCGCGACGCGCGACGCGCGCTCGGGGTAGTCCCGCAGGAACTGGTGTTTGATCCTTTCTTCACGGTGCGCGAGACTCTTACCATCCAGTCCGGTTATTTTGGGATTAAACGCAATCGCGGATGGATTGACGAGATAATTCACCACCTGGACCTTGCAGACAAGGCCGACACCAATATGCGTGCCTTATCCGGTGGCATGAAACGCCGTGTGCTGGTGGCGCAGGCACTGGTACATAAGCCGCCGGTTATTGTGCTCGACGAGCCGACCGCAGGCGTGGATGTGGAACTGCGTCAGGAGCTTTGGCAGTTCATCAGGAAACTCAATTCCGACGGGCACACGATTGTGCTCACCACGCATTATCTGGAAGAAGCGGAAATGCAGTGTAGCCGTATTGCCATGCTTAAGCAGGGAAAGATCGTCGCGCTTGACACCACTAAACACCTTCTGGAAAGTTTTTCCGCACGTCAGGTCAAGTTACGGCTGTCGCCGGATCGCTTACCCGAGAACTTGCGCTTGATGCTCATGCAGCGCACTGATTCGAGCTATACGCTGGCTCTGAACGATTATTCAGAACTGGAACGGGTCCTGTCGCAGTTGCGCGAAGCCGGGATCGTGGTGCAGGAGATAGAGTTACTGCAGCCCGATTTGGAAGAAGTATTTGTGCAAATAATGAGCAAGCACTAATGCGTGGATTCCCGAGCCTGTTCTACAAGGAGTTGCTGCGCTTCTGGAAAGTAAGTTTTCAAACCATACTGGCGCCGATGCTGACGGCGATGTTGTACTTGCTGATTTTTTCACATGTTCTGGAAGAACACATGCAGGTTTATGACGGCGTCAGCTATACCGCGTTCCTGGTGCCGGGCCTGGCAATGATGACTGTGCTGCAGAACGCGTTTGCCAACAGTTCCTCCAGTTTGATTCAGTCTAAAATCACCGGGAACATCATATTCGTCTTGCTACCGCCACTGTCACACTGGGAATTTTTTCTGGCCTACATGCTCGCGGCGACTGTGCGCGGTCTGTTGGTGGGTTTAGGCGTATTCGCGGTCACGCTGTGGTTTATTACGGTACCACTGACATATCCGCTGTGGACATTGCTGTTTGCGCTTTTGGGAAGCGGAATTCTTGGCGCAATGGGCATCATCGCGGGAATCTGGGCCGACAAGTTCGACCAACTCGCGGCATTCCAAAACTTCATTATCATTCCGCTGACGTTCCTGAGCGGTGTATTTTACTCGATTCATTCACTCCCGCAATTTTGGCAGATAGCGTCGCACTTGAATCCTTTTTTCTACATGATAGACGGCTTCCGTTACGGATTCTTCGGAATTTCCGATGTTGCGCCTGATTTGAGCCTGGTCATTGTCGCGGCCTGTTTCCTGGCCCTATCATTGTTTACGTTGTGGCTGCTCAAAATCGGTTACAAGTTGCGTTATTAAAGATGCTTATGGTCAAGCCAGAAGACGTGAAAAGTTTTATTCAGGGCAGCCTGCCGTGCGAATTTGTCGATGTGCGGGGCGATGGCCAGCATTTCGAGGCAGTCATCGTGAGTGCCGCTTTCCGCGGCAAAAGCCGGGTGCAGCAGCACCAGATCGTGTATCGCGCCCTGGGTGACAGGATGCGAGAGGATATTCACGCGTTGTCAATGAAAACTTATAGCCCAGAAGAATGGACAAGCTAGTTATTCTGGGGGGTGCGCCACTTTCGGGCGAGGTTCGGATTTCCGGCGCCAAGAACGCGGCTTTGCCAATACTCTGCGCGAGCCTGCTCACCCATGAGCCGCTGAAAATTGAGAACGTACCGCACTTGCAGGACGTTACTACCATGCTCAATCTGCTTGCGCAAATGGGTGTCGCCGTATCGCTAAATGAAAAAATGGCGGTGGAACTCACCGCGGAGCGCGTGAATAATTTAGTCGCGCCGTACGAGCTGGTGAAAACCATGCGCGCCTCGATTCTTGTCCTGGGGCCGATGCTGGCGCGCGCTGGTGAAGCACGGGTAAGCCTCCCCGGTGGTTGCGCGATCGGCATGAGACCGGTGGATTTGCACATCAAAGGCCTGCAGGCGATGGGAGCCGAAATTGGCATCGATCACGGCTATATCCATGCGCGGGCGAAGCGCATGAAAGGCGCGCGAATTTTCATGGATCTGGTGTCGGTTACCGGCACAGAGAACCTGATGATGGCAGCGACTCTGGCGCAAGGCAATACGGTAATCGAAAACGCGGCGCGTGAGCCGGAGGTAGTGGATCTGGCAAACTGCCTAAACGCCATGGGGGCACGCATTCACGGTGCTGGCAGCGACATGATTTCCATTGAAGGCAGGGACAAGCTGCATGGCACGGACTATCGAATAATGCCCGACCGGATCGAAAGCGGAACTTTTCTTGTTGCGGCGGCAGCGGCCGGCGGGCGGATTCGCCTCAAGGATACCCGGCCGAATATTCTTGATGCAGTGCTAGAGAAACTGCGGGAGGCCGGTTCGGACATCGAATCAGGAGACGACTGGGTGAGCCTGAAGATGAACGGGGAACTTACAGCTGTCAATGTGCGCACTGCGCCTTATCCTGGATTCCCAACCGACATGCAAGCGCAGTTCACGGTGTTGAACAGCGTGGCACGCGGTGCCTCCACAGTCACTGAAACGATTTTTGAAAACCGTTTTATGCATGTCCAGGAATTGAAGCGGATGGGAGCGGAAATCGAGGTTGAAGGCAATTCCGCAATGGTGAAAGGTGTTGCTCGATTGGATGGCGCCAAAGTCATGGCCACCGATTTGCGTGCTTCGGCGAGCCTTGTTCTGGCTGGAATGATCGCGCGCGGCGAAACGGTGGTGGATCGCGTCTATCATCTCGACCGCGGCTACGAATGCATAGAAGAAAAGCTTTTGCAGCTTGGTGCCCAAATTCGCCGCGTGCGTTGATTTTGAAAGAAAAATTCATGCACGGCAGCGTCTCTGCTGTAAAATGCGCATTTTTGATTAAGAGATCGCCGTGGCAGGCATTACCCTGGCCTTATCCAAAGGCCGGATATACGAAGAGAGCTTGCCGCTCTTAAAAGCGGTGGGCATCGTCGCGCTCGAAGATCCGGAAATTTCGCGCAAATTGATACTTGCCACAAACCGCGCAGGCATTCGCATCATCGTGGTACGCGCAACCGACGTGCCCACTTATGTTCAGTATGGTGCTGCAGATCTGGGCATCGCCGGGAAGGACGTGCTGGATGAGCACGGCAGTGACGGGCTATACCAGCCTTTGGATTTGAACGTTGCCCGCTGCCGCATGGTGGTGGCAGTGCCGGCGGGTTTTGATTATGCAAGCGCAGTGCGACAAGGCGCTCGACTGCGAGTCGCCACCAAATACCTGCAAACTGCAAGCGAGCATTTTGCGGCGAAAGGCGTGCATGTTGATCTCGTCAAGCTCTACGGTTCCATGGAACTCGCCCCGCTCACCGGACTAGCAGACGCTATTGTGGATCTCGTGAGCACTGGCAACACGCTGAAAGCCAATAACCTGCAGGCCGTGGAAGAAATCTCGCCGATTTCCGCCAGGCTCATAGTCAACCAGGCGGCGCTGAAGATGAAGCGCGCGGCAATCAGACCGCTGATTGAAGCATTGGAAAAAGCGGTGGGCCGTGGTTAAGCTTAGGCGGCTTTCGACCACACGCCGCGATTTCGAACACCAACTCAAGGCGCTAGTTTCTCTTGAAACGGCGATCGATGCCGGTGTCGACAATGAGGTGGCCAGAATTCTGGCTGACGTTAGATCGCGCGGGGATGCGGCATTGGTCCAATACACGCGGCGTTTCGACAGGCTTAAGGTCAGGACCGCGAGCCAGCTGGAATTGCCTCATGGGCGTCTGAGAAAAGCGCTGCAAGTTCTCCCCAAAGCGCAGTGCGATGCCTTGCAGCAGGCAGCCGGGCGCATACGCGCTTATCACGAAAAACAAGTAGCCCAATCGTGGAGTTACCGTGATGCTGACGGCACGTTGCTTGGGCAGCAAGTGACGCCGCTCGAGCGTGTGGGCATGTACGTTCCTGGCGGCAAAGCGGCCTATCCGTCTACCGTGCTAATGAATGCAATTCCGGCTAAATTAGCCGGCGTGCGCGAGCTCATCATGGTTTCGCCAACACCCGAAGGAGAACAAAATAATTTGGTGCTCGCCTGCGCCGCGATCTGCGGAGTAGATCGCGTGTTTGCCGTCGGTGGCGCGCAGGCGATAGCCGCGCTGGCTTACGGCACCAGAACTATCCCACAGGTGGATAAAATCGTCGGCCCGGGGAACGCTTATGTCGCAGCGGCGAAACGGCGCGTGTTCGGCGTGGTGGGCTTGGATATGATTGCGGGGCCTTCTGAGATTCTGGTGATTTGCGACGGCCAAACTGACCCTGACTGGGTCGCCATGGATCTATTCTCTCAATCCGAACACGATGAAATGGCGCAGGCTATCCTGCTTTCTCCCGACGCGGAATTCCTGGACGCAGTCGCCGCGCGTGTCAAGCACCTGCTGCCTTCGCTACCGCGGAGGAAAATCATACACGCTTCCTTAGAAAAACGCGGCGCGCTGATTGAGGTAAAGAACCTTGACGAAGCATGCGCCATTGCTAACCGCATCGCGCCAGAACATCTAGAGCTCTCGGTGGAAAACGCGGAGAGCTGGGTCGCCAAAATCAAGAATGCCGGTGCGATTTTCATCGGCCGTTACAGTTCGGAAGCCCTTGGAGATTACTGCGCTGGGCCGAATCACGTGCTCCCGACTTCGCGCACCGCACGCTTTTCCTCACCCTTGGGCGTGTACGATTTCCAGAAACGCTCTAGCGTCATCAGCGTATCGAAGCAAGGCGCGGTTAAGCTCGGCAGAGTAGCGGTGGAGCTTGCCATGGGTGAAGGTTTGCAGGCACATGCCAAATCCGCCCTATACCGGATGAAATAACAGCAAAGTTTTCTTGATGAGTGCCAATTCTCCTGAACAGGTGTTACGCGATGATATTAGCGCGTTGAGCCCTTATCCTGTGGTCGAGCGTGCCGGATTAGTGATGCTCGATGCGATGGAGAACCCGTATCCTTTGCCCGAGACACTGCAGGCTGCGATTGCGAAATTGGTGAGCCGTGCTGCCATTAATCGCTATCCCGACCCGCAATCTGCCCACCTCAAAGAGCGGTTGCGCGACGCCATGGAAATTCCTTCGGGCATGGAAATCATGCTGGGTAATGGTTCCGACGAGTTGATTCAGATTATTGCTTTGGCGGTCGCCAGGCCCGGCGCGAGCTTGTTGAGCATGGAACCCGCCTTTGTAATGTACCGCATGATTGCAGTCTACTCCGGACTGCGTTTCACGGGCGTGCAACTCAATCCCGACTTTACGCTGGATGTCGAAGCGGTAATCGCGGCTATCGATCAATTCCAGCCGGCGGTAATTTTTATTGCCTATCCCAACAATCCGACTGGGAATCTTTTTGACCGCGAAGGAATGACGCGCATTATCAAGGCAGCGCCTGGTCTAGTGGTGATCGACGAGGCGTATCACATTTTTGCTGAAGAAAGTTTCATGCCGCTTCTCGCTGAGGTTCCCAATCTGCTGGTGATGCGCACGCTTTCCAAACTGGGAATGGCAGGGCTGCGGCTGGGTTTTTTGGTAGGGCGCAGGGAGTGGCTCGCGCAACTGGAAAAGCTGCGTTTGCCGTATAATGTGAATGTGCTGACGCAAATTGTAGCCGAGAAGCTCTTGCAGCACATGGATGTGTTGCGAAAACAGGCTCGGGAAATTAGATCGCAGCGAGAACAGTTGTATAAGGAATTATCGAAGCTCCCTAGCGTGCGGGCCTATCGGAGCGATGCAAATTTCATCCTATTCCGCGTGACCAGGGCAGACGAGGTATTTAACGGCTTAATTAAACGCGGAATTCTTATTAAAAATCTAAACCGCAGTCACTCACTGTTAGAAAACTGCTTGCGGGTAACGGTGGGTACTGCTCGACAAAATCAGCAATTCATCCAGGCACTGAAGCAAGGCCTGATCCCATAAGGCCTTTTTTCAACAACTCCCATGCGCAAGGCACAGGTTAGCCGAAATACTTTGGAAACTAGAATCGGCGTGAAGCTCAATCTCGACGGCGTCGGCAAGTCGAAGATCGCCACCGGAGTGGCTTTTCTCGACCATATGCTCAATCAGGTAGCACGGCACGGAATGATGGATTTGGAGATTTCAGCGAAGGGCGATTTGCAGATCGATGCACATCACACTGTGGAAGACATCGGCATTACATTTGGCCAAGCTTTCCTCAAAGCTCTTGGTACAAAAAAAGGTGTGCGTCGTTTCGGACATGCCTATGTGCCACTGGACGAGGCGTTGTCGCGAGTGGTGGTGGACCTGTCGGGACGGCCGGGGCTGGAATTCAACTTGAAATTTACGCGCGCCCGCATCGGAGAGTTTGATGTGGATCTGGTCCACGAGTTTTTCCAGGGATTCGTGAATCACGCTCTCGTGACGCTGCACATCGACAATCTGCGTGGCAAGAATGCGCATCACCAGTGTGAAACAGTGTTTAAAGCATTTGGTCGCGCACTGCGCATGGCTTCAGAAATCGATCCGCGAAATTCCGGCAGACTGCCTTCGACCAAAGGAAGCCTGTAAGAACAAGCGTCGACAATGGCCGACATCGCAGTAGTAGATTACGGGATGGGCAACCTACGCTCGGTGGCGAAAGCGCTCGAGTATGTCGCTCCTGAAGCCAAAGTCAGCGTAACTGACTCCGCACAACAGATTCGCGATGCTAAACGGGTGGTATTCCCTGGTCAGGGGGCGATGCCGGATTGCATGCGCGAGTTGGATGCACGTGGCTTGCGCAAGCCGTTGCTCGAGGCTGCCGCGACCAAACCGTTTCTAGGAATCTGCATTGGATTGCAGATGTTGTTCGAATGGAGCGAGGAGGGCGGCGTCGAAGGCTTGGGTGTGCTGCCCGGAAAAGTGCGGCGCTTTCCAAAGGACGCAATGGTCAACGGACAAGGTGCGAAGCTGAAGGTGCCGCACATGGGTTGGAACCAGGTTGAACAGAAAGGATCACATGCGTTGTGGAGAGGAATTTCATCGGGCAGTCGTTTTTATTTCGTCCATAGTTATTTTGTCGAAGCAGGCGAAACACAGCAAATCGCAGGAGTGAGCTTTTACCCTTTTGCCTTTACCTGTGCCGTGGCGTGCGATAATATTTTTGCGGTGCAATTCCACCCGGAGAAAAGCCAATCCGCCGGCCTGCGTTTGCTTGCGAATTTTGTCAATTGGAATGGGAAGGTTCACACCGCGTCTTGATGCTTAGCGTCCACGAAATGCCGATTTGTGTTGTATTATTTAATCGTGAACTCAAAACGCGCTAGGCGGGTAAACCGCACCTGATCGGTTCAATCCCGGATTTGAAGCGATGTTGATCATTCCTGCGATCGATTTGAAAGACGGGCAGTGCGTGCGCTTGAAGCAAGGCTCAATGAAGGACGTCACGGTATTTTCCGACGCTCCGGGCGAGCAGGCAAAAACATGGGTGGAACAGGGCGCCAGACGACTGCATGTGGTCGACCTGAACGGGGCGG
>Ga0187775_10000166_pt1 | contig 15546 bp, 19 predicted proteins | sample 0216_BV02_MP12_1_FD_132441 | JGI IMG/M metagenome (GOLD analysis project Ga0187775, IMG submission 132441) | Tropical peat soil microbial communities from peatlands in Department of Meta, Colombia - 0216_BV02_MP12_10_MG | ecosystem: Environmental > Terrestrial > Soil > Wetlands > Peat | place... | reverse complement strand
GAATCGACGACATCGCGGCGCACGACATCCGCCGCAAGCAGCCGCGCTTCCGGCCCGGCAACTTCGAGAAGAACCTCGAGCTCGTGAAGACGATCGAGGCGATCGCGGCGAAGCGGAAGGTCGTGCCCGCGCAGGTCTCCCTCGCATGGCTGCTCTCGCGCGGCGAGGACGTCTTTCCGATTCCGGGAACAAAGCAAGAAAAATGGCTGGAGCAGAATGTAAGCGCGGTGGACGTCGCACTCGATCCGAAAGAGATCGAGACGCTGTCCGCCGCTTTCCGTCCGGGGGCGCGAGCGGGCGACCGCTACGACCCGGGCTATTTCGTCACGCTGGGAGCCTAGCGCATGTCCGCCGTCATCCAACCCAATCCCCAAAAAGACGCCCGCGTCGAGGCCGCGATCTCGCACTGGGCGCCGCGCTTCGTCGCGAACGGCGTGCCGCTCGCCGACTTCCACGAGGTCACCGCCTCGGTCTCTCGCTGGGAGGACTGGTGCGACGCCTGGTCGGCGCGCGCGCGCATCCACGAAGAGCTCGGCAACAAGGCGCTCGCCGGCGGCTACAAATTCTCCGCCGCGCAGCACTTCACCCGCGCCGCGGTGTGCTACCACTTCGGCAAATTCCTGTTCGTCAACGACATGGCGCAGCTGCGCGAGGCGCACCGGCGCGCGGTCGAGTGCCGCAACAAGGCGCTGCCGCATCTCGATCCGCCGGGGGAGCGCGTCGCGATTCCGTACGAGGGGAAGAATCTCTACGGCAACCTCAGAAAGCCGAAAGGGGTGACGAAGCCGCCCGTCGTGGTGATGTGCATGGGCCTCGACTCGGCGAAGGAGGAGATGGACGACTACGAGAACCGGTTCCTTTCGCGCGGGATCGCGACGCTCGCCTTCGACGGTCCCGGGCAGGGCGAGGCGGAATACGACTTTGCCATCTGCCCCGAGTACGAGAAGCCGGTGAAGGCCGTCGTCGACTTCATCGAGACGCGGAGCGACCTCGACACCGCGCGCATCGGCGTGTGGGGCGTGTCGCTCGGCGGCTACTACGCGCCGCGCGCCGCCGCGTTCGAGAAGCGCTTCAAGGCTTGCGTCGCGCTGTCGGGACCGTTCCAGCGCTCGGCGGATTTCACCGGCCGGCCGCAGATGAACGTCGAGGCCTTCCGCGTGCGCTCGAAGAGCGCGAGCCTCGAGGAGGCGGGCAAGGTGGCGCTGCGGTTCACCCTCGCCGAGTGCGCGAAGAACATCGCCTGCCCGATCTACATCGTCGCGGGAACCAAGGACCGGCTCACGCCCCACACCCACGCGGAGAAGCTCGCCGCCGCGGTGTCCGGCCCGTGCGTGCTCTCCGTCATCGAGGGCGGCAACCACGTGGTGAACAACCTCTGGTACCGCTACCGCGACCAGACCGCCGACTGGATGGCGACGCAGCTCGGTGTCGCAAAGCGCTAGCCGCCCTGTCATCCCGAGGCCGAAGGCCGAGGGATCTCGTTACGCCCGGTGCCTGATGAGATCCCTCGCTGCGCTCGGGATGACATGCGTGTTCTTCGTGCTCGGCGTCGCCGAAGCGCCCGCACAAGCCTTTCCTTCCCGCCCGCTCCGCCTTATCGTCCCCTTCCCGCCGGGCGGGTCGACCGACATCCTGGCGCGGGCGCTGGCGCAGAAGCTCTCGGAGGGGCTGTCCCAGCCGGTGGTGATCGACAACCGGCCGGGCGCGGGCGGATCGATCGGCTCCGAGGCGGCCGCGAAAGCGGCGCCGGACGGCACCACGATCATGATGGGGCACCTGGGCACGCTCGCGGTGAACGCCGCCATCTACAAGAAGCTCCCCTACGACCCGGTGAAGAGCTTCGCGCCAGTGTCGCTGATGGCAATCGTGCCGAGCGTGCTGGTCGTGAACAACGCGCTGCCCGTCTCGAGCGCCGAGGAGCTCATCGCCTATGCGAAGAAGCATCCCGGGGAGCTCGCCTACGGCTCGGCGGGCTCGGGCAGCACCTCGCACCTCACCACCGAGTACTTCAAGCTCGCAACCGGCATCGACGTGCTGCACGTGCCCTACAAGGGCGTGGGCCCGATGCTCAGCGACCTCGTCTCGGGGCAGCTCTCGATGGGCCTGAACGGCGCGCCGGCGGTGATGCCGCACGTCACCTCGGGGCGGCTGAAAGCCCTCGCCGTCTCGAGCCTCACGCGCCTTCCCTCGCTCCCCAACGTCCCCACGCTCGACGAGGCCGGCGTGAAAGGGTTCGAGGCGAACGGCTGGTACGGCATCGTCGCCCCCGCCGGCGCGCCGCGGGAGGTGATCCTCCGCCTCAACGCCGAGATCCGCCGCGCCATGGACACGCCCGACCTGCGGCGGCGCCTGGACGCCGAAGGCGCCATCCCCGCCGCCGACACGCCCGAGGCCTTTGCCGCCTTCATCGCCTCGGAGATTGCCCGCTGGGGCGCGGTGGTGAGGCGCGCCCGGATCGAGCTTCAGTAGCGCCGTAAGCGAATCTCACTTGCGATTCCTGGGGATTCCGGTATAGTGCGCCCCAAGGTTTCCGTTGCGCCTCATCCGGTTAGCGTGACAGCCCCTTCGTCGGTCCTCCCCGAGGTCGCGAATTTTTCAACGCAGTCCATCCGCCTGAACCGGTGCGAAGGTTGATCCTTCCCGGGCCGATCCCAGAAGCAGGCCGTCTTCGATTGCTGACACGCGCGAAGTCCCGCTCCTGGTCCACTCTCAGGAGAGTCTCATAGATACTCAGTTCGAAAATCTCGGCCTTTCGGCCGAGCTGCTCCAGGCGGTCGCCGAGCAGGGCTACACCCAACCCACCCCCATCCAGTCCCAAGCCATCCCCGTCGTTCTCGCCGGCCGAGATCTTCTCGCCGCCGCGCAGACCGGCACGGGGAAGACCGCCGGCTTCACGCTGCCGATGCTCCAGATCCTCGAGCAGAAGTCGCTCGACCACGAGCATCCCAAGGCGCTCGTCCTCGTGCCCACGCGCGAGCTCGCCGCCCAGGTCGAGGAGAGCGTGCGCACCTACGGGCGCCACCTCGAGCCGCGCACCGCGGTGATCTTCGGCGGCGTGGGCTTCACTCCGCAGGTCGACGAGATCCGCCGCGGCGTCGACGTCGTCGTCGCCACGCCCGGCCGCCTGCTCGACCACGTCGGCGAGCGCACCATCGATCTCTCGCGCGTCGAGATCCTCGTCCTCGATGAGGCCGACCGCATGCTCGACATGGGCTTCATCCACGACATCCGCAAGGTGCTGAAGCTCCTGCCGGCGAAGCGGCAGAACCTGCTGTTCTCCGCGACCTTCCCTGACGAGATCCGCGAGCTCGCGCGGACGTTCATGCACGACCCGGTGACGGTCGAGGTCGCGCCGCGCAACCAGCCGATCGATCTCATCGCGCAGGTCGCCCACCCGGTCGACCGCGACAGGAAGCGCCAGCTCCTCGCGCACCTGGTGAAGGAAGGCAACTGGCAGCAAGTGCTCGTCTTCTGCCGCACCAAGCACGGCGCGAACCGCCTCGCCGAGCAGCTCGAGCGCGACGGCATCGAGACCGCTGCGATCCACGGCAACAAGTCCCAGCCGCAGCGCATGAAGGCGCTCGCGCGCTTCAAGGACCGCGAGATCCAGGTGCTCGTCGCGACCGACATCGCGGCGCGCGGCCTGGACATCGAGTCGCTGCCGCACGTCGTGAACTACGACCTGCCGCACGTCCCCGAGGATTACGTGCACCGCATCGGCCGCACCGGCCGCGCGGGCGAATCGGGCGAAGCGGTGTCGCTCGTGTGCGGCGAAGACCGCGGCCTGCTGCGCGACATCGAGCGGCTCATCGGCAGGAAGATCGAGCAGCGTCCCGTCCCGGGCTTCGAGCCGGGATCGGCGTACGAGCGGGCGCAGCCCCAGCCGCAGCAGCAGCAACAACAACGCCGCAACCCGCAGCAGAACCCGCAGCGCCGCGGCGACCGGCGCCGGCCGCAGAGTCCCATGCGCGGGCAGCCGCAGCAACAGCAGCAGCGCCAGAGCCAAGGCCAGCGCCGAGACCACGGCAGGCGCCAGGAGCAGCAGCGCTCGGCCTTCGCACTGCCCTCGGAGAAGAACCTCGAGCAGGTGCGCCGCGAGCAGCTCGAGTACGCGCGGCAGCAAGCGGCGGCGGAGCGGCACGAGGAAAGTCCGGCGGAAGCGCAACCCGAGCGCCAGCCGCAACCCCAGCGCCAGGAGCAGCGCAACGACCAGCACAAGAAGGACAGGCAGGTCCCGGCGCTCTTCGGCGTCGTGGGGAGGAAGTCCGGATAGCGGTACCATTGCTCCGGGAGGAGCAATGAGAAGACTGGTTTCACTCGCCGCAATCGCGATCCTCGGCTGCACGGGGATCTCGTCCAACCTCGACACCACGCCGACCAACGACCTGCCGAATCCCTTCCGCGCGGTCGCGCCCTGGGGCACCTTGCCCGAAGGGCACAGCTGGGGGTCGCTGAACGCGGTCTGGGTGGACAACGACGGCGTGTCGCTGTGGGTCGCCGACCGCTGCGGCGTGAACCCCGACCTGCCGCCGGGCGAGTCGGCCTTCCTCTACGACACCTGCGCGGGCTCGGACTGGCCGCCGGTGCACAAGCTCGACGCCGCCGGCAAGATCGTGAAGAGCTTCGGCGCGGGGATGTTCGTGTTCCCGCACAAGATCTACCAGGACCGCGAGGGCAACGTCTGGGTCGTGGACGAGCGCGGGCAGAACGCCCGCGAGAAGGCGAAATATCCGCCGAAGGCGGCCGGCCACACGGTGGTGAAGTTCTCGCCAGAAGGCAAGATGCTGATGATGATCGGCAACCCCGGCGTCCCCGGCAACCCACCCCATGCGCTCACCGAGCCGTGCGCCGTCGCCGTTGCGCAGAACGGCGACATCTACATCTCAGAAGGCCACTCGGGCCAGCAGCCGAACGCGGCGCCGGACACCGTCGCGCGCATCTCGGTGTTCAGCCGCGAAGGCAAGTTCATCCGGTCCATCGGCAAGCTCGGCTCGGGGCCGGGCGAGTTCAAGACCCCGCACGACATCTTCATCGACGAGAAGGACAGGCTCTTCGTCGCCGATCGCGGCAACCACCGCATCCAGGTGCTCGATCTGCAGGGGAAGCTGATCGCCGAGTGGAAGCAGTACGGCCGCCCGAGCAGCATCGTCGTGCGCGGCGGGCTGGTGTACGTCTCCGACTCCGAATCGAACGGCGTCGCGCCGAACCCCGGCTGGAAGCGCGGAATCCGCATCGGCGAGCTCACCAGCGGGAAAGTGCTGTACCGGATCCCGGATCCGCTGGAAATGAAAGGCACGAGCAGCGCGGAAGGCGTGGCCGTGGACGCGGCGGGGAATGTATACGGCGGGGAAGTCGGGCCGAGGAGGTTGGCGAAGTATTTTAGGGAGTGAATTGTTACTGATCGAGGACATGGATACTCGGTCGGAGGAGGTGCGCAAGAGGTTAGGCGGTGCGATAGCGCGTTCGGGTCAGCCCACCCGGGTCGGCTTTCCGGATATCCCGATGTGATAGATGCACGGTCCCGGATCGGTCCGCGCGATCCGTTCCATGCGGCGCAATGCTCTTGCGAGGATGATCCGTACGAGTGGCTAGCGCATTTCCGGCGCCGCGCTATAGTTCGCGTAAGGAGCCGCCGATCATGCCCCGCACCCTTCTCCCCGAATCCCGCATCCACCACGCCATCCGCGACAAGATCTCACGCGCGGGTGCGGAGATCATCGCCGAAGTTGAAGCGGCGATGAAGGCGAACGAGATTGTGGTAGTCGGGATGAAACAGAATCCGGTTCCGAAGCGGGCACGCAGGATGCTCGACGCGGCCGGCCTCGCGTACAAGTATCTGGAGTATGGAAGCTACCTCGGTCAGTACCGCAAGCGCCTGCCGCTCAAGCTGTGGACGGGCTGGACGACGTTCCCGATGATCTTCGTGAAGGGCGTATTCGTCGGCGGCGCCGACGATTTGGAGAAGTTGCTCACGAGCGGAGAGCTGAAGGGGAAGCGCTAGCTTAACCAAGCATCCCCAGGCGCCGGAATTCGAGGCTCAGCCCCCGGCACGCCCAGGCGTCAGTGGCGGCGTAGGCGATCTGCGCGTGCGAGAGCTCGCGAACGGCCCAGTTGGTGGTCTTCGCGCCCTTGGGGATGCGAAGGCGAAGGAAGATCCCGGCGAGGTTGCGCACGCCCGTCTGCTGCAGCCCCGCTTTCCGCGCCGCGTGGCCGAGGTCGAGCAGGTTCTGCTCCTCGAACGGAAAGAGGGCTTTGAGCGCGCGCAGGTCGTCCTTGAGCGAGACACCCGCCTTGACGCAGTGCGCATCCGAAAGCAGCGCCGCGAGGACAGGAAAGCACTCGGTGCGGCGCAGCTGGAAGAGCCAGACGGCGCGCGCGGTCGCGACCTGCACCAGCGCCGGAGGATGGCTCTCGCCCTTCCGGAACGCGGGCCGCGTCTCGGTGTCGAGGCCCACCAGGTGCTCCTGCGCGAGATCGGCGCGCGCTTCCTCGAGGTCCCCGGGCGTGGCCACGACGCACACCCTGCCCTCGTAGCGGCGGATGGGGAGCGCGTTGAGGTGCTCGCGCGAGATCGAGCGGGGGGCGGCGGCGTCCATGGCGCCGCAGGGTAGCGCATCCGGGAGGGAAAAGGTGTGTCCTATACTGGCGCGATGAACTCCTCCCCGCCCTTTCGCGCCGACCACGTCGGGAGCCTGCTCCGGCCGCCCGAGCTGGTGGCGGCGCGCGCCAAGGCGAAGGCCGGGGGGATCTCGGCCGCGGAGCTCGCGGCGGTCGAGGACAAGTGCGTCCGCGAGGTCGTGGCGAAGCAGCAGGCGATCGGCTTCCGGGCGGTCACCGACGGCGAGTATCGGCGCGATTTCTGGCATCTCGATTTCGCGAAGCAGATCGAGGGCGTCGTGCTCAAGCGCCCGACCGGGATGAACTTCCAGGCGGAGGACATCCCGCCGATGGCGTCGGTCGCGGGGAAGCTGCGCTGCACGAAGCCGGTGATGACGGATCACTTCGCGTTCCTGAAGTCGGCCGCGAAGAAGACGGCGAAGCTGTGCATCCCCGCGCCCTCGACCCTGCACTTCCGCGGCGGGCGCGACGCGATCTCGCGCGAGGCCTACCCGGACATGGCCGAGTTCTGGGCCGACGCGGGCGAAGCGTGGCGGGTCGCGATCGGCCACATCGCGAAGGCGGGCTGTACCTACCTCCAGCTCGACGACGTCTCGTTTTCGTACCTTTGCGACGACAAGGTGCTGGGGAATTTCCGGGCGCACGGCGACGACCCGGCGACCCTGCCCGCCGCTTACGCCGGGGCGATCAATGCTGCCCTGGCGGGCCGACCCTCGGGCATGACGGTCACCATGCACACCTGCCGGGGCAATTTCAGGAGCACCTGGTTCGCGGCGGGCGGCTACCAGGACCGGGTGATCGAGGCGATGTTCTCGGCGAACGTGGATGCGTACTTCATGGAGTACGACTCCGAGCGCGCCGGCAGCTTCGCGACGCTGCGCTTGCTGCCCAAGGGCAAGAAGGTGGTGCTGGGCCTGGTGACGACCAAGACCGGGGCCCTGGAGTCGAAGGACGATCTCAAGCGCCGCATCGACGCGGCGTCAAAGTTCGTGCCGCTCGAGAACCTGTGCCTGTCGCCGCAGTGCGGGTTCGCGTCGACCCACCACGGCAACGCGCTCTCGATCGACGAGCAGTGGCGAAAGCTCGAGCGCGTGGTCGAGGTGGCGCGCGACGTGTGGGGCGAGTAGAGATCCCTCGCTGCGCTCGGGATGACAGGAAAAGGGTGAACCGACTTTGGCTGTAAAGCTAGGTGCCTCCGCAAGGCTAGATCGAGTGGGCCTTGGCCTCCGATCTGCGCACCAGCTCCTCCCACAGCCCGTCGGTTTTCTTCTCTAGAACCAGCTTCGCGTCGGCCTTGTCGACGTACCACAGGCCGCGCTCCAGCTCGTCGTCGAGCTGGCCCGGCTCCCAGGTGACAAGGCCGAGGAAAAATCGTGCGTGCTCGGGGTCGGACGCGATCAGGCGGTCGATGTCCTTCGCGTCGGCGACGAGGAACACCCCGGGCATCATCTGCATCGCCTCCGCGCCGGCGGCGTCGCGCTTGCCGACGAGCGCATACACGCGGTTATAGCCGTTGGGGCCGCCGAGAAAGAGCGGGTCGGCGACTTTCTGCGAGGCTTCGTCGCCGGGAAAGAGATCGCCCATCCTCGCGGTCGTCGGGCGGTTGATGATGAAGCCCATGTGGCCGCCGCCGGGCAGCGGCTTCACGAAAACGATGGACGAACCGAAGATCTCGCTCTGCAGATCCGGCTGCGCGACGAGCATCAGCGCCTCGCTCGTGTCGGGTCCCGCGATCCCGGCGAGCGGCAGGAGGAACGCGCACAGGCACACCAGGACGCGGAACAGCATGGCAACCTCCCGATTTCGGCTGACGCAAGACGTTGATGAGGATTCAAATGCAACTGCCGTGCCAGGTGGCGGGTAGAGGCAGAATTCCCCAGGCAATTCAATCGAAGTCAGCGTTCTGCAAGGAGAAATTCGCACTGCGGCCGCGCCCTTTCGCAGTGCGGCATGGCCGAGAATCGGCACTCGCTGCGCGCGCAGGACACACACGGTATCCTGAGGCGACCAACGACGAACGCGGGAGACAGGAACATGGAACTCACCAGCGACCAGCTCGCCGACCTGCTGATCGGCATCGCCCGCGCGCAGAACGCCCTGATCGACGCCATCGAGCGCGCCGAGCCTGGATTCCGCAGCACCCATGCCGTGCCCGTCCTCAACGTCGCGGCGAACATGCGCGCCGGTGACCCGCGCATGATCGACCTGCCCTCGCGCGTGCTGCTGCGGCTGCAGGGGCGCGTCGCGGTCGACCCCGCGTCGGTGAAGGCGGACCTCGAGCGGCTCACGAAGGCCTAGCGCATGCGCTCCGCGGTCGGAGCCTTCCTCGCCACTCATCTCATCGCTTCGGGGGCGCTCGCCGCCGAAACGCAGATCGTCGTCAACGCCGTGCCGCTCACCGCAGAGACGGTGAGGAAGCTGAAGCAACTCTATCCCGTCCCGATCAGGCCCGGCCGCTACTGGTACGACAATTTCTCCGGCGCGTGGGGCTTCGAGGGCGACGGCATCGCGGGGCAGATGCTGCCGGGCCTGGCGCTCGGCGGGCGGCTGCGCGCGGACGCCTCGCGCGGCACTTCCGGCATCTTCATCAACGGCCGGCAGATCACGATGTCCGAGCGAATGTACCTGGAGCGCACCTGCCAGACGAGGACCGCGCCCGGGCGCTACTGGGTGAACGCGCGCGGCGTCGGCGGATTCGAGGGCGGGCCGGCGTGGTTCGACCTCTCGCGTTGCGGGCAGCAGCAGCGCTCCTCCGGCGGCTCCTCCACCCGCACCTTCTGCGACCCCGACGGCTCGTGCCGGTCGTCGGGTCTGTGGGGATCGATCCTGACGACGCCCCGCTGACGCTTCGTCGGCGGACTGTCGCCTGCCTGCAACGTTTCGCGGTCACAATCGCCGCGTTTTCGGACTTTTTTCGCGGGAAACGCAGTGCAGCAAGCCCCCGCGGAACGATTCCTGGGCCCCTGCAGTCCTAGTTTCGAATGGCACGGGCCTTGCTCGATTTTTCGCAACCCGGTCGGTTATTCATGGTTGCGGAGGGCAGGCATGGAACAGGAAGCGGGTCTGGAAGCGTTGTTGGCCGAGTTTCGCCGGATGTTGCCGGAGCAGTGCGAGACGGCTCAGGCGATAGACCGGCAGGAGCCATTCGAAAGGATTGCGCTCAAGGCGATCGAAGACGGCTACATCGAGTTCTCGCAGCAATTCACGCAGTTCATGGAGACGTGTCTGCGGAGAAACGCATGAAGACATTCGATTCTGAAGCCGGCACTGAAGTGCCGGAGCGCGGCAAGAGCGGCGCATCCGGTCAATCCCAGGATCTGTTCGCTTCGCGGCCCGCGCCCGGCGCGGGCGCGCGCAAGATGCGGACGGCCCCTGAGATCACCGCGGCGCGCGTGCTCTGCAACCAGCTCAAGCGCAAGCGCGTCAGCGCCGAGAAGAAGCGCATCATCCACCTGATCTGCCTCAACCTCGTCGCGATCCTGAAGCGGAAATCGCAGCAGGCGTGACGCGATAGGGCGGCGGGGCCCGGGCGCGATATCATCGCGTTTATGCCCGTCGTCGCCGCTTTCGCCACCTCGCACGCGTACACCTTCCAGGAGCCCGAGACCTGGGACAAGCGCCGCGAGCGCTCCCGGGCGAACGTCGCGAAGAAGGCCGGCCGGCTCGCGCCCGACACGCCCGAGGCCAGGGCCGAGACGCTCGAGGACAACCGCGCCCGCTACGCCGCGATCCGCGACGCGCACGCGAAGATCCGCGCGCATCTCAAGCGCGTCCGAGCCGACGCGGTGCTCCTCATCGGCGACGACCAGGCAGAGAACTTCACCGCCGAGAACATGCCGCAGCTCCTCGTCTACACCGGCGGGGACTACATCGCCGACGACTGGGACCGCAAGCTCGCCGCGACCGTGGCGAACCATCCGGAGATCGCGAAAGCGATCGTCCGCGGCTGCGTCGAGGAAGGGTTCGACGTGGGCTGGTCGGACCGCTTCCGCGACGGCAAGCTGCTGTCGCACGCCCACACCGAGCCCATCCTCTACCTGATCCGCGAGGCCGCGGTTCCGGTCGTGCCGCTGTTCGTGAACGCGGTGCATCCGCCGGCGCCGTCGGCGGCGCGCTGCTACGCGTTCGGGCAGGCGCTCGCGCGGGTGATCGCGCGCGAGCTCCCTGACAAGCGCATCGTGCTGTGCGCGTCGGGGGGGCTGTCGCACTTCTCGCCCTCGCACCCCTGGGCGCACCACGTGGGCGGCCGGTACGTCGGCGACATCGCGGTCGAGTTCGACCGCAAGATCGTCGAGTGGATGCGCGAGGGGCACGGCGCGCAGCTCACAAGGTTCAGCTCGCGCGAGCTGATCGAGAACGGCGAGGGCGAGCTGCGCCAGTGGATCGTGATGCTGGGCGCGCTCGGCGACGCGCGGCCGGAGTTCCTCGTCTATGAGCCGCTGTACCGCTCGATCATGGGCATGGGCGTGGGGTATTGGAATCTGGAGAATTGATATGCGTCGAACCGTAGGGAGATCCCTCGCTGCGCTCGGGATGACATTGCTGGCGGGACTCGCGCTCGCGCAGGAGAGCTTCCCCTCGCGGCCGATGCGCCTCGTCGTTTCCTTCCCGCCGGGCGGCGGCGCGGACCTCACCGCGCGCGCGGTCGGCCAGAAGATGGGCGAGCTGCTCGGCCAGCCGGTGGTGGTGGAGAACAAGCCCGGCGCGAACGGGCTCGTCGGGTGCGACGCGGTGGCGAAGTCGGCCCCGGACGGCTATACGCTGCTCGAGACCGACCGCGGCGCGCTCGGCATCAACCCCAGCCTGTACCGGAAGCTTCCCTACGATCCGCTGACCGACTTCGAGTACGTGGGCGTGGTCACCACCGCGCCGTACGTGCTGGTGATCGACCCGCGGCTTTCCGCGAAGACGCTCGCGGAGCTGCGCGACCTGTCGAAGGCCAAGCCCGGCTCGCTCAACTACGGCAGCTACGGCGTGGCGAGCATGGCGCAGCTCAACATCGAGGCGCTGAAGGCGAAGATCGGCATCGACCTGACGCATGTGCCCTACAAGGGCGCGGGGCCCGCGGTGCAGGCGGTGGTGGCCGGCGAGGCCGCGGCGACGATCGCGTCGCCGGCGGGAGTGCTCGGCTTCATCCGCGACGGGCGCCTGCGCGCGCTCGCGATCGGCGCGCCCGTCCGCTCGCCGCTCCTCCCCGACGTTCCCACGCTCGCCGAGGCGGGCGGCGACGACGACACCCTGGTGCCGACCTACTTCGCTTTCGCCGTTCCCGCGAGGACGCCGGCGCCCATCGTCGCGCGGCTGCATGAGGCCATGCGCAGCGCGGTGCGCGCGAAGGAGGTCTCCGAGCGCCTGGTCACGGCGGGCCTCGAGCCCGCGGGCGAAACGGGCGAGGAGCTGCTCGCCCTGGTCAGGCGCGACATCCCGCGCTTCCGCAGGATCATCCAGAATACCGGCATTCAACCCGAATAGAGGAGAGAGCACATGGCGAAGGCTTATTGGGTCGTGGCGTACCACGAGATCAAGAACCAGGACGCATTCCAGGCGTACGCGAAGCTCGCCTCGCCTGCCCTTGTGGCCCTGGGGGGGAAGTACCTCGCGCGCGGCAACCCGTCCAAGACCTACGAGTCCGGCATGAGCCAGCGCGTCGTGCTGATCGAGTGGCCCAGCCTGAAGGAGGCGATCGCCGCGCACGACAGCCCGGGCTACCAGGAAGCGCTCAAGCACCTCGCCGGCGGCGCGGTGAAGCGCGACATGCGCATCATCGAGGGCTTGGCCTGACGCCCGAGCTCCTCGAGGCCTACGAGAAGACCGACTACGCCGTTTTCGGCAAGCCGGAGCTCGTCCTGCACATCGGCGAGCGCAGCGCGGACCTCGACGAGCTGCTCGATGCCGAGGACGCGAGCACGGCCGCGTTCATCACCGCGGCGAATCCCGGAGGAAAGCCGCGCGGCGCCTGGCCGAACGAGATCGCCAATGCGGCGCTGGTCGAGTCGCTGAACAAGGCCGGGTTCCGCTGCTTCGAGGGCGAGGGACGCGCCCCCGACCGGAGCTGGATCGAGAAGAGCGTGCTCGCGGTCGGCATCTCGCGCGACGACGCCGAGAAGGCCGGACGCGCGTTCGGGCAGAACGCGATCGTCTTCATCGAGCGCGGAAAGGCGCCCGAGCTCGTCGTGCTCGATTAGGGAACCAGCGCCTCGGGGCGCAGGTACTGCCGGCGCCAGTCCTCGAACGGCAGCTTGTCGGCGGCCTCGGCCTCGCGCTGCTTCGCGAGCGAGGCCTCCGCTGCGCGCGCGAAGCGCGCGTCCGACTCCGCCGGCAACGGCTTGTCGAGCAGCGCGCGCTTGTGCGAAAGCGAGCGCTCGAGCACGAAGGCCGTGTACGAGTCGTGGTGGTGCGCGTGCATCTCGGCGAGCATGCGCGCCGAGGGCGGCTTCGAGGGATCTTCGAGTGCGGCGACCGCGGCGGCGAGCGCGTCGAGGTGGGCGTTCTTGCCGTGGCTGCCCGAGCGCGCGTCGTCGAGCGCCTGGGCGATCGGCTCGCATTCACGCAGCACCTCGCAGCCCCAGTCGCGCAGGGGCACCTTGCGCGCGCCGCGCTCGAGCAGGAGGCCCGGCTCGCGGCCGCGCGCGGCGACCGCCTGCTTGTTGCGCCCGACGGCGGCGATCTCCTCCTTGAAGTCCGGCGGGCTCTCGGAGAGCAGGCAGTGCAGCAGGTAGACGTCGAGGAAGAAGCAGGTCGCGGGCGCGATGCCGATCCCCGAGAACGGATCGAGGTCCATGGCGCGCACCTCGACGTACTCGACGCCGCGCTCGCGCAGCGCGTGCAGCTGGCGCTCGCCCGGGCGGATGCGGCGCTTGGGGCGGATGGTGCTGTAGAACTCGTTCTCGATCTGCAGCATGCTGGTCGAGAGCTGGCGGTAGTCGGTGCCGTTCGTGATGCCGATCGACTCGTACGGCGGATACGGCCGGGTGAGCGCGTCCTGCAGGCAGGCGGCGTAGCGCTCCAGGCCGTTGTAGCTCACCTCGAGCGCGTCCTGGGCCTCCGAGAGGTAGCCGAGACGTCCCATGCGCAGCGAGGTCGCGTGCGGCAGGTATAGCGTGCCCTCGGCGAGCCTCTGCAGCTTGTGTGGCCGGCCCTGCACGAAGCTCGAGCACACCGCCGGCGACGCCCCGAACAGATAGAGGAGCAGCCACGCGGTGCGCCTGAAATTGCGGATGAGGGCGAAGTAGGCCTCGTTCGGGTCCCTATAGCCCGGCAGGGGCCACGCCGCGTCGGGCAGCGAGAAGTTGTAGTGCACGCCAGAGATCGCCTGCATGCGCCGGCCGTAGCGGTGCGCGAGCCCCATGCGGTAGACGCTCTTCGCGCGGCCGATGTTGGACGTACCGTAGCGCCCGATCGGGATGTCCTTCTCGGCGGGCAGGCCGCAGGGCATGCTCGCGCACCACATGACCTCGTCGCCGATGCGGCTGTAGACGAACTGGTGGATGCGCTCGAGCTCGCCGAGGCAGGGCCCCACGCCCGGATGGATGCCCGTGATCATCTCGAGCTGCGACTCGCTGAAGTCAGTGGTGATGTGCGGGTGCTTGAGCGCCGAGCCGAGCTCGGGGCTGTGCGGCGTGAGCGCGAGCGACCCCCCGGGCGTCACCCGCAGGCTCTCCTTCTCGATCCCGCGCCGGAGGGCCTTCAGCACGGCGGGGGAAAGCGCGCGCAGGCGTTCTTGGAAGAGGCTGGCTGTCATGGATGGGGACGCACGAATCCCGCGAAAGGCTGGACGGCGGGGCAGGTCCGAGGCGGATTATCGCGCTCCGGCGATCAAGCTGCCACCACGGTGGGGAGCGATCCGCGGAGCGGATCGGCCTCAGTCCGGACTAGCTGCTAGACCTTGCGGTCGGAGGATCCCTGAGCGACCGGCGCCTTGAAGGCGATGTACAGGCCCCGGGCGAACTGCCACACGCAGAGGATGAGGACGATCGTCAGCAGCAGGAAGCCGACGGTCTTCAGCACGCTCTTCTTAGGGCGCGGGCGCAGCGCGGCGCGCGAAGGCGGGGGCAGCCCCGGCAGCGCGCATTCCACCCCGAAGGGGATGCGGTCCGACTCCCGGCGAAAATCGTGCTTCATGTCCATACCCGCTATTAAGCAAGAAGCGAGCCCTTCGGTTGACAAGTCACAAAAATTAAATACTTCAGCGGCTTGCTGCACCAAGGGAGCCGAGGCCAGGGGCATGGCCGGCGTCAAGCCGTAGTCAATCTGGCGAGGAATAGACTCGTTCTACGGCCAGCAGGCCGACCTGCCTCGCGGCCAGGTAGTGAGTCAGGACGAGCTCCTGAGTCGCCGGGGGGAGCGGCTTCTCCGGGGCGGCGCCATGCACTTCCCCCGCCATCAGCACGACGCAGGCGCCGAGGGCGATCGCCGTCGCGACGCCGATGCAGAAGGTGATGAAGAGCGTCCCCAGAAAATCGACGACGATGAGGCGCGTCCTGGCCTTTCCCGAAGCTTCCATGTGAGTTTCCTCCATGGCGCCATTGAAGCCGGGGAAGCGGGCGCCGGCGGGGGGAAAAAAGGACAAGGCGCAGAGGAATTGTGACAAAAGCGTGGCCTGGCGCATGAACTATGCTGCACATGGGAATAGGTCTTGCTTCCATTGCGTTCTTTCGGACCCAGGCGGCGTCCTGTAGCATGGCCCCGCCTAAGCCGGTGTCATAAGTCGTCGTCTTAAGTCACAGGAGAGAGCTACATGAAGACATTCCGCTTGGTCCCCTGGCTGCTTGTCGCGCTCGGCATCGTCGCGCCGCAGGCGTTCGCCCAGGCCCAGAAAGCGAGCAAGACGAACAACCAGAAGGAGATCGTGATAGGTCACGTGGCCGGGTATACCGGACCGGTCACCAAGGACTCGACCGAGATGGGCGCGGGGGCGCAGGTCTACTT
>Ga0187775_10000165_pt1 | contig 15556 bp, 19 predicted proteins | sample 0216_BV02_MP12_1_FD_132441 | JGI IMG/M metagenome (GOLD analysis project Ga0187775, IMG submission 132441) | Tropical peat soil microbial communities from peatlands in Department of Meta, Colombia - 0216_BV02_MP12_10_MG | ecosystem: Environmental > Terrestrial > Soil > Wetlands > Peat | place... | reverse complement strand
CCAGCGGCGCGCCCTGCGCGAGACCGGGCACGATCCCGCCGAGGCGCACGTGCGCCCCGCCGGGGTGGTCAAGAACTACGAAGGCTGAGCCGGTGGACGAATACCGCAGCAGGAGCATCGTCGTCCGCTTCGACGGCGCGAAGTGCATCCACTCGCGCCACTGTGTGCTTGAGCAGCCGGCGGTGTTCAAGGCGAACGTCTCGGGGGCCTGGATCGATCCGGACGCGGCGGCGCCCCAGGCTGCGGCCGAGGTCGCGCACAACTGCCCCTCGGGAGCGATCACCTACGAGAGGCGCGACGGCGGCCCGCAGGAAGCCGCTCCCCTCGTGAACACGGCGCACGTGCGCGAGAACGGGCCGCTCGCGTTCCGCGCTGAGCTGATCGTCGACGGCATGCCGGCGGGATTCCGCGCCACGCTGTGCCGCTGCGGCGCGTCGAAGAACAAGCCCTGGTGCGACGCGAGCCATGTCGCGGCCGGCTTCAAGGCGAGCGGCGAGCCCGCCACGACCGAAGCGCCCAAGCCGCTCGCGAAGCGCGACGGACCGCTCTCGATCACGCCGACCAGGAACGGCCCTCTCGAGGTGAACGGCAACCTCGAGATCTGCAGCGGCACCGGACGACCCGTCGTTCGCACCACGCAGACCTGGCTGTGCCGTTGCGGCGGCTCGTCGAACAAGCCGTTCTGCGACGGCACGCACAAGAAAATCGGCTTCGCCGGCTAGGAGGCGTCGTGGCCGCGCAATGCACCCACCTCGACCAGGTACGCGACGTCAGACCGCGCACGCCCAGGGGCTGCGAGGAGTGCCTCAAGGCGAAGATGAAGTGGGTCCACCTGCGGCTGTGCCTCACCTGCGGCCACGTCGGCTGCTGCGACAGTTCTCCCGGGAAGCACGCGACGAAGCATTTCCACGACACGCAGCACCCCATCATCAGGGATTTCGACCCCGGCGACGACTGGGGCTGGTGCTACGTCGACAATCTGATGCTGCAGCCCGCCCCGGGAGCGAAGTAGTCGCCTAGAGCCCCATCATCGGCCCGAGCGCGGCCGAGCCGTCGCCGAGCGCCGCGAGCACGAGAAGCCCGACCGTCCAGAACGCGGGGTATTCCCAGCCGCCGTCCTTGTTGGTGAACATCCAGCCGTTCCTGCCGTGCACGAGCACGATGGTGCCGAGCATGAGCGGCACCAGCAGCAGCGCCACCCAGCGCGTCTCGATGCCGAGGAGCAGCAGCGTCGCGCCGCCGATCTCGGCCGCCATGGTCGCGTACGCTAACCACCCGGGAACGCCCAGCGACTCGAAGTACTTCACGGTGCCCGCCGGGGTGAACACCTTGATCTTCACCCAGGCGTGCGCATAGAACATGATCGCGAGCGACAGGCGCAGCAGGAGCGCCGCGATGCCGACGAGCTCCGGATTGGTCATGGCCCCTCCTCAATTCGGACGAGGGCCTATCTTGCGCCGCGCTGCCGCGCCTGTCACTCCCTTCAGACGACCGGCGCCGGAAGCTTCGGCAGCAGCCTGCACTTCGCGCGCGCCTCGTCGAGGCTAAGCGACATCAGCGGCCAGTAGTTCCATTGGTGGGTGATGTCGACGCTACACGTTGCGCCGCGGTGGATCGCCCACAGCACCTTCTCGGGATCGAAGTTTCCGACCTGGGGCGGCGCCACCGGCGTCAGCTGGACGCCGTGATGGAACTGCAGGATTGCGAACTGGACGAAGGAAAACCCGTCCTCGCGCCGGTTGCCCCCCTGGAAGCTGCCCTGCTGGATCTCGCCCAGAGGCGTCGTATCGTTGTCGGCGAGCACATGCCCGACGTCGTGGAAGGCAGCAGCGTCCGGAATCCCGCCGGGCTCGCCGGGAAAGCCGAAGCCGACCTCGGTCATGTGCTTCCAGTACTCGCGCCCGAGCGTGCCCTCGGGCAGCAGTCCGAGCCGCTTGTAGTTCGCGTGCTTCTCCTTGTCCACGGTCACGCCGAAGAACAGCGCGCCGAGGAATCGCGCGACGCCCATCGGACCGCCGGACAGGTATTGCTCCTTGAGCATCATCCTCATTACGCGGCGCATCGCGAGAACGCGGGCCCTGACGCGCCGGCCTTTCTCCAGCGCGCCGACCACGCCGACCGCGGGATCCCCGGTCCCGAGCCGCCAGCACAGCTCTCTGAGGAACTGTGCCGAGCCAGGCGTCACCGGATTGTTGAAGAGCGCGGCGACGGCGGCGAGCTGGACGAGGCGCTTGCGCTGGTGCGCGCCCTCGATGCGCACTTCCTGCGCGATCAGCGGCGCCGGATCCTCGACGCCCATCCGATACCCGGTGATCCTCGCATAGGTATCCAGGAAGAGTCTCTGGCGTGAATTGAGCCTGCCCGAGTGGCGCAGGGCAGTGCGCAGCGTGCTGAATACGGTGTCAAGATCCTTGCGAGGAAAAACGTCGATGTCCATGAGAGGTCTCCGTTGGGTTGGTCGTTCAGTGGCCCGCCTGCGCCAGGCTGACCGCGCGCGCGGGCCGGGGCGCGAGCCAGATGAAGAACGCCGCGAAGCAGCACAGGGCCGCGACCGTCCACATGATCTGGTTGGTCGCGAGCATGACGCTCTGGCCGGTCAGCAGGTTGTCGAGGACGCTGCGTATCGCGTCCGGGCTCATCCCCGACGCGGCGAGCGAGGCCGCGGCGTCGCCCGTGCGGTCGATGTCGCCGACCAGCTCGGCGTGCATGATGTTGGTCTTGTCTTCCCAGGCGGTCTGCACGACCGAGGTCGCGACCGCGCCCGAGAGCGTGCGCAGGAAATTCTGCAGGCCCGCTGCGGAGGCCATCTCGCGCTCCTCCACGCTGCCGAGCGCGATCGCTGTCACCGGGACGAAGAAGAACGGCAGGCCGATGCCCATCAGGATCAGCGGGTGCGCGATCTGCCAGTAGGTCATGTCCGTCGTCGAGAAGGTGCGCCACGCCGTCACAAGCCCCAGCCACATCAGACCGAAGAAGATGAGGCGCCGCGGGTCGGTCTTCGCGATCAGCTGGCCCGCGGCGGGCGCCGCCGCGACGGCGAGCACCCCGCTCCACGCCGTGGCGAGCCCCGCCCAAGTCGCGGTGTAGCCCATGTAGCTCTGCAGCCACAGCGGAGTCAGCACGTTCATGCCGAACACGCAGCCGAAGCCGAGCGCGATGGTGATCACGGCCGTGGTGAAGCCGCGGTGCCGGAAGACGCGCAGGTCGACGATCGGGTGGCGCTCGGTCAGCTCCCAGATGAGGAACGCCGCGAAGCCGATCACAGCCACGACGGCGAGCGCCGTGATCTCGGCGGACTCGAACCAGTCGTGCTCCTTGCCGAGGTCGAGCATCAGCTGCAGCGACCCGACGAAGACGACGAGCAGCGCGAGCCCGACGACGTCGATCGGCACTCGCGCGAGCGCGGTCTCGTAGCGCCTGAGCATGCGCCAGGCGATCGGCGCGCACGCGAGCGCGATCGGCACGTTGATGAAGAAGATCGTCGGCCAGGCGTAGGTGTCGCACAGCCAGCCGCCGAGGATGGGCCCGAGGATGGGCGCGACCAGCGTGGTCATCGCCCACAGCGCCATCGCCGCGGGCGCCTTGTCCTTCGGAAAGATGCGCATCAGCAGCATCTGCGACAGCGGCATGAGCACGCCGCCAGAGAGCCCCTGCGCGACGCGGCCCATGATGAGCATCGCGAGCGAGCCCGACAGCCCGCAGAAGGCCGAGAACACGCCGAACAGTCCCATCGCCGTGGTGAAGACGCGCACCGCGCCGAAGCGGCCGGCGAGCCAGCCGGTGAGCGGCACGACGATCGCCTCGGCGACCGAGTAGGAGGTGATCACCCAGGTGCCCTGGCTCGAGCTGATGCCGAGGCTGCCCGAGATGCTCGGCACCGAGACGTTGGCGATCGTCATGTCGAGGACGGCGATGAAGTTCGCCGTGGCGAGGACGACGGCCGCCAGCCACAGGGCGCCGCCTTTGAGCGGCTGGGCGTCTTCAGTCGACATGGCTGCGCGTGTCGATGGTGGCGGTCATCGACAGCCCGACCTGCAGCGGGCGCGCCGCCAGCTCGGCCGGGTCGAGCTTGATGCGCACCGGGACGCGCTGCACCACCTTGATCCAGTTGCCGGTCGCGTTCTGCGCGGGGATGGTCGCGAAGGTCGAGCCGGTGCCGCCCGAGAGGCCCTCGACCGTGCCGCGGTACCTGGCCGACTTGCCGTAGCGGTCCGAGACGACCTCGACCGGCTGGCCGACACGCACGCGGTCGAGCTGTCCTTCCTTGAAGTTGGCGTCGACGTGCACCTGCGACAGCGGCACCACCGACAGCAGCGCCGCGCCTTCCTTGATCTGCTGGCCCACCTGGACGGAACGCTTGGCGACGACGCCGTCGATGGGCGCGCGGATCACGGTGCGCTCGAGGTTGACGCGCGCCTGGTCGCGCTTCGCGCGGGCGAGCGCGACTTCCGGGTTGCTCTCCTCGGTCGTGCCGGCGATGAGCGCGGCGTTCGCCTGGCGCGCGCCGATCGCCGCCTTGTAGTTGGCCCTGGACTGCGCCGCGGCGGCAAGCGCCGAGGCAAGGCTCGCCTGGGCGTTGTCGAAGGCGTTGCGCGCGCGGGTCAGCTCGTCGCCCGACACCGAGCCCGACCGGGCGAGCGCGTCGCGGCGCTGGAGATCGATCTTCGCGCGCTCGAGGTCAGCCTGCGCCGCGGCGATCTGCGCCGCGGCGCGCTTCTCCTCCTGCGTGCGCGATGCGATCTGCGCGGCCAGGTTCTCGTCGTTCGCGACGTAGCCGCGCACCCGGCGCACCGAGCGCCCGAGCTCGGCATCCGCCTGCGCCAGCGCGAGCGCCGCGTCGGTGTCGTCGAGCATCACGAGGAGGTCGCCCTGCTTGACCTCCTGGGTGTCGGCGACGAGCACCTCGCGCACGATGCCGCTGATCGCCGGCGTCACCTGCGCGGTCTCCGCCGCGGTGTACGCGTTATCGGTCGACACAAAGCGCGAGGCGTAGAACAGTTCATAGGCGCCCCAGCCGAGGGCGGACTTGAGCACGAAAGCGCCGAGAAACAGGAACAGGCGCTTGCGTTTTTTCTTGTTGCGGGCGTCCTCGATCGCCGTCGCGGCCTCGTGAACGATGGGTTCCATCTTGGACATGGTGCCTCCTAGTCGTGTTGGGTCTGGTACCCGCCGCCGAGCGCCTTGACCAGCGCGACGTCGAGCGTGAACGAGCGGGACTGCAGATCGGTGAGCGTGCGCAGTGACGAGAGCAGCGTGTCCTCGGTGGAGAGCACGTCGAGGTAGGACGAGAGCCCGCCCTGGTAGCGGTCGTTCTGGATGCGCCAGGCTTCCCGCGCGGCGTCGACCGCCTCGCCGGTGCGCTCGAGCTGGCCGCCGAGCGCCTTCTGGCTCACGGCCGCATCGGCCACGTCCTGCAGCGCCTGCACCAGCGTGCGGTCGTAGTTCGCGACCGCCTGCGCGTAGTCGGCTTGTGCGCTCTTCAGCTGTCCGCGCAGGGCGCCGCCGTCGAAGATGGGCAGCGAGATCGCCGGGCCTGCGCTGCTCGTCGACGAGCCGCTCTTCGCGAGCCGGTCGAGGCCGAGCGACTGCACGCCGATGAAGCCGGCGAGGTTGACGTTGGGATAGAAGGCGGCGCGCGCCTGGTCGATGCGCTTCGCGGCGGCCTCCGCGCGCAGGCGCGCGGCGACGACGTCGGGGCGGCGGCCGAGCAGCTCGGCCGCGAGCCGCTTGGGCAGGCCGAACGATTGCGCGAGGTCGACTGTCGGGCGGGCGATAGCAAGGCCGCGGTCGGGGCCGGCGCCCATGAGCGCGGCGATGCGGTTGCGCTGCAGCCCGAGCTGCTCCTTGATCGAGAGCACGTCGGCTTCGGCGGCGGCGCGGCGCGATTCGACCTGGCGCACGCCGCCCAGGGTCTCCAGGCCGTTCTCGTAGCGGCGGCGGAAGAGGTCCGCGGTCTGGGCGCGGACCTCGAGCGCCGCCTGCACCGTGTCGAGAGCGGCGTGCTCGCGCGCGAGCTCGGCGTAGGCCGAGGCGATCGCCGCGGCGAGCGCGAGGCGCGCCTGCGCGGCTTCGGCGGCCGCGGCGTCCGCGTCGGAAGTGGCGGCGGCGAGCGCTGCGCGGTTCTTCCCCCAGAAGTCGAGCTCCCAGGAGAAGTTCAGCGTGGCGAGGCCGTAGTCGTTCAGGCCCTGCGGCGTCACGGCTTTCGGCGTGATGTAGTTGTAGCTCATCTTCTGCTGGGTGACCTGGGCGTTCGCGCCGACCTGCGGCACGGTCGCTGCGCCGGACACCTCGACGATCGCCTGCGCGCGGCGCAGGCGCGCCTCGGCGTCGGCGATCGAAGGCGAGCCCGCTAGGGCTTCGCCGATCAGGACGCCGAGCTGCGGATCGCCGTAGCCTTCCCACCAGGCGTCCGTAGGCCAGCTCTTCGCCGGTGCGGCGAACGAGCGCCCGGTCGCGTATTGCTCGGCGGGCTTGATGCCGGCAGGCGTCTCCTTCGAGGGAAACCCGGCGCAGGCGGCGAGCGCCATGGCCGAGACGGCCGTCAGGGCCGTCAGCTCGATTCGCCGCATCGGTGCTCGCTTCATGCTCCGCTCCTCAGGTCGTCGGGTTTCGCAGGTTGCAGTGTCGCGGCCGGGAGTTGCCGGACGATTCCAAGACCGGCGGCTCAGATTTCGCTTGAAACGAACCCCGGCGCTCCCCTGATGCACCAGTTCACGAAGTGCACGCAGTTGTTCGAGAGCAGCCGGTAGCGGTCCTCGCCGAGGCGCTGGCGAGCCCGCTCGACCCTCGCCGCGCCCGCGAACGGATCGGCAGGCAGGTCCTTCACCAGGACCTGGCGGCCGTTTGCGAAAGCCTCGAGCGTGATGTCCTCGACGGGGCCGCGCCGGAACAGGTCCTTGAAACCGCGGTAGTGGATGACCCGGCCGCCTCCCGCGTACAGGCCGTGGTGACGGTAGAACCGGCGCGGCGTGACGAGGTGCGCTCCGAGGGGGAGTTCGCCGACGAGTCGTTTGTCCATGAGCCGATCATGGGCGCGCCGGGTGCCGCGCCGATTGCGTTTCCGGCGCCTCGCGTTTCGGCTGAAATCCTCCCGGACGGGAGGGGGAAACTAGCGGACGATCTCCACGGCGGCGCTGAACACGTAGCCCGCGCCGCGCTCCGTGACGATGAACTTCGGATGCGCCGGGTCCGCCTCGATCTTGCGGCGCAGCCTGAGGATCTGCACGTCGATCGAGCGGTCGTAGACCTCGGCGTTGTGCAGCCGCGACAGATCAAGCAGCTGGTCGCGCGACAGGATCCGCTGCGGCGCCGACAGGAACGCGGCGAGCAGGCTGAACTCGTTGTTGGTGATCTCGACCTGCTTCCCGTCGGGGCTCTTCAGCTTGCGCAGGCCCACGTTCAGCTCCCAGCCGCCGAAGCGGTAGGCCCGCACCTTGGCGAGCGCGTCGGCGACGCTCGCCTGCGCGTTGGCGCGCCGGAGCAGCGCGCGGATGCGCGCGAGCAGCTCGCGCGGGCTGAAGGGCTTGGTGAGATAGTCGTCGGCGCCGAGCTCCAGGCCCATGACGCGGTCGGCCTCCTCGGCGCGGCCCGTGAGCATGAGGATGGGGATGCCGGAACTCTCGCGCAGCTTCCTCGCGATCTGCATGCCGTCCTCGCCCTGCAGGCGCACGTCGAGGACGATGAGGTCGATGGTCTCGCGCGCCATCACCTCGGCGAGCTCCTTGCCGGTCGAAACGGCCGTGACGCGTACCTCGTTCTGGCCGAGATAGTCGGCGACCAGCGACCGTATGGCCGGGTCGTCGTCCAGGGCGAGGACGTGGGGCGCGGGCGAAGGGGCGCCGGTCATGGCTGCGCCCCCCACGCCTTCGCGCGCTCGCGGACCTGCGGGGGAAAGGCGCAGGCGCGCCGCGCGACCGCGTCGAGGTGGACCGCGACGAGGGTGCTGGTCGCAGCGACCTCGCCCGAGTCCTCCTTGCGCATCTCATGCGAGAAGCGGATCGACTTGTCCTGCACCTCCAGCACCGACGAGCGGACGGTGATCAGGTCGCCTGCGACCAGCTCCCTCTTGTACTGGATGCTCTGCTCGACCGCGGCCATGCCCCGCCTGTTCTCGCGCAGCCAGTCGGGCGTGAGGCCCAGGTGGAAGAGCAGGTGCCAGGTCGCCTCGTCGAACTTGCCCACGTACCACATCACGTTCATGTGCCCCATGTGGTCGCAGTGCCAGGGGTAGACGATGCCGCGGTAGGTGACGGGCAGCTCGCTCATGACCGCACTCCGTTGCGCAGCGCATTCGCCAGGCCCCGGGCGATGTCGCGCTCGACCAGGGGCTTCGCCAGGACCTCCATGACGCCGAGCTCCCTGGCGCGGCCGAGCAGCGCAGGGCTCACGAAGCCGCTCATCAGCACGATCGGGATGTCGGGGCGGATCAAGCGGATCTCTCTTGCGAGCTCCGAGCCCGTCATCTCCGGCATCGCCTCGTCGGACAGGACGGCGTGGAAGCGCGAGGGCGAGGCGCGAAAGGACTGCAGCGCCTGTGCGCTCGAGGTGAACCCGACAGGCTCGTAGCCCAGGCCCGCGATCATCTCCTCGCCCAGGCGCACCAGCGGCTCCTCGTCGTCGACCAGCAGGATGGTCTCGCCGGTGCCCGGGGTAGCGACCTCCGCGACGCCGGCGGGCGCGGCGACAGCGCTGCTCCAGGGCAGGTACACGGTGAAAATCGCGCCCTCGCCGGGGCGGCTCTCGACGTCTATGCCGCCGCCGAGGTCGGTGACGATCCCGTGGACGAGCGACAGGCCGAGGCCGGTGCCGACGCCGACCTCCTTGGTGGTGAAGAAGGGGTCGAATATCCGCTCCAGGATCTTCGCTGGGATGCCCGGTCCCGTGTCGCGCACCGAGAGCCGCAGGTAGCGGCCGCCCGCGAGGACGCTCGTCGCGACCCTGCCGCCGCTCTTCTCGACCACGTCGAGCGAGACGGTCAGCGTGCCGCCCGCCTTCATCGCCTGGACCGCGTTGGTGCACAGGTTCATCACCACCTGGTGGATCTGAGTCGGGTCGCCGAGCACGGCGGCGTCGCCGGCGGCCAGCGCCCGCTCGAGGCGGACGTCTTTCGGCAGCGAGGCCGCGACGAGGTCGAGCGCCTCGGCGACCACCGATTGCACGTGCACCGGGGTGCGCTCGCCGATTCCGGAGCGGCTGAACGCGAGGATGCGCTCGACCAAGGACTTCGCTCGCACGCCGGCGCTCATCGCGGCATCGATGTGGCGGCGCAGCGGCGTGCCTTCCTTCGAGTCCTTCTGCGCCATCTCGCCGTAGCCGAGGATCGCCGACAGGATGTTGTTGAAATCGTGCGCGATCCCGCCCGCGAGCGTACCGATCGCCTCGAGCTTCTTCGCCTGCAGCAGCTGGTTCTCGAGGCGGACGCGCTCCGATTCCGCGTTCCGGTAGTCGGTGGTGTCGCTCACCGAGCCGACGAGGCGCAGCGCCTTCCCGTCCGCGTCGCGCACGCAGATATGCCGGTGGCGGATCCAGCGCAGGCTGCCGTCGGCCATCGCGATCTGGTATTCGACGTCGCGCAGCGTATCGCGGCTCGCGAGGAAGCGCACGAGGTCGTCGCGCGCGCGTTCGCGGTCCTGGTAGCGGATCAGCTTCACCCATTCCTCTCGACTGCGCTCGGTGACGTCCGAGTCGATGCCAACGATCTCCATGGCGCGCTTCGACGAGTAGATGCGTCCGGTCGCGATGTCCCAGTCTATGATTCCGTCGTTCGAGCCCGCGACAGCGAGCGCGAAGCGCTCCTCCGATTTTGCGAGCGACTCGCGCGCGGCCTGCAGCCTGGACAGCTGGCGCATCGCGACCGCGAGCATCAGGGCGGCCAGGGCGCTGAGCGCGAGCGTGCGCCTCGCCGTGGAGAAGGACTGCTCCCGCCACGGCGCAAGCGCGGTCCTCGTGTCGCGCGTGACCACCACCGCGAGCGGGTAGTCGGGCACCAGCTCGATGGCGCCGAAGCGCTCGATGCCGTCCAGCGGGCTCGTGACGCGCGTCGGACCGACGTGCCCCGGAGAGGTATACAGCGCGAGCATCTCGTCGAAAATGGGATAGCGCTTGCCTATCCCGGCCTCGATCTGCGGATTGCGCGCGATGAGCGTGCCGTCGCGATGCATCAGCGTGACCTTCGTTCCCGGCTCGAGCTGCACGTCCTGATAGAACTTCCGGAAATACTCGACGCGCGCGCGCGCCGAGATCGTACCGGCGAAGCTGCCGTCGGGATGCTCCAGGCGCCGAGTGACGGGGAACAGCCACTCGCCGTCGATGCGGCTCTGGATGGCCTGGCCGACGAACAGGTTGATCCCGGGGTTGTCGCGCGGGACGGTGTAGAAGGCGCGGTCGGAGACGTCGCGCACCGAGCCGGGCGTCGGGTAGACCCACGCTCCCCGGGTGATGCCTTTGGCGTCGGCGAGGTGCAGCCCGTTGATCTGTGCGAGGCCGACCGCCTGCTCCTTCAGGTAGGTGTAGAGGTCCTTCTCGCTCATCCCATCGAAGGCGCCGCGCTGCTCCTGCGCCGCGAGGTAGCGCAGCAGGACGTCGATCGCCTGGATCGAGCGCGCGGTCTGCTCGGCCATGATGCGCGCCTGGGTGTCGAGCTCGCGGCCGGTGTTCTCGATCGCCGCGTCGTAGCCGCGGTAGATCTCGTAGCCCGCGATCGCCATCACGACCGCGATGAAGAGGGTGCCGAATGCGACGAGAGAGCGCCGCGCCCGCTTGTGCGAGCCCAGCGCCTCGATCACGGACTGGATGTTCACTTCGGGGCGTCCAGCAGCCGGTTGACTGCCGTGACCAGCGCCTCGCGCGACAGCGGCTTGGCCAGCGCGCCCGCGACGCCGAGCGCCCGCGCTACCAGGCCCGCGCCGGCGACGCCGGCGAAGAAGCTCGACGACAACGCGAGGATGGGCGCGCCCGGGTGCCGCTCCGCCACCCCCTTCAGCTGGATCAACCCGCGGTGGCGCGGCAACGGCACGTCGACGACGACAAGATCGAAGTCGTTCCGCCCGGGCTCGTCGCCGCCGTCCTCGGCGAGGACGCTCAAGCCCTGCGCCGAAAGCCAGGCTTCGAGCAGCCCGAGCAGGGCCGGGTCGGCGTCGACGACGAGGATGCGCGGCGGGTTGTCAGCCGCCCTGGCCATCGTCGTACGGCCGCGCCGCGCGAACCAGACCGAAGTCGGCGAACTGATCCAGCTCGTCCAGCGTCCAGGCGTCGAACTGAGCATCGGGCTCCCCCGCGAACAGTATGGCATCGGCGGGGGCTTCGCGGTAAGTCTGGGTGTTCATTGCGTCCTCCATGGCGTTGGCGTGCGGGATCCATTCCGCGCCCCGGGGGTTGCCGCGGGATTTCGATCCGCGCCCGCCGCGTTACAAGTGAAACACTATCGAGCGGCCCTCACCATGTACTCTGCGTCGCTCGAATTTGTTCAGCCGAAGGGAGAGACGATGGGCGGTCTGTTGTCGGTGCTGTATGGAGTCGCGGCGTACGTACTCGTCGGTATCGGGTTCGAGGAGCGCGACCTGCTCGAGCTGCTCGGCGAGCGCTACCGGACGTACCGCGAGCGGGTCGGGATGCTGCTGCCGCGGGTCCGCGTCTCCCGCGAGGAGCGCTAGTCGTCGAGGTGGATGTTGCGCTCGCGCGCGAGCCTGGTCCAGCGCGCGATGTCGGCCTTGATGAAATCGCCGAACTGCTCCGGCGTCATGGGCATGGTCTGGATTGCCTCGCTCGCCAGGCGCTCGCGCAGCGCGGGTGCGGCGAGCGCCTTGTTGATCTCGGCGTTCAGCCTATTCGTGATGTCGGGGGGCAGCTTCGCCGGGCCGACGATGCCGTACCACTGCACGCCGTCGAAGCCCTTGTAGCCCGATTCCTCGAAGGTCGGGACGTCGGGCGCGAGCGGGTGGCGCTTCAGTCCGGTGATCGCGATCGGCTTCAGCTTCTTCGCGCGGATGTGCGGCAGCGCGGCGGCGAAGCCCGGCATCAGCACGTTGATCTGTCCGCCGAGCATGTCGGTGATCGCGGGCCCGATGCCCTTGTAATGCGCATAGACCGCCTCCTCCAGGCCCGCGGCGGCCCTGAACTGCTCGAGCGCGAGGTGGTTCAGGAGGCCGATGCCGCCGGTGCCCCAGTTCAGCGCCTTGGGGTTCTTCCTGGCGTAGTCGACGAAGGATTTCAGGTCCGACGGCGGCACCGACGGCGTCACCACGAGGATGTTGGGGGTGCCGCCGACCATCGCGATCGGCGTGAAGTCGCGCACCGCGTCGTACTGGAGCTTGCGCACCGCGGGGTTGGTGCCGTGAGTGCCGACATAGCCGACCATCAGCGTGTAGCCGTCGGGCGCAGCGCGCGCCGCCTGCATTGCCGCGATCGACCCGCCCGCGCCGCCGACGTTCTCGATGACGAAGGTCTGTCCGAAGGCGCGCCCGAGCTCGCTGCCGACGGTGCGTCCGGTCAGGTCGAGCCCGCCGCCGGGCTGGGCGGGAACGATGATCTTCACCGGGCGCGAGGGATAGCCCTGGGCGGCGGCGAGGCCGGGCAGGGCGAGGAGCATCAGCATCAGTGCGGTGCGTGTCATGCGGCGCAGTCTAACCGGAACCCACCGCATCGATCCAGCCTGCAAGCGCGCCGAGCAGCTCTTCCCTCACCTGCGCGTCGGTCCGCCCCGAGCGCGTGCTTACGTGGAACGAGTGGTCGGCGGCATCGAAGACCTTGAGCAGCGCGCCCGCGCCGAGGCGCCCGACGAGGGGGCGCAGCAGGTCCATCCTGGCGAAATCGTCGCGGTCTCCCTGGAGGAACAGCATAGGGACCTCCACGTCGAAGAGGTGCTTCGCGCGCTCGTCCGAAGGCTGTCCCGGAGGATGCAGCGGGAAGCCCAGGAAAGCGAGGCCGCGAACGCCGGGCAAAGGCGACTCGCCCTGAGCCTGCGAGGTCATGCGCCCGCCGAAAGACTTGCCGCCCGCGAAAAGCGGAACATCCGGGAGCAGGCGCGCGGCCTCGGCGGCCGCGGCGCGCACCGTTGCCTGGGCGAGGGCCGGCGCGTCCGGGCGCTTCGCGCCTCGCTCCATGTACGGGAATTGATACCTCAGCGTGGCGATGCCGCGTTCTTCCAGCCCCTGCGCGACCGCCGCCATGAACGGATGCGTCATCCCGGCGCCGGCGCCGTGCGCGAGCACGAGGCAGGCGCGGGCGCCCGTGGGCGAAAGCAGGATCCCCGAGACGCTGCGGTCCGAACCGACGGCTATGTCTACGCGCAGGCTCACCGTCCCGCGGCGAGGGTCGCCTCGACGCTCACGCGCTTGTCCCCGCGCAGGAGAAGCAGCGTGATCTTGTCGCCCGGGTTGAAATCGTCGAGCCGCGCCTGGAGCTTGGCGACGGAATCGACCGGCTTGCCGCCGACGCCGACGATCACGTCGCCGGGTACGACGACGTTGCCGCGCTCGATCCGCGCCCCGCGGAGCCCCGCCGCGGCCGCCGGCCCGCCCGGCCTCACCCTGAGCACGAACACGCCCTCGACGTTGAGGCGCTCGGAGAGGAGGTCATTGAGGTCCGGATCGATCTCGATGCCGAGCGTGGGCGGCGCGTACTTGCCAGTCGCGATGATCGCGGTGGCGACGCGGTTGATGGTGTCGATGGGCACCGCGAAGCCGATTCCCGCGGATGCGCCGCTCGGGCTGTAGATCGCGGTGTTCATGCCGATGAGGCGCCCGGCGCTGTCGAGCAGCGGGCCGCCCGAGTTCCCCGGGTTGATCGCCGCGTCGGTCTGGATGAGGTGCTCGATCACGGTGCCGTCGTCGTTGTCGAGCGAGCGGTCGAGCGCCGAGACGATGCCGCGGGTGAGCGTCCAGTCCAGGCCGAAGGGATTGCCGATGGCGTACACGCTCTGCCCTACGCGCAGGTCGCGGCTGGTTCCGAGCGCCAGCGGCGGAGGCCGGTTCGACGGCACCTTGATGCGCAGCACGGCGATGTCGTGGAACGCGCTCGCGCCGACGAGCGACGCCGGATAGTCGCGTCCGTCGTTCAGCCGCACCCGCGCCTCGGACGCCCCGGAGATCACGTGGTAGTTGGTGAGGATGTCGCCCTGCTCGTCCCAGAAGAACCCCGACCCCGTGCCCTTGGGGATGCTGCGGATGTCGCGCGTCCAGAGATCGCGCACGCGCTCCGAGGTCGAGATGTACACGACCGAGCGCTTTGAGCGCTCGAACATGTCGATGAGCGCGCGCTCGTCGGCGCCGAGCGCGCCGCGCGGGGTCACCGGGCGCGCGGCGGCCTGCGCCGCGACCAGGACCAGGGCGACGAGCGCCAGGCACGCGGCTCTCATCCGGCCTCGATCGAATCGACCTTGTCGGGGTAGAAGGCGAGCCGCTCCTTGATCGCGAGCATGTCCTCGTACGGGTCCTCGTAGCTCCACACCGCGTTCTCCGCGCCGCCCTTAAGCGACCAGTAGGAGGCGTGGCCCTTGAACGGGCAGAAGCTGCGGTGGCCGGTGCGCGCGAGGCGGTCGATCCTCACGTCCTTGCGCGGGAAGTAGTACACGACGGGATAGGCGCCCTCCCGCATCGCGAGCGCGTCGCGGCTGTCGGCGAGGACTTCGCCGTTCGCGGTGACCCGGACGCGCGCGCCTGCGGGGTCGACGGCGATGTGGGGTGCGGGAGCGCCTTTCATCGAATCTCCAAGTCCGGCCAAGCTCCAATTATGGACCCGGAGCCGCCCCGACTCGTGTAGAGTTTTCCGTGACAACCGCCAACGGGAGGCTCCATGAAGGGGAAATTGCTTTCCATCGCTGCGCTTTCGGGCGTGTTCGCTCTGCCTGCGCTCGCGCAGCAGGCCGACCTCGGGCGCGGCCGCTACGTTGCCACCATCGGCGGCTGCAACGACTGCCACACCGCGGGCTTCCCGCAGAAGAACGGCCAGGTGCCGGAATCCGATTGGCTGCTCGGCAACCCGGTCGGCTTCCGCGGCCCCTGGGGAACGAGCTACCCGACGAACCTGCGCCTGTCGCTCTCGAAGATGAGCGAGGCGCAATGGGTCGCGTACGCGAAGAAGCTGCAGGCGCGCCCGCCGATGCCCTGGTTCAACCTGAACAAGATGAGCGAGGCGGACCTGCGCGCCTTCTACCACTTCGTGAAGAGCCTGGGGGCGCCCGGAAAGGCCGCGCCCGACGCGCTGCCGCCCGGAGCGGAGCCCAAGACGCCTTTCGTCGTGTTCGTGCCGCAGGCGCCCAAGTAGGGAGGACCGCCATGCTCGGGCTGTCGACTCTCGGCCTGATCCATACCGCGATCAGCCTGGTCGCGCTCGTGACCGGGTTCATCCTGATTGCCCGCGACAGGGTCATCTCGCCGCGCGCCCGCTTCGGCCCGACCTACCTCGTCGCGACGCTGCTCACCGCGCTCACCGCGCTCGGCATCTTCCGCCACAGCGGCTTCGGCCCTCCGCACGCGCTCGCGATCCTCACGCTCGTCGCGCTCGCGGCCGGCTGGGCGGCGTCGTACACGAGGATCTTCGGGCGCGCCTCGCGCTACGT
>Ga0187775_10000162_pt1 | contig 15785 bp, 10 predicted proteins | sample 0216_BV02_MP12_1_FD_132441 | JGI IMG/M metagenome (GOLD analysis project Ga0187775, IMG submission 132441) | Tropical peat soil microbial communities from peatlands in Department of Meta, Colombia - 0216_BV02_MP12_10_MG | ecosystem: Environmental > Terrestrial > Soil > Wetlands > Peat | place... | reverse complement strand
CGCGTCCGTGATCTGGTACATCCCGACCGCGCTCGACGCCGGGCGGTAAACATCGAAGGGTTCGGCGGGCAGCCGCCAGCGCCAGTATGTACGCGCGACGGGATTGCCGGCCGCCTCGACCTGGGCGAGTGCCGCGAGCAACTCGGGCGTGATCACTGGCGTGGCGTTCTCGCGGAAAAGCGGCGCATACGCGCTCCAAGTTTCCTGCGGCGTCTTGGACAACGCGCCGCTCACCGGGAAAAACAGCTCCGCCGGCTTGCGCGCTGCCTGATAGGCCCAATTGACTGCGAACGCGAGCGCGACGAGCGCAAGCGCGATCACGCCGGCCTGAATTCCCCGCGGCGCAGCCTTTTGCACCCGCCAGGCACGGCGCAAGCGGCGGAAACGGCGGCGGCGCATGCCGTCAGACTGTACCTCGGAATAGACGAAGGGGTTGCATGAATGCAACCCCTTCTATTGGCTGGCGCGCTCGGCAGGATTTGAATCCACGACCGGCTGGTTCGTAGATTGCGAACCAGAAATCGACAACCGGAATTTCAACACCTGGGGGTGACCTGAGTCGGAATTTTGTAGCCAGCCGCGCTAACCTCACGTCCGCTTGTGGCCGATTGTGGACATTTCAGTACCCTGGCCGCCTCGAGCGCCTTGACAGGGGCAGCGCGACGCCAGCTCAATTTCCAGCAAAGCTTCTCCATCGCGCTGCAGAACCGCTGGACGCATACACTTCGGCAGGATTGGGTGCGCTACCACGTGGCCAATGAAGGCATTGCTCGCGAGCTACATATTCCATCATTCAGCGGCGCCATTCGGGTTGGCATAGAGAGCCATGAAGGCTTCCGTAGCGCCTCGCGCTCTCCTGCCCAATTCCTCGGCAGAGAGCACCCTCGTGACGTCAAAAAGCAAGCTCAGCAGCAGATCGCCCCATAGCAGTGAGAAGAATTGCTCCATCATTTTCTGCGGGCCGCCGGATCGCAGGATTCGGGCCTTCTGCGCCTCAGCGAGCAAGTCTGCGAGTGCAGTGCGGTTTGCGGAGCGGCTCGCGTTGAGTGTTTCGGCGATCTCCGGCGAGCGCTTGGCCTCGGCAATGGCCAGGCGATACATCGCAATGACCTGGGGGTGACTGACTTCACGCAGAACGGTGATCCCAAGCGCAGTCAATGTAGCCGCGAGCGTCGCGCGGCTGCGCGGTGCCTGGACTTCGTGCGGCAATCTCATGCGCGTGGCGCGGCTCTGGATGCAGGCCAGGAGCATCGCCTGCTTGTTGCCAAAGTTCGCGTAGAGATCGCGCTTCGAGACTTTCGCGCGCGTGGCAATCTCGAGCGTACTTGTCGCTGAATATCCCTTGTGCATAAATGCCTTAAGCGCGGCCGTGAGGATGCGCCCATGAGTTGGCTTACCCACACTACGCGATGCATTGGGCGGCGCGAATTTCTTCATAAGCGAGCTAGATTCCACTTGTAACGGTACCCGTGAGTACCGTATACTGCGATTTGATGGTACCGTATGGTACCGCAAGATTCGCCTGCGAAACACGAGGCAGCCCATGACGATTGAGTCGGATGCCCCAGAAATCTACTTCACGCGCCGGGATCTCCTCATGCTTCTTGGAACTGCGGCAGCCGGCGGACTTGCTGCTCCACGATCCGCATACGGCCAGGCGCCTGGTGCCGCGGTGCCGGGTCAGCCGCTGATCGCATCGACCGTCCAGATCGACCGCATGGCCGGCGGTGTGCTGCTGATTGCGATTGATCGTGTCCAAGCGCATAACCGCATCGACATTCCTACGTTCAGTGCACTCGGCCAAGCCTATTACGAGTTCGAGCACGACGACAGTCTTCGGGTCGCGGTACTCTACGCTAGAGGGCCGGACTTTTCTCTTGGGCTGGATCTTCCGTCCTGGGGCGCGAGCCTGGGCGCCGGACCCTATAAAGCTCCGCAGAACTTCCTTGATCCGCTTAGCACGAACGGGCCTCAGCGCTCAAAGCCCCTTGTCGTAGCCGTTCAAGGGCGCGTGACGCGCATCGCACATGAGCTGTTCCTTGCCGCCGATGTGCGTATCGCCGCACAGAGTGCGGTCTTCAATCAGGGTGAAGTCACGGCGGCGTCGTTTCCGGGCGGGGGTGCCACTGTTCGCTTTGTCCGAGAGGCTGGGTGGGGCAATGCGATGCGCTACATGCTTACCGGCGAGGACTGGCACGCCGACGATGCCTATCGCATGGGACTGGTGCAGGAAGTGACCGCAACCGGCCAGCAGCTCGACCGCGCGATCGATTTTGCGAAGCGGATCGCCGCCGCTGCTCCGCTCGGCGTGCGCGCATCGCTTGCGTCCGCGCATCGTGCGCTCAGAGAAGGCGAACAGGCGGCAATGTCGGAGTTGCAGCCTGAATTTGCTCGGCTGTTTCGAAGCCTAGACCGTAACGAGTACATCCGCGCCCTTCGGGAGAAGCGCATCTCAGTCTTCATCGGTAGGTAGGACCGCCTATTAACTGTGCTGAGGAGGATGTCATGAACAGAATCATTGTCCTAGTCATCGCTCATTGTGCTTGAGCTTTTGCAACGGCAAGTCGTGCGTCGTCGGTTGAGTGCCTCTACGTCATTGACTGATTGCTCCATCAGAGAAGAGGGGGATTCCTATGAACGCGTTAGTCCTGTGCAGCGCCGCCCTAATCCTGCTCTACGCCGCATTGAGCGCAAACGTTTCGCGATTGCGGATACGCGCGCAGAAGGACCCAGAGGTAACTGAGGTGCATCTCGCCAAGGCGATTCGAGCCCATGGTAACGCCTCCGAGTACATCCCGCTGTACGTCGTTCTGTTTCTCTATCTCAGCTCTCTGCCACCCAGCACCTGGGTAATCACACTCGCAGCGCTCGCGACGCTCAGCCGTTACGCGCACGCCGCGGGAATGCTGCTCGCGACAGGCCCTAATCGAAGGCATCCGCTTCGCTTTTATGGCGCGCTTGGTACCTACCTCACGCTATTCGCACTGGGTGGCGTGATGATGCGAGCCGCGATGTAGCGCTCGCCATCGAGCATGTTGCGGATCTCAAGGCAGCTTTTTCGCTGCTCGCACCCGGAGATAGATATGCGCCTGGCACTTGTCTCGATCGTTCTGGTCTTGCTGTCTGCTTGCGCGACAGCGGCCCACCCCAACGCCACCGTTCAGCGGCTTTACGTCATCGATTGCGGTGAGAACCACGTAAATGATCTGTCGCGGTGGACCTCACCCGCAGACGCCGGCAAACCCTTCGTCTTCAGCGACAACTGCTACCTCATTAAGCATGGAAAGGACTGGATGCTATGGGACAGTGGCTATCCGGATGCGCTTGCTCTTTTGCCCCATGGCCAGACCTCGCCAAACGGTCTTATCACCGCCTATCGGAAGAAACCCCTTGTTGACTCGCTTCGGGAAATTGGCCTTACTCCCGCTGATATAACGGTGTTCGCGATGTCGCACTCGCATCCCGACCACGCGGGTAATGCCAACCTCTTTGTCGCCTCGACGGTGTACATGCAGACTGCGGAATACGATGCAGTATTCGGTTCGCAGCCACAGAGGTACGGATTCAACCCCGCCTACCTCGCGAAGCTGCGCTATGCGAAGGTGAGGAAGCTCCACGGCGACCACGATGTCTTCGGTGACGGCTCTGTGGTGATCAAATCGACCCCGGGCCACACGCCCGGCCACCAGTCACTATTCGTCCGTCTTCCGAAGACGGGCCCGGTGCTCCTGTCGGGTGATATGGTGCACCTGAAATCGAACTGGGATGCACGGCGTGCTCCGGCAATTAACTACAACGCCGAGGAAACGCTCCGCTCTATGAGGCAGATGGATGCGTTCATGCAAGCCACTGGCGCGAAGCTCTGGATAAATCACGACCCAGAGCAGAGCGCGACTCTACCGAAGGCACCTCAGTTTTTCGAGTAGCTACAGTAAAGTATGGCCGCAGCCGTCGCTCATCCCTGAATGGCCGCTTTTGGCGGCGGGTCCAATCGATCGACGCAACACCTCTTAGCGCGACAGCGGAGACCGCCCTTCTCGCACGGCGTCAGCCAGTTTTACTTCTTCGTCGCCTCTTGCGCACCCCGATCGCGCCGGAAGCGGCGCCTGAGGCGCCGCCTTCCTTCGCACCCTCGACTCCGCATTTGGCTGCGCCTTTCACGATTTCCATCATCTCGTCTCTAGGCTCGTCCTTTGTCGCATCTGCCAGCGCAGCCGCTCTGTTGCGCGCTGGGAGCGCGACGCGGACCGCAAACGACGCTCGCCTTTACCACTGTCGAGTGCCAAGAGAAATTCGGACCCGAGGCTCCCGTCACTCGAATTCATTCAACTCGAACCAAGAAAATAATTTTAGCCAGAACCGGATGCTCAGTTGCAAAGACCCAGTATTCGTTCCTCCGGCGCACATGCTCTTTGCGATCGCGTTGCTGGTGGCTTGCCAGCAAGGCAACTTCGAATTTCCCTTTCTGTGGGCGAATAGTAGGTCCAGCCTGGATTGAGCGCTGGCAACGCGAGTTGGACTTCTTGCCATTTCGGATGACCCTTTTCCCGCAGCGCGGAAAAGTTCTCGCACAGCGACCGCGCGAACCGGACCATGTGGTCGACGGTGAGATGCATGTTGTAGTCGTAAGTGACCAGAAACGCGCCCACCGAGATCGTGGTGAAGTCCTCCTGCAAGAGGTTCGGATAGCTGCTCGCGCGCACAGTCGCGGGTGCGTAAATGGTCAACGGACGCTTGCTCGTAGGATGAGACGGGTCGAATTTCAAGAACTTGATTAATTTCTGCGCCTCGGGCTTCATGTTGGCAATGATCGGGGCGGGTTGCCCTGCGGCTACAACAACCACATCGACCGATTTGTCAGTGACTAACTTGCGCAACGCCTCGGCGTTCGAAAGATAGCTCGCATTGGCCTCCGGGATGGGCCCCCCGAACATCATCCGGTAAAGTGTATGCGTGATGAATGCAGCGCCACTTCCGACGAGGCCGCCGTTGATCTTCGCATTCTTTATGTCTTGCAAGTAATTGAGACTAGAATCCGCTCTAACGATGTAATAGATTTCGGTGTTATACAGTGGCAGGATGACCCGAAGCGGGCGGATGATCCTGGCGGCCTCCGAATTAGCGGCAGCACCGCGGTCGACGAATGCCTGGTATACGTCCGCCTGGACGATTGCGAATTTCACTCCGGGCTCGTAACGGAGAAGTTTGATGTTCGCCGCCGATCCGGCGGTCGGCAAGACTTCAAGATCGATATCTGCGCCGGGCGCAATAAATTTGGCCAGATCCGTTCCGACCGCATAATAGGTGCCCGTCTTGTCTGCCGTCACGATCTTGAACTGTGCGGCGGCTTGCGCCACCGACGCTTGAAGAATCAACGCGGCTGCCATGCCAACGACCAACAGGATCTTGAGCATCTTAGTATCCCCTTCGGGCATGGTTGAAGCCCTTTGCCTTCGGACGAAGAATGCTTGGCGAGATCGACGCGTGCCCACGCGCTGGCTTCTTGCGGTGCTGAATCATGGCGATCGGATCGATTTTGGCTTTCAGTCTGCTTAAACCTGATGAACTATGACGAAGCTGCCGAGCTATGATGTTTGGTGAATGGTAGTCTACTTGCCCTGTATCTTTGCCTGCGGTGTACAGAGTCCTAGCGCTGCCACCGCTTCCGTGCAAGCGTCCGAACTCGGGTGAGCCTGGCGGACGATCGCGCGAGGCCCGGCCACTGGAGGCTCGTTCGCGGCCGACGTAGCTGTCGTTGACTGCAGTCTCGCAGCCGTCTCTTGCCTGGCGGGAGGGGCTGGAGGAATTGACTGCGCACCGCCAGGCTTGGTGTGGGTGACACGCGGCGGCAAAGTACGGAGCGTCGTCGCGGATGTGGTGGACGGAGCGCTAGTTGCGCCAGCTACACCGTTGGCGATAGCAGCCCTCTGTTTGGCGTCAGAGGTCGGAGCAATTGGCGATGTGGCAACTGGGCTGCTGGAGGTCGACGATGGCTGCGAACGGTCGGTCTTGGGACCGTATGTAATCGACCCGGCGATTTCGCCGGATTTCGCTTCGTCAGCGGCGCTCGTGATGGCACGGCTCTTGATGAGGACATCAGATGCAATGCTATCGAATAGACCTAGGTTTCGCTGAATAAATAAATAGAGGTATATAACTCCCGCTGTCACTAGAAGGAGCGCAGCGAAAATCGCCCAACGCGAAATGCGAGCCATCCATGACGCACGCGCACGTCTCCGAACTGGCAATTGCGGCGCATCAAGAGGCAGGTCGACGCGCAGCGATGGCGCGGCAGGGGCACTTGCCGTCCGAACATTAGATCGGCGGGCGGCTGTTGTCTCCCCTGGCCGATCCGCTCCGGCTTGGGCACGCAACTCGCTGAGGGACATGCATCAACCCCACGGGATATTGACCGCTCAATTATCCTCTTGCGCGAAGAGTCGCAATAGGCCGTTCGGGCTAGTCGAAATCGATTTGATTCAAAACGACCCAAAGTCTGCTTCCGACCCCAAGCGGATATTCACGGTGAGTAGCACCCAAAGGGACAATCAAACGGATCGAGAATATGGAACTGTCTACCTTATGAAGCTGTACATTACCCCGGGGTTTCCATACGCACGGATGGCCCGAATCGTGGTTCTCGAGAAGGGATTAGGGGCTCGAGTTGAAATCATTGCCGCGCAAACGCGGGTCGCGGACAGCCCTTACTACCGCATGAATCCGTCGGGTCGAGTCCCGTATCTCGTGCGGGATGACGAAGTGGGGCTCGAGGAATGCGCGCCGATTGGGCTTGCTCCGTTTTCTCGGACACTAGCCTAAGCCCTAAGCCCTTCCAGGCTCTTTCGAACTCGTCTGGGCTGACCTGACCGAGCGTCGAAAGCCGACGCCGCGGATTGTAGAACCGCTCAATGTAGTCGAACACGTCGGCTCGGGCCTCATCTCGGGTTGTGTAGCGCCCTCGGCTCGTTTGTTCAGTCTTCTACGTCAAGAAGAAGCTCTCGGTCGCGGCGTTGTCCCAGCAGTCGCCCTTGCGACTCATGCTACAGACGATTCCCTGCGCGGCAAGAAGCCGTTGGAAGTCCTCGCTCGTGTACTGGCTGCCCTGGTCGGAGTGATGCAGGAGCTCGACCGGTTTACCCCGCCGCCAAAGCGCCATGATTAGCGCGTCGATCACGAACTGCGCCGTCATCTGCGCGCTCAGCGACCAATCGACCACTTTGCGGCTAAATAGATCGATCACCACCGCGACGTACCGCCCGCCTTCTGCCGTCCAGAGATAGGTGAAGTCCGCCGCCCAATCTCATCTCCGCACCTATCGAAAGTGTCCGAAATGGCGGGAGAAACCCAGAGAGCCCTCCCCTCACCCCACTACGGGTCGCGGCGTAGCAGGATTGGGGGCTGCAAGGCGCGCTGATTTTTTGGCGTGCGCAATTCGGGGACAAAAGAAAAAGGGGCACGTGGCCCCTTCTTCGGAACTGCTTGAATTGTCTGGCGCGCCCGGCAGGATTTGAACCCACGAGCCCCTGGTTCGTAGGCTGCGAACCAGAAATCGACAGACGCAATTTCAACAACTTAGGGGCGAGCGTCCGTTGCCCTTTTGCACGACACCGCACAACGGTGCACGATTAGTTTGGGTAAATATCGGGCGACGTTTCAGTCAGCGATGGACCGCAGGAACATCGCTGGGCCTGTCAACCGGCGCCTCAAATACTGCCAAGAGTGATGAACCGGTCGCAGATTGCGACCGTTCAAATCTTAGAAGGGAATAGACAGCTTGATCACACCGCTGTTGGCTTTCAGGTGGTCAGAGAAACTCCCCAAGTAACCTACCTGCAGAATCTGCCCTTTGTTGTTAAGCACAGTCAGTCCCAAGTGGACATCTGCGTAGGTCTTGTCCATTTCGCTTTTGACGGTGAATGGCGCGACACCCACCGGCGCCCCCTGGAAGGAGGCAGTGATCTCGGGTGAGGTTCCCGAGAGGAATTGGGTGATGCCCAGCTTGGCGTACGGCCGCAACAGCAGCCCGTTCTTGAGATTCGTCTCGCCACCAATTTCAATCGCCGGCGTCAAGTTGACGTAGGTCTCATCTCTCCTCGCGACACTGAGGTTTGCGCCACCCGCCCCGCTCTCCTGGAATCCGGGGAACCACGCATGCATGACGCCAAGATCGATCAGCGGTTTGAGATACCAGTCGGCGCCTTGCTCGTAGGCATGGGCTAGCCGCAAGTGGCCCGAAACGAACTCGACATCCTGACTGCTCTTGGCCGTCACGCTCGGGCCCGGCAGATTCACATAGCGATTGGTGTCGTAGTTCCCGTACCCAACACTTAGATCGGCGGCGAGAGAAGTCGCACCATATTCCTTCTTTACGATCGCGCCTACTTGAACCTGATCTCCAGATGTACTAGCGTTTTGCTCCACGTCCAGATCGCTGTACTCGTAGGATAAGCCGAATCCTCCGTGCCAACTGCCGTCGCCGAAAGCCCGCTGCGCTCCGGTGGACAGGTTGACCGACCGACGGTCGAAGCCCATGTTCTCAGCCGTTCGCCCTTGGTTGGCCTCACCTCCCCTCAGCCGGAACCAGTCGCACTCGCCTTCGCGCACGAATCGATTGGGACCGTCGGGCACGCCGCAGCTATGCAGGGAGTCACTGAATCCGATATTCGAGAACAACGTTCCCGTGCCCGTACCAAGGTAAGGCTCGGGGCTCAGGCGATCGTAGGCGTCGCCAAGGCTGCTGGCGTTTGGCAGTCCGACCAGCGCCGTTATCACAGGCGCAAGACTTGCGGAGCCGCCCGCGGACTGAATGGTGTTGATGTATTGACCGACCGCTGCCTGATTCGAGTTAAGCGCTGCGGGCGAGAAATCGACGCCGTAGCTCAATACCACATTCGTCGAGTCAGGGAACAGCAACCCGTAGCGAACAACCGCCGACGGCTGAGTGTCAAGTACGAGGCCGGAATCAGTGACGCCGCCAGCGGCGGACAAGATGGTGAGCTGATGAGCGCCAGGTACGACGTTGCCAGCATTCACGTTGTTCTGCCGCACTTTGCCGGCAAGTCCGGCAGCACCCGAAATGTCGAGTCTGTCTGCGGTAGCGTTCCGATGATCCACGTCCACGGCGTAAGTCCCCGAGGCCGCCTGCGTCACGTTGCCGGTGATCGAGGTGGTCATCACGTTTCCTCGGCCACCAGGCGATACCGTACCGTCATTGGCCAGCAGATTGCCGGCGCCGAGACTTAGCGTCGCCCCAGAATTGAGCGTCGCAGCCGGTTCATTGTGCAACGTGTTGAGCCCCGCGCCGAGGTCCACCGAGCCTGTGACTACGCCGTAGTTGTCGATGGTCTCGCTGCCTGTATTGGCGATGATCGCGCGACCCTGAACACCGGGTACCGAGGTGATGGTGCCGTGGTTGACTAGGCTGTTGGCCGCGCCGCCGGAAATGGCGACACCCGCGCCGGTTCCGCTGCCGCCTGTGACAATGCCGTCATCGACAGTGATGGTAATGTTGCCATTGCCGCTGCGGCCGCCGCTCTGCGCATAGATGCCGTCTGCGTTCTTGCCCAAGGCGGTGATGGAACCGTTGAGCGTGATGTCGACGTTTCCCGCGGTCCCCTGGCCAGCTACGCTCTGCGCAAACAGGCCGTGGGCGCCATCCCCGGTTGTCTCGATCGTACCGGTCTGGTTGACGATGACGTGACCCGCCGTTCCGGCACCGCCGACGCTGCCAGCGAAACTTAGACCGGCTTCGGTGTCGACGAAGGTATTGAAGATCGAATTGACGATTTCGTTATTGGTAACGCCCTGCGGGTTGTATAGGCCGGCCAAGCCGCCACCGCCCGCGACGCTTTGCGCGACCACGCCCATGGCAAAGGCGCCGGTCGTTTTGATGTCGCCGGTGCTGTTGAGCGTCACGTTACCGCCGTTGCCGCCCGCGCCACCGCTGCCCTGCAGGGTCATCTCCAGGTTGGTCAGGCCGGAGATGTCGTCGAGCACCGGGATCTTGGGCACGATGTCTGCATTCGAGAACTGGAACGTCATGGCGCTGCCGCCCGAGCCGCCGCCGCCGCCCACGCTTTGCGCAACGATGCCGTGCGAAAAGGCACCGGTCGTGGTGACGTTGCTTTCGTTGGTCACCTTGACGTTGCCTCCGTTGCTGCCGGTGCCACCGGTACCGCCGAAGACCATCGTCATGTCGAGACTCGCGAGCGAGGTCAGTGGCAGAAAGTCCATCGGGTCAGCGGTGAGTTCGACCTGTATGCTCCGGGCATCGCCCCCGATGCCGCCGGAACCACCGACACTCTGCGCCATGACACCCGCAGCGAAGTTTCCTTTGGTCTGGATCGTGCCGTAATTGTTGACTTCGACATAGCCGCCGGTTGCGCCGCTGCCGCCGTTGCCGCCGATGGCGAGATCGAAGTTGGCGCTTGGCGATGGGATGAAATCCTCGGGTGCGGTTGGCGGAGGCGTGAGCGACAGGGACACGTTCGTGGCATTGCCGCCAGTGCCGCCGCCGCCGCCAACGCTTTGTGCGAGCACACCGTTGGAGAAATCGCCCGTCGTGTGAATCACGCCGCCGTTGCCGACAGTGACCGTATTGCCGATACCGCCTTGGCCGCCCGATCCGCCGACAGCCACCTTGCCGGTGAAGGTGGCGTCGTACGCGATGGAGATGTTCGTCGCATGACCGCCCTTCCCGCCGCTTCCTCCCACGCTTTGCGCGAAGACGCCGTTCGACAGGAAGGCGCTGGTCTCGATCTCGCCATCGTTGGTGACCGTGACGGTGTTCGCCACGCCGCCGCCGGCACCGCGACCGCCGACCGAAACGTTGGCCGAGATCGCGGGAATCTCGACGTCTTCGATCTTGACCGGAAACACGAGGGTGCCGGTCGTGGCGCTGCCGCCCGCGCCGCCGCTCCCGCCAATGCTCTGTGCGAAGACCCCGTCGCTATTGGGCCCTGCAACTTTGATATGCCCCTGGTTCTCGACGGTAACCGCGCCGCCATTGCCGCCTGCGCCACCATCGCCGCCGACCGCCACCGCCACCGCCACAGGACCCGCGAGCGAAAGGCTGGTCGCATCGCCGCCGCTGCCGCCGCCGCCGCCAACGCTTTGCGCGAAGACGCCGGCCGAGTTATTGCCCTGCGTCGTGATCATGCCACTATTCACGATGTCGACCGGGCCGCCGTAGTTGCCGGCGCCGCCGGCACCTCCGATCGTGGTCGAGACGGAGGCCAGCCCGATGCTGCCGGCAAATGCAGAACCGCCGTTACCGCCGCCGCCGCCAACACTTTGCGCGAAGACGCCGGCTGCGCCCTGGCCGCCGGTTTCGATCTTGCCGGAGTTAGTGATGTCTATCTCCCCGGCTTTGCCGCCGCTACCACCCAAACCGCCGAGGCTAACGCTGGCCGAGCTTCCGCCGATAGCCAGACTGCCGGCGAAGCCGCCGTTGCCGCCGCCACCTCCAATGCTTTGCGTAAAGATGCCGGCGGAAAGATCGCCGCCCGTGGTGATCGTACCTGCATTTACGATGTCCACTTGCTTACCGTCGCCGGCCACGCCGCCTTTGCCACCAATGGTGACGGCGACACTGAGCCCAGGTCCACCCGATCCGGCAAGCGCAGTAGCGCCACTGCCGCCGCCCCCGCCGATGCTCTGGGCCATGATTCCGTACGAGCCGTTACCGGTGGTGTCGATCTTCGTCCCGCTGGTGGTCTGGACGTCGACGTTGCCGGCGCTGCCGCCGCCCCCGCCATTGCCGCCCAAAGCAATCGAGATGTTGTACGGGGTGCTGCCCGGGAGCTTGCCGCTCACCGCCAGGCCGCCGTTGCCGCCGCCCCCGCCGATGGACTGCGCCTGGATGCCGTGCGCACTGTTGCCGCTCGTATCGATGTCGCTGCCATCGGCGGTGACGTGGACGTCGTGGCCCGCGCCCCCCAGTCCGCCCGCGCCGCCGACCGCGATGCTGATTACCGAGGAGACGGACACCGCGTCGCCGCCGTTGCCGCCGCCGCCACCGATCGACTGCGCGAAGATGGCAGTGGACCGATCCCCCAAACGGGGCTCCTCGCCAGGCGGAGTGCCGGTTTGGACCTTGCCGGAATCGAACACCGTGACGACCCCGGAGCCGCCCCCGGAGCCGCCTCGGCCGCCGACGGTGAACAGGCCACCGGCTCCGCCGCCGTCGCCGCCGCCGCCGCCGATCGATTCCGCGAGTATGCCGAAAGCATCCGAATTCTGCGTGGTGATGCTGCCGCTGTTGTTCACCGTCACGGCTGCGCCGTTGGATTCGCCGCCGCCGTTGCCGCCTTCCGCGTAGATCCCGCCCGAACTGCTGCCAGAGCCGGCACCGGCACCGACACTGCGCGCGTAGATCCCGTGAGAGTTCCAGCCAGTGGTCAGAACGATGCCCCGGTTGACGACCAGGACGTCCCCGGCGTTTCCGCCGTTGCCACCGTCGCTGCCGAGTGCAATTGCGCCGCTCGCGTCACCGCCGCTTCCACCGTTGCCGCCGCGGCTCTGGGCGAATACGCCGTCGCTCTTGTCGCCATGGGTGGTGATATTTGAATTCGCGCCGAGCCAAACAGACACCAGCCCGGCGTTGCCGCCATTACCACCCCCGCCGGGCGTTGAACCGAAGAGGCCAAACCAGCCTCCGCCGTTTCCGCCGTCCCCCCCTTGGCTGATGGCCGTGATCCCGTGTCTTCCTACGGAAGTGCCGTTCACGGTGATCGTTGAATTGCTGTTGACTGCGACCGAGCCTGCGTCGCCGCCGCGATAGCCGTCATCGCACCATGACCAGAGCAAAACGGTGTAGCAACCGCCGCTACCGCCGTTGCCGCCCGTTGAACTTACTGAGATGCCCGCGGCGTTGGTCGTGGTAAAGGGCGCGCCGCTCCCGCCGACATTATTGTTGACCGTCAGGCTACCGCTGATGGTGGTGCCTGAATCCGACGAATTGGCTGCGAGGAATTGGACGAGTTGTACACCGGTGTAAGTGTTCGTGCCGATCTTGAAAGTCTTGGGGGCCCCGTTTGCGTCGCGAGTATCGACCGAAATATAGCTGCCATAGAAAAGGTAGGGCGTAGTGCCGTCTTTCGACACCACGTCGACCTTGGCGGTGTCGGGATTGTTATCCGTATCCCATTGGATGATCGTGAAATCGACGTCCGGGGCGACTGCGCCGTTCACCCCGCCGCGCGAAAGCTCAATGCCGATGGTGCCCAATTTGACAGCCGTCGTGCCTTCCACGCCGTCGCCCACATTCACGGTGGTGACGCCACTGGTATAGCGGACGCCGTCAGTGCCTACGTCTGCACAGTCCGCGCTCGGACTCCCGGAACAGGAGGCATTGACCTGCGCTTCAACCTCGCGCACGCCGCTCGCCGCGTAGGCAAGCGCCACTGCGCCCACCGTGGCTCCAAAATCCGCGAGGCCGCCACTCAACGCAAGGACAAGTGCTGCGGCAAGCGACCCAAGGCGCATCGGGATTGCCCCCAGCCAGTCGCCGACGTTCAAAAATATCTTGAGGGTATCCAGCGTGCTTGGCGGCGCAATGACGCTGATATCTGCTGATTGGTCACCTTGACAATCGTTCCCGACACAGGCGTCGGGACCCGCGAAGCTCGTGCCCGAAAAAGCGGCGAGGACTGCTAGGACGAGTGGCTTGAATGCATGATGCCGAACGGCAGATGAGCGGGACATGGTGACAGACACCCCCTATCGGAATGCCCGCCCGCGTCGCGTAGCAAAGCTATGGAGCCTGCCACGCGCTTGATTCGATCGGGCCGATCGTGCGCAAAGAGCCGGGCGGGATTCTCACCGATGAGACTGCGGCGAACCTGCGTGTGTCCGCGCGGCGAGCACGTGCCGTTAAGAGGACTGGCTGCCATAGTAGATTTGCCCTCTTGCGGGTGCTCTTCTTGTGGGATAACCGCCGAACAAGCAAAACGCTAACTCAGAAAGAACTTGACTGGTTGATGCGCATCAAGGTGCGTGCGGAAATAGCGCAAGTTCAGCCAAAGCAAGCCTCGCGGAATGCTTCTCATGTTTCCCCATCGACCCTCGGTCGATAAGTAAGATCGTCCCGCAATTGAGGGTGACGCTCCCCGAAACGGAGCGTCGCATCGAGTTGACGAGGTGCGAAGTGATGAGCTGGTCCGTTCACAATGTCGAGCGAGCAGAATCGACGCAATCCATGCTCGAGTCTGGAACACATCAGTCCAAAGCAATGAAGACCGGCGAGTGGGGCCACGCTTGCGGCGTCGCGTGCGACCAAGCCAAGTCGCCCTGCAACGAAGCACAACGGTCAGCGGGGAAGCCCAAACGTCACGACGCACTACTCGGCCGCGAAGGTCCGCGAGCTCCTGGATGCGGTGACGCATCTCGAGCAGGCAGCCATCGAGAGCCGTCCCCTCATCCTGCTACAGGTCGTGGCGTAGCGGGAAAGAGGGCCTGCAGAAATCGCGCCGGAGAAATTCGGGCAAAAGAAAAAGGGGTTGCATGAATGCAACCCCTTCTTTTGACTGGCGCGCCCGGCAGGATTTGAACCCACGACCCCCTGGTTCGTAGATTGCGAACCAGAAGTCGAAAGATGCAATTTCAACAACTTGGGGGCGGCTGTCCGTTGCCCTATTGCATCACAATGCACTACTAAGCCCTACTGCTCTGGGCAAATATTGGGCACACGGCGTGATCGTCGAGGAGCTGTCGCAGTAGTATCGCGCCTAGGACAACGTCCGCTTCCGACCCGAACCGGACGTTTCATGTGGCAACCGCGGCCTGCGCCGTGTGGAACATAGGGCTCGCCTTCGTGTTTGGAATTGCGCTCCACCACGCGCCGCGCAGGGCCTGCATCAATCTTTGAGCGGGCGGCGAACGATCACTTGCCAGCCGGCTCGGTGTGGAGTGTCGAGAACTTCTTCGCGAAGTACGCCCGCACCTGGTCCGACTTCGCCAAATCCCTATGCGGGCGGATGAGCGTGTCCACCGCGTACTTGATCCGCTCGTAGTCGTCATGGCAGTCCTTGGCGCGCCACTTCGGCAAGTAACCCTTTTCCACCACGTCGGCGAAGGTCTTCGGATCGCCGCCGTAGGCATAGCACAAGAGCGTGTAGAACCGCGATTGCTCGAGCGGGTGCTCCTCGGCAAGATCCTCCTGTTCGAATGTCTTTTCCTGCGCTTTCGCCTTGCGCGAGTACATGTAGGCGAGGCCGCCGATTGCCGCATGCGCGAACTTCGGCCCGAACTGCATCATGGAGTATGCCGCCACCGCGTCGGCTGCCTCCTCCTCCGGCCCGAGCAGCGGCACCTTGTACTGGTCGAACAGCATATGGGCGAACTCATGCACGAATACTTCGTGCACCGGGCCGAGGATAGCGTCCTCGCGCGTCACGCCCTCGGGCGTCGTTTCCTTGGGGGCATGATCGACGATGTCCTGGACGTACTCGTAGCACACTGTCACCGTATGGGTTTCGTCGTCGTACCAGGAATTGACTTGGCCGTTGCAGTCCTTGAGCCACACGGTGATGCTGAAGCGCAGCCTGAACGGGTTCAGAAGCATCTGCATGTTCTCCAGCACCTGGTGCTCCTTGAGCATCTTGTAGACCGCCTCGTGCGTCGGGTTCGTCGGAGGCACGTATTCGATCTGCACCTTGGCCGGCCCGGCGGGGGCAGGCTCGGTGACGGCTGTCGCGCACGAGGTGGCGAGCAGTGCGCACATCGCCGCCAGGGAAAACCGGAAAGAGATTGCGGATCCTCGCACGAGGTTCTCCTAGCTCATCGTG
>Ga0187775_10000158_pt1 | contig 15984 bp, 13 predicted proteins | sample 0216_BV02_MP12_1_FD_132441 | JGI IMG/M metagenome (GOLD analysis project Ga0187775, IMG submission 132441) | Tropical peat soil microbial communities from peatlands in Department of Meta, Colombia - 0216_BV02_MP12_10_MG | ecosystem: Environmental > Terrestrial > Soil > Wetlands > Peat | place... | reverse complement strand
TCATCTACCGCGCTGAAGAGCACCAAGCAGACCTGATCATCATGGGCCACCGTGGAAAAACTTTATTTGAACGTCTGCGCCTCGGCTCGGTATCGAAGCACGTGATTCATTACGCGCATTGCGCCGTGACGGTCGTGCGCTGATCAATGGCAAATCAGGACGCTTTGCGCCAAACAAGCGGCGCAATGTTACGCAAACAGATTAATCACGCCATCCAGCCCAACATAATTAATGGCATGAGTAGCTTGCTTTCGGACAATAGGCTGGGCATGGTAAGCGATGCCGATCCCGGCTTGGGTCATCATTTTCAAGTCATTGGCGCCGTCGCCCATGGCAATCACCTGTTCCTTTTGCAATCCGAGCCGGTTGCGGATTTGCTCCACCTTAAGCGCCTTGATGTCGGCGTCGATGATTTGCCCGGCCAGTTTTCCGCTCAGTTTGCCATTGACAATTTCCAGCTGGTTTGAGCAGGTGAAGTCGAGGTTCAGACGCTTTGTCAGACGCTCGGCGAAAAAAGTGAATCCGCTGGTTATCAAAAATGTCTTGATTCCCGCGGCTTTCAAGGCAGCGAGCATTTTCTCGGCACCGGGGGAAAGGCGTACTCGCTCGTCATAGACTCTCTGCAATGCGGATTCGTCGAGGCCGGCGAGCAGCGCCACGCGCCGGCGCACGCTGTCTGCAAACTCAATTTCGCCGCGCACCGAACTGGCAGTGATCTGCGAGACTTGCTGCTTGATGCCCTGAATATCCGCAAGCTCGTCGATGACTTCGATGGTAATGAATGTGGAATCCATGTCCATCGCCAGCAGGCCAAAATCGGCGAGCTTGAGGTGTTCAGGTACAAAAGCGAAATCAAGCTTTGCATTCTGGCAGTACTCCGCCACTGCATCGTGCTCGCGGGCTTCGCAAAGCCGGAATGCCTCGCCGGTAATCTGCTCGATTCGCGAAGCGCCGGCAAGTTTCGCCAGGTTTCTGAGATCGCGATTCTGGATCTCGCCGCCCTGGATGATGAGATTCACGAAGCGAGCGGCGGAGTGCTTCTACAGCGGATTTTAGTCATCGTTCGCGACCGGATTGCCTCGCATGCCAAAAAAGCCGCCGGGACGGCGCCGAGCTTCGTGCTCTAGATATAAGCCTCACCCTCTCGTGTAGGTAATTTTCTTGGTTCCGCCGTCGCAGCTGCCGACCACTTTCTTGTCCCCCACCTCCTCATTCGGCACGATTTCCAAGGTGTAAGCTGGAACGCCTTTCGCTTGAAGCTTGGCATCTATTTCCGCCTTCAGCTCCTCGCAAGGCTTCCGCTTCAGGGCCGGTTCATTGCTTTGCGTTTCCTCTTGGCCCAATGCAACGTAGTTCGAGGAGCAGATCAAAAGCGAACCGATGAGCAACGCAATTTTATGCTTGTGTGACATAACATTCCCCTTTTTTGCTGAAGTAACATGCCCATAACAGAGACAAAATGGGGTTTCTCCATTTTTCTCACCTAAACGCCTTCCGCCACGGCCATGCCGGTTCACCGCGTCCGGGCATGGACCTTGGCGATTGTGGCGTATCATAACTCCGTTTTTCCAGCCGTGTCGCCTTCTCTTGTTATCATCATCGCAGTTCGTTGAATGCTTCTCTAATAGCACCGACTCGCGCCTTGATGTCTGGCAGGTGGGCTTCGATACGCAGACGGTCCGGCCCGGCGAGGCGGTAATCGCGTCTGGACTGGACAAGTCTGAGCACCTTGGTCGGTTCAATCGGCGGCTTGGGAACGAAATGCAACTGAATGACTGAATCAGTGGCATCGATGCGCGCAATGCCAAGCGGTTTTCCGAGGACACGCAAACGGTGCGTGTCGAGCAAAATTTTTGCCGGGGCCGGGAGCGCTCCAAAGCGGTCAACCAATTCCTCGTGCATCAATTCCAGTTCGTCCAGCGTTTCGCAGTTGGCTAATCGTTTGTAGAGCACCAGTCGTTCATGAACGTCGCTGCAGTAGTTTTCAGGCAGCAGCGCCGGCGTGTGCAAATTGATTTCGGCAGTGACTTCCAGCGGCTGCGACAAATCGGGCTCTTTCCCCTGTTTCAGCGCCGTGACCGCGCTCGCCAGCATCTGGTTGTAAAGACTGAAGCCCACTCCGTGCATTTCCCCGCTTTGCGCTTCGCCCAGGATTTCGCCCGCGCCGCGGATTTCTAAATCTTGCATCGCGAGGTAAAAGCCCGAGCCAAGTTCTTCCATCATTTGTATTGCTTCCAAGCGCTTGCGCGCCTGCGCGCCTATCGCCTCTTCGTCGGGTACCAGCAAATAAGCGTAGGCCTGGTGGTGCGAGCGACCCACGCGTCCGCGCAGTTGGTGCAGCTGTGCAAGCCCGAGCTTGTCGGCACGGTTGATGATGATGGTATTGGCGGTCGGGATGTCGATCCCGGTTTCAATGATCGTCGTGCAAAGCAAAACGTTGAAACGCTGCTGGTAGAAATCACGCATGACATGTTCCAGGTCGCGCTCACGCATCTGTCCGTGCGCGTAATGGATTCGCGCTTCCGGCAGGAGCTTTAGCAGTTTCTGGTACATGGTTTCAATGGTGTTGATTTCGTTGTGCAGGAAATAGACTTGGCCGCCGCGTTTGAGCTCGCGCAGCGCGGCCTCACGGATTACGCCCTGGCTGTACGGGGTGACGAAGGTCTTGATCGCCAACCTGCGTTCAGGCGCGGTGGTAATTACCGAGAAATCACGCAGCCCTTCGAGCGACATCGCCAAAGTACGCGGAATCGGCGTCGCAGTAAGAGTCAACACGTCCACTTCGGCGCGCAGCGCTTTCAGCTTTTCTTTCTGCCGTACTCCGAAGCGGTGCTCTTCATCAATGATCACCAGACCCAGGCGCTTGAATTTCACATTTTTCTGAATGAGCTTGTGCGTGCCGATGACGATATCTATCTTGCCCTCGGCCAATCCCCGCAGCGTCTGTGCCTGTTCCTTGCTAGAGCGGAAGCGCGACAGTTCCACTATTTTCACCGGCCACTCGGCGAAGCGATCTGAAAAATTCTGGAAATGCTGCTCGACGAGCAAGGTCGTGGGGACCAGCACCGCCACCTGTTGGCCGTCCATGGCGGCGACGAACGCGGCGCGCAGCGCGACCTCGGTTTTGCCGAATCCCACGTCACCGCAAATCAAGCGGTCCATCGGTTTACCTTGGGTCAGATCCTCGATTACAGACCCGATGGCTGCCGCCTGGTCTCGCGTTTCCTGGAAACCGAAGCCTGCGACGAATGTTTCATAATCGTGCGGCTTGAACCCAAAAACTTGGCCCTGGCGCGAGGCGCGCTGCGCGTAGAGGTTCAAGAGCTCGGCAGCAGTGTCGCGCACCTGACTCATTGCCTTTTTCTTGGCCTTGTCCCACTGGCTGCTGCCCAGTTTGTGCAAAGGCGCGGTTTCGGGCGCGGCACCGCTGTAGCGGCTGATGAGATGAAGCTGTGAGACCGGCACGTAGAGCTTGTCTTTTTCTGCATATTCCAGCGCCAGGAATTCGGTCGCCCCTTCTCCCTGATCCATGTTTACCAGTCCCAAATAGCGGCCGATGCCGTGACTCTCGTGCACTACCGGGTCACCGATGCGGATCTCGCTCAAGTCGCGCAGCATTCCTTCCGCAGTACCCCTGCGAACGGCTTCCCGCCGGTCGCGCCTGCGCACCTGCGACGCGTAAAGCTCGCTTTCTGTGACCACCGCTAAGCGGTCGACCTCAAGAATGAATCCGTTCTGCAGCGGCGCAGCGCACAGCATGAAACGTTCGCTGCTTTGCTTGAATGCCTCGAAGCTATCGCACAGGACCGGATTTAGCCCGTATTCGTTGAGGTATTCATTTATGATCTCGCGTCTCCCCAGGTTTTCGGCGAGCAGGAGCACTCGACCGTCGAATTCCTGCAGGAATGCGGAAAAAGCAGACAAGGGATTTTGAGAGCGTCGGTCTACCGCAATCGGCGGAAGTTCAGCCGTCGCGCATTGAACTGCATCGCCATTTTCTGTCGCTATAATTTGAATGCGTGAAAAAGGCTTGCAGCCGGAGTAGAAGCGGTCGATGCTTAAAAATAATTCCTGCGGCGGCAGCAACGGGCGGTTGCGGTCGCCGCGCAATAATTCATACCGCGCCTGTGTGTCGCGCCAGAAATGCTCCATTGATCGTTTGACGTCCCGGTGCAGGCACAAAGCAGCGCGTTGCGGCAAATAGTCGAAAAGGGTCGCAGTTTCTTCGAAAAATAGCGGCAGGTAATATTCAATCCCTGCGGGACCCAGCCCTTGGCTGACATCTTTGTACAGGCTGCTCTTCGATGGGTCACCCTCAAAACGCTCGCGGAAGTTGCGGCGAAACTGCTCCTGTCCGTCTTTGCCTAGGGGAAATTCGCGCGCCGGAAGCAGCCGAATTTCGTTGACTGGGTAAACACTGCGCTGGGTATCAACATCAAAAGTGCGGATACTTTCGATTTCCTCATCCAATAAGTCAATGCGGTAGGGAAGAGCGCTGCCCATCGGGAACAAGTCGATCAATCCGCCGCGCACGCTGTATTCACCAGGGGAAACAACCTGGGTAACATGAGCGTACCCCGCTAAAGTCATTTGGCCGCGCAGTTTAACCGCGTCCAGCCTTTCGCCTTGCCTGATAAAAAAGGTGTAGGCGGCGAGGTATGAGGCAGGCGGTAGTCGGTACAATGTGGTGGTTACCGGAATGATCGCGACGTCGCATTCGTTGTGCGTGATGTAATACAGGGTGGCGAGTCGCTCGGAAACCAGGTCCTGATGTGGCGAAAAGCTGTCGTAGGGGAGGGTTTCCCAATCCGGAAGCAGGTTGACCTTCAACCGAGGAGCGAAATAAGGGATCTCTTCAAATAGACGTTGCGCATCCTGAGCTGATTCTGTGATGATTACCAGCGGTTTGGTTTTTGCCGCCAGCTGAGACAAAGCGAGGGCATCGCTTGAGCCGCGCAATCCGGCGTAGCGTTCAGATTGACCAGCAAGCAAAACAGCTTGGCCTAACAGCATAAAAAACGGCATATTATAGGGTAAAAGCGGCAAAAGACAGCGACGCCAGGAAATAAAGATGCTCTTTTCAGATCGCATGGAAGCGGCGAGTAAACTCGCTGCAAGGCTTTCCGATTACCGAGGAAAAAACGCACTGGTTCTGGCAATTCCCCGTGGCGCAGTGCCGATGGGCAGACGCATCGCCGACGAGCTTGAGGCAGAACTGGACGTAGTGCTGGTGCGCAAGATTGGCGCTCCGGGCAATCCGGAATTTGCAATCGGCGCGGTGGACGAAAGCGGAAGCATGTTTGTTACTGAAGACGCAGTTGCAACCGGCGCCAGCGAAAGCTACCTTGCGCAGGAAAAGGAAAGTCAGCTTGAAGTCATGAGGCAGCGCCGGTCGCAATACACGCCTTTAAAGGCGCCAATTGATCCCGCGCGGCGCATCGTCATTGTGGTCGATGATGGCCTTGCCACGGGTTCCACCATGATTGCGGCGTTGCGCGCCTTGCGGCAAAAAAATCCCGAGAAACTGATCTGCGCGGTTCCGGTAGCGCCGCCGGACACTTTGGAGAAGGTCGAGCGCTACGCTGATCAAGTCGTGTGTCTGCACGCTACGCCAGAGTTTTTTGCCGTGAGCCAGTTTTACCTCCACTTTCCGCAAGTCGATGACGAGGAAGTGATGTCCATTCTTCACCAAACTGGCGGCCCAAAATAAGAAACGCATTGCCGGCAGGCGGATGAAAAAGTAATAATACGAGCTGCATAACAAGGCCCGAATATTGAACCATTACGCTTTGATCCCGGCCGCTGGAACCGGTGAACGTTTGGGCGGGAATATACCCAAGCAATATTTGCCGCTGCGCGGTAAACCCATGTTGTTTTACTCGGTGCAGCGGCTGTGCGCCAGCCCCAGAATCAAGCGCGTCTATGTGGTCCTGGCGCATGGCGACGAGCGCTTTTCGCAGTATGATTGGAGAGCATTTGCGGGAAAGCTTGCACCGCTATATTGCGGTGGCGCAACCCGTGCGGCGAGCGTGCTGAACGGGCTGCTTGCAGCAAAAGCCGAGATCGCCGCCGATGATTGGGTGCTGGTGCACGACGCGGCACGGCCGTGCCTCAACGCCGAGCTCTTGGAAAAACTGCTTAATGAGCTTTGCGATGATGGCGTCGGAGGCTTACTGGCGCTGCCGGTTGCAGATACGCTTAAACGCGCCGATAGCGCTGAGCGCGTATTGCGCACCGAGCCCAGGGAGCAGCTGTGGCGCGCACAGACTCCTCAGATGTTTCGCTATGCCACGCTGGTCCGGGCGCTGCAAGCAATGCAGAATGCCCAGGTGACCGACGAGGCCGGCGCCATCGAAGGTCTGGGTTTGCAGCCGCGACTGGTGGCGAGCGACGCGCGCAATCTGAAGATCACTCACGCGCAGGATTTGCCGCTTGCAGAATTGATATTGAATGGCATGGAGAGAGCATGAGAGTCGGCCACGGATTTGATGTCCACGCGCTGGCGGAAAACCGCAAGCTGGTCATCGGCGGGGTTGAAATACCTTACAAGAAGGGTCTCTCGGGACACTCTGACGCCGATGTGCTGCTGCATGCGGTTTGTGATGCATTGATTGGTGCCGCTGCTTTGGGTGATATCGGATCACATTTTCCTGACACCGACCCGCGCTATAAAGGCATAGACAGCCGCAAGCTGCTGCGCGAAGTCGGTAAGCTGTTAACGGACAACGGCTGGCGTATCATCAATATAGATGCCACGATCATCGCCGAAGCACCGAAGATGGCGCCGCACATTCCCGCAATGGTGAAAAATATCTCGCAGGATCTTGCCATCGACATCAACGACGTCAATGTCAAAGCGAAGACTAACGAGAAGCTGGGTTATATCGGCCGTGGCGACGGCATCATGGCAGAGGCAGTAACTTGCATCAAGTGTCTCAAATCGGAAAACAAGGGTCCGAAGACTTAGCGACCGCCAGAGTTTTTTTCGCATTATGGCCGGACGATGCCGTGCGGGAGCAGTTCACGCAGTGGGCGAAACTGTTGCACGAGACTTGCAGAGGAACCATCACCCAGTCGCGCAATCTGCACATAACGCTGGTATTTCTCGGCAACGTCGCGCTTACCCGCCTGGGAGAACTGAAACTGCTTGCCTCCAAGCTCGCCGGCTCAGCGTTTAGTCTGCATTTCAAAGCGCCGAGCTACTGGCGGCACAACCACATTGCCTGGGCCGCGCCCGACCAGACACCGCAAGCCTTAATCGACCTCGTCAAAGCGCTCGAGTGCTCGTTGCGAAGCGCAGCGTTCGGCTTCGATGAGCGACCATATGAGCCGCATCTCACTTTGCTGAGAAAAGCCCGCTGGGACCCGCCGCGGCGCGTTCCCAAAGAGATTAACTGGGAAATTCGTGAATTCGTGCTGGTCCACTCCAACCTGGCGGAGAGCGGCTCGGAATATGAAGTCATCGGTCGCTGGCCGCTTTCTTCTACGGTGTCGTCAACGCAGCAGCTGCAACGGCGTTAATTACAACAATTAAGCAAGCAAAAGCGTCTATGCGTCTGCTCTTTCTTTTCGGGCTTGTTTTGCTCCCCCTGCAAGGCCGCGCGGCGGGAATGGGATACGATGAAGCGCGTCTGCTACTCAACCGCACTGGCTTTGCCGCGAGCGAGAATCAGGTAAATGAGTTCGCCAAGCTCTCCCGCGAACAAGCCGTGGAGCGTATTCTGCGAGGAGCGCGCGACATGGTGGTGACCGCGCCGCCCGCATGGGTCAACGATCCGATTACGCCGCCCAGAATTTTACGCAATTTAAGCCCGGAAGAGCGCAAGACCAAACGCCAGGAAGAAATAAGGAAAGGCATCGAACTGCGCGCCTGGTGGCTGCAGGAGATGATTGCCACGCCTTCGCCTCTGACCGAGAAAATGACCTTGTTCTGGCATAACCATTTCGTCTCCAGCCAGCAGAAGGTGAGATACAGCAAACTCATGTACCAGCAGAACGTGCTGTTGCGAAAATACGCACTGGGCAATTTCGGCGAATTGCTGCACGCGGTATCTAAAGATCCGGCGATGATTGTTTATTTGGATTCCGCCACCAACCGCAAAGGCCACCCGAATGAGAATTTTGCGCGCGAGGTAATGGAACTTTTCACCCTGGGCGAAGGGCATTACACAGAGACTGACGTCAAGGAAGCAGCGCGGGCATTTACCGGATGGAGCATCGAACCGGAAACCGGCGAATTCCGTTGGCGGCCCTTCTTCCACGACGACGGCATCAAAACCGTGTTGCACAAATCCGGCAACCTTGAAGGCGATGCCGTGCTGGATATTCTGCTGGCGCAGCCGGACACTGCGGATTTCATCGTGGCCAAGATGTGGCGTGAATTTATTGCACCGACACCCGATCCCAGGGAAGTCGCCCGCATCGCGGATCAGTTCCGCGGCAGCCACTATGAAATCAAGATTGCGCTGCGCGCGATTTTGCTTTCCGATGCTTTTTACTCGCAAAATAACCGTGCGCTGCTGATCAAATCGCCGGTTGAACTGGTGGTCGGCACGCTGAGGCAATTTGATTTTAGTGTCCCCGATGCATTGCCATTTGCCTTTGCCGCTGCTCAGCTTGGACAGAATTTATTTTCGCCGCCCAACGTGAAAGGCTGGCCTGGAGGCGAAGCCTGGATTAACAGCGCTACTTTGCTCGCGCGCAAGCAGTTTCTAGAGCGATTATTTCGGGCGCAGGAGATGCCGCAGCTCATGCGCACAGCGCTGAAAGAGAAGGCCAAGGCGAACGGAGCGGGAAAACTGGGCATGGAACAACGCGAGCGTCTCGTGCAGGCCATGGAAGGCATTCAGTTTGACGCGGACCGGTGGCTTTCACAGTTTAATGTCGACCCGCGCGCGCAGGCGGAACGCTTGGTGCTGGCCACTGCGCCGGTGGATCGGATCGATGGTCATGCGCGCGGTCTTGAGCTTATCCGTGAAATTACACGCGATCCCGTTTATCAGCTTGAATAATGGAGGTTGAAATGGACCGGCGTAATTTTCTAAGGAAGCTAGGGCTCGGCGGCTTCCTGGTGTTTGTGCCCGGGTCACTTTACGCCGCCTCGTCGCGGTACGACTACGGCAATCTGCTGGTATTGATTGAGCTCAAAGGCGGAAACGATGGGCTGAACACCGTGATTCCGTATGCAGACGATGAGTATTACCGCCTGCGTCCCGATATCGCTATCCCGCGCGACCAGGTGCTGCAACTGGATGAACGCACCGGAATGCACTTTTCGCTGAAACCGCTCATAGCTTTGTGGCAGGCAAAAGAGCTTGCCATTATTCAAGGAGTCGGCTATCCGCAACCGAATCTATCGCATTTCCGCTCAATAGAAATCTGGGATACCGCTTCCAGCAGCCAAGAGTATCTCTCCGAGGGCTGGCTATCGCGGGTATTTGCCAGCGATCCGGTACCCACGCGGTTTGCGGCGGACGGATTGGTGATTGGAAACCAGGACCTCGGGCCATTTTCCGGCGGGGGCACCCGGGCCATTACTTTAGCCAATACCGAACAATTCCTGCGCCAAGCCCGCCTTGCCGGCGATACGGGGTTGCACGTCACGAATCCGGCGCTGGAACACATCCTCAAGGTAGAAAACGATATCCAGCAGGCAGCGAGTCGTCTCAAAGGCGATTACCAATTCAAGACCGAGTTTCCGGCCACGCCATTCGGCAACAGCCTGAAGAATGCTTCCCAGGTGATCGCAGGAGGCGGAGGCGTGGCGGCGATCAAGATTTCACTCAACGGTTTTGATACGCATAGTGGCCAACCGGGCACGCAACAGCGTCTGCTGGGAGAGCTTGCGGAAGGATTAGTTGCGTTCAAGTCGGCGCTCAATGAGGTAAACTGCTGGAATTCGACCTTGATCATGACCTACGCCGAATTCGGCCGCCGTCCGCAGCAAAACCTGAGTCACGGCACCGACCACGGCACCTCGAACGTGCATTTCATGGTCGGCGGAAAAGTCAAAGGAGGTCTTTATGGACCCACGCCGCTCCTCAAACAACTTGACGGCAACGGCAATCCCGCATTTGGTGTGGACTTCCGCAGCCTTTACGCCACTGCAGTTGAGAAATGGTGGAACCTGGAATCCCGAAATATCCTGGGTGGGAAGTTCGCGACTCTGGATGTATTGCAGGCGTAAAACGGTGCACGCGGCAAGCAGCGCCGCGATTAAAAAAATAATGGAAATCTCGCAAAAAAGTGTTGACATTCGAAACCAATCGTAAAATACTTTGCGCCATCCGATTGCGTGGAGATGAATTCATGGGTAGTTGCTCGAGTCAAGCCAAAAAAGGTCAGCGAGGCTGACCCGCAGCGATTAACTAGCACCATTTCCCCTGCCACTGCCTCGCTCACCTGACGAGGCAGTGCGCTTCCAATGAAGTTCATGCCGTGCATTGCACGGCGCCCGGCTTAAGCGCGCTTTTATCAAACTTGTAGCCACCAACTGGTGGACACAACGCCTGACGCGTATGCCCACTTACCGCGTTTGGCTGCCCACGACTGTGATAGGTAAAAAAATGAGAAAAATCACCGAACAAAACCTTTACACCGTGCTTTTGGCATTGGTCATCCTTACTTTAGTCGTGGCAGCAAATGCGTATGCAGAAGGCCCGGAATGGCCCGAGCTTCTGGGAGCGCAATATACGCTCATCGCCCAGCACCTGTTTCCCTTTCATGCTGCTTACTCGGGAGACAAGAGCTTGACCAACGTCGGCGACACAGAAGAGACACAGACTTTCGGTATATATACTGGTATGAAGGTCTGGGATCATTTGCAAGCCTATTTCGATGTTGAAATGTTTAAAGGCGAAGGAATCAGTAATTCCACTGGTCTGGGCGGATTGACCAACGGCGATGAAATTCGCGCCGGCTCATTTAACCTTGGAACTGGACCGTATATATCCAGAGCTTACTTCCGCTACCAGTGGCCTTTGGGAGAAGAAATGGTTGAAGTCCCCCGGGGAATGGACCAACTTCCCGGTCTCGAACCAACAACGAGAATCGAAGTCAAGGTGGGCAGGTTTGCAGCCAACGATGATTTCGACCGCAATCGCTACGCGAATTCAACCCGCACTCAGTTCGAGAATTGGAGCCTATGGAACAACACTGCCTGGGACTTTGCTGCCGACACGCGCGGCTATACCGAGGGGATCATGGCGGGCTATGTTTCACCTCGTTGGGCGCTCAGGCTGGGCGTTTTTCAGATGCCTACAGTCGCGAATGGCCCGGATTTGGACTCATTAATCGATTCTCGTGGCGAGAATATTGAACTTACTCTGCAACCCAACAACTGCGCGACGGTGATACGAATCCTCGCCTACCGCAATGTTGCCAACATGGGGATATACAACGACGCCATCGCGCTAGGCCGCGCCCAGGGTACCGTGCCCAACATTTCCGCCGATGACCAGCCCGGCCGTGTCAAATATGGACTTGGTCTGAACGTGGAACAGCCGCTCGCTGATGGGGGTGAAACCGGGTTGTTCGCGCGCCTGGGCTGGAACGACGGGGCGACTGAAACCTTTGCCTTCACCGAGGTGGATCGCACAGTGACATTCGGTGCGCAGCTGGCAGGAAATCACTGGGGGCGTGACGAAGATCGTTTGGGTGTCGGCTTTGTGGTGAACGGCCTGTCTCCTGAACATCGAAATTACCTCGCTGCTGGGGGCAGCGGTTTTGACCTCGGCGACGGTGCGCTCAACTATGGTTACGAGAAAATTGTCGAAGTGTATTACCGCATTCGGGTGGACAAATATGTGCAGATCAGTCCCGATGTCCAATATATCGAGAACCCCGGCTACAACCGCGACCGCGGCCCGGCGACCGTTGTAGGGGTGCGCCTGCATCTGGAATATTAGTGGCTGTTTAATGGATGGAGTAATTATAATTGCGGATGAGGAAGAACCATGAGATCCGAATTGACAAAAGAAAACTGGTTTAGGCGGTTGTTCTTGTCAAACACGGAGCGGGCGCGTCTGGCTATTTCTCGATTTGTTGAAAACAGAAATGGCTTGCCGGGAATGGCCCCGACGGTTGACGGGAGAAGCCAGCTCATCGAGGCGGCACACAGCGATATTCTCGCCGTCATCAACTCCACGAACTCATCACTCAACGGCTTGAACGAGGATGAGGCGCAATCGCGGCTTAAGGAGCATGGCCTAAATCAAGTGGCCCATGAGCGACCGGCTACCTGGTACCGGCAACTTTGGCACGCGTACAACAATCCGTTCAATCTCTTGCTTACCGGCCTGGCCGTTATCTCGTATGTTACGGAAGACATCAAAGCCACCACCATTCTCTCGGTAATGGTGATCTTGAGTTCCTTGCTGCGTTTTGTGCAGGAATACCGCTCAAACAGGGCCGCTGAAAAATTAAAAGCCATGGTCAGCACAACCGCGACCGTAAGGCGAGCCAGCGCGACGGAATCAAATGCCAACAATTCATCCGCAACAACGCCTGTTTCGGCACATTCTCGCGGCTTTGATACACAGGAGATATCACTTAAATTTTTGGTGCCGGGCGATGTCGTGCAGCTGTCCGCAGGCGACATGATTCCTGCTGACGTCAGGCTGTTGTCGGCCAAGGATTTGTTCATCAGCCAGGCGGTGCTTACCGGCGAATCCTTTCCGGTCGAGAAGAATGCGGATTCCGTGGTCGGCGAAATAGCGAACCCGCTCGAGTTGCCGAACATCTGTTTCATGGGTTCGAATGTGGTCAGCGGCGCGGCAATCGCGCTGGTCATCAACACCGGCAGCAAGACCTATTTTGGTGGCCTCTCGGAGCGGATCGTAGGTCATCGCGTGCCAACCGAGTTCGATAAAGGCATTCATCGGGTCAGCTGGTTGCTGATTCGCTTCATGCTGGTCATGGCGGGACTGGTTTTTTTAATCAACGGGCTGACCAAAGGCGACTGGACCGAGGCATCGCTATTTGCCATCGCGGTTGCAGTCGGCCTCACTCCGGAAATGCTTCCCATGATTGTTACCGCAACGCTTGCCAAAGGCGCAGTCATGATGTCGCGCAGAAAGGCAATCGTGAAGCGCCTAAATTCGATTCAAAACTTTGGCGCAATGGATATCCTGTGTGCGGACAAGACCGGAACGTTAACCGAGGACAGAATCGTTCTGGAAAAGTACGTGGACGTGAATGGGCTTGAAAGTGACGACGTGCTGCGACACGCGTTCTTGAACAGCCATTATCAGACCGGCCTGAAAAACCTGTTGGACAAGGCGGTACTCAAGCACGCGGAAGTTGCGGACGTATTGAGAATCGCCAGTAATTACCGAATGGTCGATGAAGTCCCATTTGATTTCGTGCGTCGGCGCATGTCAGTAGTGGTAAACGAGCAAGAGGACCACAACGAGCTCATTTGCAAGGGAGCGGTCGAAGAAATTCTAAAGGTAAGCAGTCAAGCCAAAGTAGACGGCAGAGCGGTTTCCTTAAGCGATGAGCTGATTACTCGGGTAATGAATCTTGTCAATGAATTTAACGAAGACGGTTTGCGCGTAATTGCTGTTGCCTACAAGGAAACCCCGCCCGATCAGAGGACTTACGGTGTCAAGGACGAAATCGGTCTCACACTGCTCGGTTTTATCGCTTTTCTCGATCCTCCCAAGGAAACCGCGGGTCCCGCTATCCGGGCCCTGAAGCAGAACGGGATTCAGGTCAAAATTCTAACCGGAGACAACGATGTTGTAACTCGCAAGGTATGCCGCGACGTTGGCATTGACGCCAGCCGTATTGTCCTCGGCAGTGAGGTCGATGCATGGAGCGATGCCGAGCTGGGCAGGCAGGCGCAGGACGCAGCCGTGTTTGCCAAGCTGTCACCTGCGCAAAAGGAGAGGATTGTCCGGGTCTTGCAAGTGCAAGGCCACGTAGTTGGTTTCCTTGGCGATGGGTTTAACGATTCGGCCTCGCTCCGAACTGCAGATATCGGCGTGTCAGTTGATACCGCGGTGGATATCGCAAAGGAATCCGCCGATATCATCCTATTGGAAAAGAACCTGTTGGTTCTTGAGGAAGGCGTGCTGGAAGGGCGCAAGACCTTTGGCAATATCGTGAAATACATCAGGATGGCTGGCAGTTCAAATTTTGGAAATATCTTCAGCGTCCTTGGTGCGAGCATGCTGCTGCCTTTTCTCCCCATGCTGCCGATTCAACTGCTGATCCAGAACCTGCTCTACGACATATCGCAAATAGCCATACCCTTTGACGGCGTGGACAAGGAATATTCGGAGCGGCCACGCAAATGGGAGATTGGCGCTATCGGACGATTCATGTTATTTATCGGACCGATCAGTTCGATTTTTGACTACTTGACCTTTGCGGTAATGTGGTTTGTGTTTTCCGCGAATACAATCGGAAGACAGTCATTGTTTCAGTCGGGATGGTTTGTCGAGGGATTACTGTCGCAAACTCTGATTGTGCACATCATTCGCAGCAGCAAGATCCCGTTTGTACAAAGTCGGGCAGCACTGCCGCTCATGCTCATGACTGTATGTGTAATGGCCATTGGAATTTATATCCCGTTTTCCCCCATTGCCCATGTGGTGGGTCTGCAGCCGTTACCGGCGTCTTATTTTGTGTGGCTGGTCGCCGTGCTTATTGGGTACACCGTTCTGACGCAGTATGTCAAAGTCTGGTTTACACGCAAATTCGGCTTCAACTAAATTACTGGCGCGTCGTTCGTTTTTGGACACTGCGCGCAGGCAATGTTTGTTCGATGCCGGCGCGAGCACTTTTAGAATCGCATGACGCTATGTCATGAATGTTCTCGCAATAGACACATCCGGGGAATATTGTTCGCTGGCCCTTTTGATGGATGGCAAAGTACTGTCGCGCGACAAGCGCGTTGGGCAAAATCATTCCCAAGAGTTGTTGCCGCTGCTTGATGGTCTTTTCGCCGAGAGCGGCATTTCCGTGAAAAGGCTCGATGGCATCGGGTTCGGGGCGGGCCCGGGATCGTTTACCGGGTTGCGCATTGCTTGCGGGATAGCGCAGGGACTGGCGTTTGCCGCGGATTTGCCAGTCGCCGGCATTTGCACGCTGGAAGCCTTGGCACAAGCCATGCCGGGGAAGCAGGTAATCGCCTCGCTGGACGCGCGCATGGGCGAGATTTATCATGCGGCATATAAAAAGAATGGCGACAATTGGCAAGCGGTGAGCGAGCCTGTTTTGTGTGCGCCGCGGCGCGCGCCTCGGGTAATAGGGGACGGCTGGATCGCGTGTGGCAGCGGTTTCGCGGCGCATGCGGAGGAAATGGCACTGCGCTATAAAGGACAGCTCAGCAAGACGGTAGCGGAGGCCTTTCCCCACGCTAGGGAAATGGCGCATCTTGCGGCTGCGGTGCTGCAACGGGGAGAAGGTTGCCCGGCTGAAGCGGCTGTCCCGCTTTATTTGCGTGAAAAAGTGGCGTTGAAAACATTCGAACGATGAGCGCGCAACTGGAGCAGGCGCCGCAGTTGCGACCGATGCGACTGGCCGATATCGATGCGGTAATGCGTATCGAGCGGAACATCTACCCGCATCCTTGGACGCGCGGAAATTTCCGGGATTCGCTGAATGCCGGCTACAGCTGTTGGGTCTACCGACTTGCACAAAGCATTATCGGCTACGCAGTGATGATGGTCGCTGCGGATGAAGCGCATCTGCTGAATCTTAGCATTGCCGCCGAGTGGCAGCGCCAGGGGTGGGGCAGGAAACTACTGCTGCTTATTTTAGAACTCGCGCGTCAACACCACGCGCGGGTAATGTTTCTTGAAGTCCGTCCTTCCAACGTGGCGGCGCTCGCGCTGTATGAAGGCTTCGGCTTCAAACAGGTTGCAGTGCGCCGCGCTTATTATCCAGCGGGCCCGGCCCGCGAAGACGCGATAGTGCTGGAGCTGGCGCTGTGAGCGGACGGCGCGAGGAAATCCTGAAAGAGTTGGGGCTGTGGCC
>Ga0187775_10000155_pt1 | contig 16039 bp, 11 predicted proteins | sample 0216_BV02_MP12_1_FD_132441 | JGI IMG/M metagenome (GOLD analysis project Ga0187775, IMG submission 132441) | Tropical peat soil microbial communities from peatlands in Department of Meta, Colombia - 0216_BV02_MP12_10_MG | ecosystem: Environmental > Terrestrial > Soil > Wetlands > Peat | place... | reverse complement strand
GGGGTTGCGCAAGGGCGACCGCGTGGCGATCCTTGCCTACAACTGCATCGAGTGGGCGGAGATGTACGTCGGCCTGGGCAAGGCCGGGCTGATCGCGGTGCCCGTCAACTTCCGGCTGCTGGGTCCCGAGATCCGCTACATCGCGCGCGACGCGGGCGCGCGCGCCTTCATCGTCCAGGACGAGCTGCGCGGCAGCGTTGCGTCGATCCGCGCCGAGCTCGACATTCCCGACGCGAACTACGTGCACATCGGCAGGCAGCCGGCGCCGGCCGGTTATGTCGCCTACGAGGCGCTGCTCTCGCGCGCCGCGGCCGGCGCGCCCGGCGTGACCGTCGCGCCACAGGACACCTGGGCGCTGATGTACACCTCGGGCACCACCGGCAACCCGAAGGGCGCGATTCGCAGTCACGCGGGCCAGGCGCTCATGGCGCTCGTGACCGCGCTCGACTTCGGCTTCTCGCGCGGCGACGCGGGGCTGCTGGTGATGCCGATGTGCCACGCCAACTCGCTCAACTTCTTCTCCACGTTCGCCTACTGCGGGGCGACCTGCGGCGTCTACGACCGCCAAAGCTTCGATCCCGAACATCTGCTCGCGACGCTGTCGGCGCAGCACGTGAGCTTCACTTCGCTGGTGCCTACGCACTACATCATGACCCTGGGCCTGCCGCAGGCGGTGAAGGACAAGTACGACGTCGCGAGCGTCAACAAGCTGCTCATTTCGTCGGCGCCGGCTCGCCGCGAGACCAAGCTGGCGATCATGGAGCACTTCCGCAACTCGCGGCTGTACGAGCTGTACGGTTCGACCGAGGCGGGGTGGGTGACGCTGCTGCGGCCCGACGAGCAGCTGACCAAGCTCGGCTCGGTCGGCCGCGAGTTCACCGGCACCGGCCGCGTACGACTGCTGGACGAGGCCGGCAACGAGGTGCCCGACGGCGAAATCGGCGAGCTGTACTCGCGCACGCCGTATACCTTCGACGGCTACTGGAACCTGCCGGAGAAGTCCGCCGAGGCGTTCCGCGCAGACTACTGCACCGTCGGCGACATGGCGCGGCGCGACGCCGACGGCTTCTATCACCTCGTCGACCGCAAGAAGAACATGATCATCAGCGGCGGCGAGAACGTGTACCCGTCGGAGGTCGAGAATCTGCTCGCGCAGCATCCGGCAGTGAGGGACGTCGCCGTCGTCGGCGTTCCGCACGAGAAGTGGGGCGAAGCGGTGCATGCCGTCGTCGTGCTGAACGCCGCCGGTGCCGTCAGCGAGGCCGAGCTGCTCGAATGGTGCCGGGACAAGATCGCCGGCTACAAGCGGCCGCGCTCGATCTCCTTCATGCGCGACAAGGACGTGCCGCGCACGGCGACCGGCAAGATCCAGCACCGGCTGCTGCGCGATCACATCGTCAAGCCCCTGACCAAGACCTGAAGCAGGCCATAAGCGTTGGATAAATCGATGCTCGTGCGCCCGCCCACTTTGGCGCCCAAAGCGATGGTGTGTTCGCCGCATGCGCTCGCGTCGGCCGCGGGCGTCGATGTCTTGCGCGCGGGCGGCTCGGCCGTCGACGCGGCGATCGCGACGAGCGCCGCTCTTTCCGTGCTCTACCCGCACATGACCGGGATCGGCGGCGACGCCTTCTGGCTGATCCACGAAGCGGGGTCGGGGAAGGTGAGGTACCTGGCCGGCGGCGGCCGGGCGAGCCGCAACGGGGACCTCGCCTGGTTCGAGGCGCGCGCAATGCGGGAGATCCCGCTCACCGGCGTGCTGCCGGCGACGCTCACGGTGCCGGGCTCGGTCGACAGCTGGTGCACGGCGCACGCGGCCTACGGCCGCCTGCCGCTCGCGCGCAACCTCGCGCAGGCGCTCGAATATGCGCGCGACGGCTTTCCGGTCACCGAGCGCGTCGCGGGCGCGATCGAAAGCGCTCGGGAGGCGAACGTGTTCAACGCGGCGGCGAAAGCCGTCTTCCTGCCCGGGGGACGGCCGCCGCGCGCGGGCGAGCGCCTGGTCAACCGCGGCCTTGCGCGCGTGCTCGGGCGCATCGGCGACGCGGGCCGCGACGGCTTCTACGCGGGCGACACCGCGCGCGAGCTGGCGGCGTTCGCGCGCGCGGAAGGCGGCTTCTTCGACGAAGCCGACTTCGAGCGGCAGCGCTCGCAATGGGGCGCGCCGATCCGCGGCAGCTACCGCGACCTCGAGATCTTCGAGACGCCCGCGCCGACGCAGGGCTTCACGGTGCTCGAGATGCTGAACCTGATCGAGCCCTTCGAGATCGGCAGGATGGATCCGCTCGGACCCGACGTGGCGCACCTGCTCGTGCAGGCGAAGCAGATCGCCTTCTGCGACCGCGACGCGCTCCTGGCGGACCCGGACTTCGCCGCGGTGCCGATCGAGCGGCTCGTCTCGAAGGGCTATGCGGACGAGCGGCGAGCGTTGATCTCTACCGAGCGCGTGCTCGCCTGGGACAAGGTGCCGTCCTACGGGTCCCTCGCCGGCGACACGGTATACGTGTGCGTGGTCGACGCGCAGGGCAACGCCGTGTCGCTGATCCACAGCGTGTACTCGCTCTTCGGCTCCGGCGTGGTCGCCGGCGCGACCGGCGTTGTGCTGCAGAACCGCTCGGCGTATTTCTCGCTCGACCCGGCGCATCCCAACCGGCTGCAGGCGGGCAAGCGGCCGCTGCACACGCTGATCGCCTCGATGGCTTTTGCGGAGGGCAGGCTGCGGCACGTGTTCGGCTGCATGGGCGCGGACGGCCAGCCGCAGATCCACCTGCAGGGCTACGTCGGCATGCTCGATTTCGGCCGCAGCGTGCAGGAGGCGATCGACGCGCCGCGCTGGCTTTCCGGGCGCTTCGGCATCGGCGAGCCGCGCGACCTGCTCAACATCGAGGGTCGCTTCCCCGCCGCAACGGTCGCCGAGCTCGAGCGCCGCGGCCACCAAGTCAACCTGTGGCCGGACTGGATGGAAAAGGCGGGCCACGCGAACGGGATCAGCGTCGATCCGCGCAACGGGATGCGCATCGGCGGCGCCGATCCGCGCAGTGACGGCGCCGCAATAGGTTACTGATCGAGGTTTCAGGAGATCATGGAAAACGCACCAGCAGTTCAATTCGACCCGCAAGCCGCCCGCTTCGGCGCTTCGCGCACGCAAAAGCGCCTCGAAGACGACCGCCTGCTCGTCGGCAAGGGCCTGTTCAGCGACGACCGGGCCTTCCCCAGCGTGGCGTGGATGGTTCTCGTGCGCTCGCCTCATGCGCACGCGAAGATCGCCTCGCTCGACCTGTCCGCGGCGCGCCAGGCGCCCGGCGTGCTGGCGGCCTGGTCGATGCGGGATCTGCGCCAGGACGGCGTGGGCCACATTCCGTTCCCGCCGCTATTCAAGCGCGCCGACGGCTCGCCGATGGCCGCGCCGCCGCGCACGCCGCTCGCCGAAGGCAAGGCGTTCTATGCCGGCCAGCCGGTGGTCGCGATCGTCGCCGCGACGCGCGACCAGGCGGAGGACGCGGCGGAGCTCGCTGCGGTGGAGTACGAGGAGCTGCCGTGCGTGGTCGAGGCCGTGCGCGCGGTGCAGGCAGGGGCGCCGCTCATCTGGCCCGAGGCGCCGGGCAACGTCTCTGCCGAGGCGCGCTACGGCGACGCCAAGGCGGTGGACGCGGCGTTCGCCCGTGCGGCGCACGTCACCGAGCTCGAGCTCCATAACCAGCGCCTGATCGCCAACGCGCTCGAGCCGCGCTGCGCGATCGCGGTGTTCGAAGCCGGCCGCACGACGCTCTACACGCAGAACCAGACGCCGACCGGCGCGCGCGAGCTGCTCGGCGCCGTGTTCGGCGCGAAGCAGGAGGACTTCCGCATCGTCAATGGCGACATCGGCGGCGGCTTCGGCATGAAGACCGGCCTCACGCCCGAGGATGCGCTCGCGTGCTACGCGGCGAAGAAGCTCGGGCGGCCGGTGAAATGGCGCGCCGAGCGCAGCGAGGAGTTCCTCGGCGCGCACATGGGCCGCGACCAGCATTTCAAGGCGAGCCTCGCGCTCGACGGGGAGGGGCGCATTCTCGCGCTGCGCATGCGGATGCTCGCCAACATCGGCTCGGTGCCGGTCGGCTCCTCCGCGATCATCCCGCTCGCGCTCGGCCCCAAGGTGCAGACCACGCTGTATCGGGTGCCGCTGGTCGACTATCACGTACGCGCAGTGCTGACCAATACCATGGCGACCGGCGCCTACCGCGGCGCCGGGCGGCCGGAAGCGAATTTCCTCATGGAGCGCCTGATCGAAAAGGCGGGGCGCGAGATGAAGCTCGATGCGGCGGAAATCCGCCGGCGCAATCTGCTGCAAGCGAAGGACTTCCCGCACCGCACGCATCTCGGGGATGTCTACGACGTGGGCGACTTCGCGCACGTCCTGGACGCGGTGCTCGCGCGCGCCGACTGGAACGGCTTCGCCGCGCGGCGCGAGGAGTCTCGGCGACGCGGCAAGCTGCGCGGGCGCGGCCTGTCGATGTATCTCGAATGGACCGGCGCCCTGCCCACCGAGACGGTGGACATTCAGGTGGACGCCGACGGCGCGGTGACGGTGTTCTCCGGGACGCAGGCGATGGGGCAGGGCCTGGAGACCACCTACGCGCAACTCGTCACCGAGGTGCTGCAAGTTCCGATCGCGAGCATCCGCATCGTGCAGGGCGACACCGACCGGGTGAACGGCGTCGGCAGCGTCGGCTCGCGCTCCGCCTTCGTCGGCGGCTCGGCGGTGGTGGCCGCGGGGCACAAGACGATCGTGCGCGGCAAGGAGCTCGCCGCCGACGCGCTCGAGGCGGCGGTGGCCGACATCGAGTACCGCGACGGCAGCTTCCGCATTTCGGGAACGGATCGCGCGATCCGGCTCGACGAGCTCGCCGCGCGCCAGGCCGAGCGCTTCATCCGCGTCTCCGCCACGCAGACGCCATCGACGCCCTCGTGGCCGAACGGCGCCCAGGTGTGCGAGGTCGAGGTCGACCCCGAGACCGGCGAGGTGCGGGTCGCGCGCCTCGCGAGCGTCGACGACATCGGGCGCGTCATCAATCACATGATCGTCGAAGGCCAGATTCACGGCGGCATCGCGCAAGGCGTCGGCCAGGCGCTCTACGAGCGTGCCGTGTACGACCCGGAAAGCGGCCAGCTGCTCACGGGCTCGTTCATGGACTACGGCCTGCCGCGCGCCGACCAGTTTCCATCGATGTCGACCGCATTCGACGAGAGCGTGCCCTGCACCACCAACCTGCTGGGGGTGAAAGGTTGCGGCGAGCTCGGCACCATCGGCGCGGTGCCGGCGGTGGTGCACGCGGTGCTCGACGCGCTTGCCGGGCGCGGCGTGCTGCACCTCGAGATGCCACTCACGGCCGAGAAGGTCTGGCGCGCGCTGCAAGGCGGGCGCTGAGGCGCCGGCCGGCCCGCCTTGCCGGTGTATAGTGGCGCGCTCGGCGAGGTGAGCACGCATGGCGGCGGCGCTGTTGGACGGCGACATATCCGCGCACGGCGCGAGCGGACGCACGCTCGAATACGCGCTCGTCGCGTCGCTTGGCTTGCACCTCGCCCTGTTCGTGGTCTTCCCCGCGGTGCACTTCGCGTCGCTTGCGCCGCCGAAACAGCCCCCCCTCGTGGCGCGGCTGGAGCCCGCGCAACCCGCCCCAGCGGCAGTGCCCCAGGCGCCGGTCGTCGCGCCGCCCGAGGAAGAGAAGCCGCTGGCAAAGCCCGTTGTGCGGCGGCCACGCGCCAAGCCGGTGGTCCGCGCAATGCCCGTGAGCAAAGCACCGCCACCGCCCGCGCCCGTTGCGCCACAGCCGGAGGCGGCGGTGGCCGAGGTGGCGCCGGTCGCACCGGCGGTGCAGCCGGCGCCGGCGGCCGTGGCCGCGCCCGCGCCGATCGCCGAGCAGCCAAGCGAGGCCATGCTCGCGCAATACCGCCTGGCGGTGATCGAGGCGGCGCGCCGCTACAAGCGCTACCCGCGCGTCGCGCTCGACAACAACTGGCAGGGCAGGGCGGAGGTGCGCATGGCGATCGGCACCGACGGCACGATCTCCGCTCTGAGCGTGCGCGCGAGCAGCGGGCACGAGATCCTCGATCGCGAGGCGCTCGACATGATCCGCAGGGCGAAGCCCCTGACGCCCATCCCCGCGACCCTGCGCGGCACCGCCTTCACGGTGGACATCCCGGTGGTGTTCAGCCTGGAGACGCCCGAGTCCTAGCGCTCGGGCGGCGGCTGGATGCGGCGCGCGCCGTCGAAGCGGCTCGCCCAGTAGCGGCTGCGCAGCTCCTCGATACGCACCTGCGCGCCGGTCTTCGGCGCGTGCACGAAGCGCCCGTCGCCGATGTAGATGCCGACGTGCGAATACGGCCGGTGCTGCGTGTCGTAGAACACCAGGTCGCCCGGCTGCAACCGCGCCAGGCTCACCGGGGTGCCGATCTCGCTTTGTGCCTCGACGCTGTGCGGCAGGTGCAGGCCCCAGGCCTGCTCGAACACGTGGGCGACCAGGCCGCTGCAGTCGAAGCCGGTGCGCGGCGACGCGCCGCCGTAGCGATAGTCGTCGCCGAGCGCGAGCACCGCTTGCAGGAGAGCCTCCGAGCGCTCGGCGCTGAGCGCGGCGTCCGGGGGGCCGGCCGCGTCGGGCGGGGGGACCGCCGTGGCGCAGCCTGCGGCCGCGAGCAGAAATGCAATCGAATACAGGGTATTACGATGCATTGTGCGGTCAATGTAGGCGACGGCCGGGCCGAAGTAAAGCGGCGCCTGTCGGCGCCCGCGCGCGCCGCGCGTTGCTCGGCTAGGATCGCCGACATGCGAGACGCTCGATGAAGCTCCTGCCGCCCCTGCTGATTGCGCTCGCCGCGCTCGCCAGCGCGCCGGCGTGCGCCCAGGACACGCTCGAAGTGATCACGCTGCGGCACCGCACCGCGGATCAGGTGCTGCCGGCGCTGCGCCCGCTCGTCGAGCCGGGCGGCGCGCTGAGCGGGCAGGCGAACCAGCTCATCGTGCGCACCAGCCCGCGCAACCTGGCCGAAATCCGCGCCGCGCTCGAGGCGATCGATACGCCCGCGCGGCGCCTCGTGATCTCGGTGCGCTTCGAGCGTGCGGCGAGCGAGGAGCGGCGCGCGCTCGAGGCCTCCGGCAGGATCAGCTCCAGCGGGCGCGCGCGCGTCACCGTGGGTGCCGGAGCGTCCGACGCGGCGCTCGGCGAGGCCGTCGACCAGCGCGTCCAGGTGCTCGAGGGCGGGCACGCCTTCATCGCGTCGCTGGACAGCGATTCGCCCGACGCGCGCGAGCGCATGACGGGCTTCGAAGTCGTGCCGCGTCTCGCGGGCGGCAACGTGATCCTCGAGCTCGACGCACAGCGCGAGTCGCCCGGCGCGCTGCCCGGCAGCGTGCAGGGCGGGCGCGCCGTGAGCACCGTGAGCGGCCCCTTGGGCTCCTGGCTCGAGGTCGGCGGCGCTCTCGAGCGCGCCTACGGCGCCGAGGGCGGCATCGGCTACTCGGGCGCCGCGCGGCGCGAGCAGGCGGGCCGCATCTGGGTGAGAGTCGACGAGGTGCGGCCCTGACGGCCACGGCAGCGCGCTCAGTCGCGATCCTGAGGCGCGCCTTCGCCGAGGACGGCGCGCTCGCCGCGCAGGTGCCCGGTTTCCGCAGGCGGGCGCAGCAGGTCGAGCTCGCCGAGTCGGTCCTCGGTGCGATCGAGCGCAGCGGCGTGCTGGTGGCCGAGGCCGGCACTGGCACCGGCAAGACGTTCGCGTACCTGGTTCCCGCGCTGCTCTCCGGCGGCAAGGTCATCGTCTCGACCGGCACCAAGACGCTGCAGGACCAGCTCTTCGACCGGGACCTTCCGGCGGTGCGCGAAGCGCTCGCCTCTGGCGCGAGCGCCGCGCTGCTCAAGGGGCGCGCGAACTACGTCTGCCTCTATCGCCTCGAGCGCGCCGCCGGCGAGGCGCGGCTCGCCTCGCGCGGCGAGGTGGAGCAGCTGCGCCGCATCGAGCGTTTCGCGCGTCTGAGCGCGACCGGCGACCGGGCCGATCTCGCCGAGGTGCCAGAAGACGCGCCGGTGTGGGCGCACGCGACCTCGACGCGCGAGAACTGCCTGGGCCAGGAATGCAGCCGCTACAAGGACTGCTTCGTCATGCAGGCGCGCCGCAACGCGCTCGCGGCGGACGTCGTGGTGGTCAATCACCACCTGTTCTTTGCCGACGTCGTGCTGCGCGACGAAGGCGTCGCCGAGCTGCTGCCCGCGTGCAACACGCTCGTGTTCGACGAGGCGCACCAGCTGCCCGAGACGGCGCGGCTGTTCTTCGGCCAGAGCGTGTCGAGCGGCCAGCTGGTCGAGCTGGCGCGCGACCTGCGCGTCGAGCTGCGCGCGGCGGGCGGCGCCTCGCCAGACACAGACCAGCTCGCGCTGCGCCTGGACAAGGCGGCGCGCGACCTGCGCCTCGCGCTCGGCGACGATGCCGCGCGCCTCGCCTGGTCGCAGGCGCTGCGCCGGCCGGACTTCGGGGCGGCGCTCGAGGCGCTGGCGCGCTCGCTCGCGGCGCTCGCCGAGCCGCTCGCCGCGCAGGCGGAACGCTCGGAGGGGCTGGCCGCCTGCCAGCGCCGCGCGGCGAGCGCGCAGGCGACGCTCGCGCGGCTGCGCGAGGCGGACGGCGCGCAGGAGGTGCGCTGGATCGAGGTGTACGCGCATGGCGCGCAGCTGCGCGTTACGCCGCTTTCGTGCGCCGAGCTGTTCCGCAAGCAGATGGCGGACCATCCGCGCGCCTGGGTCTTCACCTCGGCGACGCTCGCCGTGGGCGAGGACTTCGGCCACTTCACGCGCGAGCTCGGCCTGGAGAGCGCCGAGGCGCGCCGCTGGGAAAGCCCGTTCGACTTCGCGCGCCAGGCGCTGCTGTACGTGCCGCGCGGCCTGCCCGAGGATCCCAACGATGCCGGCTTCACCGCCGCCGTGATCGACGCGGCCTATCCCGTGCTGCGCGCGAGCGGCGGGCGCGCGTTCCTGCTGTTCACCACACTGCGCGCGCTGCGCCGCGCGCACGAGCTGCTCGCGGCGCGCTTCGCGGAGGACGGGCTCGACTACCCGCTGCTCGTGCAGGGAACGGGCTCGAGGAGCGAGCTGCTCGCGCGCTTTCGCGCGCTCGGCAACGCCGTGCTGCTCGGGAGCCAGTCGTTCTGGGAAGGCGTCGACGTGCGCGGCGAGGCGCTCTCGCTGGTTGTGATCGACAAGCTGCCCTTCGCCCCGCCGGATGATCCGGTGCTCGCCGCGCGCATCGAGGCGCTGCGCGCGGGCGGCGGAAATCCCTTCACTGCCCTGCAGCTGCCGCAGGCGATCCTGCAGCTCAAGCAGGGCGCTGGCCGGCTGATACGCGACGAGGCCGACCGCGGCGTGCTGATGCTGTGCGATCCGCGCCTCTACACGCGGCCCTACGGGCGCCTGATCCGCTCGAGCCTGCCGCCGATGCGCCCGACGCGCGAGCTCGCCGAGGTCGAGGCGTTCTTCTCGGGGCACGCGCAGGCTACAATCGCGCGCTCCAACCATACAGCGCAGGGTCGTGCATGAAGGTCGTGATCACGGGAGGCGGCGGGTTCCTCGGCCTGCGCCTGGCGCGCGCGCTGCTTGCGCGCGGCAAGCTGAGCACGGTCGCGGGCGCGCAGCAGACGCTCAGCTCGCTGGTGCTGCTCGACGCGGCCTTCCCCACGCCGGTCCCCGACGATCCGCGGCTGAAGGCGATCGTCGGCGACATCTCTGATCCGGAGACGATCGCGCGCGCGGTCTCACCGGACACCGCGTCGGTGTTCCACCTCGCTGCGGTGGTGAGCGGAGCGGCGGAAGCGGACTTCGACCTCGGCATGCACGTAAACCTCGAAGGCACGCGCCTGCTGCTCGAGCGCCTGCGCGGCTGCGCCCGGGCTGCGCGCGTGGTGTTCACGAGCTCGGTGGCGGCCTTCGGCGGGGAGCTTCCGCCGGTGCTCGACGATTCGACCACGCCGTTCCCGCAAACGTCCTATGGCACGCAGAAAGTCGTCGGCGAGTACCTGATCGCCGATTACTCGCGCAAGGGCTTCATCGACGGAAGGTCGCTGCGCCTGCCGACCATCGTCGTGCGTCCGGGCAAGCCGAACGCGGCGGCATCCTCGTTCGCGAGCGGCATCGTGCGCGAGCCGCTGAACGGGGTCGCCTGCGAGTGCCCGGTGGACGAGGCGACCGGCGTCTGGCTGCTCTCGCCCAAGCGCGTGGTCGAAGCGTTCGTGCACGCGCACGAGCTGCCCGCCGCGGCCTGGGGCGCGCGGCGCGTGGTGAACCTGCCGGGCATCACCGCCACCGTGGCGCAGATGCTGGACGCGCTCGGGCGCGTCGCGGGGCGGGCGGCCGCCGAGCGCGTGGCATTCAAGGCCGATGCCCGCATTCAGGCGATCGTCAGGACCTGGCCGGTGCGCTTCGAGACGCCGCGCGCGCTGTCGCTGGGGTTTCGCGCCGACACAGACGTCGAGACGGTGATCCGCGACTACATCGCCGACGAAGGCATCCGCGTCGGCTGAGCGAGGCGCGCCGCCGCAGCGGCTGTCTCACCAGTACCAGTTCGCGTCCCAGATCCTCCACCACGGCGCGCTCGGGTTGTAGCCGCCGGGCTGCAGGTACTTGCTGTGCGGGAAGTTGGCGCGCATCACGCGGTCGGCGTCGTTGCGCAGATCGGCCATGCCGAGCGCGTCGTAGGCCTTGATCAGGATGAAGAGCGCCTCCTCGGTGGCCGGCGCGCGCGGATACTCCTTGATCGCGGACTGGGCGCGGTTGGCAGCCGCCACGTAAGCGCCGCGGCGCATGTAGTAGCGCGCGACGTGCACCTCGTGCCAGGCGAGCGAATTGACCAGGTAGTGCATGCGATCGGCCGAGTCCTTCGCGTACTTCGAATTCGGGAAGCGCGTCGCGACCTCCTTGAAGGCCTCGAACGCCTCGCGAGTCGCGTTGGGGTCGCGCTCGGTCATGTCGGGGTTCGCCAGCTTCATGAAGAAGCCGTCTTCCTCGTTGAAGTTGACCAGCCCCTTCAGGTAGTACGCGTAGTCGACGTTCGGATGGTTCGGGTAAAGCTTGATGAAGCGGTCGGCCGCGGAGATCGCGGAGGCGCGCTCGCCGTCCTTCCAGTACGCGTAGGCCATCTCGAGCTGCGCCTGCTGCGCGTAGCGGCCGTACGGATAGCGCGCCTCGAGCTTCTCGAAGTACTTGACCGCCTTGCTCCAGTTCTTCGAGGCCATCTCGTCCTTCGCCTCGCCGTACAGCTTGTCGGCGGACCAGCCGACCGTCTCGTCCTGCTGGCTCGAGAGCCAGGCGCACGAGGTCGTGCCGAACGCGACGACGAGGAGCAGGGGAGCAAGTAAACTTGTGCGCATGGGGCAGCGTGGCGCGTCAGAGGCGGAGAATTATAACGTCACCGTGCCGCCGTCGATGGGCGGGCTGAGATTGGATCAGGCGCTCGCCAGATTGTTCCCGCAATATTCGCGCAGCCGGCTGCAGGCCTGGCTGAAATCCGGCCACGTGCGCGTCGACGGCGCGGCCGCGGCGGCCAGGCGCGCGGTGATCGGCGGCGAGCGCGTCGAGCTCGCGCCGCCGGAGATGCCCGAGGCCGCTCCGCCCCGGGCGCAGCGCATGCCGCTCGTGATCGTGCACGAGGACCGCGACCTGATCGTCATCGACAAGCCGGCGGGCCTGGTCGTGCACCCCGGCGCCGGAGTCCCGGACCGCACGCTGCTGAACGCGCTGCTCGCGCACGCGCCGCGCCTCGCCGCAGTGCCGCGCGCCGGGATCGTTCACCGCCTGGACAAGGACACGAGCGGACTGCTGGTGGTGGCGAAGAACGTCGAGGCGCAGGCCGCGCTCGCCGCCCAGCTCGCCGCGCGCAGCATGCGCCGCACCTATCTGGCCGTCGTCGAGGGCGATCCGCCGCCGAGCGGCACGATCGACGCGCCCGTCGGGCGCGACACGCGCGTGCGCACGCGCATGACGGTGTCGCGGCGCGGCAAGGCCGCGCGCACCGGCTATCGCGTGCTCGAGCGCTTCGGCCGCGCGGCGCTGGTCGAGTGCCGGCTCGAGACCGGGCGCACGCACCAGATCCGCGTGCATTTTCAGCACATCGGCCATCCCCTGGTGGGCGATCCGGTGTACCGGCGCGGCGCGCGCCAGCGGCTCGCCTTCGCGCGCCAGGCGCTGCACGCGAGCGAGCTGACGCTCACGCATCCGCGCAGCGGCAAGGAATTGACCTGGCGCGCGCCGCTGCCGCCGGACTTCGCGCGCCTGCTGCAGGCGCTGCGCGAGAAGATCTGATGCAGCCGCTCGAGCCCGACTGGCCCGCGCCGCGCGGCGTGCGCGCGCTCGCGACGACGCGCGCCGGCGGTTGCAGCGTAGGCCCTTACGCGAGCCTGAACCTCGGCGTGCGCAGCGGCGACGACCCGGACGCGGTGAACGAGAACCGGCGCCGCCTGGCGGCGCTGCTGCCCGCGGCGCCGGTCTGGCTGCGCCAGGTGCACGGCACGCAAGTCATCGACGCCGACCGCGCGCGCGAGCAGGCGCTCGAGCCGCAGGCGGATGCCGCGGTCGCGCGCGCGCGCGCGACGGTGTGCGCGGTGCTGGTTGCGGACTGCATGCCGGTGCTGCTCGCCGACGACGCGGCAACGGTGGTGGCGGCCGCGCACGCGGGCTGGCGCGGCCTGAGCGCAGGCGTGCTCGAGGCGACGGTGGGCGCGATGCGCGTCGACCCGCAGCGCCTCATCGCCTGGCTCGGCCCCGCGATCGGGCATAGCCGCTACGAGGTCGGCGACGAGGTGCGCGCGGCCTTTCTCGCACGCGATGCCGCCGCGGCGAGCGCATTTCGCGCGACGCATCCCGGCCGCTGGCTGCTCGACCTGTACACGGTCGCGCGCCAGCGCCTCGCCACGAGCGGCGTGGCGCGCGTCTACGGCGGCGGTTTCTGCACCTTTTCGGACCCGGCGCGCTTCTATTCGTACCGGCGCGAGCCGAAGACGGGCCGCATGGCAGCCCTGATATGGCTGGAAAGTACCTAGATACAGCCACTTAGATGCCAAGCTGACGGCGCCCGCGCGCCGATTTGACGCACCGCCATTGTGCGTCGCAAAATCGCCCCCTCAGTGGGCCCTTTCATCGCTGTGCAGCAATCCGGTGCTTCCGAAGCCTTCGTCGCCGCCATCGCGCAAGCAGGCAATGACCTGACGCGCGGCTGGATGCAGCTGTTGTCCTCGCCGCCGCCCGCCGGCGACTCGGCGGCGTGGCTCGGGCAACTGGGGATCGATCCCGCGCGCGTCGCGCAGCTGCACAGCGCGTATCTGGAAAGGCAGTCGCAGCTCTGGAGCTCGCTCAGCGCCGGGCTCGCGCCGCAGACGCTGGTCGACAGCGAGCCAGGCGATCGCCGCTTCGTCGCGCGCGAATGGCGCGAGAACCGCTTCTACGACTACGTGCGCCAGTCCTACCTGCTCGCCACGCGCTACCTGAACGACCTGATCGAGCACGCCGAGCTCGCGCGGTCGGCGAAGGAGCGCGTGCGCTTCGCGCTCAGGCAATGGGTCGACGCGATGTCGCCGGCCAATTTCATCGCCACGAATCCCGAAGCCCTGCGCAAGGCGCTCGAGACCAAGGGCGAGAGCCTGTCGTGCGGTCTGGCGAACCTGATCGGCGACGTGCAGAAGGGCCGCCTGAGCCAGACCGACGAGTCGGCGTTCGAGCTGGGGCGCAATCTGGCGACGACGCCGGGCGCGGTGGTGTTCGAGAACGAGCTCGCGCAGCTGATCCAGTATTCGCCCTCCACCGCGCAGGTCGGCAAGCGCCCGCTGGTCATGGTGCCGCCGTGCATCAACAAGTACTACATCCTCGACCTGCAGCCCGAGAACTCGTTCGTGCGCTACGCGGTGGCGCAGGGCCACACGGTGTTCATGGTGTCCTGGCGCAACATCGGTCCGGAGCTCGGCCATCTCGCCTGGGACGACTACATCGAGCGCGGCGTGCTGCTGCCTCTGCGCATCGCGCGCGACATCGCGCGCAGCGACCGCGTGAACGCGCTCGGCTTCTGCGTGGGCGGCACGCTGCTCGGCGCGGCGCTGGCGGTGCTCGCGGCGCGCGACGAGGCGCTGGTCGAGAGCGTCACCTACCTCACGACCATGCTCGACTTCGCGGAGCCCGGGCAGATCGGGCTGTTCGTCGACGAGCCGAGCCTCGCGGCGCGCGAGGCGATGATCGGGCGCGGCGGCGTGCTGCCGGGCTCGGACCTCGCCTTCGTGTTCTCCGCGCTGCGCGCCAACGACCTCGTGTGGCCGTACGTCGTCAACAACTACCTGCTCGGGGGCACGCCGGCGGCGTTCGACCTGCTCTACTGGAACGCCGACAGCACCAACCTGCCCGGGCCGATGTACTGCTATTACGTGCGCAACACCTACCTCGAGAACAAGCTGCGCGTGCCGGGGGCGCTCACCAACTGCGGCGTGCCGGTGGACCTCGGGCGCGTGCGGCTGCCCTCGTTCATCCTCGCCACGCGCGAGGACCACATCGTTCCGTGGCGCGCGGCGTACCGCTCGATCGGCCTGCTCGGCGGCGACAAGACCTTCGTGCTGGGCGCGAGCGGCCACGTCGCAGGCGTCATCAATCCGGCCGACAAGAACCGGCGCAGCTACTGGCAGGGGAGCGACTATCCTGCGCAGCCCGACGCGTGGCTTGCCGGCGCCGAAGAGCGCCGCGGCAGCTGGTGGCCGCAATGGTCGCGCTGGATGGAGCCGTTCAAGGGCGGCGAGCGCAATGCGCCGTCCAAGGCAGGCAACGCGAAGCACAAGGCGATCGAGCCCGCGCCGGGCCGCTACGTGAAGCAGAAGGCGCCCGCTGTGGTCGCGTCCCAACCCGTCAGCTAGGAGGCACACGCCATGGAAGAGATCGTGATCGTAGGGGCCGCGCGCACGGCGATCGGCAAGTTCGCCGGCACGCTCGCGCACACGCCGGCCGCGGAGCTCGGCGCGCACGTCATCCGCAAGCTGCTAGAGCGCGCTGGCGTGCCCGCGGAGCAGGTCTCCGAGGTCATCATGGGGCAGGTGCTGGCTGCCGGCTGCGGCCAGAATCCGGCACGCCAGGCTGCGATCGCCGCGGGCCTGCCCGACATGATTCCCGCGATGACGATCAACAAGGTGTGCGGCTCGGGGCTCAAGGCCGCGATGCTCGGCGCCCAGTCGATCGCCAACGGCGATGCCGACATCGTGGTGGCCGGCGGCCAGGAGTCGATGAGCATGGCGCCGCACGTGCTCCCCGGATCGCGCGACGGCTATCGCATGGGCGACGGGAAGATGATTGATTCGATGATCGTCGACGGCCTGTGGGACGTCTTCAACCAGTACCACATGGGCGTCACGGCGGAGAATGTCGCCAAGGAGTATGCGGTCACGCGCGAGGAGCAGGACGAATTCGCGCTCGCCTCGCAGCTCAAGACCGAGGCGGCGCAGAAGGCCGGCAAATTCAAGGACGAGATCATCCCCTTCGAGATCAAGTCGCGGAAGGGAACGGTGATGTTCGCCGACGACGAGTACCCGCGCCACGGCGCCACCCTCGACGCGCTCAAGGGCCTCAAGCCCGCGTTCGACAAGGCGGGCACTGTCACCGCCGGCAACGCCTCGGGCATCAACGACGGGGCCGCGGCCGTGGTGCTCGCCTCGGCGCGCAAGGCGAAAGAGCTCGGCCTGAAGCCCCTCGCGCACATCAAGTCCTTCGTTTCGGCCGGGGTCGACCCGAAGTACATGGGCATGGGCCCGGTGCCGGCCTCCAAGCGCTGCCTGTCGCGCGCCGGCTGGACGCCGCGCGAGATCGACCTGATGGAGATAAACGAGGCCTTCGCCGCGCAGGCGATCGCGGTGAACCGGCAGATGGGCTGGGACACCTCCAAGGTGAACGTGAACGGCGGAGCGATCGCGCTCGGCCATCCGATTGGCGCATCGGGTTGCAGGATCCTGGTGACGCTGCTGCATGAAATGCAAAAGCGCGATGCGAAGCGGGGGCTCGCCTCCCTG